>Ga0208595_1000851_pt1 | contig 10428 bp, 6 predicted proteins | sample LakMenEpi28Jun11_FD_150742 | JGI IMG/M metagenome (GOLD analysis project Ga0208595, IMG submission 150742) | Freshwater microbial communities from Lake Mendota, WI - 28JUN2011 deep hole epilimnion (SPAdes) | ecosystem: Environmental > Aquatic > Freshwater > Lake > Epilimnion/Euphotic zone ...
CTACGATTCCAAACTTGTCGTCGGCATCCTCGGCGGCAGCGCTGGCACCACACTCGATGCCTTCCAACTCATTCACGATGCCCGCAAGCACGGTGCCAAAGTCGCCCTCTTCGGCCGCAAGATCAACCTCTCGGAAAGCCCGCTCGCGTTCATTGAATTTCTGCGCCGTGTGGTTGATGGCGAGATCACACCAGTCGATGCGGTCAAGGCCTACCACGGCGTACTCCAACATACCGGCATCAAGCCACAGAGATCACTGCAACAGGACCTGCAGCTCACCACCAACAAGATGAGTTACAAATAGTCTCATGTTATCCCTGCTCACCAACCATTTCCCATATTCAAAATCATGAAACGCAGCGAAATCAACAACCTCGTCAATTCCGCCACCGCATGCTACGAAGCGCACGGCTGGACTCTTCCACCTGAGCCTCGCTGGGACGTCACCGACTTCGGCCTCGGCGACTGGCGCGCTCACGGGCTCGTGCTCGTCAACCTTGCGGAATACCCGGAGTATTGCGAAAAGCTGATGTATGCGCGCAAAGGCATGACCACCCCCGCCCATTGCCACCAAAAGAAAAAGGAGGACATCATCAGCCGCTGGGGACGACTGCAGATTCAAGTGTGGCCGGGACATCCGGAAAAAACGACGGGGCAGCCTTTCGAAATGATCGTCAACAACCGCACGCAGCAGTTCAAGGGTGGCGACATTGTCGTGCTCGAGTCCGGCCACCGCGTCACCCTTGTGCCGGGCGTTTGGCATGAATTCGCACCCGTCTCCGACGAATGCATCATCGGCGAGGTCTCCACGGCAAACGATGATGCCAATGACAATTTTTTTGCAAACCCCGATGTCGGCCGATACCCGCATGTCGATGAGGATGAACCCGCAATCGTGAAACTCCTCAGCGATCCATCATGACCTCTGCCGCAGACCTCAAGCAAAGCGCGCTTGTCATCGAGTCGATCGATCCAAGTGCATGCCGGGCAGTCACGGGCTTCGATGGCTTTGTCGATGAGATGATATCGCTCGTTGGTGAACGCCGCTCGCTGGATGATTTCACCCCCGTGCCGGACATCGCGACCTTTGGCTCATTGGTCAGCGCCTCGGCGGGTCACAGCAGCCTGCGTGAAATCGTCGTGCACGACGTGCATCCCGGCGGCTGCGCCGTGAACCTGTCGGACGGTCTGGCCAGCCTTGGCGCAAAGGTCGAATGCTTCGCCACGCTCGGCGAACCGGTGCACCCGGCCTACCGTGAAATCGCCGCAAAGTGCCATGGCTTTCACTCATGGGGCCGCGAGCCCGGACGCACGCTCGCCTTCGAGTTCAACGACGGCAAACTCATGTTCAGCTCGGTCAAACAACTGGCCGAATTCACACCCGATGCGGTACGCGGGTTGCTTGCCAACGGGGCCTACGCCAAGGCCTGCGCCGATGCACAAGTCATCGCGCTCACCAACTGGACGCTCTATCCTCACATGACCTCCGTGTGGAAGATGCTGCAGCGCGAGGTCTTTTCGACGCTCACGCATCGCCCGCATTTTTTCATCGACCTGGTCGATCCATCCAGCCGCGCAGCCGAAGACATTCTCGAAATGGCGGGCATGCTGCGCGACTTCGAGCCTTCAGGTCCGCTGACACTCGGCCTCAATGGCAACGAAGCGAACATCCTCTGCCGCCTGCACGGGTTGCCCAGCGCTCCCGCGGATGCGTCGCCGGAAGAAACGCAGCGCCAGGCATCCGCATTGCGCGATTTGCTCGGCATCAGCCGAGTCGTCGTGCACCGCATCCGCTACGCGGTGAGCTCCTCCGAGGAGGCAAGCACCGCCCAATACGGACCCTATTGCCAGTTCCCAGCAAAAAGCACTGGCGCGGGCGATCGTTTCAATGCTGGATTCTGCACGGCACTGGCACTGCAACTCAGCGATGCCAATGCGCTCGTACTCGCATGCGCGGTCTCAGGCTACTTCGTGCGAAACGGACACAGTGCCACTCACACACAACTGATCGAATTCATGCACCACTGGGCCAATGGCACACTGGACAGCAAACCGTGAAATGAAACACGTCAACCTTGAGCAACTTGCAGCGCGCATTTCCGGCGAGCTGCACACGGGCGACACCTTGCGCCGCCTCTACGCCACCGATGCTTCCGAGTATCAGGAAATGCCTCTCGGCGTGGCGTTTCCAAAAAACGCATCCGACCTCGGGGAAATCATCCGCTTTGCCGCATCCCATGGCATCGGCCTCATTCCACGCGCGGCCGGCACCTCGCTCGCCGGGCAATGCGTCGGCAGCGGACTGGTGGTCGATGTTTCAAAAAACCTCACCGCGATCATCGACATCGATCCGGAGAATCGCCGCGTCCGCCTGCAACCCGGCGTGGTCAGAAATGAGCTGAATCACGCACTCGCGCCGCATGGCATGCTTTTCGGCCCGGAGACATCCACTGCCAACCGCGCCATGATCGGCGGCATGCTCGGCAACAATTCCTGCGGCTCGAACTCGATCGTCTATGGCAGCACTCGAGAGCATGTGTTGTCACTGCGCGGGTTTCTCAGCGATGGCTCGGAGGCCACCTTCGGCCCGCTCACGCGCGAGGAATTCGATGCCAAATGCGCAGGCCTCGACACGCTGGAAACCAGAATCCACCGCGAACTTCGCAGCCTGCTCGCCGATCCGGAAAACCGCCGACAAGTCCGCGACAATTTCCCCCTCGCCTCGATCCCGCGCCGCAACACCGGCTACGCACTCGACCTCCTGATGGATGCCGATGTCTTCGACCCGCAATCCGACAAACCCTTCAACCTCTGCAAGCTCATTGCCGGATCCGAGGGCACGCTTTTTTTTGCCACGGAAATCGAACTCGATTGCTCACCGCTTCCCCCACCCCACGCCGCGCTGGTCTGCGGGCATTTCGAATCCGTCCACGAATCGCTCCACGCCAACCTTCTCGCGCTGCCCCACAACCCCAGCGCTTGCGAACTGATCGACCACCACATTCTCGAATGCACCAAGTCGAACCTCGCACAGCAACGCAATCGCGACTTCGTCGTCGGCAACCCGGGAGCAATCCTCGTTGTGGAAATCCGCCGCGACTCGCGCGAAGAAGCGGAGGCCGCGGTCAACGCCCTCACCAATGATTGGAAGAATGCCGCCATGGGCTACGCGGCTCCCGTGCTTTGGGGTGCCGATGGAAACAAGGTTTGGGAACTGCGCCGCGCCGGCCAGGGATTGATGAGCAATGTCGTCGGCGACGCAAAGCCCCGCGAAGTGGTCGAGGACACCGCGGTCGATGTGCGCGACCTGCCGAACTACATCGCCGAATTCGATGAACTGCTGCGCACCAAATACGGCATCGACTGCGTCTATTACGCACATGCCGGATCCGGCGAACTCCACACGCGTCCGCTCTTCGACCTCAAGACTCCCGAAGGCCTCAAGATGTTTCGCGAAGTCGCCACCGACATCGCCTTGCTGGTGAAAAAATACCGCGGCTCTCTCAGCGGTGAACACGGCGATGGTCGCCTGCGCGGTGAGTTCATACCGCTGATGGTCGGCGACCACTGCTATGGCCTGATGCGCAATGTGAAGGCGCTTTTCGATCCCAAGGGAATTTTCAACCCCGGCAAAATTGTCGACACCCCGCCGATGGACAGCGCGCTGCGTTATTCGCCCGATCGCGCAACACCCGAGCCCCAAACGATTTTTGATTTCAGCGACACCGCAGGCATGCTGCGCGCGGCGGAAAAATGCAATGGCTCCGGCGATTGCCGCAAAGGCCCGCTCGCAGGTGGCACGATGTGCCCGAGCTACATGGCCACCCGCGAGGAAAAACACACCACTCGCGCCCGCGCCAACATCCTGCGGCAGATGCTGACCGATCCCGCCGATGCCACGCGCCCCTTCGACAGCGAGGAAATCAAAGAGGTCATGGACCTCTGCCTTTCCTGTAAAGCCTGCAAGTCGGAATGCCCATCGAGTGTCGACATCACCAAACTCAAAGCCGAGTTTCTGCAACATTACCAGGAAATGCACGGCGTGCCCTTGCGCTCGTGGATCATCGCCCGCTTCGCCGATAGCGCGCGACTCGCTTCGCTAGCGCCATGGCTGTACAATGCCATTTTGCAAACACCCGTGCTGCGACGCATCGCCAATCGCCTCATCGGATTCCATCCGGACCGCACGATGCCGCGACTTAATCACACACCGCTGCACAAGTGGTTCGCCCAGCGCAAATCGCTGCTATCGAAACGAGACACCATCGGTCGCGTCCATTTGTTCTGCGACGAATTCACCGATTTCAATGATCTCGATGCAGGCATCGCCACTGTCGAATTGCTCGAACTCCTCGGCTACGAAGTCGTCCTGCCAAAGCACGTCGAAAGCGGTCGCGCCTCGCTCTCGAAAGGCCTCGTGCGCAGGGCCAAACATTTCGCCGAGGAAAACGTCCGCCTGCTTTCACCACTCGTTTCACAAGACGAACCTCTCATCGGCATCGAGCCTTCGGCCATTCTTGGTTTCCGCGATGAATATCCGGTGCTTGTGGACCCATCACTCCGCGATGCCGCAAAAAATCTCGCGCCCCATTGCCTCATGCTCGATGAGTTCATCGCGCGCGAAGCCAGCGCCGGCCGCATCACTTCAGACAGCTTCACCGACGATGCAAAAACAGTGCATGTGCACGGGCACTGTCACCAGAAGGCGCTCTCATCGGTGCAACCGACACTGAGCATGCTGTCTCTGCCGAAAAATTTCACCGTGCGCGAAATCCCATCCGGCTGCTGCGGCATGGCAGGATCCTTCGGTTATGAAAAAGAACACTACGAGGTCTCGATGAAGATCGGCTCACTCGTGCTGTTTCCGGTCGCGGAAATGCTCGACCCCATGGCGCTGATCGCCGCCCCAGGCACCAGCTGCCGCCACCAGATTCACGATGGCACCGGCCGCAGCGCGATGCACCCGGCAGTGATCCTGCGAAATGCCTTGCAGCAATCGAGCCCCTAAAACGGCCAAGTATTCGTTCACTTCATGGGGGGCGCCGTACTCACCTTCCCCGGTCGAGACAAGCGCTGAAACTCCCGAATCACCACAAAGCGCATTGCGTCTGCTCAAGCGGAAAATCTTGCCAAAACCACCATCAAACGAGAGAAAACCAACCAATTCTGAGTGTCATCAACCATGGCGCAACGACCTCACAACTACGTCGCCATCTTTCAATGACGCAACACACAAAGAAAACAAAACCATGAAAAAAGAAAATCCCCCGAAACTTCGCATGATCGCGGCCATGTGGTCGCTGATGGAGTACCCCAGCGCCAAGAAGGAATGGTCCTTGGATCGCAAGCTGAAGGCCATCAAAGAAGCCGGATTTGATGGCTTGGCGACGCTGGCCACCCCTGAAATCAAAAAACTGGCCGACAAACACGGCCTGATTATCAACGGTTACTTTTCTTCCGCAAAGGCCGAGGAATTCCGCAAACTGCTCAAGCAAAACGCCGACAACGGTGGCCACTTCATCAATGTCCAGTTGGCCGACGAAGATACCCTCACTCCCGAAGCCCTCAAGCTGACCCTTCGCCTCATGAAGGAAGCGGAGGCGATCGGCTGCGAACCCTCCGTGGAGATCCACCGCGACACCTGCACGGAGACCCCGGAGAAAACCTACGCACTCGCCGATGGCTACCGGAAGGCTACCGGGAAATACCTCCCGATGACGCTCGACTACTCTCACATCTCGGTGGTCAAGCATCTGCACCCCGGCAACTACGCCGAGAAGCTGCTCGTACAGCCAAAGCTGATTCAGCGCGCGCAACTCGTCCATCTTCGTCCTTTCAACGGTCACCACTGCCAGATTCCCGTCACCGACGGGAAGGGAAACCTGACCCCGGAGATCAAGGATTGGCTCCCCTTCGCCGAAGCTCTCTTCCGCGTCTGGCGCCAGGGGAAGCAGGCAGGACGTGAACTCTACGTCTGCCCGGAGATGGGACCCAACGCCGGAGGCTACAACCTCCACAGCCTCCCAAACAGCTGGGAGGAAGCGATCGTTCTCAAGGGGCTGATCGAGAAGGCCTGGAAGGCCTCCGCTCTCCCCGAAAAGAAAGCCAACAAGAAGGGCTGATCGCCGCGGTTAGAGCAGTTTGCGAAAAGGTGCAGCCGGTGAAGCGAGAAAATTTTGGCCATGGCAAGGCGTTGCGATGAAGTGGATAAACATCCACGACTGAGCAACAACACAGCCATAGACAGAAGATTCCGCTCATCCTCGGCAATTAGATCCAGCGCCATTTGCGCTTTGTTTTCGAGAAGCCGCGGGCGGGTGCCGATTCTTACTGGCGCGGCAGAAGCAAATTCGGACCAGCAATTGCAGGCATGCAAATTCTGAAGTGGTCCCGCAAAGCGGAGCCAGTGGTTTGTTGAAACTTTAGTGGCCTGAGAGGGCAAATCTTAAAACTTCCCAGACCACATGAATGACTTACGCTGGGTTTGGGAGCTTTGGCCCGCGCATTTGTCACCATTTTGTCACCACCCTCGTTCATGGAGTAGTGTGGGTGTCAACAGGCAAGGGCTTCGATCTCATAACCCATTGAAAATAAAGATGGTGCGCGCGAAAGGACTCGAACCTTCACGGGGTTGCCCCCACTAGAACCTGAATCTAGCGCGTCTACCAATTCCGCCACGCGCGCACTGTTGTTGGCCTTGCGGCCGGGGCGGGAGGTCAACACTTCGGCGGCGGGAATGCAAGCCTGTTTGATGCGGAAATGGCGCATCGGCGCAAATTTGCGGAAATTGCCGACAATTCGGCGCGCTACCCGCGCTTTGATCGTTGCCAAGCCCCCACCGGGTCCAACAACCTCCCACACACATGCAACGCTCCACACCGCTGATCCTGGTCCTGATTCTAGCCGTTACGGCGATGTTCCTGTCGCTGCGGTCGGGGCCCGACTCGAAACCGTCCCCTGCCCCGGAAACCGCGAGCGCCCCGCAAAGCCTGCCGCCAAATACCGAAACAAAAACCAGCGAGGTGCCGACTGCCAAGTCATGGCCGCAGGCATCATCCGACATCACGCCCGATCCCAAGGCAGTCTTCGGTCAACTGCCCAACGGCATGCGTTATCTGATCTATCCGAACAGCGAGCCACCGGCACGCATTTCGCTGCGCCTGCACATCGCCGCGGGCTCATTGATGGAAGCGGAGGACCAACGCGGCCTCGCCCATTTCCTCGAGCACATGGTTTTCAATGGCACCAAGCATCACACCGCCGCCGAACTCGTGCCGCGCATGCAACGCCTCGGCATTGCCTTCGGTGCTCACGCAAATGCCTACACTTCGTTCGACGAAACCGTCTATATGCTCGACCTGCCCGACATGTCGGAACAAACGATGAACCTCGCCTTCACCGTCATGCGTGATTTTGGCGATGGCGCGCTGCTCGACCCGGCGGAAATCGACAAGGAACGCGGCGTGATCCTGGCAGAAAAAATCAGCCGCGATTCGGTCGGCTACCGACTCATGCAACAGCAGTTTTCCAAAGTGCTGCCCGATTCGCTCGTCACGCGGCGTTTCCCAATCGGCGAGGAAGAAATCATCAGCAAGGCCCAGCGCGAGAGATTCACCGACCTTTACACCCGCTACTACACGCCCAACCGCATGACCTTTGTGATCGTCGGCGATGTGAAACCTGAAGAAATCCGCAACCGCATCGAATCGGCATTTGCATCGATGCAAAACCCGAAAAACTCCGGCGCCGAACCTGAGCTTGGAAGCATCAAGCCCTTCGAAGGCATCAAGACCTCAGTCTTCAGCGACAAGGAGGTCGATGCTACCGAAGTTTCACTCACGCTCGTGCGCGACTACAAGGACAAGCCCGACACCGCCGCCAACCGCATCGAAAAAATGCCGCTCGACATCGCCCATGCGATCATCGGCCGCCGCTTCGAACGACTCTCGAAGGAAAAAAATTCCCCACTCGCCGAAGGCTCGGCGATGGATGAAATCCTCTTCAACCACATCGAGCTCGGGTCAATCGACATCACCGCTGCCGACGACCGCTGGCGCGAAGTGGTGCCGATTCTCGAGCGCGAATTCCGCCGCGCGATCGAGCATGGATTTTCCGAATCGGAACTCGCCGAAGCTAAATCAAATCTGATCAACCGCTACGAGCAGCAGGTGAAACAGAAAGCAACTCGCAAGTCCGAAGGCATCGCCACCGTGCTCGCCCGCACGATCAACGACCACTCGGTGTTCTCCGATCCGGAGACCGATCTCGCCATCGCCCAACGCGGGCTCGATGCGATCAACACCGAAGCCTGCCATGAGGCGTTTCGGAAATTTTGGCAGTCGACGGGTCATCATCTGATCCTCACCACCAAGGAGCCACCACCCAACGCGGAAGAGGATCTCGCGAAAATTTTCAAAGCCTCGCAAAGCAATGCGGTCGAAGCGCCGGTCTCACGCGCGATCCGGATTTTTGATTACGCCGATTTCGGCAAACCCGGAAAAATCGATTCACAAAAGGAAGTCACCGATCTCGGCATCACCCAATTGGTGCTTTCCAACAAGGTACGCATCAACCTCAAGCGCAGCGAATTCGAACAAGGGAAAATCCGCGTGTTGGCACGGATCGGCACCGGCAAGCTGGGTCAGCCACGCTCGATGCCAATGCTCGATTCATTTGCCCAATCGATCTTCGAAGGCGGCGGCCTCGGCAAGTACTCGACCGATGAGTTGCGTCAGATCCTTGCCGGAAGAAATGTCGGCTCGAGCCTCGCCATCGAGGAAGACGCGATCACCATCAGCGGCACAACCACCCCTGCGGATTTCGCGACACAGCTGCAACTGATGTGTGCCTCGATCACCAATCCGGGCTACCGCGAGGAGGCCTTGTGGCAATTCCGCAAAGGCATCCCGATGCTGCAACAGCAGATCAAACACACACCGGCCGGGCCGCAAATGGAAATGGAGTCATGGCTGCACGGCAACGACTCGCGCTTCTCCATCACCAGCGAAAAGAAACTCGCATCCTACGAAATCCGCGATGCAAAAAAATGGCTCAATCGCGAGCTCTCGAAAGGCCCGATCGAACTCAGCATCGTTGGCGATTTCAACCAGGAGGAAATCATCCCCGAGTTGCTCAATACCTTCGGCGCATTGCCGCGACGCGGATCATTGCCCGATGACATCGAAGAACTGCGCGACATCAATTTTCCTAAAGCGCCGACCAGCAAGACCTTTACCTACGACACAAAAATTCCGCAGGCCATCGCGATCGCGATCTGGAAAACCAACGGATTGCGCGACAATCAACCCGAGTTCCGCCGACTCAACATCCTCGCGTCGATCCTCGGCGATCGCCTGCGCGAAGAGATTCGCGAGAAACTCGGCGCATCCTACAGCCCCAACGCCGGCGCCGACGGATCCGATGCACTCGACGACATGGGCTACATCGCAGCCCAAAGCGTTGGCAAACCGGAGGACCTCGACCGCTTCCTCGAAACCATGCGCAAGCTCGCCGATGACCTCGCCAAAAATGGAGCCACCGCCGACGAACTCGACCGCGCCCTCAAACCCGTCCTCGGCATCATCGAAAAATCCCTGCGCGACAACGGCTACTGGCTCAACACCGTCATGAGCCAATCGCAAAGCGACCCGAAACGCCTCGATCTCGCCCGCAACCGCGACGCCGACTACCGCTCGATCACCCTCGAAGAAATCAACGCCCTCGCGAAAAAATACCTCTCACGCGACAACGCGCTGGAAGTGAAAATCCTGCCGAAGTAAGACAGCATCAGGCATCAACCACAGGCATGGAGTCGGAGATTGACCCATCGTGCGAATGCCTTATTTTGATCCCATGCCACTCATGAGCATACCCGCCCATTTCGATGGTACCCAGGTCTTGCTGGACGAGAAAGTTGCGCTGCCGCTCAACGCTCGCTTGCTGGTGACGGTTCTTGATGGATCCAACGAAGATCGTGAAGAGTTTCTCCAGCTTGCCGCCAACAGTCTCGCCACGGCTTATTCGGACGAAGAAGTCGAATACACCGCCGCCGATCTCAAGCGATGAAGCCCGGAAACATCGTGTTGGCACAAATTCAGCAGGCTGATAAAGCGCTACTTCCTGCTCCAATCAAAAGCCCCCCTGCCAGGTGGGGAGAGATTGATAACCGTTTTTAAAATGCCCATTCGGTTATCTCAGATATTAAATTGACACGTCATCCGCAAACTGTTCATTTGAACCAATAAATGAAGTCGATTAAACCAAACAAAAACTCATTAACCTGCATTGAGATATGTGCCGGAGCCGGAGGCCAAGCACTGGGCTTGGAGTGGGCGGGATTTGAATCCCTTGCCCATGTCGAATTTGATCAGCACGCGTGTGCCACACTTCGATTAAATAGGCCTGACTGGAACATTGTTGAAGGAGATG
>Ga0208595_1000852_pt1 | contig 10409 bp, 5 predicted proteins | sample LakMenEpi28Jun11_FD_150742 | JGI IMG/M metagenome (GOLD analysis project Ga0208595, IMG submission 150742) | Freshwater microbial communities from Lake Mendota, WI - 28JUN2011 deep hole epilimnion (SPAdes) | ecosystem: Environmental > Aquatic > Freshwater > Lake > Epilimnion/Euphotic zone ...
TCGCTGGAGAGGATGGCGAGATCGAACACCTGCTCCGCGCCTACGCACCACGGTTCCTTATCGCGCACCTCGCGGTAGGCTTCGCCGATGATCTCGTAGGTCGAGGAGTCGAGGGTGCCGTTCGGGTGAAGTTGATCACCCACGCTGCACTTGGCACCGAAGGCCAGCATCGCAGCGCACTCGTAGCGCAGGGCGTTGGGATGCTTGTAGCCGCCGAACTCGCCCCACGTGGTGTGGAACTTGCCGGTCATGCCCAGGAAGTCCAGCGGCAGGTTGCAGGCATATTTGGCCGACATCGGGAAGTGATCGTAACCCCAACCACCGGTCGGCAGCGACTCCAGTTCGAGATGGCTGAAGTGCGGGAGAAGGTCATGCCGTCCACGCGGAATGTGACCGGCATTGTGGAAGACCGGCATGTCGGAGCGCAGCGACTTCGCCGCCTCGGTGGTGCGTTGATAGTATTTCTCCAGCGCGCGACGTGAGGATTCCTTGCGGTCCTCTTCCTTCTCGGGATCAAGGCCGTTAGCCTTCATGAAGTCCAGACTCCACCGGCTGCACGACTGATGCTGAGCGATGATGTCCAGGAAGATGCCGTCGCAGTCGGGGAAGAGTCTCACCGCCTCACGGATCTGTTCGCAGAGATAGTCCAGATACGGGCTATGAAAATCCATCATGTGGAAGCCGGCCCGCAAGGCCCCGTTCTCCCAGCCGGCGTAGTAACCGTCCTTGTTCAACTCGCGCCATTCGGGGTGGTCGTTTGATGCGAGGTTGTCCACGCCCGCAGAGAGGTAGACCGGGGCGTTGATGCCTGCTTCTTTGGTGGCGTCGTATTGTTTGCGCAGGAGGTCGAAAGATAGATGCGGATGGATTTTGCCAACGGTTGTGGGATGATAGCTCCAACCGTGGTGGCACTTCGAGAAGAGGGTGATGGAATCGACCGCAGCCGCTTTCAGCGTTTCCTGCCATCCTTTTTTGTCAAATTTTTCGCCGATCCGAGGGATGTGGGGTGAGGTGTGAAAATCGAGGTGGATTTGTCGGTAGCGGAGTGAATGCATGTTTTTTCTTAAGGTTCATCGTGCGGATCGATCCCGGCGGCGTGCCACATCGGGGCGAGCTCAACCACCGAGTTTGTATCCGCCGCCCGGTCAATCGCAAAGGCGGTGAACGCGGAACAGATCCCCTCGGTGACCGAAGCCAGCGGTTCGCGGCCGTCAATCAGGCAACCGGCCAGATGCTCCGCCATGATTTCGTCCCCGCCGCCGTGCATGTCGCCGGGCGGAAGCGTTGAAATGACGGTGGTTTTGTTTTCGCCGTCCAACTGGGTCAACTCGGCCTTGCCCGTCAGCAGGTCGGCGCGGATGGCGCCCTTCGTGCCGTTGAGATAGAAACGGCGCTCGGGTTGGGTGGAATGCGCGTTGGTGTGGAAGGTGGCCCGCGTGCCGTTTGCGTATTCAAGAATCACGACCTGATTGTCCATGATGGATGCTCCAGCGGAAAACGGGTCAACGTTTCGGGCGTCCTTGCATTTCCATTTCACATAAGGCGATCGCTCATCAAATCGTTCCCCGGCTTCCTCCTGGAGAAACCGCTTCTCCGGCACAAACACGTTCTTGCCACCGAAACTTGCGACCTTGACTGGCAGACTGTCCGTCAGCCAATTGGCAAGATCCAGGTCATGGCAGCATTTTTCGAGAATGTGGGTTCCGGCATGCTCGCGCTCCCGCCGCCAGTTGCCGAAGATGTAGGCCCCGTGGTCAATGCCAAGGGTTTCGTTGAACTCGAATGACACGAGTTCTCCGATTGCGCCGTTGTCGAGAAGCTCGCGTATCTTCCGGTAGTGGTTCGAATAACGGAGAACCAAGCCGAAAGCAAAGACCCGGCGGCTTTGATTCATGGCATCGCGCACGGCGAGGCAATCCTCCATCGTGGTGGCGAGGGGTTTCTCGCAAAAGACATTCTTCCCGTGCGAAAAAGCCAGCTGGATCTGCCGGGCATGATGACAATTCCAGGAGCCGATGAAGACCCACTCGGATTCCGCATGGGCAATTGCCACCTCCTCATGATCATAGACCGTGGCACCGTTACCAAATTCCGCGATGAACGATTCAACGGAAAGCGGATCGGGATCATAAACAGCCGCGACCTTGATTTGACCTTTACCGGCAGCCAGCACTCGGCGGATCACATCGCGCAAACGGCCTCCGGTTCCGATGGCGGTGATGTTCACAATCTGTTTTGAATTCATGATTTTTTGTCTCGTTGTGTTTGGTTGGTGATCGGTTGCGTCAAAACCCCAGCTTGTCAAGGTTGGCGCGGAGGCGTTGGAGGGCGCCGACATATTTTTGCGGGATGAGGCCGTGCTTGTCGGGGCCGACATCGAGCAGAAGGTTGGTGCCGCGGCTGATGCTCACCAGATACATGCCGAGCAGTTCCTCGTCGCTGCGGGGTTGGTCATCCTCGGTGAAGAACCACTCGCGACCGATCGGGTCGCAGACTTCGCCGGGCATGTAGTATTTTTTCCCGTCGATCTCGCGCCATTTGACATGGCCCGTGTGGCTGTTGGGCAGGAAGCGTTCGATGGCGATGATGTCGGCCGGCCAGGCGTCATGCCCATTACCCGGAGGTGCCGAGATGCCGATGTCGGGATAGTTGGATCCGTCCCCGATGCCGTTATTGCTCATGATGACGGCCTCCGGCTGCCAGCCGGCGATGTCACGATAGAGATCCTCCCGGTAGCAGCGTGGCAACACCGATGGAATATCGATCCACACCTCGCCGATCAACCCGTATTGGGTGAGCAGTTCCTGAAGCTGCGCGGTTTGGAACTCCTGATACCTGCGGGTGGTGGAGGCCAGCGTGTTGCCGGGGTTTTTTTCCGCCGTCATGTCGGAAGGGGTGCGCGAACCGAATCGGTTGTGATTGTCCCATGAGCAGTAATAGAAACCGGGCAGCACGCCGCGTTTTTCGCAGGCCTTGACGAAGGCCTCGACCACGTCGGTTGTGTTGCCGCTGGTGCCGACATGGTAGTCGTTGAGTTTCGTCGGCCAGAGGCAGTGGCCGGCGACATGCTTGGTGGTGAGCACGGCGTATTTCATCCCGGCATCGCGGGCGACGCAGACCCACTGGTCCACATCGAGCTTGTCGGGCGCGTAGAGCGTGGAGGGATGGCTTCCGTCGGGAAGTTCCGAGCCGGTGTAGGTGCTCATCCCGTAGTGGATGAACATGCCGAATTTCAGCGCCTCCCATTTCCGGAGTTGCTCGATGCTCAGGCGCTGGGCGCCGCGTTCGGTGGTGATGTCAGTTTCGTTACTCATGATTATTTGGTCACTTCGATAAAGCAGAATTCATACGCTTTGATTTGAGTTGTCAGCATGATCTTGTCTCCTTCCAAGCGCCCCTCGCCGCCGACGATCTTGATGTTGGCATAACGCCGGCCAAGCTGCACAACAGGGTTTAAAATTTTATCCTTGCTGTAATTCCAAAGCCCGATCGCCAGGGAATTATCATCCTTCTTTGCCAGCAGATACAAATCGGGATTGCCCAAACAAATGGCATCCACGGGGCTACCGTTCAACCAGGGATACAGCCTCGCCAGCTGTGCTTGACGACAATAGGATCTCACCCAGCCTGAGGTTTTGACCATTTCGTCCATGTCGAAGTTATAAATGAGGAAACGCCGGCCGTCCGCATTTTCATAGGTATACGAACCCGTATAGTCGCGATCGATGATGTGCAATTTGCTTTCCTCTTTTGCGCCTGCTTTCAAGACAAGATCCAAACACGACACGGGTTTTCCATACAAACCGACGACCTCCTTTTCTTCAAAATACGTCTCATCGTAAACGGGAAGCCCGTGACCCGTTTCGCCGGGGGTGTGTTTGACTGTCTTCTCAATCCCCACGTCGATGCCCCGCTCCTGCAGAATCATCGCCGCGGCCATATCCAGAACCGCGCCGTATTTCAGGTCTTCACACTCCACGCAGCGCGCGTTTTCCCCGAAAATCAGGTTCACTCCGCCCTTTTCGAACGCCGTGGGCAGGCTGAGCGAAGAGGTGTAGCGACGAAGAGCGGTATCCATCACGGCGTGTTCGGGTGCCATGGCCAAACGGTGCGCGCGTTTGACTTTGTCAAAAGGTTCCAAGGGATGAAACCCCACGCACTTTTTGCCATGAAACATCTCTTTGATTTGCGCGTAGAGCTCCCGGTTTTCCTCCGCTCTCTCGGCATACCCTTTTTCGTAGTCGAAAGAGGAAGTATAATCACAACCATACTTAAACAAACGATCACAATGCCCGTCGGCGAGCAGGACCGTATGGTAAAATTCGACCTCCGTGGCACTGCAGGTATAGCGGGGTCGGGGATACGGATCCCCTTCCCCATAACATTCAATGCCCGCTTTGCTGCATTCGAAGGCCTGGCGGCGTGGAAAATCAATCACCGCATTCAGTGGGTTGTTGAACACCGACCAATAAGGGGCGCCGATGAGGCGCAGTTGTGCGGGCGCATTGTCGCCAGATAAAATATTTCTCAATGCCTCGGGGTCGGTGCCGTCCCCGCCAAAGAGCGCCGGCCCGCAGCAAAGCACAAAGGAAAGATTCTTGTTCACCTCGTCTGCGCTTGCGCGAATCTGTCGCGCCAAATCCTCCAAGCCCTTCCGGCATCCCGCCATCCAAGCCTCGCGATATTGATTGGGAGCGGAATCGAAAAGCCCCTCCTTCATTTCTTCGCGAGTCACGGCTCTGCCCAAATACTCGCTGTAGAATTTCATGTGCTGTTCGCAAAAACAGGAGATATCCCCCTCGCAGCATTGCATGCGGAAGTCGTCTTCCAGGACGATTTTTGCGATGCCAAGCGCGGCAATCTTTTCAATCACCCGGCAAAACGCCTTGCCAAACCCTGCGTCCATCGGGCAAGCCCAAAGAGTAAGGGGCTTGCCGTTGATGGTCGTGAGCGGCGTGTAACCGGAATGCGCAAAAGCGCCCAACGTAGACGCCCACACGGCGGTTTGAAAGCCATGCCCTTTGAGGAACGCATCGTATTCTTTGATGATGGAAGCGGCTCGCTCCTCCTCGACAAAAGCATCGAAGCCGAGGGCGGCATAGCACAGGAGCACCTCTTCCGCTCCGAGCTGGGACAATCGCTTCAGCAAGGAATCACGATGACAATGCTCCAAGGTATTTAATGAGATGGGGACGGAAATCTTCATGATAATATGATGGCTAGGACTTTACTTTCGGCGAGGGGATACTGCCCCCCTTTGACAAACATGCTGTTGTTATTTAAACGTTTGCATCGGTTAGCAGGAAAACGCCCTCCTCCGTTTTTTCCCGCAGTTCAAAGTAACCGCTTCCGCAATCCACGATCGCCTCATTTTGGGAGGAGACCACAAAGTGATCGGGGAAACGGATGCGTCCGGGAAGTGACCCGGTCATTCGTAGCCGGCATTGCCGCGCATCAACCGCATCAACCTCCAGAGTCACCTTTCCAGTTGCGGTATGGAGCTCACGGAGCGCGGTTTTACCGTTCTGGATCAACCATGAAAACGGGATGTTCCCCAGCAGCGTGACCATGCCGTCATGCTCGAAATAAAGGGCGTTCAGCATCATGTCCAGCATCCGGCCATTTCCGCTGCCATTGGGCTGCCATGGCGTGAAGGCGCAGTTCCGGCGTGAAAAGCGTTCCTGGACCTGAAACGTGTCGGGGGTCATTCCATACTGGAAATTCACCTGCATGGCGGCAAAAGCCTTCTTCCACTCCCCCCTGAGAAGATAGACGTGATTCCAGATATACTCGCCCACGCTCATGTAAACAATCTCCCGATCCATGCGTCCGGCAAAAAAACCATCCATCAAATGGGTTTCAAAGTAGGTCATGAATCGCAGGAACTCATCGGAATTCACGTCAATATTCCCGGTAAAGGCCAGGTGGAGGGCACAGCAGATGTTGTCGAATTTCTTCAGGATGATATTATTGTCATCCTTGATCTTGCGTTCGATGAACCCGTCCGCGCGAATCATCGTGCGGATGGCCTGCTCGATATCACCGCGATACGTTTCCAATTCCTTGCGGAATTCGGCCGCCCGCTCGTGCCGGATCTCTTCCAACAGGCGGACGGTTTTATTCAGGCCCCAGAATGTATAAGCGTCGGTGAAGGCCACAATGTAGCCGACATCCCCATCCGTGGCACAGCCGAACGGCATCAATCCGAATTGCGGCGGTCGCGTGCCGTCCGGCAGGAGCTTTCGTGTGGCGCGGATTTCACCGGTGATCCAGCCCGCCGCCTTCACGATTTTCGGAAGATATGACTCGAGGAATTCCTCATCGCGGGAAAACAGATAGTAATCGGCCGCGAGGGCGAGCGCCGAGCCGGTGGCATTGGTCCAGCGCGGCCCGGTGGTGCCGATAGATCCTTCCGTGGTGGTGAATTCCCCTTCGGGCGGACAGCCGCCATCCTGCAGGGTGAACATATATTCCAAGGCCTGACGCACCGGTTTGAAATGCCCCAGCCGCAGCATGGGGAGCAACATGAACGCCGCCTCCCAAATCCAGACAAAATGCCGCTCTGAAGTCCCCCCCTGCGTCGTCATGTAACCGTCGCTTCCTGGAAAACGGACCAGAAGTTGCAAGGTCGAAAGCTGGAGTTCGGTAAAGGCCGAATCCCATTGGTTCTTGGGAAACATCAGGCTTGTCCGGTTCTCTTCCACCTGTTCCTTGAACCCGGCCATGGCCACATTCCGGTCCGCAGGCCAAGCGGCCGCGTTCAGCGCCGCAACATGCTCCGCTTTGATCTCCTCGTAATTGGTAAGAAGAGCGATGGCAAAGGTCCGGCTCTCTCCGGGTTGGAGTTCATCCTGAAAATGGATGACATCCTGGATCTCCTTCAGCCGCATGGATGGTGTGACAAAATAGGGATGCTGGCAGTCGAACTTCCCCCAGATATTGGTATCGCCGACCAAATTGAAATCGCCGTCTCCAAAATGGGATTCCTTTTCCCATGAGTACGGGAAACTCCCATCGGATACTTTCCCGATGACCTTACCCCCTTTTAGAATCCGGTTCCCATCCAGCTCCACGGAGGTGCATTTGAGCCACTTGGAATTGTCCCAATAAAAGGGAGCATAGTGATAATCAAAAATGTCGCACTCACGCTGAAAATTTACTTTCACGCGCACATGGGCTTTTTGGGAACAATCCCTTTCGTTGGTCACCGTCCCGAAAATCCAGATCAGGCTCTGTTGCCCATCAATCGCCCGGCAGGCGTATTCAAACTGATAATGCAGGTCCCAGGCAAAATAATCGGCCATGGCGACCGGATACTTCCCCTCCGCCAGACGCATGGTGGAGAGGCGGGCATCGGGCACGAACGGCCCCTCATCCAGGGCAAACTGCACCACAAACGTTTCACTTTGCTGCGCTTTCTTAAAGGCAACATCATCGGAGATCGAAAGATTTTGAAAAATGCGGCGACGGGAGACATTCAGCGCCGCATCCACATGGATAAAATCCGGCGAGTGCAAGGGCTGGATGGGCAGATGCACCGTCAGCGGCAAGTGGTATGGCTGTTTAAGTTCCTCGGTCAGTTGACCCCAAGTGAACTTGTGAATGTTGCTGTAGGTGGCTTTCATGTGGTTTCGTTAAATCGTAAAAGGTTACTGGCATTCACAACTTGGAGAGTTTTTGTGAGATTGTTTGAAATTCAGGGATGCGACGACAAGGCACGGCGGATCCGGGCAAGTTGGGCAACCGATTCCTCGAAGACGGAACCGTCCTGGAACGCCAGGAGGTTAAAGCACATCGGAGCACGATGGCGCCGGCAAAGGGAGAGAAAGTCGAGCAGTTCCCTGTCGCTGTAAAGCGGAGGGTGCGGGGCCGTTGACGGATCCTCGTAAACCCAGCGGGCATCGTCGAGACAGGTCCAGCCATGCCATTGCAGGCCATTGGAGAGGTAACGTCCTGTCGGCGGGGTCGCAAGGTTCACCATTTCTCCCGCCCAGAAATCCTGATGCGTTGTGTAAAGGAACTGATCGCCGATGCCGGCATTGTAAGCAATGAGACGTTCGGGCAGGCCCGCTTTCGCCGCGCGGGTCAACTCTTCCCACGGGAAGCTTTTGAAGTTTCCTGTCACTGTGTTGTTCGGGCCCCGCGGGTCAATCGAGTATGAACTGTCAAACCACCACGCTTTGATCAAATCTCCGTAACTTTCACCGAGCCATTGCACCACATCGCAAAGGTTTTCGATGAACCGGTCGTTCGTTTCATCATGGTAACCGACTGCCTGTTCCCAGGCCGGATCATCACCGACATTACAGGAATGGTTGTAGTATACGATAAGCGGCTTGCCGCGAGCGGCCAGGGCGCGGGCGATCTCGCCAAGCAGATCCCGGGTGGTTGTTCGGCCCGGCAGGATTTTGTCCACCACGGGATGCGGACACGGCAGCATCTGCAACGCATGGGTAGCGGTGAAGATGACATACGCGGCACCGCTCGTGTCCACCGCCTGCAAAAAACGATCAAGGTCAAACTGATCAACAGCGTCTTGAAATGATAACTGACGTCCTGCCCGTGGGACTGTCCGGGCGGTCCAGTGCACACTCAGGCCAAAGTCGCACGCTGCCAGCCAATCGGTGTTGGCTTGATGATAGGGTGACGGGTTCTGGAGCGGGGATGTATTCATGCTTTGTCGTTTTGTAAATTTTTGGGATGGGCCGGCCAGACGTGGCTGCATCTTTCCTTTCAGGACTCCGGCTCATGGGGTTTCCGGTTTCGCAACCACACAATATCCTGCGTGCTCTCCTCCGGACAAATGCCAGGCTCTGCGTTTGCCGTGAGGAGTTCCCTCGCACAAGCCTGCGCTATCCAAGTTGACTTGAGTGTCAGATCTGAGAAGCAGTGTCGCTTGAATGGATGCAGGCAGCGAGACTTTGAACTCAAGCCGGTCGTTCTCCTGTCTCCATTCGATTGCAACCGCACCGAATTCTGTAATGACCACACCATCCACAGATTGCAAATCTCCAAGGTGCGGCTCGATCAAAAGTTTTTGATTTCCAACGTCACCATCCAAGCGGATGCCCAAGACATACGAACTGAGAAAATAGGCGGGAAAAAGGCTGTAGCAATGGACGTTGGTTATCGACCCAAGACTTTCCCCGGACGTCTGGAGAGGACCGCTGAGCTGTTCGGCCCAGTGAGACCGAAAGATTTCCAGCATCCAACAATCAGCGTCGGAGTCATCCAAGGCATAAAGCGCCTCGAACCAGTGATAGTAAACCATTGCCTCCATGCAACGCTGCGAAAAGTGCGTCCTGCGTTCCCAAAGCCAACGATGAACCGACTCGTTTTGGCGGGCGTCCCCGACGTTCCACCGAAGTGCATAGATCGCAGCATGCTCGGTCGGCGGCATCAGTTCGATTTCATCGTCTTGCCCGACGATTCCGGCGAACCATGTTCCCGTTGAGTGATCCCATAAATGAGCATGCATGGAATCCCGTAATTCCTTTGCCGCCCGCGAATATGCAGCATGCATCGAAGCATCACCCAAAGCGGTTGCAATATGTGATGACGAACGGAGAGCTGCGTAAAAGTGGCTATTGAGAACAGTGCCCTCGAACACCCGGTAAAGATGCGGATTCCCCCAATCCCCCCATTCCTCAAGACAGAGCAACCCGCGTGGACTTTGATGCGCGAACCAATAATCTATTTGTTTGATGACATGCGGCCACAGTTCTCGAACAAAATTGAGATCACCCGTATGGAGCAGATACTCCTCAATCAGTATTACCCAAAGGCAGCCACGATCATGCATGATCGCATGCTTGTCCCATCGCTCCGAGCAGGTGTGCGCTTTAACCGCTCCGTCTGCCCCCTGCGTTTGGGCGGTTCGCCACAACGCCCCGCGAAGCAAAGACGGATCCGATGGAACGTTTCCCTCCGGGGTCACTGTGACCATGCTGACGCGGGTCGTCTGTGCCATGGGCGGCGAACACTCGAGCCACTCGACCCGTTCGCGATCCGAGCAATCCACATAGGCGTCCTCACTCAGGATCTGTGCACTCCGCGCACACAACTTCCACAATTGGTCCAAAACGGGGTCAGACGAGTTAAAGGAACCGGCTATCTCGAAAGGATAGCCAAACTCCATCACTTTGAAGTCCGTGACGGAAGCCGAGCCCCCCGCGATGTTCAGTTCGAGGGATTTCATGGGCAAACAGTCGTCGAGAATCCATCTCTGACGTCCGCTCCGGCACTTGTAAGTGGCCTCGGAAGAGAAACCCGATGGCAGGGACATCAGGAGTTTGACCGTCGTGTTTTCTTGGGCCTCCAGGTCAATGGCGGTATAGGCTAACTCAACGCGCGACAGTTCCACACTTAGCGACCCCATATCTAAAGAGCGGGGCACGCGAACCGTCGTC
>Ga0208595_1000853_pt1 | contig 10408 bp, 5 predicted proteins | sample LakMenEpi28Jun11_FD_150742 | JGI IMG/M metagenome (GOLD analysis project Ga0208595, IMG submission 150742) | Freshwater microbial communities from Lake Mendota, WI - 28JUN2011 deep hole epilimnion (SPAdes) | ecosystem: Environmental > Aquatic > Freshwater > Lake > Epilimnion/Euphotic zone ...
CAAAACGCAGGATTTCACCCACAAGAGAATCGGACGTACGCCTATTCTCCCCAGGGTAGTCCTGAGTTAAGAGGGAAAGTTGGTCCTCCTCCATCCTCTACACTTTCACACACACAACCTGAAAATAGCATAGGAGGAGCGGATTCGATGAAAGTAAACATTCCTGGAACCACAAATGAAGCCTCAAAAACTGAGAAGCCTCCTTGTGGGATCGGGAATGAGGGTTTCCAAACCATTCATCCAACTGCTCTTCTTACTTCTATTGATGGTACACAGACAGACAAAGCGGAGGAACCTGAGAAGAAAGAGACTGAAAGCCCAAAATGCTGTAATTGTAAATGCCAAAACCAGACTGTTAATCTTGAAACAAAAAAGACTGAAACCACTGAAATCGGAGCACAAGACATCGCCAAGACTGAAGAACAAGAAGATGCCAAGACTGAAGAACAAGAAGATGCCAAGACTGAAGAAAAAGAAGAAACATCAGCAGGAAAAGAGAAAAAGTATGTTCTTCCCTACACCTTGTATAACCTTGGGCCTACAATCTTAAGGATCCTCGGTTATATGCCTAACGGTGAAGGGGATGAAGACTTTTTCGTAAAACCTTCTAGAGATGAATTGATATATGATAACAGGTCCAAAGAAGAGGATCTGAATATTTTTATGTCAAATGATCATCAAACAAAAATAGAAGAGTTACAGGAGATCACAAAAGAAAAAAACTTCTACGCGGATGGGGTTAAATATGTAAGACTCTACGATATCACTGAAGATTATTTGGGAGTCATGCCTATCCCTCCGCGAGGAAGTGATTTCTTTAATGAAGACTTTGAGACCATCAAAGACCTTCATTGTGAACCTCCTTTGAATGGTCGGGTTCCAAAACACCTGCGTCATAAGACTTCAAGTTTTAAGGCCGGGAAGGAAGGCGAAGAACATGATTACCAGGAGACTATCGCCTTGATAACATCCGAACTAATCATGAACACAATCGGCATCCATTTCGGATACCTTCCTAAAGATTTGGATCCCGAAACATTCACAAAAGAAGACCTCACCTTCTATTTCTACGACAGGACCGGCTTGAACCTTAGTCTTTTTGACCTGTTTAAACTCAGGCAATACAAGCGAGACATTAAGGTTTATGGCGGACTTGTCGGGAATCAATTGGATGTCTTGTCAAGCAAGGAGGCGAAAGCCAACACCCAAGCTAACATGCTCCAACCCTGGCAATATTTCAAAAACGGAAAACACCTTTATCATACAACACCCTTGTATGAGAAGGAGTTTAAAGAAATGCCAGACAACCCCGGGAAAGAAATCCTACAAGTCGAGGGGGTTATGGAGTCATGTGACAAAGACCTTCAAGAGATTCTTAAAAGAGATACGGAGATTGAGCAAGACAGACTCAAAGGATGCCTGGACCTCATCAAGAAGGATCACCCTGACGTGGACATCGAAAACTTTAAGGATTGGGAAGAGATAGGATACTACAAACAGACTGTTCCCGTAAGGCTCTGTTCGTTAGAACTACAAGACGATCCTGAGGAGAACAGCCTGATCCTATCTAAGGAAGACGCGGAGAAAAGCCACTTTGGAACCATACTCCCGTTTGTCTCTGACTATACGGACGTAGGAACTGAAGATGACCCCATTGAGGACGCACAATCCGATTGGAGTCCGGTTACACTCTGTAATCAACCCACTACGGATAGCCTTATCTGTAAGACTGAGGTTGACGCGCCATTCTTTCCCACAACCTTAAAGAGAAGACATCGAAAAAAGAAGAAAGAAGAATCCAAAGAAGACGAGAAGAAAGAAGACAACGCCTTTTTGGGTCTTGAATGGGAAGAACTCTATGATTACCTAAAAAATAATTATAGAATTCCCTCTATGGTGTCAGGCTTTCTTTTCATCGCATCAACTATGAGTTTGTTCCTTAACACTCACATGAGCATCACTATGACTCTTTTCACACTCTTTAACCTCACCTTGGGTTTGGAAGACAAGAATGTGAGAGGGTATAGGAATGCAGATACGATTAAAGAAAACCTGAAAACAGACGAGGATACTAATAGCAAACCTCCACAAAAAAGGATTACTATTAGGAAATCCCTCCCTATTCGTATGGCTCCTTATACTCGACTAGAGGAAAGGCAGCCATATAGCCAGAGTCAAGGGAGATACGTTAATTCGTATTATTCCAGACAAGGTGAAAGAAAAAGGAGACCAAGACCCAATAAGAACCAGATTCTTTATACGGAGGAAGCCAGAGATGTGCAAACATCAGGAGATAGACCCTTTCTCTATGTAACAGTACCTGGAGGTTATCGCCTTAAATCCCTCTATGACACAGGGGCTAGCTGTTGTTGCATCTCACCCACTCTTTTGAAACACATTTCTTCAGAGAAAGGAGTGGTATGCAAAAACGCAAGCTTTAACATCTGTGGTGTTGTTGCTGGAGACCCAGACAGGTGTCTACAACTGGCTTTTGTCGACCTTCGGTTCGACAATAGACTCCTACTTAAAGAAGTCCCGTTTCTAGTATATGAATGCGGTTACGATATTATTTTTGGAAATAATGTCGGTAAGAGATACAAATGGTCCATGTTCTGGAAAAATGAAGACCTCTTCATCAATACCGGAGTATGCCAGTATCCACCTTTGAAACTATTCCGCTATCATAACGTGAAACAAGAGTTCCCAGAACCATGTACTACAGACTCAGGTATCATGGAAGGGATGAAGATCGAAAAGGAACTGACGCCTGAAGAAAAGAAGATTCAAAAGGAAGTACAGTCTCTTAAGATTAACCTTGACATTACACGGAGTAATGCTAAGGAAATCAACAAGATCCTTGACGATCTGGAATTGGCATATAAGACAAACAAAGACGCATTTTTGGACTTTTGGCCCCTGTTAAAGCCATACTGGCTTTACTTCCCATCCAAAGCTAAAGTCTAAACACAAAACACAGACAGACATAGACTGATAGACTGACATTGACTTATATCACGTAGTTGCATAAGGCTCACAAGTCGGATCCGATTAGAAGTCGCGCGCATAGTTCATAGCTTATGGGGATTAGCATTAGAGATGTTAGTTTTAAGTAAGTTATGGGCTGTAGTGAAACACGATCTCAATTACATACACATTTTATTTAGAGAACGCACATATTGACGTAAATCAGGCAGGAATTAGTTTAAGACTTTTGAAAGTGACCAGTACAACCACCTTTAGGATTATGAATAGAGCATACGAAATCACGAAGCTTTAAACCCTTGTCTGAAATAGGACCTGGGTTGCAGGAAGGCTTTGATAGTTTGGGTCTATTAAATACGGGGCGGAAAACACTAGCCAAAGACAGGAAACTCCCTGCCCTATTGTTGTTATCGTTAGTATAGTTACTCCAAGTATCATTTTCTAAATCCATCATATTGGGAATGCTTTCTGAATAAGGGGTAGCGGGTCTTCTAGGTGCAGTAGGATTTAGAATCTCGCTATTTAAGGTTTCAGTAGAATAGTAGGGAGGAGGAATTTGAACCTCTTCTGGACCGAAAGAAACCCTTTGACCATTCTGAATGTTCAATAGGGATTCATTAAGATGGTTACGTATTAGTTGACCATTAACTGGTTGACTACGTACAGTAGCCAATGAGATCAGGCTGTTAGACCTACTCATCTGATTTAGCAGGTCCATGTCCGAATTCCTTTTCCCTCTAAGACATTGATATAACTTTTTGTGCCAACCATTTGATATAGCTATGTAGAGAAAGATTAGTACTAAGCAGGCTACTCCCATTACGAATAGGCTGTCAAACCAACTAATAAAATCTAGACTCATGATCTTGTCCCAGATGCCATCGACACTGTATAGAACCCTTTCATAATTGTGTTTCAAGTACTTGAGGTCTGTAAGACCAAATTTGGACCTCTGAATAGCAATTCTCTGAATGGATTCTAGCAGTTCGGTGTCATTTGAGAAATCATCTTTAAAAATGTTTCCATCGAATCTCCAATCATAGGCTTGAGTTACAAAATCAACATATAAATTAACATCTGTAGTTAGTATGTTTTGTCGTAGTTCCACTTTGCAATCCTCCGGTAGTGTGATTTCTGTTTGAGTTTCGAAACGTACAGTTGCTGTCTCCTTTCCGCATTCAATTGTACGTGCTGAGGTTTCTGGTGAAAACACCATCCACTTGTTAATGTCCATTTTAGCAACGAACTCTTGTTTTTTGCTAATGGACATCTCGCAGTTCTTCTGTATGAGACTTTCCTCCCGTAACCAGAGACTGCCTACACACGAATTCTCGATGTCCGTGTGTAGGGTATTTCGGCCTGCACAAATTCTTACAGTTCCAAGACGAAAGCATGAGTCTATCTCAGCTGTGTTGAAGACTCTGTATGAATGAGCAGGGACGAGACTGTCTCTGGAACTGGTGTCCTTTTTTGGTATGATGGCCAAAAATCGATAGTCTCCTACTTCCGGTACGATAGTAGCATTCACCTTTAGCGATTGTTTCAAGGGGTAGGGTATGAATTCTTTCAGCCCTAGCTCTTGTCCTTCTTCGACCATTGGTACGTGTAAAGCCACATACATGGTCTGGTTATGGTCACTATAACCGTAAGACGACTCCAAGTCATATAACTCGAAAGGGTTATTGACAAGTAGTTTGCACTTGCGGGCTGTAGCGACCTCCACTATCTTGTCAAATAGTTTTGTTAGTTGTTCTCCATTTACCATGTGTGGCGACATCTTGTTTGATTGTGATGACGTGAGGGTTCCTTCTACATTCTTCATGACATTGCGAATATGGTCATGTAGGAAGAACATCGTCGTCATAATCTTGTGGTAGTTGTGCGTGATTGATAACATGCTGAGTTGTTGAAGTAATTGAGTGTCGATTGATAGTCGATCAATTTTGTCTCCAGTTAACTGGGCAAAATCGACCAAGATGTTGTGTTTGTTGGACAGTTCCTCCATGTTTCCCTCAAGGGCGCCTAGACGCTTACTATTGTGGAGTCCCAAGCCTATACCTATAGCTGATGCTATAATAGGTATAAGCATGGCGAACCTTTTCACTTTATTATGAGTCAGGTGATTCTCCCTTGATCGAGCAGGCAGGGTGGATAGAATGTTGTCAAACTCCTTCTTCCGGTCGCTGAGTTGTCTTTCCAACTCACCGCAGACAAATGCACCATCGCTAGCTCTCTTTTCATAGAGCATGCGGTATTCATTTGCCTTCCATATAGAATTGACTTTGCCTTTTTCTTCACTTGTCAATTGGCTAAAGTCAATTTTATATCCTTTTCTTTTCATTTCTTCCTCTTTGCACTTCCGTGCTATAGAAATAGATTGTTGGAGAGTGTCTTGTAGTGTTGAGAAGCTTATAACATATCTTATATGTAGATAAGTTAGTTTGTTGACAACTGTGCCAATATCGCGAAACAGGATTTGGTTCTCAGTTGGGTAGCGTAAGAAGAAATTTGTCCCTGTAGCAGCAACTTTTGTTATAATTATCAAAATTATAACAAAAATTCTTTTGACAGTTTTCTTAGCGTCTTTCGTAGTGGCCATTTTTTGACCTACTAAAGACAAAAAGAGAACCCCAATCATTTAAATCAGAGATCCCTATTTCTTGGCGAAATCAACTTGAGAAGGAAAAAACATCAATTGTAAGTTTAAAATTATATTTTGACAGGTGGATGTGGCACAGAATCAGAAAATTTGACTAAAAATTCTAGATTAGCTGTCAAAAAGCAAAACTAAAAATTAGACATTTCCTCACTGACCAAGAAAAGAAAAATTAGAATTGGCTCTTGATTTTATTTCATTTGCCAATGAAAAGTAGAAAAGAAGTTTCCCATTTCAAATTTGACAGCTAGATAGAAATTGGCGCAAAAATTTCACCTGCCCCATTGTTTAGACAAACATTTTCTGTTTCTGTACACAACCACGGAGCACCCTCTAAAAAAGCGCGCTCCTACGCAAAATTAGATTTAGCTTCTTTTCTTTTCTTTTTTGAGAGGGGTAGATAGTTAGTATATTTTTATAATTTAAAATTTTCAGTAACTACGATATAAAAATCAGATATTATGGAAAGTTGTCAAAACTTTTTGAGATTATAAGACAATTAGTAAGTTGGGCCGGATTGTCGCATACGTGGTTGTCGAGATACTTTAAAGTAACAGGCTTTAAATTTTAATTACTTATGTAGTTAAGATTTTTAGCTGGACCACTGTGCATTGAGAACAATCGTCGAGATACTTCGGTAGCAAGCTTAAGTTACTAAGAGTCCGAAAATCTTATAAAAGGCTGACAACAACCATAAAAATCTATATGGTATTACTGAAAATTAGTTTTTAATATTTCCATAATAATATGAGCGCTTAAAGATTTTTGTAATAATATAGCCAAGAGAGGAATAGAATTTAAAAACCTAAAAAGTTTTTCAAATAAGTTTGAAATATGGTTTCTTGGACTGACCGTAAACAGGTGTACATGTTTGAGACTCATCTTTTATTGTCAGTTTTTGAGACCGTATTTCGAGCCGAATGGAGGAACTTTTTGAGTTTATAGTATTAAGTTCTGGACACCTCTTGGAAAACAAAAAACTTTATAAACTCTATTTGTGGACTATATTATAAACTTTAGGTGTGGCCCTAAAAGCCCGCACTAATAATAAGTAAAGAATTACTGTGGCCCTAAAAGCCCGCAGTAATATTTTTACCATTAGAAAATTACTGTGGCCCTAAAAGCCCGCAGTAATATTTTTATCATTAGAAAATTACTGTGGCCCTAAAAGCCCACAGTAAAGATATTATCAAAATTGTGGCCCTAAAAGCCCACAATTATAAAAGGAAGTTATGAATGGTAAAAACAACCTCAATATGTATATAATAGAAATAGCAAAGATTCAGTTGAAAACTTTATTGAAGCAAAAAGACAAAGCAAAAGGTTTTAGACAAATGGCATTTTGCGAGGCTCCTCGTAGTATAGCTCTTCTTTGGGGCTGTGCAGGAAAAGCTTGTTTGGAGGTTGAAGTGGGATTTCCACATTTGTTAACTCAAATAGGGACTCCCCTTTGTCCCCTTCAAGTTTTAGCTGGAGGAAGTTCACATTTTCCAAAAGCATCCTGCATAGGTCACTTTCACGATTGTGAGCGATCACTCGCTCCTGAATAAGAGCTACCGAGGGGTGTCCTTCTTTGCCCTTTTTCAAAAGGACCTTTAGACAAACTCTAAGAGCTTCAATGGATTCTTCTTGCCTGGCAACGCTGGCCTGAATCTTGGTTAGAAGTTCAGAGATGACTGCATCTCCTACCTTAGCAGCTCTCTTGACCCTCCTCTCAAACCTAGAAGGATTAGAAGGGGTAGCCATAGTAAACTTCTCAGCGATTTCCTTGATTTCCTTCTCGAGAAATTCATTCTTTTTTCCTGCTTCTTGAGTTTCATTGTCGCCAAGGAGTAGCTCTTTGAGACGATCCATTGTTTTTTGCATGTTGTTCTGGTAGGAAACAGCTTGAGTAGGGCTTTTGATTTCCACTTTAGAAGGGCTAGAGAAATACCCTAGGAAGTAGATGATAAGGAAAATGAAGACAATGGTAGCCACAAAAACAAAGACACGGAACGATGTCTTCTCGTAAAACTTTTTCGATTCGACCTCGGACATTTTGAAGATTAGAAGGTTTAACCTTTACTCTTCGAATAAGACGAGTAGAATGGGAAAAACGGGGAGATTTTATTCCTTTTATAGCAAAAGCAATTAATAAAATTTTGACATTTTGATTAATCGTATTTTAGAAATAAGATTTTGAACAAAAAGTAGAAAGAAAACAAGCGATTCTTACAAATTCTTAAAGAGTTGCTAAAATAAAAAGTAGCATAGAAATTACAAAAATACAATGGATTTGTTGAATGATTGAGAAAAGGTTGTTGGCTTCAGGGCAAACAGATAGTTTCTTTTTCTTCCTCTGTCTCTTTCTTTTCGACCACTCTTGATACTGAAGGGGAAGCCTCAGTATGGTCAACCTCCATCTTCGGGACCGAAGCGGAAGCCTCGGTAGGAAGGACCTCCATTTGAAAGTTTGCAAAGACATGAGATTTCTGAATCTCAGTGCCTTTGGGCCTCTTCGATTGATTTTCTTCCTGAGATAAGGCTTGTCTCTTTCCAGTAGAAACTAGCTCAAGAGGGTTCATTCTTCGAGAGCTTGGTTTGTGGAAATAGCCAGCCCTGACTCTTCCCATTATTTCTTCGTAGCTTTTCAAGTTCAGGAGCCAGTTGTGGCCGGCCTGGAATTGGAAAGAGACCACTGTTTCTGTTATCCAAGCTGGCATCTTGAGATAGGGCACAAAGATGTCAACATCAAAGCCTAAGCTCCCAAGAAAGCCATCAGGGATAAAGAAAAAAGGGTCTTGGATGATCAAGGCAGCAAGAGAAACCGCAGCCACTGTTTTTATATAGTGGTAGTGAGCCTCTTGACCTTGAGAAGCAAGAATTTCGGACTCTGGTTTCAAGATTAGAGTCTGGATTCCATGCACAGTGCGCCTTCTTGCCACATAAGGATTTAGGGCTTCGTAGCAAGCTGTATAGTTAAGGAGTAGCGTCTCCATTAGAGTAAACTCCTTGATACTGATGGCCGGGTCAGTAGTGCCGTATTCGAACACCAGGTTGCCATTTGGAAGAGGTGCTATTTGCATTTGATATTCTTGGTACAGTTCACCGACTTTTTTGTTGGCGGCTGTAAGCAGGGTTGCCAAACTGAAATAGCGATTACCCCTCCATTGGACTGGGAAACGGATGACTCTTTCGTCGCAGTACATTTTGATAAGAGGTCTTCTGGTATCAAACTGATTTAATTCAGAGATATCGATTACCTTTTATACAAAAAATTGGATCAAATTTCCTTAATGGACACCCCTTCTTATTTTCTTGATTAAGAAAAGACGGAGAAAGGTGACCAAAAAGGTTAAAATTGATCGCCTCGATAATTTAAACTTTCTGCAGTTTGAAATTTGACAGGTGTCCTTAGAATAGGTTGTTTTTGTTAGCCTCGACAATAGAATAAGTTTTGTTTATTTCGTAACATCTTGATTTTTTGATTGAATGATTTCTTTTGAAATTTGGAACTACGATAAAATATAGCGTTAGGAATAAAAAATTGGAGATTTCGATTAACATTTTTATTTTTCAGCAACAAGACACATGAATGATTTTATTAAGATTTGACAAAGAAACATAAATAATTTAAAGGAAACACGAAAAATAGGAATATGTGGAAGTAAGACGGGATTTGAAAATTTGACTAGTTAAAAGTTTTGATGGGTTTGATTCTGGATCTGGTAAGAACTCAAGTTTGGAATCGGGTTAGTTACTCTCTTTTGCATGACGTTAGAGGTTGAAATCACCACATCTCTAACCCCTCTGTAGGGTTCTGGAGGCTGATAAAAGTTTTGAGGTTGGACATAGTACACTACACTTTCTGGCTGCCTCGAAGGGTAAGCGGGATGTGTTTGTACGTCTAACTCCGAAACTTCAGCAGCCACCAGAGCCTCTTGCACAATTTTTGAACCCCCTCCTCCAGACTTGTAGTTTTGAGCCAGGGAAAGAATTTGATCCACTAATCCTATTTCTGCCAAGTTTTCTAATTCCCTAACTCTAGTAGCTAGACGCCTATTCTCAATAAGGAGGTCATTCTCCCGAGTTAACAGCCGTTCTCTGTCAACCTTTACTTTTTCAAGTTCCTCTAACATTCTGAGTGAGTAGTTCTGGAACAGAGCCGGGATTTGGCTTGTTTCGTCCTCTTCACTCAGAGGAGAGGTTGAAGGAGTAGGGATCACTGGCGCAGCAACGACTGGGGGCGCAGTAGTAATAGTTTGGATTTTCAAAGTAGCTCCTTTCTTTGCAACCGCTTTACGACGAGGCTTCTTTACGGGAGTCACGTCTGTAGTTTCCGGGGCGTACTTTTTAGCGGGGCCTCTTCTTTTTGGTGACCTCTTTGGAGTTTCATCAACTTTCAGACACGATAGGATACTTCTAGGAAAAATTAATTAGAATTAAGATTTTTTCGTGTTTCTCTTGGAATGTTCATGTTTTGTAGCATACTATGGGAAAGATCCATAAAAAACTAAGCAAAGGCGGGTTTGTAAAAACCGCAGAAATTGGGAATTTCAAAATTTGGTGTTTTTTATGAGAAGTAGCGAGACTCAATTCTCGAAAGACGAGAAAATGGTATTTTTTGAGATAAGCTGGACTGTTGTATACGCAGCTGTCGAGATACTTTAAAGTAACAGGTTTTGTTGAATCGATCCGCAAGGAACTTTTTAATTAAACCGAGCTGCTATACAAAAAGCACAGTCGCCGAGATACGTAAAGTAACAAGCTAAACTTTTGAGAATTCAACGA
>Ga0208595_1000855_pt1 | contig 10389 bp, 9 predicted proteins | sample LakMenEpi28Jun11_FD_150742 | JGI IMG/M metagenome (GOLD analysis project Ga0208595, IMG submission 150742) | Freshwater microbial communities from Lake Mendota, WI - 28JUN2011 deep hole epilimnion (SPAdes) | ecosystem: Environmental > Aquatic > Freshwater > Lake > Epilimnion/Euphotic zone ...
TTATTGGGCTTGGATGTAAGATCATTTGCAGTAGGTGGATCTATTGTGATTTTTCTATTAGGACTTGAGATGGTGTTGGGCCATGAAATTTTTAAAGGAGATAAAAATGCACAGTCTGGTGCAGTGGTGCCCATTGCCTTTCCTATTATTGCCGGAAGCGGAACGCTTACCACTATTATGTCTTTAAAGGCAAACTATGATGAAATCTATATTGCACTTGGTATTATAATCAACTTGGTAGTTATATACATAGTTTTAAAATCGCTGAATTTTATTGAAAAACTGCTAGGGCCCGGAGGCTTACTAGCAGTTCGTAAATTTTTTGGTGTCATTCTTTTAGCCATTGCTGTAAAAATATTCTCTAGCAATGTTGGAGCACTGATACGCTAAAAAGAATACCTAGCTTGTACTAGATAATTTCTACCCAAAGCAGAGATACCACTCGCGAAATAACGGTAATTTAAATCAGCGATGTTTTCGATTTGAAAACTGAAATTTAATTTTTTAGTGAGCTGATAATTTGTGTTGATATTCCAAATTTGCCATGCTGGCATACCATCCTTGGTGGCATAAATCTCATTATCCTCGCCATTTAAATTATAGTCCTCAATACGCTTCCATCCATTAAATAAAGTAAATAATTCGGCAGAAAACTTTTTTACATCATGCTTTAGTCCCACTCTACCATAGGTTGGAGGAATATGGTCTAAAGGCTTTTCTACTAAACCATTTTGGTAGGTACCCTTTGTATAAGTATAGGTTGCAGCCAAAGTAGTATTAGGCGATAAATTAGCAGAACCATTGACATTAAATCCATAAACAACAGCCTTCGCTTTATTTTGAGTGGCATACACATCACTCATGATACCTTGATATAGGATAGAACTTTCATTATTCCATTTGAACTTATCTACCACCAATGCATTTCTAAACCAGGTATAAAATAGTGAAGCACCAATGCTATAATTAGAAGTTGTTTTTGAAACATTCAATTCGGCATTGTAAGTATACTCAGGTTTTAAATCCTTATTAGGCACTACAACATAACCAGTTCTTGTATCAAACACTTTGGTTAAGTCATCCACATTCGGTGCCCTAAATCCACTGCTTACACCAAATGAAACTCTTAATCCATCTGCTCCATTGTAAGCCATACCTAAATTACCGGTCAAAGCAGTATTGTTTTGATTGGCATCTGTGAATGGGAAACGCATGAGTGCAGTGTCTTTGAAATTAGCATTCAATTGAACATTATTTAAACGCAAACCACTATTCAACACCCAATTGCCTTTCAAAAATTGAGTGTGCTGTGCATACAATGCATAATTAGACATATTGGTAGGACCATCACTATACCTTGTGGCAATGGCGCTGCGAACATTCGTAGCAATATTATTACGATACGCAGTTGAGCTAACATCGTTGTAATATGACTCTACTCCAATATTTAAAGTACTAGACTTTCCTTGGTGCAATAAATCCATATTCAAACCAAAAATATCCACCGCCTCGAATCTATAATCTTTGTTATTGGATTTAAATCTTCTAGTGATTCTACTTTCTTCCAAGTGCTGGTAATTGATGTTTGTAGTTAATTTTTGAAAATAACCATTCAAATTTGATTTAGTTAATTTATATCCAATCATATTGCGCAATTGCGGGCCATAATACCACTCTGAAAATACAGGCAACCCTTTACTAGTTTCAGTTAAACGATCATATCTGTTGATATCAGAAGAATTAGAGACTTGTACATTCAATAAATGCTCCGTATTATCATTAGGCTTGAATAATACTTTTTGTAATAAATCTATTTGATTGTAACCACTTAATTTTTGAATATTCACTGATGCACTATTGTCTTTAATAACATCTGTATTGTTTTCACGAACTACATAAAATAGTCTTTTACCAAAGTCTGGATAAGCAGCTGATCTTTTATTTCCCTGGCGCATATCACCGAAATTACTTTTGGTGACAGAAGTCAGAAAAGCCCATCTATTATTGGCAATATTGAGGTCTACGTGTTGACGTTGTTCATTTTGTCCATTACCGAACCGATAGACTAGATTGCCATTTGTTTTCCATGGTGCTTTTTTAGAAACAAGATTGGATTTATATAACTGTGGCTGCTTGGTAAATAAATTCACCACACCACCTAGTGCATCGCTACCAAATAAAGTAGAACTTGGTCCATAAATGATTTCTACTCTATCTAATATCATATTGTCTACAGTAATGATATTTTGTAAGTGCCCCGCTCTAAAAATAGCACTGTTCATACGTACACCGTCTACCATTAACAATACCCTACTCGCCTCAAAGCCTCTCACCACAGGGCTTCCGCCCCCAGCTTGGCTTTTTTGCACAAATACCTGACCAGAAGCAGTTAAGATATCTGCCGTATTCGCTTGCTGTTGCAACAATACTTTATCGGTTAAGGCAACCACCCTTTGTACGATGTTTTTTGAGAGCGTTGGAAACTTATTGGCATAAATTACTACATCTTGCAATTGCTTACTTGAAGTATCAGATTGGGCCAAAAGCTCCAGACTCATCCCGAAAAATAACAGTACGCTTAATATTAAACGCATGCTTAATTTTTAAAATGAAAATGAATTGCTATCAAATAAAATAATAATTCAATAGCCCTGTCTTATGTATTAGACAGTTTCTGGCGGATGTGAGATTGCTCCTGAATAACTACTTAAAATTGGCGTAGTCAATAATGGATACTTCTTTTTTAGTAAAGTATTGTTGAAAAAATCTTGGGTATTGAATGAAGGACATTCATATACTGCAAGGCTTAGGTTCAATTTGATTTTGGAAGAACTGGATTTAGATTCTGCTTCTTTACCCAAATGATTTAGTTTATGTTGATTGGCAACAATGGCTGCTTCTTCTTCATCCGATGCTGCTTTAATCACCCAACCTTCTTTTGTTTGCTCAATGGAAACAATATCATAAAACATCCCCTTGTAACTAAATTCACGACCTTTCTCCTCCCATTGATAGCCTTCGGGTAAGATAGATTTATCTTTTAATGTGAGTGTGATTTGATCTGCTTGCTCGATGGACTCACCTGCATCAATACTCGCGAATCTTTCCTGCTCATGTATTTTTTCCTGAAGCTTATAAAAATAACTCAAGCTACTTGTTGATAATAACAAGGCCGCAAAACAATATATGGCAATCACTTTTTTCAAGAAACCTAAGGTACGGAAAAAGCTACGAAATAATTATTGGTAATTGGATCGCTATTTAAAGTCCTATTTGTAGCCAAGCCCAGGATCGAACTGGGATTTAGCGCTTCGGAAACGCTTGTACTAACCATTGTACGACAAGGCCATAAACAAAATTATGAAATTGCGCCAATAACTTACCGTCGAAATAATACTTTAATAGCCGCAGGCAGGAAAATTTGTGTAGGCAAACTGGTCATGATCTTGATATCATCCAGTAAGGTAGATGTATTAGATAAGAATTTAAAAACAGTGGCTGCAGTATTTTTTTTAAATATGCGTGCAAAGATTTCATCGCCTGCCATTTTTTGATTTTCAAGAATATACAATAAAACTGCATCGTAAAATTGATGCCTTGTATGATGCACAGCAGGGTTCAATGCTTGATTTAATTTTAATTGAGTTACTATCTGTTGGGTTTGCTTCTGGATAAATTGAAAAGCATAACCCGTACTTGCCTTGACTGCATCCCCCATTGTCCCTATTGAAACAACCGCACCATCACTGGAAGTCAATTTTTTAGAAGTCATAGGTATAGCACCCATTTCTGAATGTTGAATTTGATATGCTACTCCTTTGTAATGCTCCTCCATGTATGCATCCAAAACATGATCATACTCGGCGGATGCTAAAATCGTTGGAGAAAATAAAGTATACTCCACCAATGCTTTTTTATTTGTTAATGGGAGCAAGTACATAAAAGCTGTTGCATCCATTTGAGGCACATTAAAATCCATTAATCTAGCAACAGTATCATCAAAAACAGGGTTGTCAAATTCCACTACAATACCTTTAAAATGTTGCCAAAGTTTTGATTGGATGCGCTCCCCATTGATACTTGAAAATACATATCCTGCATTTGCACTGCCCCCTTCCCAATTGACCCTTGCACTGTTAGTATTGATAGAGTCAATGCTTAAGATCTTAGACGCCACCCATTCTACATTGTCAAAACCTTTTGCAAAATCAGTAACATATTGGTAAAAATCAATTCCTTGAATCATCTTGTATTCAAAAGGCGCAGTTGGTAAAGAACGATGCATCGACCCTTTTAATACTTCTATATTGGACCATTTTTTACAAACAATGGATTCAAAGGGTCCAGCTTGATCTTCCCAAAAACACCAAGTCCTATCATTCCCTTTATTTAAATTGGCATCCAACACCAGGATCTTTTTTTTACTTAATATAGGATCCTGCAATAAATGGTATAACAAAGAATAGCCGGCGCAACCTGCACCGGCTATTATATAATCATATTTATTTTCGACTTGCAATGGGTTATCCGTTGTTTTGTATCATTTCGTCACGCTTAACTTTATCCCAATATTTTTTGGCTACAATCAACATACCAAAACTCTCACTATCTTCTTTGCCCAAGTTTTTGTGGTGCATTTTGTGTGCCCAACGAATGGCTTTGATATATCTATTATTAGATTTTGTAAACCATTTGATTCTTTGGTGAATGATCACTTCGTGGACTATAAAATATGCAAATCCATACATAGCAACACCTGTTCCAATACCCGATAACCATGGCATGGCATTGAATGTGCCATAAAAAATACAAGCCATACTTGGAATCGCAAAAATCAAAAAGAATGCATCGTTCTTTTCAAAAAAATGTCCAGTAGGTTGATGGTGATCTTCGTGTAAGTACCATAAAAAACCATGCATGACATATTTATGCGTTAACCATGTAACACCTTCCATAATCGCAAAAGTCAATAACATAGAAATTAAGAAAATCATAAAGGAACGTTTAGGATGTAAAGGTACTATAACAAATTTAAGCTTGCTCTAATTTTTGCTTTGAAAACAATAAATAATTTTGCGTAATCTGGTATCCTAATTCTGGTGCTTAATAAAGCAGTATGGTTGGTCTGTTTAATCTTATTAAATAAAGCATAGTAGTATTTAAACGCTACATAAACCCCAAAACGACAAGGAACCGGGAGGGCCTTGATGCCGTCTAAAGCTGCATCAAAATCTGCTTGAATATCTGCTTCAATTTGTTGCTTATCCGAAAGGCTAAAATTACTAAAATCACAATTTGGAAAATACATGCGCTCCATGCCCACAAAATCCGCTTTGATATCCCTTAAAAAATTCACTTTTTGGAAAGCAGCACCTAAGCTTTGTGCTGCAGGTTTCAATGCTTCATATTGCGCATCGTTACCATTACAGAATATTTTTAAACACATCAACCCCACCACTTCGGCACTTCCAAAAATGTATTGGTTGTAACTTGCTTGATCATGGGACTGCTGTGAAAGATCCATCTCCATACTGTATAAAAATGCATCAAGTAATGCCCTGTCTATATTAAATTGATTATAGGTCAATTGAAAACGATGTAAGATTGGATTTAAGCTAATGCCATTATCCAATGCTGCATAAGTATCTGCTTTGAATGTTGCAAGTAATGTTGCTTTATCATACTCATGAAAAGTATCTACAATCTCATCTGCAAATCGCACAAATCCGTAAATATCATAAATAGATTGATGTAATGACTTGTCCAATAATCCAATGGCAGAAGAAAAACTAGAACTATACAGTAAAGTAGTAGACTTACTACTTTGTGCGGTTACTTCGTTGTATAATGTTAATGAAGACATGTCGAATTATGCTTTATGTTTTTGATTAACAAGTTTAGCCACTACTTCGCCACTAATTAAACTTGGTGGCACGCCAGGACCAGGCACTGTTAATTGACCAGTGTAATATAAGTTATTTACTTTTTTACTCTTACAACTTGGTTTTAAATTTGCTGTTTGCAATAATGTATTTGCCAATCCATAGGCATTGCCTCTAAAAGAATGGTATTCTTCTTTAAATTCTTTTACTGCAAAAGAGCGCTTGTATACAATCGAACTTCGAATAGACTGACCAATGCGTTCCTCGAAACGTTGAATGATCATCTCGAAATATTGGTCTCTGATTTCCTCTGTATCGCCCTCTAACCCAGCAGCAATAGGGATTAATAAAAATAAATTTTCACAGCCTTCTGGAGCCACAGTTGGATCCGTCACCGATGGTGCACTTGCATAAAATAAAGGTCTTGTAGGCCATTTAGGATCTGAATAAATTTCATGCCCATGCAATCCAAAATCCGTATCAAAAAATAATTGATGGTGTAATACGCCATCTAATTTTTTGTTCAAACCTACATAATATAATAGTGAACTTGGTGCCATCACCCTTGAATCCCAATAGGCTGCAGAATAGGATTGATATGCTGGTGCTAATAATTTAGTTTCGATATGATGATAGTCGCCTGCACCAATCAATACATCCATAGTGTATGCTTGCTTTTCACCAGAAGCAGTTTTCAAAGTATGGACTGCAACCGCTTTTCCAGATTGCACTTCGATGGATGTTACTTCCTCTCCTAATTTAAATTGAACACCTAATGAAGTTGCTAAATCATACATCCCTTGAACGATACTATACATTCCAAATTCAGGATACCAGGTACCCCCTTTGATATCTGCATAATTCATCAAGCTATATAAGGCTGGTGTTTTTTCTGGTAACGCTCCTAAGAATAATACTGGGAACTCCATCAAAGATTGAATAGATGGATGTTTAAAAAATTTAGCAACATGTTTTTTCATCGATTGAAAAACATCTAATTTAAAAACACCTTTCACTAAATCCATATCCAAAAATTCTGTCAATGACAAACCTGGATTATGAACTAGTTTTCCAACACCTACGTCGTATTTAAACTTGGCCTCTGCCATAAAAGCATCCAATGCTTTAGCAGCGCCTGGCTCAACCGACTCTAATAAATTTTGTAATTCGTTGTAATTGGCTGGTATATCCCAACCTTCTTTTTCAAAATAAACTCTGTAAGAAGGATCCAGTCTTTTAAGTGCGTAATAATCACTTACTTTTTTACCAAAGGAATTAAAATACCTTTCAAAAATATCTGGCATCCAATACCAACTTGGACCCATATCAAATGTAAAACCTTCTGCTTTAAACTTTCTTGCTCTACCACCTGGTAAATCATGCTTTTCAATCACTGTAACTTCCCAACCCATTTTTGCTAAGAAACTCGCGGTGGATAAACCTGCAAAACCTGCTCCTATAACAATTACTTTTTTTGATGTCGATGACATGAATTTAATATCGTTGAATTTTTTGCTTTAAAATTTTTCTAGCAAAGTGAATTCTACTTTTGATTGTACCAAGAGGCTCATTTAGTGCATCAGCAATTTCATTGTACTTATACCCTTCGTAGTATAAATTAAATGGTGTTCTAAATAACTCTGGTAAATCATGTATGAATTGATTTACTTCCTTCAAATTTAAGTTAGTTATTCCATCATTCACCACCTTATTGAAAGTTTGATCAATTAAAAAATCATTCGGACTATTATCCAACACAGTTGATTGCTTTGCCTTACGACGATAATCATTGATGAAAATATTACGCATAATGGTATACAACCATGCTTTTATATTGGTTCCAACATTGTACTTGTCTTTATTGGAAATAGCTCTGTATAATGTGTCTTGGTACAAATCCTTCGCAGACTCGTGGTCCTTGGTTAGATTAATAGCAAATGGTCTTAAAAACTCCGCATTTTCAGTAAGTAATAGGCTAAATTCTGCGTTTGACATACAATAATGTTTAATGTTTGAGGACTAAAGTTAAACATAATAATTTGAGATAAATGCATTTTTGTTTAATTATTTTTAAAATATATTAAACAAAGTACGTTGGGTACGCAAAATGATGGCTCTAAATAGTATAAAACATTGTTTTAGAGTCACTTAGCAATGCCTCATAAGAGGTTGCATCAAATATGTTGGTGTGATGTGGTAAAAGGATACAGCTAAATGGAACTGGGTGGATCCTTAAATATCCTGTAAAAAGGCAATTGTTTCAGACAAACTACGCTTCAATTGCATATTTGGAGAGATTTTACCCTTATACTCCTGTATTAATTGACCAGATAAAATGATCGGTATTTGCTGATTGATGGTTGCTAAATTGGCAAAGAATTTGTCCAATTTGAAGTTTCTTGCAGGCATTGTAATATGGCAATACAAGAAATCAACTTTTTTATTTTCAGTTAAGTATTTCAAGTCGACCATTGGCACATTCGTACCTAAATAGTCTACATAAATACCTTTTTGCTTCAATAGGAAATGAACATACAATAAGCCCAATTCATGGTACTCTCCTTCTGGAAGGAATAACACGATACGCTTAGTATAAGTTAATAATGGCGTTAGACGCTCAATACCTAAAATGATTTTTTGACGTACAATATTGGTAGCCAAGTGTTCTTGTGCAGGGTTGATATGATTGGTTACCCAAAGTATACCTACACGCTCCAAATAAGGGAAGATGATTTCGTTGATGGCTTTTTCGATCCCTTTTTGTCCAATATATAAATCTAATTGGCGCTCAAAAGCAACCATGTTTAAACTCACCATTTCTTTAATCAAGGCATTCACCACGCGCTCTTTTTGCGCATCCAACTGGTTTAAGGCCATGATCTTCTCTTCCATCTGCTCGGAAGACATCTTATCTATATGAGAAATCTTGAATCCGTATTTATTTAATAATGAAACGTTTAAAATCACCTTTAATTCATCAGCAGAATATGACCTGATATTCGTTTCTGTTCTTTGAGGTTGCAAGAAATTATAGCGCTGCTCCCATATACGTATGGTGTGCGCTTTAATTCCAGAAATTTTCTCTAAATCTTTGATTGTATAAGATGACATACTACAAAAACAATAATCTTACGGAAAAGTTCATTTTTTTATAAAAAACTACTTTTTTAACCCGCGCAGGTACTCTCCGTAACCGCTTTTAGCGTATTTATCGGCTAAAACTAGTAATTGCGCTTTGTCAATAAAGCCCATTCTAAAGGCCACTTCCTCAATACATCCTATTTTTTGACTTTGACGCTTCTCAATCACACGAACAAACTCACAAGCATCGGCTAAGGATTCAAAAGTACCAGTATCTAACCAAGCAGTACCTCTATTCATAATACCTACCTGCAATTGCTTACGCTCTAGGTATACTTTGTTCACGTCGGTAATTTCATATTCACCTCTTGGAGATGGAGGAATATTTTTAGCAATCTCTACTACTTGGTTATCATAAAAATATAAACCAGGCACCGCGTAATTCGATTTAGGTGATTTTGGTTTTTCCTCTAAAGAAAGTGCATTGTTGTTTTCATCAAACTCCACCACACCATAACGCTCTGGGTCATTCACTTCATAAGCAAATACAGCAGCACCAACTACATCATTAAAGGATTGTACTAGTTTACTAAAACCTGCACCGTAAAAAATATTATCTCCTAATACCAAGGCAACTTTATCATTTCCTACAAAATCCGCTCCAATCACAAATGCTTGCGCTAAACCGTTAGGCACTGCTTGTACTGCATAACTAAATTTGCATCCTATTTCAGCACCATCACCCAACAATCTTTTAAATTGATCATTGTCCTCTGGTGTAGTAATAATCAACACTTCCTTAATACCTGCTAACATTAACACAGACAAAGGATAGTATATCATTGGCTTATCGTAGATAGGCATTAATTGCTTACTAATTCCTTTGGTAATTGGATACAATCTTGTACCTGATCCACCTGCTAATATAATTCCCTTCATACTATTTTTTTTAGTGTTTATGTTTTCGCACTTTATAAACTCGCAGCGTACTGCGCGAAGCTGCCTAATGTTTTATCTTTTTCTGAAAATATTAATTCCGAGGTAGGCAATTGCCAATCAATATTTAAATCAGCATCGTTATACATGATACCCACTTCGTTACCTGGCTCGTAAAACTTATCTACTTTATAAAAGAAAGTAGCATATTCACTTAACACCACAAAACCATGCGCAAATCCTGCAGGTACAAAAAATTGTTTATTGTTATCCGCTGTTAATTCAATGGCATGATGTTGTCCAAAACTTGGAGAACCTTTTCTTAAATCAACTGCCACATCTAACACTGCTCCTTCCAAAACGCGCACCAATTTTGCTTGCGCTGCAGCACCTCTTTGCATGTGCAATCCTCTCAAAACACCTTTAGAAGAACGAGATTGATTGTCTTGTACAAATTCAATATCTAATCCTGTAGCTGCTTTAAAATCCC
>Ga0208595_1000856_pt1 | contig 10380 bp, 7 predicted proteins | sample LakMenEpi28Jun11_FD_150742 | JGI IMG/M metagenome (GOLD analysis project Ga0208595, IMG submission 150742) | Freshwater microbial communities from Lake Mendota, WI - 28JUN2011 deep hole epilimnion (SPAdes) | ecosystem: Environmental > Aquatic > Freshwater > Lake > Epilimnion/Euphotic zone ...
AAACTTGACTTTTTTGAGTCATTTTTTCAAAATGATTGGGTTTATCTTCGTCGAGATGTGTGGGAAGGCAATAAAACGTATCTTTATCTTTTTTCAAGTGTTTAATACAAACTTTATTTCCATTCGGGTGGTAAACTTCAATTTGATCTTCAAACACCCATTTATATCGATTTCCTTTAATATATAAATAAGCTATTGATTTGCCTCCATTAGGAATGTCGCGATAAAAATCTTCATCGGATATCAAAAGTTTATTCGGATTTTTGAGTAGTTTTTGAAACGTAAGCACGCCTTCAAAAGTCTTTTCAATTTGTGGTGTTTTACTTGAATCTTTTTGAGACGCATGGGTATTTAGAGGTAAGCTGTCCGACTTTTTTATAATCATCGAATCTTTTTCTATCTGAATTTCGGTGTCCTCAGTAATTGTAATCACTTGACAAAAAGAAGAAACATAAAAAAAGATAAAAATAAAACTACAAAAGCGTTTTTTCAAAAATAGCATACGTTTTATATTTTTCTCCATTAACTACTTTTACGCCTTTGTTCATTTCGGGGTTTGATTCCAAAATCCAACTTGCTTCGGCATGTTTTATCCCTTTATTGAGTCCATTTTTGATAATTTCATAATACATCACGGCATCCAACCCTTTTCCACGATATTCTGGCAAAATTCCGAGTAATAAAACTCGAATCCACGTCATTTTCTTTTTGTTAAATAACAATTTTAAAAAATTAAAAGGAAATAATTTACCTTTAAAAGATTTTGTAATCTGATTAATATCCCGAAGGGCAAGCGCAAATGCAACAACTTCTCCTTTTTCATTTTCGATAATAGGAGCAAATTCGGGGTCTATAATCAACTTAAGTTCATTAGCCATAAGCTGAAGTTCGGGGTCGGTCATCGGAACAAAACCCCAATTATTTTCCCACGCTTTATTGTAAATCGTTTTTACATTTTCAATTTCTACATTCAGGTTGGATTTATCAATCAATCGCAAGCGGCAACGACTTCGTTGTAATGCAATATCCTTGACACGCAAAAACTTTTCATTTTTTAAGACATCTGATTCTTTAAATTGATAAGCAAACATGCGCATCGCCACTTTTAATCCAAAATTTTCAAACAAATCTTGATAATATGGCGGATTGTAAGACATCATAATTTTAGGCGCATCATCAAAACCCTCAATTAATAAACCCGATTCATAGTTTGTAGAAGGATTTACAGGGCCTTGCAATAGATGATTATCCAATAAATAATGCCACTCCACAACTTTATGAAGAAGCAAATCGGCCACTTCTTGGTCATGAATACATTCAAAAAAGCCAAAAAAGCCCACCTTACTACCATGAAATTCATTGTATTTCATATTATTGATGGCTGCAATTCGGCCCGCATCTTTCCCGTCTTTGATTGCCATAAAGCATTGAATAGCGCCTAATTGGTAAAATGGATGTTTTTTTACATCCAATCGTTGCCCAATTTCCATGCGCAAGGGCGCCACCCAAAAAGGATCATTTTGATAAATTTGATAGTCAAAGTTTATGAAGCGTTCCTTTTCTTTTTTGTTTTTGAGGTCTATTTCGATGATTTCAATCATAATTATCCAAAAATAAACCACTAAAATATGTGATTTTTTTTAAAATCAATATAAATTTTCAAAGTTAACCAGCTCTTCAGGAGAAATTTTATAATAAAACCAAATTTATTAAAAAATATTGGAGATTAATTATAAAATAAATTGCAGCATAAAAACGTTTCACTAATTAAAAGTGACCGTTTGCAAAAAATTAGTTTACAAAAAAAATTAAAAGCTATATATTTGTACGCATTTATTTGAATGAAAGAAGAACTCTAAAATTTTAGAAATGATTAAATTTGTTAGGATTTTATTTATAAGCATTATACACATTGTGTTTTTTCAAAATGCGATGGCTCAAGACCCCCATTTTTCTGTTTTTTACGGAGTACCAATTGGTTTAAATCCAGCCTTTACAGGTAATTTTAATGGAAACTTTAGAGTTGGAGCGCAATATCGCGACCAATGGTCTGCCATTGGAAGTAACGATGGCGGCGTGGCAGGATACAAAACGGGTTTAATGAGTTTTGAAGCCAGAACAAACCGTGGAATAGATGAAAATGATTTAGTGGGTTTTGGTGGACTTTTTATGTATGATGTGGCAGGAAGTAGTCGTTTACGAAATACAAAATATGCGATTTCAGGATCATATCGTAAGGCATTAGATGAATATGGGGATCACTTTATTGCTATTGGTGGTCAATTAGGCATGATCCAAAAAACAATAGATTTGTCTGGTTTAAAATGGCCTTCACAGTGGGATGGAACTCAATATAATCCTTCAAGCAATTCGGGAGAAAATCTTGCGGGATTAGATAACAATATTTCTTTTTATGATATGAGTGCGGGTTTGATGTGGGGTTATAATGTTTATGACACAAGACATCGTATTTTTGCGGGTTTAGCATTAATGCATATTAATGAACCAAATCAAAGTTTTTATACCAATAATCAAACATTTGATGCTAAGTTGCCGATGAAAATTAATTTTAATATTGGTGCAGGAATTCAACTTTCCGAAAGAATCGATGTGATGCCTAAGTTTTTATATATGAAACAAGGACAAAATATGGAGTCTATTTTTGGTTCGGACGTTCGTTTTGTATTTGATCCAGATGATCCAATGGGGAATTCATTTTATGTTGGATTATTAGGAAGAATGGTAGGTGGCGACCCACAATTGCCAAATTCATCAGGAATTAATTTTGAATCACTTATTGCTACGGCGCGTGTCGATTATAACAATTTAGAAATTGGAGCGGCATATGATTTTGGTGTTTCTCAGCTTAAAAATTACATCTCTTATCAAGGAGGTTTTGAAGTTTATTTCAATTATACATTTAAAATAGAATCGAATAGTCAAAGAAAAATGTTTTGTCCTAAATTCTAAAGGTTTTGAAAAAATCATTTTTTGCGATTTTATTGCTAACTTCCCTTTTTGGTAGTTTAAATGCCAGTCGGATTATAATTCCGATGGACGAGGTTCAAAAAAATCATTTAAAAGCATATGGAATTGCTTATTGGGTAATTTCAAAAGATCTCCCAGTAGATTGGATGCTTAATTACCGAGGAGGTAGTTTTAGTTTTATTCATGCGGATATTATTGAAAAAGAATGTATTATTCGAGGGGTTTCCTATGAAATTGTTTCAGATCAAAATTATCAAGGCATTTTAGCCGAAATTTCAAGAAATGATGTGAATCAAGATGTTATCAAATTAGAAGTTGCTCCTAAAATTGCGGTGTATTCGCCTAAATCAAAATTGCCATGGGATGATGCAGTTACCTTAGTATTAACCTATGCTGAAATCCCTTATGATGTGGTTTATGATTCTGAAATCCTCACCGATCAGTTACCAAAATACAATTGGCTTCATTTGCACCACGAAGACTTTACGGGGCAATATGGAAAATTTTATGCCCAATATCGTGGTCATGAATGGTATCAAAAAGATCAAGCCGAACAAGAAGCCGTAGCCAAAAGTTTTAATTTTAATAAAGTATCAAAAATGAAATTGGCGGTAGCCAAAAGAATGCGAGATTTTGTTGTTGGAGGTGGTTTTCTATTTGCGATGTGCTCGGCAACCGATAGTTATGATATTGCACTTTGTTCCGAAGGGACCGACATTTGTGAACATGTCTTTGATTATGACCCCATAGACCCAAATTATACTTCAAAATTAGATTTTTCAAAATCATTTGCATTTAAAGATTATCAATTGCACACGAGTCCATTTGTATATGAATACAGCACGATTGATCGTTCGCCTGTTAATGGCAAAACGATAGATGAGTCTGAAGATTATTTTTTATTATTTGATTTTTCGGCAAAATGGGACCATGTTCCAACCATGTTGACACAAAATCATAGTCGAATTATTAAAGGTTTCATGGGACAAACCACAGCTTACGATAAAAGTTTTATAAAAAAAGATGTACTTGTTTTAGGCGAAAATAAAGCGAATAACGAAGCACGCTATATTCATGGAACACAAGGTCTTGGAATGTGGACCTTTTATGGAGGTCATGACCCCGAAGATTATCAGCATTTTGTGGGCGATCCAAAGACCGATTTAAATCTTCATCCCAATTCGCCGGGTTATCGTTTGATATTAAATAATGTTTTGTTTCCTGCGGCCAAAAAGAAAAAACAAAAAACCTAATACGTGCAACCACTTCGTGAAGATTTTGAAAAATTAAAATCCGTTCCATCTAAAAAGTTGGATGATTTTTTTGAAAAAGAACATCAATCTGTTTTCGAAAAAACAAATTGCTTGGAGTGTGCCAATTGTTGTAAAAATTACAGTCCAATAATCGAACCCGACGAGATTTCAGAATTAATAAAGCATATGGGCGTTTCTTCAACAGATTTTTGGGCAAAATACGTTGAGATGGATCAAGATGGCGATTTTGTTTTTAAATCGCAGCCTTGTCCTAATTTAGATTTAGATACGAATTATTGTAAAATATACGAAAACAGACCTCGTGCTTGTCGCGAATATCCGCATACCAATCACAAAAAAATGAATGTGCATCTCGATTTACTAAAGATTAATATAGAAATTTGCCCAGCCGCATCTCAAATAGTACAAAATATTATATATAAAATTTCATAATTTTTATTTAAAAACTTTAATTTTGTAAGATTTAAAATCTTCAAAATGAGGTATCTTACTTGTTTTTTTCTATTTTTCTCATTAAAATTAGCAGCTCAATATTTCCAAAGTCCAAATAATCCATATTATTGGAAGAATAAAAAACCATATCCGAATTACTGGCAGCAGGATGTTGAATATCATATTAATGCGAGCCTCGATGAACGATTAGAAATTATTTCGGGTTCTGAAAAAATAGTTTATACCAATAATTCGCCAGATACTTTGTTTGAACTTTTTTTTAATTTATATCAAAATGCATTTATAAAAAATTCTTATTTGTCCGATTTACAAGATGCCAATGGTGTAAAACCAAAATTCGGATATTGGGAAAACCAAAATAAAGGCAATGAAATCCGATCTTTAAAAGTCGATGGATTGCATTGTCGTCAAGAAATAGATGGAAGCATAATGCGCGTCGCTTTAAATAATCCCATTCCGCCAAATTCAAAAGTAGAAATCGAAATCGATTTTAAAACTTATTACAGTATGGGTGGCGATACAAGACGAAGAATGAAGCGTTATATACATCAAAATCGAAAACATTTTAATGGTGCGCATTGGTATCCTCGATTGGCAGTTTATGATCGAAAATTCAAATGGTGTACGGATCAGCATTTGAATAGAGAATTTTATGGCGATTTTGGAGATTATTATGTAAATCTTACATTCCCTGCGGATTATATCGTAGAAGCTACGGGATTGCTTCAAAATCGTAAGGAAGTCCTTCCGGATACGTTAAGGAAAAAGTTGGATTTATCGAATTATTGGAATTTACCTTGGGACACCACAGTTTCGTTTCATCAGAAAATTGACAGCGGAGCTACCAAAACTTGGCGTTATGTTGCTCATAATGTGCATGATTTTGCATGGATTGGTGGCCCTCATTATCGCATTCATGATTCTACCGCTAATGGCTTTCAAGTGGTCGCCTTAGTTCTAGAACCTCATGCGTCGGGTTGGAAAACGGCAATTGACTTTACTCGAAATGTTATGGAAGTTTATCAAAAAGATATTGGTAAATATGCATATCCAAAAATGGTCGTAGCCGATTGTCAAGATGGAATGGAGTATCCCATGCTTACTATGGACGGAGGTTCCGAACCAGGATATCGAAAATTATTAGCTCATGAAGTGGGGCATAATTGGTTTTATGGTATGGTAAATAATAATGAAACCTACCGAGCGATGCTTGATGAAGGTTTTACGCAATTCCTTACTGTTTGGGCTTTAGAGGCAATAGACGGTAAATACATTAAACAAAATGTATCTAAAAATAAATTAGCAAATAAAGTGCACGAACATACGTGCTCGCGCGAAGCCAATATTTACAATGGTTATATGTATGATGCCATGCGTTTGCGCGATCCTTCCTTAAATACCCATTCGGATGGATTTAACGGCGCTTTAGGTCAGGGTGGAGGATATGGACATGTGTATACAAAAACGGCAACGATGTTGTATAACTTACAGTATGTACTTGGAGATGCTTTGTTTTTAAATGCCTTACAACATTATTTTAATCAATGGAGTTTTTGTCATCCTTATATCGAAGATTTTAGACAGAGTATTATCGATTATACTAAAGTTGATTTAAATTGGTTTTTTGACCAATGGATAGAAACTTCTAAACATATTGATTATAAACTCTCTAAGCCAAAACTTTTGGATTCCAATTTTAATTATGAATTAAAGCTTAAACGAAAAGGTGAAATGCAAATGCCTTTAGATTTAACATTTCAAGGAAAATCAGGCAATCGATACCATTTTTATATTCCAAATACGTGGTGGCAAAAAGAAACAAAAGCAAAGCCGCTTCAACGTTGGATAGGATGGGATAATAACTTAAAAACGACTTACAAAACATCGATTCATATTGGAGAACCGATTATTTATGGAACTATTGACACCTCAAGAAGATTAGCAGATATCAATGCGTTAAACAACAGTACAAAGTTACCAATTAAAACAAGATTGGATCATTTAATGGGCTATACGATTGATCGACATACCTATAATGTAAACCTAAGACCTGATTTATGGTATAACAATACTGATGGTATAAAATTTGGTATACATGCCGATGGAAACTATATGCGATTTTTTCATAATTTTGAGGCGGATGTTTGGTTTAATTCAAGAATTGGCCAATCTTGGATTCGTGAACAAAGTTTTGGTGGCGGTATTTATGATCCCATTGCATTTCGATTTAGCTATAGTCATCCTCTTGATAAATGGATTAAAAATAGCACCATTTTTATTCAAACAAAATGGATGGACGGCATCGTAGGAGCTAAATTGGCTTTAAACAAAATATTCTCGGATAAATTACAAACCTATATTTCGTTTAAAACATTTGGATTGACGAATGATTATAGTTTAAATTATCAATATTTGCCAGATTTGGCTCGATATAATGGAATGAATACAAGTTTGAGTTTGGGTTTTAATTTCAATAATGTTTTTTCAAATATTTACCAAAAAAGCCGTCTCGAAATCCGAACGAGTTTGCTTAATCAAAATAGTTATAGTTATATTTCTTCTGAGAATACGTTTAAAAAATGGCTTGGACGCACGTTGCTATCTTCAAGATTTTTTGGACGAATTGGGGTGCATGCTTCTGAAAATGGTCCAGCATTTAATTCATTACTTAATGCAGGTGGTGCCAATACGGAAGAGCTTCTTGAGGATGAATTTATGCGAGCGGTGGGGATTTTTCCAAACGAGTTATTTAACGCATCTTCAAATAATGCCTACCATCTTCAAATGGCAGGAGGCACGAATTTGCGTGGTTATGCATTTCGAAGAAATATTGTAGATGGAACAAATAACTATCAATTACTTGGATACAATTCGGGGTATTCTGCAAATTTTGAGTTCTTTTTCCATCATTTAAGTCCTATTAAATTTAGAAAAATAGCTCCAATAATTGGTTTTGAAACGTATTTGTTTTCGGATATTGGTCAATTGGCTAATACGTTGCAAAATTTTAATTTAATTGCAACACCAATATTGGCTGATGCAGGAATTGGCGCTGCGATTCATGTAAAAAGATGGGGGCAATTTGCCAAAGCCAATCCTTTATATTTTAGATTTGATATGCCATTATACGTATCGCAACCAAATCAAAACGACCAAAATCAGCATTTTGCTTTTCGTTGGTTAATTGGAGTTGGAAGGAGTTTTTGATAAAATTATTAAATCTTTGTATTCTAGTTTTTTAGTAAGATAGTGGATGTTCTTCTAAATATAAATAAAACATTATTAACTGAAGAATTAAGAAAATAAATATTAAAATATATTTGAATTTTTTTGAATACATTTTATTTGAAATCGGATAAAATAATGGAAAAATAATACTTGAATATCGATGAATGGAAATTATACTGCCTGCAATTAATGGAAGCAAAAGTTGGGATAAAATAAAAAAGCTAAATGAAAAGCTGTGGATTTTAATACATTGGTAAATAGCTATTAATATTAAAATTATAAATAGAAAAGATAAGAACTGTACTTCAAGGGTGTTATTGTAAAATAAGCTCTTATAAGGCATTTGTATAGACTTGTTCCAGCCTTTTTGAGCAATACTAAAAGCAAACAAACTTCCAGTATGTTTAAATTGATATAAAGACCAACAAGAAAAACTAATTAACGAAATGAATGGAATAAAAATTTCTTTATTTTGAAAATAGGTATCTAATCTAAAGAGCTCGTTAATTTTAATTTTATTAATTTCGATTATGTAAAATATAAAAGGAATAATTAGTAAAATGCCATTTGGTCTAATTAATGGTATTAAAAGCATGCATATACTAAAAATAAATAAACGATTTTGTTTTATTGAATTATAAGAAATAAGAACAATAGCTAAAAATAAACTTTCAGTATAAAATATGGAAAAGTAGAAATTGAAAGGAAAAGTTGCAAAAAAAATTGTACTGTAAAGAGCCTTATTTGTATTATTAAATTTATCTAACAAAAATAAATAAAGATGTTTTAATACAAAATAGTTGAAAATTAAACTTAAAATAAAAGCAGATAAATAAAAATTAATATTTAATATTTTCATTAAAATTGAAATCAAAAAAGGATATAATGGAAAAAATGCCCATTCACTTTGCCTATAATTGTTAGCATCTATTTTTATTGAATCTTCAAAATTTAAAGTCGATTCATATCCGTTTTTTACTATTCCTTTATACCATCCACAGTCATTTTTACAAAATAAACTTGTAAAATCTTCTAAACGAGATACATTTATATTTTGAGAATGTACATAAAGCGTCCCAAATGAAATGTATATGAGTTTTAATCCTAATATAATTACTATGATTTTTAATTTATAATGCATAGTTTAAAATATAATAAACTTCTATTTCGTTTAATGTTTCTGTTTGATTCCTAATTGATGCCCAAGATACGCCATTGGAATATAGGCTAGAAATAAGTCTAGTATGTTAAACCAAAGTGGTGAGGGTACCGAAAATACCATTGAAATGCCACCAACAAGAAATACAACACCAACGGTTAAACTTAATCGCAATTTTTTAGTTAAAAATCCAACAATTAAAGCGCCAATTAATGTTCCAATGGCATGGGCTAAAAAAGGAGCTAAAAAATGTATGGGTTCAAAAAATGGCATTGCTTTTTCAAGACCTTCGGGTGAATTTAAATCAAACCCAGATGGAGGAGGAATGATTTTCATCATGAATTCAAGTATGCTCATATTAACAATTCCACCAACGATAAGACCAAAAATTAAGGAAAAAATATTTTTTAAAATTTCTTTATAATTCATATGATTTCTTTTAAAAAAATAGCCTCTAAAAAGAGGCTACTATAATTTAATTATGCAAGTGCTTGTTCGATATCTGAGATTAAATCTTTAGGATTTTCTACGCCTACCGAAAAACGAATCAATTTTTCAGTAACATTGATTTGAGCTTTGATCGCATCCGGAACACCAGCGTGCGTCATACTGTATGGATGTTGAATCAAACTTTCGGTACTTCCAAGACTTACGGCCAACTTAATTAATTGAAGTTTATCTAAAAAGTCAAAGCATTCTTTTTCACCACCTTTTAAATCAAATGAAATCATAGCTCCTGGCTCCGAACATTGATTTTTGTATATACGCTCTTGTTCCGCATTTTCAAATTGATCAAAATAATATACTTTCTCTATTTTAGGATGTTGACGAAGATATTTTGCCAATACTTTTGCATTCTCACATTGACGCTCCATTCGAAGATTAAGGGTTTCTAAACTTCGTGTCATCAACCAAGCTGTATGAGGTCCACTCATGCCACCAAGATTAGAACGCATTTTTTTAACTCTTGCGATTTCTTTTTTACTTCCTATACAAACTCCCGCAACAATATCACTATGCCCACCAATATATTTAGTAGCGCTATAAACAACCATATCACAACCCATTTCTAAAGGATGTTGCCAAATTGGACCCATATACGTATTGTCCGCTACAACATATACTTTCTTTTCAGGGGTTGATAGTTTTTTTGCAATACGCACGCACATTTCGATGTCAATCAAAACATTGTTTGGATTAGCAGGCGTTTCTACAAAAATTACCGAAATTTTATCTTTAGCATCTGAAGCCTCTATCAATTTCATAATATCTTCTTCA
>Ga0208595_1000859_pt1 | contig 10358 bp, 8 predicted proteins | sample LakMenEpi28Jun11_FD_150742 | JGI IMG/M metagenome (GOLD analysis project Ga0208595, IMG submission 150742) | Freshwater microbial communities from Lake Mendota, WI - 28JUN2011 deep hole epilimnion (SPAdes) | ecosystem: Environmental > Aquatic > Freshwater > Lake > Epilimnion/Euphotic zone ...
AACACCGTCGCACCAGCGAAGGCTGGGGCGACAATCGCTCCCTTGTAATGTAGGACTTTACCTGTCAGCGTTGCCCTCATCACATCGCGAACCGCCCAATGGCCGCAGGGGCATGCAATCGGCCCGTAATGCATCTCCCACCCGCGCTTGATACCATATGCGTTTAGGTGAGACCTTAATGTGACTTTTCAACTTCAATGATCAGCCATATTTTGCCTTCATTGGGAAACCATGTCCAAAAAGAAGGCGGGCTTTTGACGATAAAAGAAATGACCCTATTGTAAATTGCTCCATTGCCGTCAAAGAGCGCCCTGAATAATGGAGTGAATAATGGCATTTTCGACTGTTACGGTTTTGACCACGCATCATTGGAACGAGGGGCTGTTTTCCTTTTCGGTGTCACGGCCTGCCTCATTTCGCTTTGTCAGCGGTCAATTTGTCATGCTTGGCCTCATGGTCAATGATAAGCCGTTGATGCGTGCCTATTCCATGGCTTCGCCATTTTGGGATGAATCGCTTGAATTTTTAAGCATCATTGTTCCAGATGGTCCGCTGACCAGCCTATTGTGCAAAATCCAACCCGGCGACGAAATCCTTTTGGGTGCAAAGCCAACGGGTACGCTGACGCTGGACGCGTTGTTGCCGGGCAAGCGGTTGCATTTGATTGGAACCGGAACGGGCCTTGCCCCTTGGATGTCGATCATTCGCGATCCTGAAGTATATGAGCGCTATGAAAAAATAACCGTGCAGCACACCGTGCGACAAGTTGAGGATCTGGCCTATCGGGAGATATTGGAATCGCAACTGGCGGATGACCCTCTGGTGGCGGCCGAGGCAAAGTTGCAGCTCATTTATGACGCGTCAGTCACCAAATGTCCGACATGGACGGGCGAAAATCGTCGCATCACGAAGCGAATTGAAATCGGGGATTATCCGCTCGACCCGGAATTTGACCGCGTCATGCTGTGTGGCAGCATGGCCATGATTAAGGAGACAGGGGCGTTGCTGGAAAGCCTTGGTTTCATCGAAGGCGCACAATCGCACCCCGGCACTTATGTGCTGGAACGCGCCTTTGTTGGTTGACTTTTGGCAGGGGTGCTTACGTAACCACCGCTTCAGCTAAGGGCAGTTCAATTGTGAAACGCGCGCCGTTACGGCTCGATCTCGCGCGGATGACGCCGCCCAAATCGGACACGATGCCGTAACTGATCGATAGGCCAAGACCCGTTCCGTCTTTCGGAGCCTTTGTGGTGTAGAACGGATCAAATATTTTTCGAAGGACACCCGAAGGAATTCCGGCGCCATTATCCTCTACGGTAATGACCGCAAGCTGGTTGCGGCGTGTGACTGTGATTTTAACCCGGCCTTCGGCAGCACTGCTGTTTCCATAGCGTGTCCTGATCGCGTCATTCGCGTTGAGAAGCAGGTTCAGCAACACTTGCTCCAACAACACCGGCAGTGCTTGCACATGGACTGGCCCGCCCTTTTCGACGACCTCAACTTGCGTGCCGTCGAGTTCAAACTGTGGGGCCACCATCACAACAACCTCATCAACAGTTGCCTTAACATTTATGGGGTAAGGCGATTCTTTGGGTATGCGTCCAAATATCCGCATTTGCAGCAAAATCGCCGATGCCCGCTCAACCTGTGCCAATATGTTTTCAAGCTTCGGCAGAAAACGCTCGGCCTCCGTACGGCCGCGCACCGCATTTTCGCGCAAATTGGATGTCGCCATTTTGATGAAATTCAATGGTTGGTTCAATTCATGCGCCGTGCCCGAAATCATCCGTCCTAGGCTTGCCATTTTATCGGTCTGCAAAAGCTGCTCTGCAGCAGCCTTGCGTTCGGATATGTCCATGATGACACCAACCGCTTCAATCGCGTCTGAATGTGGATTGGCCTCGAAAGACAGGGTGTCATAAATCCAGACATAATGTCCGTCCTTGTGCCGCAACCGATATTCCTCACTTACGACTTTGCCGGCTTCAAGTCCCGCAAACGCCTCGGCGCACCTTGGATAGTCCTCCGGATGGATCGCATGGCTCCACCAGCCAGGCTCCATTGCATCCGTGGACGTGTACCCTAGAATTTTTTCCAGCGACCCGCTGATATATCCAAATGATACTTTCCCGCCATCCACAACGTCCAGCGCGTAAAATATCACGGGCGCATGCTGTGCAATGTTGTTTAAGCGACGCTGATAACTGGCGAGCGCACCGCGCTCTCGACCGAATGTCGTACCAGCAGAAGCAATCGTCCCTGAAATGTCGTTCACTTCCTTGATGACCAGACCAACCATGGGCGCTTGCGGCACACCAGCGGCAGTAAGATCGGCAGCGGATTGCGAGAGCCGACCCAGCGTCTGCGACATTTTTTTACTGAGCACAGAGGCGATGAGGGTTATTAAAAATACGAAACATATCAGGACAGTTAACTGCTGCAGTTGCGCGCTGCGCGCTTTGGAAACGGCAGGTGCCAATGGGGCCACTGCAAACACTTGCCATTCAGGTAGCTCGGCCACCATAGCTGACCGCAGGATATGGGCATTGCGCCAATCCTGCATAAAGGAACTGCCATATCCGGTCCCGCTTAAAAGAACAGGCGATTGCAAAGAGGTCACACGTTGCACCTGCGACAGCGATTTGACCTGCTTGTTCAGCACATTTGTGACTTGCGTTAGTGGGAATGTCCCCTGCAGTGGACTGACCAAAAAAATACCATAGTCCGATTGCTGCCCGCGCGTGGCCACCAGCTTGTACAATAAATTGTTACGCAATTGGGCAACAATAATCCCGGCCTTGCCATCGGCGCTGAATGGCACAATCATTGCGAATTGCGGGCTCTGCTTTGTCCGTTGCGGCGACAATGTTACAAGGCGCACACCGTATCTTGCCAATATGGTACTTTGGCTTGAACTCTTGGCAACCAAGCGCATCTTTTCGCCGCTCGATTCGGCAGACCATTGAATTTTGCGGCCATTACCAATGATCGTGATGTGATCGAATTCAGGCGAAAGCTCATCCAACAATGCCTGCTCCGGCTCGCGCCCCTTATGAAATTGTTCTTCCGCATGCATCCGCAGAATCAGGCTGCGCGACTGCACCCAGCTATTCAGCGCAACACCACTGACCAGAAGCCGGTTATCGAGGGTCCGGCTAACATTTTGGCGCGCCGCCTGTTCGCGGTCGGGGGCCTCGAGTGCCAGATAAAAAGCTGCAGGGATTAAAATAATGGCCATTAGCAGGGTGATAACTGCGCTTTCCGCCTTCACCCTTGGCCAATTTACAAATTTCCACATCGGATTAATTGCGATGATGGCGACGTAAACAAGTTCTCCGATAACAACATTTAATATGCCATTTGCGGCCTGTTTAAGCACCTCCAGCGAGAGCGAGAGTTCGTCCATCTTGATCACGCCGCCGTAGGTCAGAAAGAGCAATGGCGCGCCGAGAACGACCCAGAAAATCACATCGCTTCGAACCGGTGCGTTTCGCCGACCAAGGACCGCGATGAAAATGGCCTCAAATATCCAGACGAGCCATGCCCAGGGATGATTCCACAGAAATAGGGTCCACAGGCTCGAAATGGATATAGCCAGCACCAACGATTGCGGCGCAAGTACGCGTATAAATGCAAAGATAATCGCGTTACCAAACACGAACTGCATGCCCCAGCCGAGCTGCAACTCAAGGGTATTACAAAGAAAACCAGTCAACCCTAGCAGGATAACCGCAAGCAACTCGTGCCGATGCATTTGTGGCAACGCCAGCTTCTTGAGCGCCAATTTCACAGACGTGACAGCGCAACACGGATAGCGGCAATAAGCGCATCGGTATCGGCTGGCTTCAGGAACACAGGTACATCCGCGATGTCGGACCCTAATTGTGTACTTGCGTCACCCGTCAGGATGATAAACGCGACATGGCGTCCGGCGGGAAGCGCAGCGCGCAAGTTCCGTATTATGCTAGCGCCATCAACCTGCGCCATACGCAGATCGGTAATAACGACGCCGATCTCCGGCGTGTTTAAGACGAGTTCGTGCGCTTCGACGGGGTCAGCCGATGTGAAGGCTTTAAATCCGGCAAACTCAAGAAACTCTTTATACTCAGGGAGAACATCCTGTTCATCATCAATTAAAAGGATATGTGACCCAGGCACCTCCGGAGATGTTCCTTCACTGTCACTCGTTAAATCCATGCGATGACCTGTACGGAGTTTCTAATTTAATTTACGGTCACATAACCGATTTTATACGACTTTACACTACAAACCTTTAACCCCGTGACTGCCATGCCTAATGAGCGATCGGGGTAATGAACCATTGCTCACGGCAATGTCTGAGTCCGCGGCCTAGACGGCACTCAACAAAAAATGGTGCCGCATGCGTGCTATTGGGGCGCGTGCTCATCTGCATTACCCGCAGTCACACCGAACTGCCAAATGATGATATTTTCATAAGTCTGGTCAGGATGCAGCGCGACCGACGCAAAGGAAGCTTGGTGAGGTGCATCTGGAAACATCTGCGGTTCCAAGGCGATGGCGTCGCCCATATGATAGCGTTTGCCAGCCTTACCTGCGGTAGAACCATCGAAAAAATTGCCAGCGTAGAATTGCAAGCCAGGTTGATTAGAAAGCAACCGCATTGTCCGTCCCGAATGTGGATCTTTCAATACTGCGTGCAAGCGTGGCGCGCGCGCCACTACCTCATCAATGACCCAATTATGGTCGTAACCGCGCCCATGCCGTAATTGTTCATCGGAAACATCGCGGACATGCGCACGGATTGTTTTAGCTGTGCGGAAATCAAACGCGGTGCCCGCCACATGGCGGCGCTCGCCGGTCGGGATGAGGGTGGCATCGACTGGCAAATAATGCGCAGCATTGATAGTTAACAGATGGTCCATGGCGTCGTGGGGCGCACCTTCGCCGGCTAAATTCCAATATGCATGGTTGGACAGGTTGACGATAGTTGGTGCATCCGTGGTCGCTTGGTATCGCACCGACAGAGCGTTGTCCGCATGCAGTTGGTAGGTTGCAGTTACGGATAAGTTTCCGGGATAGCCTTGGTCACCATCGGGACTGATATGCGACAGCGTCACAGACATCGCCTCTTCATCGCAGGCGGTAACGGTCCAGTTGACCTTGTCAAACCCCTGTTCGCCACCATGCAGGGAGTTGGCGGCATCATTGGCAGGAACCAGATATTCTTTGCCCTCCAACGTAAAGCGCGCGCCTGCAATGCGGTTGGCGACGCGCCCTATTGTTGAACCGAAATATTGCGGCTGCGCCACATATGCGTCCAGCCTATCATACCCTGTCGTAACATCGGCAAATTGCCCTTGCGCATCGGGCACGTAGACCGACTGTATTGCCGCACCATAGCCGATGATACGCACCCGCATGCCGTTTGCGTTGATGAGTGTTATCGCTTCAACCACTTCTCCGTTGGGCAGCGTCCCGAAAAATTCTCTGCTCAGCTTCGCGCGCGTCAAAACTCATTCCTTTTCATCCAGGCGCCTTTATGCGCCGCGAAAGACCCTGATTTTGTAAGACGCGCCGCGTCTTTGGCTATTTGAAACCCGTTAGACAGCCTAGCCCGGTGTTTCGGCGTTATCGTAGCGCATTTCAAGGTAACGCCCACGCACTGCCAGCTTATCCAGCTCCCCGCGTGAGATTTGCCCGGTCATGGTTTCAATCTCGCGATCAATAGTTTTCAACCCGTCAACAAGCTGCTGCGCAGGCGTTTTCCCTGCATGTTCTTTATGTTTAAGGCTGTCCGGGATTTTCTTATAGCCGTTAATAAGTTCGGGCAGATGTTCGCCCACCAGCTTGCGCACTTCGCGCGCCGCCGGGTCGTTTTCATCCAATGTCTGCAATTGCGGCGCAAGCTGGTCCAGCCGCAAGCCGATATCCTGCATCAACGTTACTGCTGGCGCTGGCAGAGCCGGACGTTGCGCCTCCAACCAGATTTCCGTTTTGCCAGCCAAAGTCGCGAGATCCGTGACACGAAGGCTTTCGGTCGTAGGCATAGGCATTTCGGGATAGCGCATCAACACATAGGCCGCCGCCGCGCCAACTATGCCGGTAATCATAACGCCCCAAAAGCCGATGCCGTCGATAATCGCGCCAACTATGCCCGCGCCGATCAACACCACCCCTACCGCGACCACAGCCTTACTCAGCTTACCCCAAAAATGCGCACGGCGCAGCGCCTGCGACTTGGAACCAATCGGTTTCATCCGCACATTGCGCAACGACCGCGCAGCCGCGTTCAGGGTCTCGTTTGAGTTGGATGCTGGGCTATTCACTGGCTTCCCTAAACTTTGTCATTCCCGCGAAAACGGGAACCCATGGCCTGAGATATAAATGTGCGCAGCGCTGGTCGGTCAGTGCTGCAAGTTCCGACCATAGATTCCCGCTTTCGCGGGAATGACGAAGATATGTTGGTCAACACTTACCCCTCCAAAGCCGAGAGCAAACCGCTGTCCTGGGTAGCCTTCACCGCCTGCGCCTGACCTTCGGCGCGGGCGATATAGCCCTTAGACTTTTCGACCTCTTTCTCAAGCGCGTCCGACGTCTGCTTCATGCTGTCGAGCGCCTTCAGCTTAAAGGTGTCGATGGCATCCATCGTGTCGTAAATATTCTGAAACGCGCGGCTTAATGTTTCCAGCGGAATAGTCGCACCCGCAGCTTGTTCATGAATACGCGCGGTATTGTCGCGCAGCAATTTGCCAGTGCTGTCGATTATATTCGCCGTTGTGGTGTTCAACGATGTGATTTGGTCCAATACCAGTTTCTGGTTCGTCATTGCCTGCGCCACCGTGACCGCCGTACGCAGCGCGCCAACGGTGGTCGTCGATGCGCGGTCAACGCCCTTTACCAACTCGACATTGTTCTTTTTCACCAGATCAAGCGCAAGATAGCCCTGCACCGTCACGGCCATTTGTGTTAGCAAGTCCTGCGTCCGCTGGCGCACATAGAATAACGCACTTTCCTTGATCGCGCGTGACTTGGCTGGGTCGGACAATTCCAACTCCGCAGATTTTTCCTCAAGCTTGGCATCAAGCTGCTTTGACATGACGATCATCTGCTCAAGCTTGCCCATGGCAACCCACAGATTTTGACGTTCTACATCAATGGCGGCATTGTCCATCAATAGCTCGTCCTTGCCGTTGCCAAGCCGCCCGAGGATCGAGCTGATATGCGTTTGCGAACTTTGATAGCTGTCGAAATAATTGCGTAATTTACTGCCAAAGGGGATGATTCCAAACAGCTTCTGCTTGGTCATCAGATTGCCCTTTTTGGAAGGGTCTAAATCTTCTACAACGCGGCGCAATTCGGCCAAATCCGCCCCAACGCCAGACTCGGCGTCCATGCGGCGGATGGGTTTATCAAGAAAGCGGTTCGACTGCGCCGATGCCTCCATGATTTCCTTGCGGCCCATATTGGTGAGCTGGTCAACCCGCTTGCCGAATTCAGGACTGTTAACGTCCTGCGCAATCAGGTCAGCGACATAGGCATCAACCCGCTGTGCCAGCTTGCTTTGCTGCTCATCGGTTACAGGGACCAGCCCCATCGCCTGTTGCGGGGTCACTGTCGGCACAGGGTCCGGCGGTGTAAGCTTCAGCTCTTGCACGGTCTGGGTTGCGGTTTCAGTCGACATGGCCAAAAATCCCTCTGTCATTGGATATGACATCAAATGGAACGAGTGCGCGACCATTTCAAGCACTTCCGTCCCTAGCTGTATTATTTTTCTAATACAGCTTCATCTTGTCGCTTCAAGGCGGCTTCGACCAGCGGGGATAATCCTTCGACAACCCGCGACACGCCCTTGGCATTGGGATGGATGTTATCCGGCAGCATTAAGGCCGCATCCGTCACTACGCCATCGAGGAAAAAAGGGTAAAGCGAAGCACCATATGTATTGGCCAGATCCGGGAAAATCCCGTTGAAAGAATTTACATAATCTGCACCTAGATTTGGCGCGGCCAACATGCCCGTCAGCACCACTGGAATGTCTCGGCGTTTCAATTCGTCCATCATCGCGCGCATGTTCGCTTTGGTTTCTGCAGGTTTGATGCCGCGCAACATATCATTGCCGCCAAGGCCAAGCACGACCAGGTCAGGCTTTCGGTCAAGATTATCAAGCACGAAGGCCAGCCGCGTTTTACCTGCTGCTGTGGTGTCCCCCGACACCCCGGCATTATGAACCCGCGCGTTAATGCCTCCCGCTTGCAATGCCGCCTGCAATTGCGGGGCAAGCCCTTCCTGTGGCGCAAGCCGGTACCCGGCATAGAGGCTGTCGCCGAAGGCAACGACCAATTGGTCATACTGCGCGACCTTTGCCGTTTCCTGAACGTCAGTCTTATTTTCGGCTACAGGATTTGACCCGCATCCCGACAACACTTGGATTGTGACGCATAACGCCCCATATAGCAAAAAACTTCTCATAAGGATTTTCCTTGCACGCTCCTATCACTCACCAAACGGATATGGCAATCCGCGCGGCAAATGTCACCCTCAGCCTTGGCAGCAACGACGCATCCGTGTCGATTTTACGCGGCGTAGACCTTGAAGTGCCCTATGACAGCAGCGTCGCGTTGCTTGGGCCGTCGGGATCAGGTAAATCTTCTTTGATGGCGGTGCTGGCCGGGTTGGAGCAAGCCAGCGGTGGCACTGTGCTTGTCGATGGCCTGGATTTCACTAAGCTGGATGAAGACGAACTCGCGCGTGCGCGGCGTGGGCGCATCGGCATTGTGTTGCAGGCGTTTCACCTGTTGCCGACCATGACCGCACTTGAGAATGTAGCTATTCCGCTGGAGCTGGCTGGTCTGAAGGACCCGTTTGGCCGCGCGCAAAGTGAGCTTGAAGCCGTCGGCCTTGGCCATCGGCTCACCCATTATCCATCCCAATTGTCCGGCGGCGAACAGCAACGTGTTGCCATAGCCCGCGCCATGGCCGCAGGGCCAAAGATCATCTTTGCCGATGAACCAACAGGCAATTTGGATGGGTCCACAGGCACGGCCATTATCGACCTCTTATTCGCCCGCCGCGCCGCATTGGGCGCGACTTTGTTGATTATCACCCACGACCCCGAACTTGCGCGCAAATGTGACCGGGTGATTTCCATGCAGGACGGCCATGTGGTGGAGAGCGGGGCTTGATTGGCGAACAACAGATCCTCCCCGTTTCGGGGAGGTGGCAGTGCGGAGCACTGACGGAGGGTGGGCTGCGCCGCGCGCTGAGCCAATTGCCCCCTCCACCCCGCTTCGCGCGGCCCCCCTCCCCGTTCCGAGGAGGATTTAGATGAGCCTCTCGCTCGCCGCCATTTGGCGCATTTCGCGCCGTGACCTGTCCGCGCGTATCCGTGGGCTCCGGTTGTTGGCGATTTGCCTATTCCTGGGCGTCGCGACGCTCGCGGCTATTGGCAGCTTGACCGCTGGCATAGCCGATGAACTATCACGGCGTGGTCAGACGATCCTTGGCGGCGATGTCGAAATCGGGATCGCGCAACGCGCCGCAACGCAGGCCGAAATGGCAGCCATGCGCAAAGCCGGCATAGTGTCCGAAACCATCCGTTTGCGGGCAATGGCCATAGGCGCACAAATTGGCAGCGACAGCCTGCTCGCCGAGTTGAAAGCCATCGACAATATCTACCCGCATTATGGCGCGTTGACCCTGCGCGATGGCGGCAATGTTAAGGCACCGGCGGAGGGCGAAATCTACATTGGGCAAACCTTGTCCGAACGGCTCGACATTCAAACAGGTGGAACCGTCCGCTTTGGGGAGGCGCGGTTTAAGGTCGCAGGTGTCATCGCCGAAGAACCCGACCGCTTGGGCGAGGGCTTCACGCTTGGTCCAGTAGCCATCATCAACATGAAATCTTTGCCAGATACGGGCCTAATCCAGCCGGGCAGCATGTATGAGACAAAATACCGCATCAAACTATCCGCGAACGAAGACGCACCCGCCGTAGCAAAGGCACTTGAGGCGCAGTTCCCGTCGGCGGGTTGGGACATTACGGATCGTTCCAACGGTGCACCCGGCACAAGGCGCTTCATTGAGCGTATGGGCCAGTTCTTGACGCTTGTCGGCCTTGCCGCCTTGGTCATCGCGGGCATTGGCGTCGGCAACGGCGTCAGCAGCTATCTCGCCAGCAAGCGCGCCAGCATTGCGACATTGAAGGTTACGGGCGCAGACAGCGGGACGATATTCCGCATCTATATGCTTCAAATCCTGACCGTTGCCGCAGGTGCGGTTATCGCCGGCCTTGCGGTAGGTAGTGTTATGCCTATGGTCATTGGCTGGGTTGCTGGCGACATATTGCCGGTCGCACCGGGCTTTAACCTGCATCCCTT
>Ga0208595_1000860_pt1 | contig 10357 bp, 9 predicted proteins | sample LakMenEpi28Jun11_FD_150742 | JGI IMG/M metagenome (GOLD analysis project Ga0208595, IMG submission 150742) | Freshwater microbial communities from Lake Mendota, WI - 28JUN2011 deep hole epilimnion (SPAdes) | ecosystem: Environmental > Aquatic > Freshwater > Lake > Epilimnion/Euphotic zone ...
CCAATTCCGCGAGCGCCCGATAAACGGTAGCCAGCCCGATGGTTGAGCCGTGGTTTCGAAGCACCAGGTGCAGATCTTGAGCCGAGACGAATCCGATAGCTTCGCCGAGGGCGTGGCGCACGGCATCCTTCTGCCAGGTATTTCTCTTCACGGTCATGCGCGGACCTTTCTCGCATAGGCAATAACCCGGCAAACCAGGTAGATCGCGAACGAAACCGAGGTGATGTATGGGCTAATCGGGAGGCCGCCACCCAGCGCGAGCAGGATTCCGCCAACCGCGGCAGTGAGCGCGAATGCGACGCTAAGCACAGGTGCGAGCTTCGGGGACGAGGTGACGCGCAACGCAGCCGCCGCGGGGGTCACCAGTAGCGAAAGAACTAGCAGGGCACCAACAACTTGGACGCTGGCCGCAACGGCGAGACCGAGAAGAATCAAAAATACGATGGCGAGTGGGCCGGTTTTGACCCCGCGGGCCCTAGCCACCTCTGGGTCGAGAGATGAGAACGACAGCGGACGCCAAATCACAGCCAGAGTCAGAATTACAAGAATCGAGATTGCGGCAAGCCACTCGAGCGAAGTCTCGCTAACCGAAACGATCTGCCCGGTTAGTAAGCCGAACTTGTTCGAAGCGCGACCCGGGTAGAGCGAGAGCGCGAGGATTCCGAGGCCTAAACCGAAAGGCATCAGCACGGCGATGATCGAGTTGCGATCTTTGGCTCGAGTGCCAAGCACTGCGATTATCAAAGCGGCAAGGAGCGAACCAGCAACCGAACCAGCGACAACGTCGAAACCTATAAGTAGCGCAACCGATGCACCGGCGAACGAAAGCTCGCTGATTCCGTGAACCGCGAACGACATGTCCCTCGTCATTACGAAGATGCCGATCAGACCGCCGGCCAAGCCGAGCAGCACGGCGGCAATCAGAGAGTTGGTGACGAGAGGCAAAAGTTCGCCGTAGTTAGAGAAGTCGAAAATCATGACCACTCCTCTTCGGGGTGGTGTTCGTGGCTGTGGCTACCGATCACGACGATGCGTCCCTGGTTTCTGACCACGTCTATCTCGGTGTTGTAAAGCTCGCTCAGCACCTCGGAGCGCATGACCTCGTCTGGTGTGCCGATTCGGTACTGACCGTTTGCCAGATAAAGCACTCGGTCGACCATCGAGAGAATCGGGTTTACGTCGTGGGTGACAAACATCACGGCCGCGCTGTGGTCTTTGCGCTCCTGGTCGAGCAGGTCGGCAATGATCTTCTGCTGCGCGGGGTCGAGCGCGCTGAGTGGCTCGTCGGCCAGGATCAGGTCGGGTTCGTCGATGACCGCTTGCCCAACTCGGAATCTTTGTAATTCGCCACCAGAAAGTTCGCCGATTGGTTTGCGAGCTAGTTCGTGGCCGTTGATGCAACCGAGAATGTGCTCAACCCTCGCGCGGTCCTTGCGCGCGTGCAAGCTGATTCCGTAGCGGTGGCCGTTGAGCCCGAGTGCTAAGAGGTCTTTGGCAAGCAGTGGCGTAGACGCATCCACCGACCGGTGCTGAGGAATGTAGCCAATGTTGCGTGAGCCGTGTTTGATCGGTTTGCCGGCAATCTCAATTGAGCCCGAGTCGAGCTTTTCCTGGCCCAGAATCGCCTTGAGCAGGGTGGTCTTGCCGGAGCCGTTGGTACCCAGAACCGCGACGAACTCGCCAGGGGCGATGTCGAGGTTCAGGTTGTGCCAAAGGCGCTTCTCTCCGAATGTGAGAGAAGCGCCTTTGACGCTGAGAACTGGTTTAGCCACGATCGAATCGTAGCGCCATTAGTGAGCCGTCAATCAGGTTGAAGTAGCCGCCTTCGTATTCGCCTGTGTCCGGATCCATCTGAAGTAGTTCGCTGAATCCGAAGAGGGCAGTCGTGTCATCCGCGTTTCGCAATTGCATGATCTGGCTCGACGAAACCGAGCCGTTGACCGCCATGAACTCGATACCGTCTCGAATGATGCGCAGGCATTCCTCCATCACAGCCGGTGGAACATCGCGCTCCTCTTCAATTGCATCGGAGTACTCAACCGGGGTCACGTTTTCGCAACCGGCGTCTTCGAGAATGTAATCAATCAGTGGCTCGGTGGCGAAGACCTTGCCGCAACTGTTGGTGTTCTTGATGATGTCGAGTTTCTCTTTGCGGCTCGCGAGCTGGGATCTGAACTCTTCAACCGAAGCCGAAATCTGCTCCGACTTGCTCGGGTCGATGGTCTCGATCGCACCACCGATCGCGGTAGCAACATCGGCAACCTGATCGACGTCATACCAAATGTGTTCGTTTCTACCGTCGTCTTCGCCAGCAGCCAGGTATGCATTCACGAGGATTGCCGGAGTCGGGTCAGCAGCAACCAACTTCTCGACGAAGTCGTCGTAACCACCGCCGTTCATGATGACGATGTCGGCATCGTTGATCGCGAGTTGATCGCGAGCCGATGCCTCAAAGGAGTGCGGGTCTTGGTTGCTGTTGTAGATGAGCGCCGAAACGCTCGCGGTTTCGCCAGCGACAAGGTTCGCAACCGAACCCCAAACGTTGGTGCTGGCCACGATCTTGATCGGGCCGGTGCCGGCAGTCCATGGTTCCGGTGGCGTTGAGCAACCGGTGAGCAGGAGTGCGGATGCAGTAAGTAAACCTAGTTTCTTGATCATGGCTCTAGATTAGTGCTTATTGATAATGAATGTCAATAACAATTAGTCGAGCAGCAGTGCTGGCTCTTCGATTACCGAAGCGACGTCTTGCACGAAGCGTGATGCCACGTCTCCGTCAACGACTCGGTGGTCGAAAGTAGCGCCGATGGTGGTTACCTGTCGAACCTGGATCTCGTTGTTGACCACCCAAGGCTTCGGGCGAATCGAGCCGAGGGCAACGATCGCTACTTCACCTGGGTTCAAGATTGGGGTGCCGGTGTCAACGCCGAAGACTCCGATGTTGGTGATGGTGATCGTGCCATCTTTCATCTCGGCCGGGGTCGTCTTGCCTTCACGCGCGGTAGCGGCAAGCTGCTCAATCGCCATCGCGAGTTCGAGCATCGTCATCTGGTCGGCGTCCTTGATATTCGGAACAATCAGGCCTCGAGGCGTGGCGGCTGCGATGCCGAAGTTCACGAAGTTGTGAACGATGATCTCTTCGGCGGTGAACGTCGAGTTGACCATCGGGTTGCGACGAATCGCCCAGATCATTGCCTTCGCCATGATCAGAAGTGGTGTGACCTTGACGCCCGCGAAGTCGGTCGACACCTTGAGGCGCTTGACGTACTCCATCGTGCGAGTGGCATCGACGTCAACGAAGATGCTGACGTGAGGCGCGGTGAATGCGCTCGAAACCATTGCGTTGGCGATTGCCTTGCGAACGCCCTTTACCGGGATTCGCTCTTCGCGTTCGCTCGGTGGGGCTGGGGTGGTGAGGTTTCTGAAAACCTTGGCCTGGCTTGCTCCGCCGACTACATCTTCGCGGGTGATCTCGCCACCGACTCCGGTGCCGGTGACACCGGCTAGGTCAACGTTGAGGTCCTTGGCTAGCTTGCGAACAGGCGGCTTCGCGATGACCTTGTCGTAGTAAACGGGTGCAACCTCGGGGGTTGCGATTGGAGCGACAACGGGGATTGCGGTGGTGGCCGGGGCAACGGTTGCTGACTTGCGGCGACGGGTTCCGCCAGTTGAATGCGCTACGCCGTAACCAACTAGGTTTGGCTGCTTCTCCGCGGTGCTGACACTTGCGGCTGCGTCGGCAATGATCTCGTGGGCGGTTGTCGCCTGCTCGGCGACTGCGACTGCGCTAGTTACTGCGTCGACAGCGACGCTGATGATCGGCTTGCCAACCTCAACCGTGTCGCCCTCTTTATAGAGGAGCTCGGCCACAGTGCCCGCGAAAGGGCAGGGGAGTTCGACTAGAGACTTAGCGGTTTCGATTTCAACGATGATCTGGTTGACCTTGACGGTGTCGCCAGGTTTGACCTTCCAAGAGACGATTTCGGCCTCGGTAAGGCCTTCGCCTACGTCTGGAAGAGGAAAGTTAGCAATAGTTGTCATCGAAACTCCTAGTAGGCCATTGCTCGGTCGATAGCTTCGAGAATGCGGTCGGCGTCTGGAAGGAACAGTTCTTCGAGTTTCGCTGAAGGGTAAGGAACGTCGAATCCACCGACACGCAGAACTGGCGCTTCGAGGTGATAGAAAGCCTCTTCGGTGATTCGCGCCGCAACTTCGCTCGAAAGGCTGATGTTGACGCTGTCTTCGTGCGCAACCACAAGGCGTCCGGTCTTCTTGACCGAATTGATGATGGTCGGGAAGTCGATTGGGCTGAGCGAGCGAAGGTCGATGACTTCGATGCTGGTGCCTTCTTCGGCGGCGAGTTCGGCGGCCTGAAGCGCGTTAGCCACCATCGGGCCGTAGGTGACCAGCGTGATGCTGGTGCCCTCGCGAAGAACCTTCGCCTGGTGGGTTGGCTGAGGAGGTTCGTCTAGGTTGACCGGGCCCTTTTGCCAATAGCGACGCTTCGGCTCAAAGAACATAACCGGGTCACTCGACTTGATTGCCTCTTGAATCATCCAGTAGGCGTCGTTCGGGTTACTCGGGGTGATCACGCGAAGTCCGGCGGTGCGGGCGAAGTATGCCTCTGGGCTCTCGGAGTGGTGCTCAACTGCGCCGATGCCGCCGCCGTAAGGCACGCGAATCACCACCGGCATGGTCATGAAGCCCTCTGAGCGGTTCTGAAGTTTCGCCAATTGGGTGGTGATCTGGTTGAAGGCTGGGAAGATGAAGCCGTCGAACTGGATCTCGGCAACCGGGCGGTAGCCGCGCATTGCCAAACCGATGGCGGTGCCGACGATGCCCGCCTCTGCGATTGGTGAATTGAAGACTCGGGTCTGACCGAACTCGGCGAACAAGCCTTCGGTGACTCTGAAAACTCCACCGAGCTGGGCGATGTCCTGGCCGAAAACCAAAACCTTCTCGTCTTCAGCGAGCGCTTTGCGAAGGCCGGCAGCGATTGCTTTGGCGATTGAGAGCTCAACGATGTTGCTCATCAGTTGCCCTCCTCAAAAGATGCCTCATAACGCTTGAGCCACTCGAGCTGCTCGTCGATGCGCGGGTGCTGCTCTGAGTAAACGTGGTTGAACATGTTTTCAAGCGGTGGCTCGGTTAGAGCAAAAGTGGCTTCGCGGATCTCGGTGGCGAGCGCTTCGCCAGCTGCCTCGACCTCGGCGAAGAAGTCGTCGCCAACGCCCTGGCGGCGCAAGAACTTTTCGAAGCGAACCAGCGGGTCGCGGGCCGTCCAATAGTCGACCTCGGACTGGTCGCGGTATTTGGTCGGGTCGTCGCTCGAGGTGTGCGCGCCGATTCGATAGGTGAGTGCCTCGATAAAGAACGGGCCGCTGCCTTCGCGGGCGTCGTCCATGTGCTTTGCTGTCACTGCGTAGCTGGCTAGGACGTCGTTGCCGTCGATTCGAACACCGGGGACGCCGAATCCAGAGCCTCGCTTGTAGAGGGGAACCGTGATTTGCGATGAGGTTGGGCTCGAAATTGCCCACTGGTTGTTCTGGCAGAAGTAGACCAACGGGCTCTTGTTGTTGGCGGCGTAAAGGAACGATTCGCTGACTTCGCCCTCGGCGGTTGCGCCATCGCCAACGTAGGTGATGACAGCGAGGTCTTCTTCTTTATTGCCGGTGCCAACCTTGCCGTCGAAGGCAACGCCCATCGCGTAGCCGGTGGCATGCAGAGTCTGGGTGCCGAGCACAATTGCGTAAAGGTGAAAACGGGTTTCTTCTGGGTTCCAGCCGCCGTGGTTTACGCCGCGAAGCATTTTGAGAATCGACATCAACTCGATGCCGTGAGTGATCGCTACGCCGTGCTCACGGTAGCTAGGGAAGATGTGGTCGTTGCCTCGAACTCCGTATCCGGAGCCAATCTGCGCGGCCTCTTGGCCGATGGCCGGGATCCATAGGCCCAGCTGACCCTGGCGCTGAAGTGCGTGAGCCTCGGCGTCGAAACGACGCATACGTGCCATGTCGCGATAAAACTTGAGGTAGTCGGCTTCGGTCAGGGCGTCTAGGTACTTGCCGTAGGCCTCGAGGCCCTTCGGCACACCGAACTCCCCCTCTTGATTCAAGAACTGAACCATAGGGATGCCGTTGGAGTCTTGAGCGGTCACGAAGTCCAATTTACTTGGTCTAGTGGCACAATTCTCATATGAAGCGTTTTCTTATTACTACCGTCATCAATGCAATTGGCCTATACGTGGTCACACTTCTAATTCCAGCAATTAAGCTCGTGCCCTACGGCGGCGACAACCTCTGGACGAACATCGGTTCGTTTCTATTCGTAGCAGCCATCTTCGGCCTGGTGAACTCGATCATCGCCCCAATCGTCAAGATTGTCGCGCTACCGATCTACCTGCTCACCTTCGGGCTCATCTCAGTGGTCATCAACGGCGCGCTATTACTCTTCGTGGCATGGATCTCAAGCCTGTTCGCCGACAAGATCTTCACAATCGACGGCTTCACCAGCGAAGGCCTGGCCATCGAGTCGCTCGGCTGGGCAATCCTCGGCGCGCTCATCCTGAGCGTCTTCTCGATGATCGCCAAGTCGATCTCAAAGAGATCAAGAATCTAGCGTCGAAACTCGAAGGCTTCGGCCTTCAGTAGTTGCGAGCCAGCAACCTGGTTGAGAATCAACTCGCGCACCCGCCTCACACCCGGCAGCGTTTCGGCGTCGACCATACCCAGTGTTTCTCGGTAGTGCTCAAGGCCGTGGGCCTCGATAGCCGGCGTGCCCAAGGGTAATTCGGCTGCTCTAGAAACGGTCGCCCAGTTTTTTGTCAGCGGATTCGTCTCACCGCTGGCTGCCGGTATCGGGTCGTTGCTGTGCTGGATCGAAAGAACTGGAACGTTGCCCGGCAGCTGAAACTGGCCGACCGGAGCCCCTATGGTCACCACGCCCGAAACGGCCTGACCGCTTTGAATCGCAAGCGCAGCCGCAGCGATACCGCCGAGCGAATAGCCGGCGAAAATCACATTGGCCCCTTTTGCCCCCGACTGCTTGAGCGCCGCCGAGACTGCCTTTAGCAACTCTGAGTTCTCGGGATCGGTGAGGAGCGCGGTGTCTGTGACCAGGTCGAAAGGGTTTTTGCCGGCGATTGGCGAAAAACTCTGCGTGCCGGGCAGATAGACCAATAGCGTTCGGGAGCCGTTAGCCGCAACGTAGGTTTCGACCAGCACCTGCCCACTACTGGCATCTAGCTCCTCTATTCGTGAACCGATCTCAGCCAAGCTCGTTATCGGTTGCCGAAGCCTCGTAGCGACCTCGTGAAACTTCACGGTTCTGTCGTTCAACAAGCCGACCCGTTGCACCGAGTCCACTCGCTCGTCTAGGTCGGTGCTCGAAGCCAACAGCCTGGTCGAATTAGCTGCGATGCTGCCTGGTGCAAACTGAGCAACACCAAAGGCAATCGCACCGCCCGCTTGAATTCGCTCGAGGGCAACCTTCGGAATCAGATTGATGAGCCACGGGTGCGCTCTAATCGCGTGACCGATTGACTCGATTGAATGGGCAACCTGAGCATCGGCGCTGAAGTAGTTTTCGGCTGCGGTAGCCAAGGCCAGGCGGGTGCGCTGAATTCGGTATTCGATTGCGGGCAAGGCGATGTCGACCTGCGCCCGATGAATCGGGTTCGGTAACAGGTGAAAGATTCGGCTAAAGAGCTCTGAGCCAACCACCCCCAACTGCCCAGACACTCGCTCGATTTCGGCCCGACTGGCCACCACCGACGGGTCTCCCCCGTAACCGACTAACCCTGCCACGGCAACTCAATCAGGTTGCTTCGAAGTTGGAATAGTTCGTCCACGAGTTTTTGTATTTCTGCCTCGCAAGCGCGAGCCGCCGAACCACTCCAAAGCCGCGCCTCCGGAAACGCGCTGTGCAGGGTGGCGATTAGTTGGGCGAGTTCTTGATCAACGGGAGTCATGCGCAAAAGACTGCCGAGATTCACACTCAACTGCGGGCAAACACCCAGAGTGGTGGATAACTAAGGCAAAATAGATATGTGACCAATCTCTCTCCGCAACCACTGTCTCCGCTTGATGGCCGATACCGCGCAGCTGTCGGAACCCTCGGCGAGTACCTAAGCGAAGCCGGTCTTAACCGCGCCCGCATTCACGTTGAGGTCGAGTGGTTGATCCAACTGGCAAACCGCGCTCTGCTCGGAACCGAAAACCCGGTGCTTGTGCCTGAAGCTGAAACCCTGCGCAACCTAGCCATCAACTTCTCAGACGCCGACGTTGCCGAACTTGCCGCCACCGAAGCAACCACAAGGCACGACGTCAAGGCCGTCGAATACTTTGTTCGCAACGCCCTCACCAAGATGGATCGCGAAGACCTTCACGAGCTGACCCACTTCGGTTGCACTAGCGAAGACATCAACAACCTCTCCTACGCCCTGACCGTGAAAGGCGCAGTAAACGACGTCTGGTTGCCAAAGGCCAAAGCGATGGTTGCGAAGCTAGACGAGCTAGCCAAAAAATTCGTGGACGCCGCCATGCTCTCACGCACCCACGGCCAGCCAGCCACCCCAACCACGATGGGCAAAGAGCTCGCCGTATTCGTTCACCGCCTAAACCGCCAGCTCGCCCGAATCGAAAACACCGAATACCTCGGCAAGTTCTCAGGCGCAACCGGCACCTTCTCGGCTCACGTCGTCGCAGCGCCTGAAGTTGACTGGATCAAGCAGTCTCAGGACTTCGTCAAGGCGCTCGGACTCACCTGGAACCCACTAACTACCCAGATCGAATCACACGACTGGCAAGCCGAGCTCTACTCGCGCATCGCTCTGTTCAACCGAATCCTCCACAACCTTTGCACCGACGTCTGGAGCTACATCTCTGTCGGCTACTTCAAGCAGATCCCGCAGGCAGGCGCAACCGGTTCTTCGACCATGCCTCACAAGATCAACCCGATCCGCTTCGAAAACGCTGAGTCGAACCTCGAACTTTCGAATGCCATCTTGGACTCGCTAGCGGCGACCTTAGTGACCAGCCGTCTGCAACGAGACCTCACCGACTCGTCCTCACAAAGAAACATCGGACTCGGTTTCGGCCACAGCATGCTCGCCCTCGACAACGTGACTCGCGGCTTGGGTGAAATCGAACTCTCTGCCGGCGCGCTTGAATCAGACCTGCTCGACAACTGGGAGGTGCTCGGCGAAGCAATCCAGACCGTGATTCGCGCCGAAGTCGCCGCAGGCCGCTCGCAAATCAGCGACCCATACGCCCTGCTCAAAGAGCTAACCCGAGGCAAGAGCATCGGGCATCAAGAGTTGATTGAGTTTGTTACCGGGCTAGACATCCCGCAAGAGGCGAAGGATCGCCTGATCGCACTTCGCCCGAACACCTACACCGGGCTCGCAGCCGAGCTAGTCAAGCGCTTCGGCGCTAAGTAACTACTTCGATTTCTTTGGCGAACTCGTCTTTGTAAGCTCGAATCGATCCGACTTGACTCCAGTAACAGAAACACTAATGTTTTGCCCGCTGTCATTTGCGGTCAGCTTGTACTTCTGCGACGTTGCTTTTGGAATAGCGAAACCGTTTCGTTTCCATTGATACTTAAACTTCGTTCCTGCATCCCAAGTTCCCGGGACGGCAGACAAAGTAGAACCTTTGGAGTAGGTGCCAGTGACAGTCGGTATCCCGGTCTTGACGAAGGTTGCTGCTAGTCGGGTACCTACGACCTTCCAGCCCTTTGGGAGGCCGATTGGCTTTCCGTACACCTCTGTTGCAAGTAAACCTGTCAGGTTAGCCCCGGTTAGATTTGCTCCACCCAAGTCGAAATAAGTCAAGACGGCGTCTGAAAGATTTATCTTGGTGAGGTCCTTAGAGAACGCGCCACCTGTCAATATTGACTTACTTAGGTTTGCGCCTGAAAGGTTCGTCTTCTGGAAATCTGGTTCTAAGAGCTTGGCGTAGCTAAAGTTTGTCTTTGATAGGTTGGCACCTTCAAAATCTGCATATGGTAACTCTGCGTAGCTGAAGTTCGCACCGGACAAATCGCTGCCCTTGAAATAACTTCCCCATTGACCATAATCTGGGTGCTTGGAGGCAATTTTTACGGATGTAAAATTTGCACCCGATAATTTCGCCCCTGAGAAGCCAACTCCCCCTGTAAAGACAGCTTTCGAGAAATTGGCTTTACTCAAATCCTGGCCTTCAAAGTTACACATGATGCATTCAAGGCCTTCGAAGTGAAGGACCCCTCCTGTGGCCTTAGCAGGAAGAGTGATTGGGATGTCTTTAGGGGGCCTAAAAGACCACAATTTGGCACCAGGACCAATTAGGTACCGCGACCATTCTTGCCAATCGGCAGG
>Ga0208595_1000867_pt1 | contig 10258 bp, 10 predicted proteins | sample LakMenEpi28Jun11_FD_150742 | JGI IMG/M metagenome (GOLD analysis project Ga0208595, IMG submission 150742) | Freshwater microbial communities from Lake Mendota, WI - 28JUN2011 deep hole epilimnion (SPAdes) | ecosystem: Environmental > Aquatic > Freshwater > Lake > Epilimnion/Euphotic zone ...
CGGTCATTATTGGAGGGCTTTACTGGAGTCGCGGCACGGCATCTGCCGCGTGGTCTGCGATGTTCGTGGGATCCGGATTGTCGGTGGCGGCGATCGTGCTCAGGCAGATGCATCCCGAATTTCCGCTGAACGGGCAGATCCTAGCACTTGTGGCGACGCTTGCCGCCATTGGCGTTTATGTGACGGTATCCTTGGTCACCTGCCGCCGACCCCACGATATGGACAAACTGCTGCATCGGGGCCGATACGCGTTGGCGGAGGATGGGATTCCTTTGCCGGAAGTTGTCAAGCCGCCCCGGACGTGGCAGAGCCTCATTGGGATCGACGAGCGCTTCACGCGCAGCGATCGAATGCAATCCATTACTCTGTTTGTCTGGAGCATGGTCTTATTTGGTGCGTTTGTCTGCATCGCGATCTGGAACATGTTATTCCGGTGGCCGACCGATTGGTGGTGGAACTATCTTCTGGTTACCGCAATCATTTTGCCGCTCCTCATCGGGGTGATCACCACCATATGGTTCGGGTGGGGCGGGATTCGCGACTTGGGAAGGCTCTTTTCTCGTCTCGGAAAGAAGAGGGGCGACTCCGACGACGATGGTGAAATGGTCAAAAATGACCTCAATCCATGAATTGGATGTGCGATCGCATTATGGATGACACTGGGGCTTTCGGATGCGGTTGAGCCAACTCGGACTCGGGCATCTGTTTGCTTGCTGGCAAAGTGATATCCAGTATTATTCCATACATGCCTTTGACTCCCACATTACGGGCAAGCAAGCGGGTTGAACTCAGGCCGCGGCGCCTTGGGATTGATTCGATTGAGATGTTTGGCCGCTACAACAACACGATAGCCAGAGATGAGCTCCTTGAACACAGTCATGGCGACGCGCTGGAAATTTGCTATCTCGTCCGAGGGCGACAGACCTACTCTTTGGGCGGGCAGGACTTTCACCTTCGTGGAGGCGATGTCTTTATCAGCTTTCCTGGTGAAATACATGGCACGGGTGGAGCCCCTCAGGAAAAAGGTATTCTTTACTGGATCATAGTTTTGAACCCATCCGCCACGGGTGGCTCATTGCTTGGTCTTCAGCAAAGCGAAAGTCGCGTGCTGTGGCGCGAGATAAAGAAAAAATCGCACCGTCACTTTCACGGCACGCCGGGGATGAAAGTTCAGTTGGATGAAATCCTCCAGATGTTCCATCAAGCGGGGCATGGCGTGATGAAAAAGACGGCTCTTTGCAACAGGATCGTTGCATTTTTGCTCGATGTTTTGGATGCGCGCGCGAGGTCATCCGCAGGGATGGGTGCCCGCCGTTTTGCAGAGGTCATTCACCACATGCGGTCGCATCTGGATGATCCCGACCAACTTACCATGGATGTTCTCTCATCGGTGGCGGGTCTTTCGCCTTCGCGCTTCAAGGCGCTCTTCAAGGAGATGTGGGGCATACCGCCTGCGGAATACGCCCTCCGCCTTCGTATCGCGGAGGCGCGGCGCCGTCTTGTCGAAAGCGGCGCCACCGTGACCCAGGTTGCCACGGACCTTGGGTTCTCTTCCTCGCAATATTTTGCCACTTCTTTCAAGCGGTTGATGAACATGACCCCGCGTGAGGCTGCCCGAAGAGGCGGGTTGTGTCGCCATGATTCGGGTATTTGATATGTTTGAAAAAATACTGAGGTTCGAGATTGAACGCATTTCGGTGCCTATGCGTGTAGCGTGTGCTTGATGAACGAACCAGTACTCCAACAGGAACCGCCGCTTAATGAATTCACCGAGAGTGTCCGCAAAAATGTTGCCATCTCATGGTATCGCACCAAGCTGCCTCCCGGCGCCGTCAAGTCGCTTCATGCCAAGAGCGACCTCAAGGGGGGCTTTCAGACTCTAGGATACCTTGCGCTTCTGCTTCTACCGGCACTGCTAGCGCTCTATTGCTTTCTCCAGCGGGCATGGTGGCCAATGGTCGGCTTTGTCTTCCTGTATGGCATGGTGGCCGCCTTCCTCATCAATGCCGTTCATGAGCTGGGTCACGGCACGGTCTTCAAGACCAAATGGCTGAACACCTTTTTCTGCCATCTCTTCGCCTTCCTCGGTCTCATCAACCACGAGACCTTCCAGTCGAGCCATATCCGGCACCACCGCTACACGCTCCACCCGCCGGATGACTTGGAAGTCGTCCTCCCCGTGAAGCTCATGCTCTGGCATGTGCTCAAAACAGGATTCTTCTACCCGCGCGCCCTTTGGGATGCGATCAAGCAGGTGTTTCGCATCGCGAGTGGAAAATTCGAAGGTGAGTGGGAGTTGACCCTGTACCCTGAATCTGACCCTGCGAGCCGCAAGGTTCCGGTGCGCTGGGCGCGGATTATGATCTTCGGGCACGCTGTGATTCTCGCGGTCTCGATCGTTTCGGGGCTGTGGATCATTCCGGTCATGACCCTTTGCAGCCTATGCTACGGCACATGGCTGTTCTTTCTGTGCAACAACACCCAGCATGTGGGCCTCAAGGACAACGTCGACGACTTCCGCCTCTGCTGCCGCACCTTCACGCTGAATCCGATTGTCCGTTTCCTCTACTGGCAGATGAACTATCACATTGAGCATCACATGTATGCCGCAGTGCCGTGCTACAATCTTGGAAAGCTGCACAAGATGATCAAACACGACCTCCCACCCACGCCCAAAGGGCTTGTCGGAGTCTGGAAAGAGATCGATGCGATCTTGCGCAGGCAGCTGAAAGATCCCTCCTACCAGTACGAGGCCCCGCTCCCGAAGTCGGCCTGATGCTCGAAATCGGGGGGGCGAAAGTTGTTACTCCTCTGCCCGATGATCATCATCAATCCATCAAACAACAGTTTTTTGATTGCTTGCGTGAGGTCACTGAAGGCACTGCCAAAAGAAGTCAGAAAATACGATGCCCCGAGCGTGAATTGGCGGTCACTTTCAAGGTCAGCCGCCCGACCCTGCGCCTGGCCACCTCATTCCTGCTTTCCTGCGAAAGGTTGATCTGCTAAAAATCTCTTCATGGCGGTGAACGAGCGACTCATTCTTCCGGAGCATTTTCTGATCGAGCCTGAGCTGCGTGAGCAGTTGAGTGGCAGGCCCGGGCATCAGCGTTGCGTCGAGGGTAATGGTGAGTTGCTGTTGGTCGTGCACGAGGTGCCGAAGGCAGGGGTGCCGGAGCGGGATCCGCTTTATTTTTGGAAACGCGTCGATGGAACTTGGATGCAGGCATCGGGCGAGGGCTTGAGTGGTCTGGGAGATTTGATCGAGCGCTATGCGAGGACCATCGATGCGCATGAAGAGACGGTTGAGGAGGCGGACACGGCCGCGGAAATTTTTGGGATCCTGAGGCATTCGGGTCCGCTCGCTCGCTCGAGCCGCAACCTTGTCGCCGCGCTCGAACAGGTGCTGGCGATCGATGCCGATGATCGTGGGATCATTGCTTATCGTGATCGTGCCAAGGAAATCGAACGCGCGGCGGATTTGCTCAATTCGGATGGCCTGATGACCCTCGAATTTTGGCGAGCGCAACGATACGAAGAACAGGCGAAGTCGGCGAACCGATTGAACCGCATCGCGTTTCGTCTGAACTTGCTCGCCGGATTTTTCCTACCCTTGGTCGCGCTCGGTGGCTTGTTCGGGATGAATGTCGACCTGCCCGATTTTGTTCAGCCAATGTTCTGGGGGATTTTCACACTCGGTCTCTTCATTGGCGGCTTCCTGCTGTGGATGGTCGGCAGGCAGACCGGCAAGTCATGGGAGGATGAGGACCGCGAGTGAAAATATATTCGACCACTGATTTAACTGATTTACTGATGAAAGAGAGATGGTGCCTACGGCGCTGATCCTCATTTATCAAATCAGTAAATCAGTTTAATCAGTGGTCATTTATGCATATTGGTAGGTTGCGTTGGAACCTAACATGAAACCCTCGTGTCCTTCGTGAGTTTCGTGGTTTGTATTGAGATGGGCTTGGCGGTTAAAAATTGCGGAATTATTTGGTGATGATTTTGTTCCGCCATGTCGCTGCGCTCCATTGCCGCCACGGTTCGGAATCACCCAAGTGATGGTACCTTCACGGCGGTGTCGACATCGGCAGTGTAATCGACGCCGTTGAGGCCGAAGCCGAAAAGCTTGAGGAAGCCGGCTTGGTAGCCGTCGAAGTCGGCGATTTCGCGGAGGTTGTCGGTGTTTACTTCGGTCCAGCGTTGATCGACGAGTTGTTGCACTGCGGGGGCCATTTCCCAATCGTCGATGCGGATGCGGCCGACTTCGTCGGGTTGTGGGTTGCCGTTGTACAAACGGTCGCGGAAGAGGCGGTCCATTTGCTCGATGCAATCTTCGTGGGTGCCCTCGGCCTTCATGACCTTGTAGAGCAGCGAAATGTAAAGTGGCACGACCGGGATGGCCGAGCTTGCTTGCGTGACGAGTGCCTTGTTGACCGAAACCCATGCCTTGCCGTCGAGTGATTTGAGTTTGGCGTCGAGTTCGCGTTGTACGCGTTCGAGGTCTTCCTTGGCGCGGCCGATGGTGCCATTCTTGTAAATGGGCCAGGTGATTTCGGGTCCGATGTACGAATAGGCAACTGTTTGCACGCCCTTGGCGAGCAGGCCTTCAGCGAGCAGCGCGTCGATCCACATTTGCCAATCCTCGCCACCCATGACGGCGACTGTTTGCGCGACATCATCGCCCTCAGCGGGTTGGATGGTGATTTCATCAACGACGCCGGTGCTGGTGTTGAGGTTGCGGTTGGTGTAGCTCTGGCCGATCGGCTTGAGCACGGATTTGTAGACCTCGCCGGATTTCGGATCAGTGCGGCGTGGGGAAGCCAGGCTGTAAACGACGCAGTCGACTTGGCCGAGGTCGCTTTTGATCGCGGCGATGACTTCGGTCTTCATTGCATCCGAGAACGCATCGCCGTTGAACGAGCGAGCGTAGAGTCCGGCGGCGCGAGCTTCATTTTCGAATGCGGCCGAGTTGTACCATCCGGCGGTGCCGCACTTATCGGTTTCGGCAGGTTTTTCGAAAAAGACCCCGATCGTCGAAGCGTTCGAGCCGAAGGCTGCGGCGATGCGCGAAGAGAGGCCGTAGCCGGTGGAGGAGCCGATCACGAGGACCTTCTTCGGTCCGTTGGCGATGGGGCCGCGATTTTTCACGACGGCAATTTGCTCGGCAACATGCTTGGCGCAGCCGACCGGGTGAGCGGTGGTGCAGATGAATCCACGGACTTTGGGTGTGACGACCATATGGACGCGAAATTATCCGTCAGCCGCCTGATGGCAATCATGATTTGGCATCGATCCTCATGGCCAACGCGTGCTTGCCGCTGGCTGCCCGAGGGGTTAACCAAGGGCATGCCTTTGCTGCTCGGAGTGAACATCGATCATGTCGCCACGCTGCGTCAGGCGCGCTATGCGGGCAACGAATGGGCACACAACGCCGAGCCGAGTCCGCTCGATGCCGCGCACGATGCGGCGGCTGGCGGGGCCGATTCCATCACGGTGCATGTCCGCGGGGACCGTCGGCACATGCAGGAGGCCGATGTCGTCCGGATCCGCGCCGAGGTGCCCCTTCCATTGAATTTTGAAATGGGCGTGACCAATGAGATGCTCGGCATGGCCAAAAAGATCAGGCCTGATTTTGCGTGTTTGGTGCCCGAAACGCGGCAGGAAATCACCACTGAGGGTGGGCTTGATGTGGTTGCGGGATTTGCAAAAACCCGCGATGCGGTTGTGGCTTTGAAAGGCGAGGGGATCAAGGTCAGTTTATTCATCGATCCGGATGAGGCACAGGTCGAAGCCGCGGCGCGATGTACGGCAGACATGATCGAGTTGCACACCGGATGTTTCGCCAACGCGCAGGGCGATCAGGTCGAGCGCGAGTTGGAACGCCTTCGTCGTGCGGCGGTGATCGGTCATCAACTCGGACTTCAAGTGAATGCCGGGCATGGCATCAACTACCGCAATGTGCATCTGATGATGAGCGTGCCGCATTTGGCAGAACTCAATATCGGGCACAGCATCATCGCTCGGGCATTGAAGGTTGGGCTTACCACGGCGGTGGCCGACATGAGAAAACTGATGCAGTCCTACGAGTTATCATGAGAGTCGCAGGCATTGGCATCGATATTGTGGAAATTGCGCGAATCGCCGAAAGCATTGAGCGTCATGGCGAGGCGTTTTTGTCGCGATTGTTTACGGCGAAAGAGCGTGAATATTGCGAATCGCGGCGGATGCCGGCGATGCACTATGCGGCGCGATTTGCGGCAAAAGAAGCGGTGGCCAAGGCGTTTGGCACCGGCATCGGCGAACGCGCGGCATTTCTGGATTTGGAAATCATCAACAACGCCGCCGGCGCGCCGCAGGTGGTGCTGGGTGGCTCCGCCAAAAAGCATGCCGACGATTGCGGGATCACCGAAATCCAGGTAAGTCTCACCCATTCGCGCGAATACGCTGCCGCCAATGCGGTGGTGATCGCCGGATGATCCTTTCTTTGTAAAACCATTAACAATCTAAGCCATCCGATGCAACGCCCACGCCGCAACCGCCGCAGCACCGCCATCCGCTCGATGGTGCGCGAGACATCCCTCGAGGTTTCGAATCTTATCCTGCCGCTGTTCTTTCACGAGGATGCCGAAGATGTGGCGATCGAGTCGATGCCGGGCGTGACGCGCTGGTCACTGCATGGCTTGGTGCGCGAGGCGGGCGAAGCTCATGCGCTTGGCATTCCGGCGGTCGTGTTGTTTCCAAAGATTGATGAATCACTCAAATCATCCGACGCACGTGAAGCCTATCGCGAGCATGGCCTCGTGCCGAAGGCGATTCGGGCGATCAAGGCGGCACATCCTTCCTTGTGCGTGATCACCGATGTCGCGCTCGATCCCTACAACAGCGACGGCCACGATGGCATCGTGAAGAAAAATGCTGATGGATCACTGGTCATTTTGAATGATGAAACGGTCGAGGTGCTGTGTCGTCAGGCCCTGTGCCATGCGCGTGCCGGTGCTGACATCGTGGCGCCATCCGACATGATGGATGGTCGCGTCGGCGCGATACGCGAGGCCTTGGATGCAGAGGGTTTTACCGATGTTTCGATTTTGAGTTACACCGCCAAATACGCATCGGCTTTATATGGTCCATTTCGCGGAGCGCTTGATTCCGCGCCGAAGGATGGCGACAAGAAGACTTACCAGATGGACCCGGCCAATGTCGTCGAAGCCTTGCGCGAGGCCGGACTTGATGAGGCTGAGGGCGCCGACATGCTGATGGTGAAACCTGCGAGCCTGTACCTTGATGTCATTTCAAAGCTTCGCGAATCAAGCTGCCTGCCGATCGCCGCCTATCAGGTGAGCGGCGAGTATCTGATGCTCAAGAGCGCATCGGCCGGAGGTTGGATTGATGAACGCGCAGCGGTGATGGAATCGCTGGTATCGATTCGGCGCGCTGGGGCGTCGATGATTTTGACTTATTTCGCCAAGGATGCGGCGCGGTGGTTGAGGGAGGGGGAATAGATTATTTGACCACCGATTGCGCTGATTGACTGATTGAAGAGAAGAGATGGATATGGGGCTGATTTTCGCTCACCAAATCAGTACATCAGTTTAATCAGTGGTTTATCCTATAGTTTTATCGAAACGCGGAGATGCTGCGGGCGCGGAGGACTTCGCTGAGAATATTTGGATGGGCGCTTCAAGAAACCTGGCTTGCATCGATCGAAAATTTGTGCAACATTAGTGCGATCGATATGGCAACCGTTACCATTTCTCCGAAATTTCAAGTCGTCATCCCCAAGGATGTACGGGACGGGCTAGCTTTGTCGCCGGGTGACAAGGTCGAGGTGATCCAGCTGGAAGGAAGGATCGAAATCGTACCCGTCAAACCCATCGAGTCCCTCCGCGGATTCTTGAAGGGTTTGACCAATACCTTTGAAAGGGAGGGAGACAGATGCCTGTCGTAGTTGATTCGTCCGGATGGATCGAGTTCATCGTCGGCGGACCAAACTGTCGTCACTTTGAGACTGCCATTCGTGATACGGATGAACTCATTGTCCCATCGATCACGATCACCGAAGTCTACCGCTGGGTCATGCGTGAGGCCTCGACAGCGGACGCCCTCACGATTGCGGCATCGATGAAACAAGGGAAGGTCGTGCCTCTCGACGATAGGCTTGCGATCATGGCTGCGGAGATCAGTCACAAGCATGGTTTGCCTCTAGCCGATGGAATCATCTATGCGACTGCGCGTGCGGCTTCTGCGGAACTGCTTACGCAAGATGTGGATTTGGAGGGTCTACCCAGTGTTCGCTACATTTCCCATCCGAAAAAAGGAGATAAAAAGCGCTGATTCAATTTCGCGTCTTGCGTGAATCTTTCCACGAGCGGATCAGTTCGAGAAAGGGGGTGGCGTAGCGTTGGAGTTTGGCGGCGCCGATGCCGGGGATGAGGAGGGCCTCGTCGTGGGTGATCGGTTGGTAGCGAGCGATGGCTTCGATGGTTTTGTTGCCGAATACCACATAGGGCGGGACCTTTTCGCGAGCGGCGAGTTTTGCGCGCAGTCCTTTCAGCAATGAGTAGAGTTGTGGATCGAATCCGTGGTCCTTGAGGTCGATTGTTGGGCGTGAAGCTTCGCTGTCGGGCCAGACGAGTGTGTAGGATGCCTCTTCGCGCATCACCGAATCACCGAGTGCGGTGAGCGTCATGAGCGGGTATTCGCCGGCGACCGTTTGGACGAGTCCGGCATCGGCGAGCGAGCGCATGAGGCTGTTGAGGTAGCCGGTGCCTTTTTCGCGAAGGATGCCGTAGGTGCTGAGTTGGTCGAGCCCGGCGCTGATGATTTCCTGTGACTTGCTGCCGGCGAGCATTTGCACGATGCGGCCGCGGCCGAAGCGAGCTTCCCAGCCATTGGTGGTTCGTCGCGACATGCGTGCGACGCCGCTGAGGGCTTTCTTGACGATGAGTGCTTCTTCCTTCGTCGGCGCGCGGTGTTCGCTGGCGCTCGAATTGCGGCAAGTGTCACAGTTGCCGCAGGTGCTGGGATTTGCTTCGCCGAAATACGCGAGGATCCATTGCTGGCGGCAGGTTCGCGAGTAGCTCATTTCGACCATCGACTTGAGTTTGTCGCGGTCGCGTTTTTCCTTTTCCTCGATCGCGGTTTCGTCGAGTTCGAGTTGGCCGGGGTTGGTCTGCGGCTTGAGCAAGCGGGTGCCGCGCATGCGGCGTTTGGGTACATCGAAGCGCTCGATGTAGCCAGCGCGGCTGAGGGCGGTGAGGGCGCTGCCAACCGACATCGAGTTGCGCACATCGGAAGCCTCGGCGATTTCCTCGAGGGTTTCGTGGACTTCGAATTCCTTGTCGCACTGATCGAGCAAGTGACGGTAAATCGAGCGAATCACCGCGGCGGTGGGATTGGCACCATCGATGAAAAATTCCTGCGTGCGGGTGTCGGCATAATTAAAAAGCAGCTCGCAAGTGGAAGCCTCGCCATCGCGTCCGGCACGTCCGGCTTCCTGGTAGTAGGCCTCGACGCTGCCGGGGATTTCGTAATGGATCACGAAGCGCACATCCGAGCGGTCGATGCCCATGCCAAAGGCGTTGGTGGCGACCGCAATGTCGGCCTTGCGGCAAATGAATTGTTCCTGCGCCTGTTCGCGTTCCTGGTCGCTCATGCCACCGTGATAGGCGACGCATTTGAGTCCCCAGCTGGCGATGGTTTCGGAAACCGACTCGACCTTTTTTCGCGTTGCACAATAGACGATGCCGGTTTTGTGGGCGGCGATGACTGACTTCATCCGTTCGTCTTTTTGCTGGGTCGTGTCGACAGCGGTGATGTTGAGTGAAAGGTTCGGTCTGGAAAATCCGCTGACGCGCTCGAAGGGTTCGCGCAAGGCGAGCACCGAGCTGATGTCGTGTCGGACCACTGGCGTGGCGGTGGCGGTAAGGGCGACGCATTGCGGATGACCGATTTTTTCCAAGGCGCGTCCGAGGCGCAGGTAATCTGGGCGGAAATCGTGACCCCATTGGCTGAGGCAGTGGGCCTCATCGACTGCGAACAGCGAGATTTCGATGCCCTCGAGGGCTTTGAGAAAACTCTCGGCGCGGAAGCGCTCGGGCGCGACATAGACGAGTTTCCAATCGCCGTTTTTCATCCCGTCGAGCCGCTCGCGCTGCTCTGGCCAGCTGAGGGTCGAGTTGATCATCGTCGCGGGAATGTTTCGCGCGGTGAGGGCATCGACCTGATCCTTCATCAGCGCGATCAGCGGCGAGAT
>Ga0208595_1000868_pt1 | contig 10237 bp, 7 predicted proteins | sample LakMenEpi28Jun11_FD_150742 | JGI IMG/M metagenome (GOLD analysis project Ga0208595, IMG submission 150742) | Freshwater microbial communities from Lake Mendota, WI - 28JUN2011 deep hole epilimnion (SPAdes) | ecosystem: Environmental > Aquatic > Freshwater > Lake > Epilimnion/Euphotic zone ...
GATAATGGTCCACGCTAAAGGTCCCCAGAAAATTACGTTATCACCACCCATATATAAGTGAGGGTTTAATTCGGTAATTAACGAGAAGAAATCAAAGTTTAATCCAATCGCTAACGGAATTAATCCTAAAACTGCCGTTAATGCAGTTAACAATACTGGTCTTAAACGAGATTTACCCGATTCAATAATGATGTCTTTTATTTCTTCTAATGATAAATCGTCGTGACTTTTTAGGTTGTTTTCGGCTACTTTTTTATCTAATAATAAGACGAAGAAGTCCATTAATACAATTCCGTTTTTCACCACAATTCCAGCCAACGAAATGATTCCCATCATGGTCATTAAGATTACAAAATCCATATTAGCGATTACATATCCGTAAAAAACACCACTAAAACTTAATAAAACCGTAAATAAAATTACCATTGTTTTAGAAACCGAATTAAACTGTAACACGATAATAATCGTAATTCCAGCTAACGCTAAAAATAGTGCATACATTAAGAAACTTTGGTTTTTACCTTGTTCTTCTTGTACTCCAGAAAACGAATAACTCACCGTTTTTGGAAATTTATACGATTTTAATTCAGATTCAATTTGTTTCGTAATTTCATCACCATTATAACCCGTCAACACATTAGAATACACCGTCATAATACGTTTCTGGTTTTTCCTTTTAATTTGATTGTATGTAGTAGTTTTATTGGTTTCCGAAACGGCCGAAATAGGCACTTGCATCATTTGTCCGTTATTCTGATTTCGGAAGGTAATGGATTGATTAAACAACACATTTTCGTTTTTACGTTGGTCGTCTTGAATACGCATCGTAATATTATAGTCATCATCACCTTCTTTATATGTTGAGATTTCCTGACCATAAACTGAACGACGCAAATTAAATCCTAATTGTCCTGTTGAAACACCTAAGCTTCCTGCACTAACGCGGTCTACTTTTACTTCTAATTCTGGACTATCTTTGTTTACATCTACACTCAAACGCTCGATACCTGGAATGTTTTTAGAATTAATAAAAGCAATCATTTTATCCGCTTCAACTAACATTTCTTGATAGTCAGAACCTGTTAATTGAATACTAATTGGATATCCAGCTGGAGGTCCGTTGGCGTCTTTTTCAACGGTAACAGTAGCACCTGCAATACCTTTTACTTTCGCACGAATTTCATCTAAAACTTCCGTTGTGTTTACTCCTTGTCGGAATTTATATTCTGAGAAATTTACCGTTACTTTTCCTTTATATGGCGTTTCTGAAGCGGAACCCGCATCTACATTTGGATTTCCAGCACCTACACCCACTTGCGAAACAATACTTTCGGCTAAGTAGTTTTTATTTGTCTTTGGATCTACATATTTATTTAAGATTTCAATTACTTGTTTTTCAACAAACAAAGTCGCCTTATTGGTTTTTGCAATATCGGTTCCTTGTGGATATTCGATATATGTAATGACTTGATTTGGAATATTATCTGGGAAAAACAATACTTTTCTTGGGAAAATTCCTAATAAAATAAACGAGAAAAATAACATTCCAATAATCGTTGCTAATGCCAACCAAGCTCTTTTTCCAGTTAAAATTTTAGCTAAGAAATTTTTATACTTGTTTTCCATTTTTGGAAAAAAGTTGTACTGAAAATCTTGCGTCCATTGGTATAATTTAAGTTTGTATAACCACATTAAACCTAAGGAAATAATAGCTAAGTGACCAATCGCTTTAGCAAAAGTAGAATCGGTTAAGTGACCTAAAAGGACAAACACAATTGCCACTACACTAAAGATAATCGTATATAATTTTGCTGATTTATTGGAAACATTTTTGTCTTCTGTATCCATTGAACCACCTGTCATAGCTGCATTTACTACCATCGCTACAAATAACGAAGCCGTAAGTGTAACTGTTAAAGTGATTGGGAAATATTTCATAAATTTTCCCATCGTTCCAGGCCATAGGGCGAATGGTAAAAACGCCATTAAAGTTGTGGCTGTTGAGGAAATTACTGGCCAAGCGATTTCGCCAATACCGATTTTTGAAGCGGAAACTCTATCCATTCCTTTTTGCATGTTGGCAAATACGTTATCGACCACTACAATTCCGTCATCCACAAGCATTCCTAATCCCATTACTAATCCGAAAAGCACCATAGTGTTTAAGGTTAAACCGAAAGCCGATAAAATAGTAAACGCCATCAACATCGAAAGCGGAATAGCTGCTCCTACAAAAAGTGAATTTCGTAATCCCATCGTAAACATTAAGACAATCATTACCAATACAATTCCGAAAATAATATGGTTGGATAATTCGTCTACTTGGTGCTCTACACGAGAAGATTGATCATTAGAAAGTTCAATGGTTAAATTAGAAGGTAAATACGATTCTTTTGCTTTTTCTAATTTTTCTTTTACTTGCTCAATCGCTGAAATCATGTTTTGATTCGAGCGTTTTTTTACGTTTAGCATCACCACTTCTTGCCCTTTTTCACGAGCATACGTTGTTTTTTCTTTTTCTTTAAAGTTTACAACCGCAATGTCTTTTAGATAAACTGTTCCTCCAAAAGATTTTACAATAATATTTTCTAATTCTTTAGGATCCTTAATTTCACCTACAATTCGGATATTATTACGAGAACCTTGCGAAATTAAATTTCCGCCCGAAAGCGTCATATTTTCATATTTCACTGCATTTTGGATTTCGTCAAAAGAAACCTGAGCTGCAGTCATCTTAAAAATATCAACAGCAATTTCTACTTCTTTATCATCAACCCCTAAAATATCAACTTTTTTAACTTCTGGGATTTCTTCAATATCGTCTTGAAGTAACTCGCCATATTTTTTTAGTTGTTGGGTTGTATAATTTCCTTTTAAATTGATGTTCAAAATAGGCACTTCTTCCGAAATATTTAATTCGAAAACACTTGGTTCAACTTTACTTCCATTGTCTAAATTTGGCCAATCGGTATCTGCTTTGATAACATCTACTTTGTCTTTGATTTTAGTTTTTGCATCTTCAATCGTAACTTTATCTGCAAATTCTACAATGATCATTCCGTAATCTTGAAAGGAATTAGAGGTAATTTTCTCTACACCTGAAATATTTTTAAATTCTTTTTCAAGAGGTTTGATTATTAACTTTTCTACATCTTCTGCTGAGTTTCCTGGGAAAACAGAAGAAATGTATACTTTATTTTCGATAATTTCTGGAAAATCTTCACGAGGCATCGTTACATAGGCAATAACACCCGTAATAACAATAAGCAACGTTAAGATATATACTGTAACTCGATTGTCTACAGCCCAACTCGATATTCCGAATTCTTTGTTTTTGTGACTCATATAAGCCCCCTAACCCCCAAAGGGGGAACTCCTACTAGGGGTCAATAGGAATTTATATTAATACTCAATAAAATGATTTTATGACTTAAACTTTTTTTCAAAGCTGCTAATTCCCCCTTCGGGGGTTAGGGGGCTTTAAAAATTAAGCTTCATTCCGTCAGCAATGGTATTAGCGCCTTCTGTAACGATAACATCATTTTCAGTTAATCCGCTCAAAATTTCAGTTACATTATCTGATGATTTTCCTACTTTTACAAGTACTTTTTTAGCTACACCTTTTTTGCCCGTTACATTAGTGGCAATAAATACAAATTTATTGTGTTCGCCGTCTTCTTGTACTACATTTGTAGGAACTATAATCGCATTATTAACCGTGTAATCAATTATTTTTAGTTTAGCAACCTGATTTGGACGTAATAAATTATCTGGATTAGGTACGCTTACTTCTATTCCAAAACTTCTGTTGCTTGGATTGATAAAATTAGCTACTTGACGAACTTTTCCTTTATATGTTTTTCCTAAAGACGTTAAGAAAACATCTACAACTGTACCCACTTTTAATTTACCAATATACGTTTCAGGAACGGTTGTAGAAACATACATATTGGATAAATTTACAATACGCATTAATCCTTGAGGGCTTGGAGCGACTACTTGTCCACGTTCAACGAAAACCTCATCAATTGTTCCAGAAAATGGCGCACGAATTACAGTTTTTGCTACTTGAGCTCGCATTTGTGCTACTGATTTTTGAGCTGAAATCATTTGGGCTTGCGCTTGTAAAAACTGAATTTCTGAACCAATTTTTTTGTCCCAAAGATTTTTCTGTCTTTCAAAAGTAGTTTTAGCTAAAGCATATTGATTTTCAATACTTGCTAATTGCTGACTCATTCCGGCATCATCAACTTTACCAAGTATTTGACCTTTTGAAACACGTTGCCCAGCTTTTACATTTAAAGCTGTTAATGTTCCGCCGAATTCAGGTTGCACTAAGATGTTTTCTTTTGTATTAACATTTCCTTGTATCTCTAAATAATGATTAAAAACAGTGTCTTTAATTGTTAACACAGAAACTAACGCTTCAGATTCTGGTGCTTTATTACCTTTAAGTAACGCAGCATCAATTTTTTCTAATTCTGCTTGAATAGTTGCTTTTCTGTTTTTTAATTCGGTGATGTTTTTATCTTTAATTAAATCATCCGTTGATTTTTCTCCACAAGCAATAAGTAATAAACTGGTGGCAATAAGTACTACTTTTTTCATATCTAAGTTCATTTATTTTAGTTAACTAATTTTTCTAAAGTTGCTTTTTTATTTATAATTTCAAGCATCGCTTGTAATGTTTCTTGTTGGGCAGCATATAATTGTTTTTGAGCTTCAGCAAAATCGAAACTTGAAGACAAGCCTTCTTTGAATTTGACTTGTTGTTTGGCTTCAATTCGTTCTGCTAATTTTAAATTGGCCTGAGCGTTGTTGTATTGATTAATACTATATTCGTAATCGCTTTTTGCTTTTTGATATTGTAATTTTAATTTTTGTTCCGTTTCTGTAAGTTGCGTTCTTGATTTTTCTAAATCAATTTTGGCTTGTTGTACACGCGAATTTCTTCCACCACTACTAAAAATCGGCACATTTAATCCCACGCCAACATTTGAAAAGTTATTCCACTTCTGAGTTGAGTTTACAAAATCAAATTGATTTGCAAAGGAATTGTATCCAAAATTTACTTGTGCTCCTAACGATGGTAAACCTTTACTTTTTTCTAATTTTACTAAAAGTTGCTTACTTTCTTCTACGTTTTTACCAATTTTATAATCGATATTTTCGTTTACATTAAATTCAGATACTAATAATTGTAAATCAATGTTATTTTGAGTTAAATTACTTAATTTTTCTGTTAATACGATGGCATCATCTAAATTAATTCCTAACAATAATTTTACCATATTTAAGGCAATAACTCTTTGTTTAGTTACATTTTCTAATGCGTTGTTTACAGAATTTAAAGTAATTTGAAGTTGTTCAATCGTTTCTTCTTCAATTAATCCGTTTTTATAAATTTCTTTTGTGTCGGATAGAATTTTCTCTAAAACGGTCTTATTTTTATTAATAATTAAAATGCTTTCATCTGCTAAAAGTACATTACCATAAGAATTAATTACAATTTCTTTAATTTCTTGATTTGTTTTTTCTTTAGCGTTTTCAGAAATTTTCAAATAGGTTTTAGCCGATTGTAAACCTACTAAATACGAACCATCAAAAATAAGTTGACTTAATGTTAGATTTCCGATTGCGACGTGTTTCGTACCAAAAGCCAATAACATAATGTCATTTGGATTGGCCATTGGATTAAAAGCATTTGCTGCAGCCCCTTGCTTGGTAAATTCAAATGTGTTTTGGTAATTTACCGCACCATTTAATTGTGGCAATCCCATTGTAGTGGTTTCCCATTTTTTTTGCTTGGCAAGTTCTAAATCTCTATTTGCGTTTATTATGCTGTAATTGTTCTTTTGGGCTTGTTCAATAGCTTGTTTCAGCGTAAAACTTGTAGTTTCTGTTTGCGAGAAAACTTGAATGGCACTCAAAAGAAACAGAAATACTGTTATTTTAATCTTCATTGTTTTAAATTTAATTATTTATAATCTGTAATTGTTTTTCTAATTCTATAATTCCGGCTAACGTTGCCATAGCACGAGTGTGATATTCTAATGCTTTGTGTTCTAAGTTGTTTGCATCTCTCTCTAAGGCGGTATTCTCGCTAATGCTAAATATTAAGGTGTAATAAAATTTTACATAATTTTCAACATCAATATTTTCTCGGTACAACCCTTCGGAAATTCCTTTTAAAATATTATTTCGAAAACAACCTTCACATATTTCAATTTGATAACCTACTACTTTTTGATATACTTCCGGATAATGCCTTTTTAATTGATATACTGGAGAGGTTTCGCTATATTTAAACATTTCTTTAAACATTCTACGAATCTGAAAATTTTCTTCAATAGCATTAAAGTTTTTAGCGACAATTGTGTCAATTGTCTCTCTAACTTCTTGATGGACCAATTGTGTGCTCTCCTCAATTAACAATTCTTTATTTGAAAAATATTTATAAATTGTTTTTTTTGAAATACACATATCGCAGGCAATATCATCCATAGTAATGCTCTTGAAACCTAATTTCAAAAACATTTCTTTCGCTCTATTGATAATTTTTTCCCTCATTTTATGCAATTTTTTGATATTAATTATAGTGTCTAACTAATTTCGATTGCAAATCTACAACGGAAACTTTTAAAACTAAAATAGTTTCCGTAATCTTCACATAAATTTAACATTAAAATTGTGGCGCAAGTATGCAATTATTAGCTTAAATTAGCCAAAAATTACTAATATGCTTTCATTATCAGAATATCAAAATGTTATTTCGGAAGAGTTTTCAAATATTCATATTCATAAACAACCGAAAAACTTATATGAACCCATAGATTATATTTTATCACTTGGCGGAAAAAGAATTCGTCCTGTTTTAACATTAATGGCAACTGATATTTTTGATGGCGATTATAAAAAAGCAATTTCTGCAGCCAAAGCCGTTGAAGTATTTCATAATTTTTCATTAGTTCATGATGATATAATGGACGACGCACCTTTGAGACGAGGAAATGAAACCGTTCATGAAAAATGGAACATCAATACTGGTATTTTATCTGGTGATGCTATGTTGATTTTAGCTTATCAATTTTTTGAAGTGTACGAACCAAATATATTTCAAAAACTGGCGAAATTATTTAGCAAAACCGCTTTAGAAGTATGCGAAGGACAACAATACGATGTAGATTTTGAAACGCGCGACGATGTTACGATTCCGGAGTATTTAAAAATGATTGAATTTAAAACGGCCGTTTTATTGGGAGCTGCTATGAAAATGGGTGCTATTGTTGCAGAAACTTCAGAAGAAAATGCAGATTTAATTTATAATTTTGGATTAAATTTAGGTATCGCATTTCAATTACAAGACGATTATTTAGATGCGTTTGGAAATCCAGAAACCTTTGGAAAACAAGTAGGTGGCGATATTATTGAAAATAAAAAAACCTATTTGTATTTAAAAGCAATGGCATTTTCGTCTGATGAAAATAAACAACAATTATTACATTTATTTTCTATACAACCCAATGATAATTCGGATAAAATTGAATCCGTAAAAACAATTTTTAATTCTTCTGGCGCCAGTAAAGCGACACAAGACGCCATTGCTAATTATACAGAAATAGCCTTTGAAACATTAGAAAAAATGAAAATTTCTGAAGACAAAAAAATGGTTTTAAGATTGTTTGGCGAAAAATTAATGAACAGAAAGGTATAAAATTCCAATATAAAAATCTCAAATTCCAAATTTGGTTTGAGAAATTTTGGAAATTGGAATTTAAAAAATTGGAATTTTATGTATTTAGCACCAACATCCATCGATTCATTAATTGAAGAAGCCGAGGAACAAGATTTATATTTCAAATTAATTGAGCAAACCAATAAAGATTTTGCTTTGGCAAATGAAAATATTGATATTCCTTTGGATATTTTTCCATTTGAATTAAAGCTTTTAATTCAGGAGAAAATTATAAAATTAATCAATTACAAATTCGCAGAATACTTAAATTTACTATATATTATTGATGTTTCCGAAGATCAAATTAAAAAATTAGACGGTTCAGATGTTTTTAAATTATCCGAAGACGTGACGTTTTTAATTTTAAAACGCGAATGGCAAAAAGTCTGGTTTAGAAATAAATATTAATTTATTCCAGCTCTTTCTTTAAAATTACTTTATTCCACAATTCTTTTCCTTCTTTATCAAATAATGTTAATTTCATTTGTCGGGTGTCTTTTTCACCAGAAAATGATAAGGTTCCAAAAACGTGTTGCGCAAATAAACTGCCTTCTACTCTATTTTTATTTTCTTCTTTAGCGATTTTTTCAATATTTCCATACCCAGAAGTTAATGGAGAAACCGTCCAATCATACAAAGAATAGGCATCAGATCTTTTCAGCATTGATAATTCTGTAAAATGTCTGTCGCCAGAAATAAAAGTTACGCCTTTAATTTTATTGGCAGTAATCTCATTTAACAATAACTCTTTTTCTGTTTTATAATTTTCGTAATTTTCAAAAACAGCTGCCGAACTTAGAACTTGTCCGCCAATTACGATAATTTTAAAACTGGCTTTTGATGATACTAATGCATCAATTAACCATTGTATTTGTGTTTCTCCTAAAAGTACTTTATCACCCGTTAATCTGTCGTTTGGAGATTTAAAAAAACGATTGTCTAATAAAAATACTTCTGCATCACCCCAATTAAAACAAGAATAAATACCTTCGTTTTGATTGGGATTCATTCCGTACGATTTATTTGCCCAAAAATCTTTAAACGCTTGTTGCGTTTCATATTTGTAATAAAAACCTCTATCGCCATCATTTGGTCCAAAATCGTGATCGTCCCAAATGGCAAAATTTTGAGTTTTTGCTAAAAGCGCTTGCATTTCTTTAATTTTTCTTGAATACGTGTAGCGATGATGAATACCTGTTTTACTGTCGTAATCTGCTTCACGTAAATAAATATTATCACCACCCCAAATCATAATATCTGGATTTTTTTTAGCAATACTTTCAAAAATGGAATAATTAGAACCGTAGGGTTTTCCTGGTCTGTCTAACGCTTCTTCACTTATGTAGGCACAACTTCCTAAAGCCATAGTAAAATCGGGTGCTTTTTCGCGAAATTGCCATAATTTTTTAGAAGAAAAAGAGGTTTCGTAAGGCAAAATTATTTTTTTGTTATCCAAATAAACCTCATAATTATATTTTTTACCTGGCTGTAACTTATCTAAAACAACATGACATGTAAAAGCATTATCTTTTGAAGTTGTATACCTTTCACTTTTAAAAATTTCTGTAACATTGTCTAGGGCATAATAAGAAATGTAGACTGAAGTTGGCTTTTCCGTTTGTAGCCAAATTAGGGCTTCTTTCATTTCGCAATACCCAACCATAGGTCCAGATTGTAAATTATTTTGTGAAATAAGTGTTACGGAATACAATAAAAAAGCAAGAATAAATCGCATAATTTTTTTTGTAAAATTAATAAATTCTAATGGAATTTATGTTAAGATATAATTACTTTTAAAACATTACTCTAACAAATGGAAGCCAAGATTGCCCATAAATATTATTTTGATTTGCGTGAAGTAAATTAAATCTAACCCCAAAAGTTACGTTTTGTTGACGATATCCAGCACCAACAAAAACCGCTGTATTCCAAAATGAGTCTTTGCTGCTATTCACTGCATCAAATTTTCTGTTTATTGCTAATTGTTCTATTTCTGCAGAAAGCTGAACATCTTGTATTGGGTGAAATAATCCAATTACACTTCCTCCAAAAATAGTCGATTTATAACCCGTAGCATTATAATTTGATGGATTTGATTCTTGAGCAACATAACTTCCTGAAATTCCTACACCAACGCTTACTGTTTTATTTATATGATAATAACCCGTTGGCGATAAGGAAAAATTCGAAAAGCCATTACCAAAAGCCAATCCTAAACCACCACCAAATTGTACTTTTTGCCAAAAAACAGATTTTGTTTTAGGAATGCTGTCTTGCTGAGAAAACAAGTATGCAGAATTAAAAAAAATAAGGGTATAAAAAAATGTATTTAATAACTTTCTCTTCATTTTCATTATATTTATTACTTATTTGTTAATTTGAAGATAAAAGTATTAATTTCTTTGAATATTTAGCATAAAAGTTTATACTTTTGCATAAAATTTTTTAACCAAATCGTCATTTAGACAGAATTATGGATAGGTTTTCCTTTTTAAACGCAGC
>Ga0208595_1000869_pt1 | contig 10233 bp, 8 predicted proteins | sample LakMenEpi28Jun11_FD_150742 | JGI IMG/M metagenome (GOLD analysis project Ga0208595, IMG submission 150742) | Freshwater microbial communities from Lake Mendota, WI - 28JUN2011 deep hole epilimnion (SPAdes) | ecosystem: Environmental > Aquatic > Freshwater > Lake > Epilimnion/Euphotic zone ...
GGGGGCTTAACATTGGGTATTAAAGAATGTAAACTAATTCAACTCCCAAAAATCACTGATCCTCGTGGTAATTTAACTTTTATTGAATCCACTAGGCATATACCATTTGATATTAAGCGAGTGTTCTATCTTTACGATGTACCGACAGCAGCCGACCGTGGCGCTCACGCACACAAAACACTTCATCAGTTTTTGATTTGCTTGTCAGGTAGTTTCGATGTATCTGTTGATGATGGTTCTAATCAATCTGTAATTCATCTTAACCGTCCCTGGCAAGGATTACACATACCACCTATGATTTGGGCATCTGAAATAAACTTTGATCCTGGATCTATTTGTCTAGTTCTTGCCTCGGATTTGTATGATGAAAGTGATTACTATCGTGATTATTCTATTTTTCTAGAGCGGGTCAAAAGGCAAGCATAAGAGTTGTTGAATTTAAAATTATTACCAATCAATCATTCATATTAAATATGAAAATACCTTTCCTTGATTTAAAAGCTACATATTCAGAGCTTCAAAATGATTTAGATGCCGCACATCAAAGGGTATTTGATTCAGGCTGGTATATCTTAGGCAAAGAGGTTAGAGCTTTTGAATCAGAATTTGCTAACTACTGCCAAGTTAAACATTGCATTGGTGTTGGTAACGGTCTAGATGCCCTATATCTAATCTTGCGGGCTTTAGAGATTGGTGCTGGAGATGAAGTAATAGTCCCTGCCAATACTTATATTGCCACTTGGTTAGCAGTTTCCTATGCTGGAGCTACACCAGTACCAGTAGAACCAAATGAGAAAACCTATAATATTGATCCAAACCTGATTGAAGCAGCCATTACACCTCGTACTAAGGCCATCATGGCAGTACATCTATATGGGCAAACTGCTGATATAGAGCCAATCAATAGAATTGCCAAAAAATATGGGTTAAAGGTAATTGAAGATGCGGCTCAAGCTCATGGAGCTAAGTATCAAGGGCAAAGAGCAGGTAATCTAGGAGATGCAGCAGGGTTTAGTTTTTATCCAGGTAAAAACCTTGGTGCCTTTGGCGATGGTGGTGCGGTAACGACTAATGATGATGAAATTGCGGATAAGGTGCGAGTTCTGGCTAATTATGGTTCACGGGTTAAGTATCATAATGAAGTTAAGGGTGTAAACTCACGGTTAGATGAATTACAGGCAGCATTTTTGCGGGTAAAACTAGCCAAACTTGATGAATGGAATCAACGACGCAGATTAATTGCCAATGTTTATTTACAGGAATTAGCTGGTTTATCGGGGTTAATTTTGCCGTATATCCCCGATTGGTCAGAACCTGTATGGCATTTGTTCGTAATCCGTCATCCAGAACGTGAGAAATTTCAGGAAAGCTTAAAAGCTGCTGGAATTGGTACTCTCATCCACTACCCGATTCCGCCACATTTATCGGAGGCTTATGGGGAAATGAATGATTTAGCAGGTAAGTTACCAATTACTGAAACCATTGCCAAAGAAGTGGTAAGTTTACCGATGGGACCACATCTATCAGAGAGTGACTGTCAATTTGTGATTAAGTCAATCCAAAATTTATATGCGTGAGATACTCAAGGCTTTTACTAAAACAGTTTCTGGAACAGCAATATCTCTAGTTATCGGTAGCTTATCCGTGAAGATTATCGCAAGTGTTATAGGACCATCTGGAATGGGTTTGTATTCTATCTTGCGTCAAATTCATTCTACAACCTTGATTGCGGCAACAATGGGCGGTCAAACTGCTTTGGTACAAGGAGGAGCATCAAGGCAAGATGATGATCGGGATGCTTACCTAAAAACAGTTTTGATCTTATTTATCATCAGTGCTGCGCTGTTTAGTATCCTATTGTTTGTTTTAGCCCCTACCCTATCCTTACATCTTCTAAATCGTCAAGATGAAATGGCAGTTACTCTAATCAGAGGGTTAGCTATTCCCGTTTTTTTAACTGTCATTACGGGATATGTAAGTGGAGTTTTAAATATTCATCGTGCTTTGGGATATATGGCACTAGTGCAAACTCTAGCTTCAGTTGTAACCTTGGCATTAAGCTATCCAGTCGCTATGGCTGTCAAAAGTGGTTACGATTTGGCTTTAGTGGGGATTATGACGGCTACTCAAGCAACTAGCTTAGGATTATTTGGATTTTGGCTGTGGAGAAATAAATATTTACAACCCCTTTTACATAATCTACGAAATAGTTTCGATAAAGTTTCTGCTCGTCATTTTTTCTCTTTTGCAGGAGTAACGGTAGTCACGAGTTTATTTCAAAATCTGATCATGTTAGGGGTTCGTGGGATAATAGTTCAAAAGCATTCTCTAGCAGAAGTGGGAATATTTGACGCGGCCTGGACTCTTTGTGGGACTTATATTAGCCTAATTACAGGTGCTTTTAGTACCTATTATTTACCCACTTTAAGTCAGCTTGAAGATCGGCAGTTAATTCGTGATATGATAGAAAGAACATTGTTCTTGATAGCAATAATATCAACAGTAGTAATTGTTGGTATGATATTGTTAAAACAACAAATCGTTACATTGTTATTTTCCCGTGATTTCATTCCTAGTTTATCTCTGATCCGGTGGTTATTAATTGCAGATTTTTTAAAAATGTTATCTTTCGTGTTAGCATTCCCTATGTTGGCATTTAAACACTTAAAAATCTTTTTCTGGACAGAAATTTTCTGGAATGCTACTATATTGTTTGGTTGCTATTGGTCATTAACCAGATTAGATAGTTTAGAAGGAATTGGAATTTCTATTCTTGCTTGTTATATCTCTTATCTAATTTTCACATTATGGTTTGTTTGGGATAGATACAAGTTTCTGCCATCAATAACCACAGCGTCTGTTAGTCTTATTGGCTTTTTATTTGTACTGGCAGCATCAGCTTATACTTGGAATTTTATTTAGTATCGTGGTAATGACACTATATGTTTAAGATGCCATGAGCTATTTTCGTAATGTCTTAAATCATAAAATAGTTGTGTTTTAATTATGAAAATCCTTTTATTGGGTGAATACAGTTCTTTACATCAGAATCTTAAGGAAGGACTACAAGAACTTGGTCACGAAGCTATTGTGGCGGCAGATGGAGATGGATTTAAAAAAGTCCCCTGTGATATTAGTTTGTATTCTGAATTGCCATCTATTTTCGGAAAGATTGAACGTAGGTTAAAGCCGTTATTAAGTCTCGATAAAATGAAAGGTTTTGATGTTGCTCAACTGATGAATCCTTTTATTACTATTACTAACCTTAAATATTTTCCTTCTCGCTTTTTTTATCAAAAAATAAAATATCACAATAATAAGTTTTTCATGTTGGCCGCGGGGAACGACGCATATTTTTCGCATTACGCCCGCCAAAAACTTGAATATTCACCACCTGATGAGTTGATAAAAGGTTATCCGAATTACAAATCACAATCTGATCTGGATTTTAATCAATGGATGATAGAGAAAGTAAGGGGTGTTATTCCGATAATGTATGAATATGAAGTAGGTTATGATTCAGTACCTAACAGATTGCCTACGATTCCCATACCAATTAATATAGAAAAAATTCCATACGAAGAAAACAAGGTGAGAAAGAAACTAGTTGTTTTTCATGGATTGAATCGTTACGAATTCAAAGGTACTCGCCATGTTGAAGAAGCTTTTGAAGTCTTAGCTAGGAAGTATCCAAATGACCTTGAGTTGGTCATTGATGGAAAAATGCCTTTGAATGACTATCTAGCGGTAATGAGGCGGACAAATGTGGTGATTGACCAAACGTACAGTTATTCTTGCGGTATGAATGCGATTTATGCCCTGGCTATGGGTAAGGTAGTGCTTGGCGGAGCTGAACCCGAGTCATTAATAAGTCTAGGTGTTGATTCAACACCTGTAATTAATTTAAAACCAAATGCACAAAGTATTATCGAGAAGATCGAACAATTACTTGAGAAAAGAAATCAGTTTGAACAACTGGGATATGAATCAAGAAAATTTGCTGAAGAGGTGCATGATTATAAAAAAATCGCCCAGCAATATATTGATACATGGAGTAGTCATTAAATATAAAGAACCAAAGAAGTATTTAAGTAAATAAAGATCCATACATTTTATCCTAATGATTGAACCACTACTAATTAGCAGCAGTGATATTGATGGAGGTGCTGCCCGTGCCGCTTATCGTTTACATCGAGGCTTAAAAAATATTGGTGTAGATTCCCAAATGCTTGTACAAAACAAGCAAAGTGATGATTACACAGTAATTTGTCCAGTAAGTAAAATAGATAAAGGTATTGGCAAATTAAAACCTACTCTCGATGGTCTACCAATACAACTTTATGCTCAGCGCGATCGCACGCCCTATTCCGTTCAATGGCTACCTGACAAATTAACTGAAAAAGTAGCTAAACTCAATCCTGATGTGATTAATTTACACTGGATTAATGGTGGCTATTTAAAAATAGAAACTATCGCTAAGTTTAAAAAACCCATAGTTTGGACGCTCCATGATATGTGGGCATTTACAGGAGGATGTCACTACAACGGAGATTGTATGAATTACACAACCTCCTGTGGTGCTTGTCCCCAACTGGATAGCAATAAAGAAAAAGATTTATCACGCTGGATTTGGAAGCGCAAGTCAAGGGCATGGCAAAACTTAAATTTAACTATAGTTACTCCTAGCCATTGGTTAGCTAAATGTGCGGCTTCTAGTTCCTTACTAAAAAATGTAAGAATTGAGGTTATTCCTTATGGATTGGATACTAAACAATATAAACCAATTGAAAAAGCTGTAGCGCGATCTATTCTCGGTTTACCTGAAGATAAGCAACTGATTCTATTTGGATCTGTGAATGCAACTGGCGATCCCAGAAAAGGTTTTAATTTCCTACAATCAGCTTTACAAAACCTCAGTCAATCTGGGTGGAGGGAGAATGTAGAATTATTCGTATTCGGTTCATCTAAACCTATTAACCCTATTGAACTTGGGTTTAATTCACATTATTTAGGCAAATTAAGTGATGATATTTCTCTAGCATTAGTTTATGCAGCAGCAGATGTATTTGTTGCACCCTCTGTGCAAGATAACCTGCCGAATACAGTTATGGAGTCTTTAGCTTGTGGTACTCCCTGCGTGGCTTTCAACATCGGCGGTATGCCTGACATGATAGATCATCAACAAAATGGCTATTTAGCCAAACCATTTAATACAGATGACTTAGCCAAAGGAATTGTATGGGTATTGGAGGATGAGGAAAGATTACGAAAGTTAGGAAGTAATAGTCGTGAAAAAGTTGAGCAGAACTTTACTTTAGAAATACAAGCTAGGAAGTATCTATCAATGTATTATTCATGTCTTGAATCTCTAAAACTAAATTTTCCAATGTCTAAGACAACTCCAGAGAATGATTGATCCTATGATGAGAGAAAGATAATTTTAGTGTATAGGCTACCGGACAATAATTTCATACATAATATCAGGAGATGCTAAAATATTAGCAAATCTTTATACTAACGCCTCTCCATTTATTTATCCCTCTCTTCATGAAGGCTTTGGCATTTCACCCCTAGAAGTAATGTCGTTTAGTTGCCCTGTTGTGTGTAGTAAGTAATACAAGTTCAATTCCATTATGATGTTTTTGCCAAAATATGGTTTAAACCCTTATTGAGATTGAATTTTAGGGTTTAATGTCTCCAAAATAGGTGATCGCATATTAATTTAGATCAAACCCTTATACAGCAATGCTTATGGATGTCTAAAAAGAAGTTGATCATAAAGGGATCAGTAGAGCCAAATGTATTAAGTAAATCAAAGAAGATGATAGACACAAGGAACCCTCTTTTCTCAATAATTACTGTTTGTAAGAATTCGGAAAAAACCATAGAAAGAACAATAGACAGTATCCGTAAAAATGAGAGAAAATTATTTCAATTTATCATAATTGATGGTAAATCGACAGATCATACCTGTGAAATAATCAAAAACAACTTAGACATTGTAGATACTTGTATTTCTGAATCAGATAAAGGTCTTTATGATGCAATGAACAAGGGCTTGCAATACGCAAATGGTGAATTCGTGATATTTATTAATAGTGATGATTGGCTAGAGGACAATGTGTTGGCAAAAGTTTCTAATGCCATACATAATAATCCTGGATATGATATATATCATGGATATATTACAATAAATAAATCTGATAATTCATCAACAACCGTAGTAGGACATCAGACACTACCAACATCTATACCTAGTTATCAACCTGCGAGCTTTGTAAGAAAAAAATCTATTCTAACTGAGGTTTGGTTTGATACAAAGTATAAAATAGCCGCTGACTTTAAATTTTTTAAGCATCTTGAAAGACAAGGTTATAAATTCTTTAACATGAATTTTTGTGTCACAAATTTTTCTCTTGGTGGAGCATCATCTAATTTAAAGCTTAGATTTAATGAACTTGATCAAATTTTATCTGAATTCAATTATCCTAAGTGGCTTGTATGGCTACTTATTTTGCGTCTACGCATAAAAAACTAAATGAATGGAATGTAAATTATGAAAACTGATTTCTGTTTCTTGTGCAATTCATTAAAGCCAGGAGGAGGTAACAGAGTTATTTATGAGATATGTCAACAGATTCATGACTCTGGTACTTACACCTACGAAATTTTATCTATTGATCATACAGATTTTGATGAAAAATTCTCAAAGACTTCTAATCTTAATTCAAGACAAATCGGATTTAAAGGTGAATCTAAGTTAATTAATATTGTAAATCTTGTGATTTATCTTATTTATATACTTATTTTTGCTTATAAATATAAGTTCATTATTGTCAATTCTCCCTTGTTGTCTCCCTTGTTTGGAATCATCCCTATTCGTAACAAATATAGTTATATTCAGGCTGATGACTATGTTATTTTCGACGGTCGCATGAATAAAATTGCTATTAAAATATATAAATTTGTAACGAGGTACATATCTTATACTTGCTATGGTAACAATTATTTATTTAACTCCTATTTTACTTATCAAAAATTCAAAGATATCTCACCGTTGAAAAACAAAAACTTAGAATTGAAATTAGTTACACCTGGAGTTGATTTGAGTATTTTTAATCCAAAAAAAATAGAAGAATCTAGTCAAGAGAATAATTTATACCCGAAAGTTGGTAAGATAATTGTTGCTACCGTTTTGAGAAAACAAGCCTGGAAAGGATGTATTGACTTTATAGAAGTTGCTAAAAATATTTCCCAAGAGGGAAATGGAAATATTGAATTTATTGGAATTACAAATGAAGATGTGTCAATTCTTGACATTCCAAACTTTTTAACAGTATACAGACCATCTTCGGATATAGAGTTGGCTGATCTAATCAAAAAGAGTAATATTTTTGTTAGTACCTCCCGTTGGGAAGGTTTTGGCTTACCAGCTATAGAAGCTATGGCTTGTGGATGCGCTGTTATATCTTCTGATAACGGTGGTTGTAATGAATATGCTGTTAACTGTCATAATTGTTTAATTTATGAACCTGGTGATACTAATCATCTTCAATCCTTAATTATAAAACTATCAGAAAATGAATTTCTAAGAAATTCTTTGATAAATAATGGCATAACTACGACTCACAATTTTACATGGGAAATGACATTTAAAAGCCTACTTAAATCTCTAGAAATGTAGGAAACATTATGTTAATTTATCAAATACCAATTATATCAGTATTGCTTTTCATTAGTTTATTTTCCGCATCGCAAGAATTACTAGGTGTCACGGGTAGACACTTAAAAGTATCATTTATGATTGTATCTTGTGGTATTTTATACTTTTCTTTGAATCATAATTTACTTTGTAGTGATTATGACTCATACTCGATTATCTATGACAATGTATATACATCCACGCCAATAGAAGAAATGATTGGGATTGATAAGGCATTTATAGCATTATCCGCTACGTGGAAATTACTATTTAATGCTCTAGATTTTAGTCTTTTTATGCGTGTTTATCAAACAATCGGTTTGGGATTAATAATATTTTCTATTTCTAGATTGTCTTGGTCAAACACTGTTATGTTTCTCATAATTTTTGGAAGTCTTCAATTTTATCATTTGAGTCTATGTGCATCAAGACAGGGTTTTTCATCTGGGTTTGTTGCGATCATTTTTTCACTGGCAATTGAGAGTTTAAACTCTAAAATTAACTTTGTGAAATCATTCAAATTTATGTTCATGTTTGGTGGGTTGTTTTTACTTTCTATCTATACTCACTGGACTGGATTATTAATGGGAATTATTTTTTATATATCATTTGTTTTTTCCAGAAATATATTATCTTTTAAACCTCAAAAGAAAAATATCTTTACTAAATCATTTAAATGGGGGTTTCAAATTCCAGTATTAATTGCTACTGTTAGCACAATTTTCTACTTCAGTAGAAGTTTAGCAGCTTTTGAAAGATTAAATATATATCTATCACAGACAGGAGAAGAATACGGAAATAAAATAGCTTATACTTTCTTCGCCGATATTATTTTTCTACTCATGAGTATATACGAAATAAAAGCAATTTCCAAAAAACTTGATAATAAAAATAAAGCAACCGATTTTCCTGGATATTCAGGTAACTTTCATATAGCAGTGGCTCTGGCACTTATATCACTATTGTCACTCTTTTTTAAGCTAATTGCATTTTTAGGTTACGGAATAACTATTCGGATAGTAATTGAGTTGACTATGCTTCAATATCTTTTCTTACCTACCTTTTTAGAAAGGATTAAAAAACCAGTTCGGTTCTTAATTGTACTGCTTTTATCTGTGCCCTACTTATATTTTATTTTTTTCGTATCTCAACAAGAGTTTCAATAGAGTTATCTGCTGCTTACGTACGCCATCGTTAAGCATAATTTTTCAAACATATTTTAAACAAGCTCTAAACCGCAGGTCTTATCTAAATATAAATCAATGATTGAGTTTCAGTATATTATTGATGAGCAAGAATCAAACCTGATTCTTATATGTGAATCAGATTAAATTGAAAAAAAATTCAACTGGATATTTGTTAAAATGGTTACGATCACTGCCTCACTAGTCTTATATAAAAATAATCCTGAAATGATTTATAAGACAGTATTATCTACTATCAATACACCATTGAAGATTAACTTGTGTGTTGTTGATAACTCACCCTCTCCAGATTTGGAAACAGTATTCCAGAATTTAGAAAACGTTGAATACTATTATAATAATGGTAATAATGTAGGCTTTGGTAAAGCTCATAATATAGCTATTTCTAAATGTGGAGTTTCTGATTACCATCTTGTGCTTAACCCAGACATCTATTTTGATGAAAATGTTATACCACAACTAATAGATTATTTAGAAAGCAATCAGGAAGTTGGGTTAATCCAACCTAAAATATTTTTTCCTAGTGGTGAGACACAATATCTTTGTAAACGTTATCCAACAATACTTGCTCTGTTCGCTAGACGGTTTCTTCCTAAACCATTACACTTTCTTCTAAAAAGCTATCTGGACTGGTATGAAATGCGGGATATGGGCTACGATAAGACGGCTGAGGTTCTGTACTTATCTGGATGCTTCATGCTCTTTCGTAAAAAGTATTTCGATGAAATTGGCTACTTTGATGAGGATATATTTATGTACTTTGAAGATGCGGATATAACTTTAAGAATGGCTAAAAAATACAAAACTGTATTTTATCCTCATGTACATATTTTCCATCATTGGGCAAAAGGCTCGTATAAAGCACTGAATTTAACAATAATTAATATTCAGTCAGCAATTTACTTTTTCAATAAACATGGATGGAAACTCTTCTAAAAAAATCTCAATAAGAGATTGGGTGTGATCCGAAGTTAAAATAAATATCTTTGGGGTAATTAGTCCTGAAAATCGCAATTTTTGCAGGAATTATGCTGAATAGACTTAGTAGCGTGCAGCGTAAGTGAATAAAGCATTTTTAAACCTTGTAATCAATCAAATTTTCCTAGCTTTTAATGGCCATCTTATTTACGCGGTATTGTACTAGAGCGATCGCTAAAACCAGCCATACTAATCTATACTTGTCCTTTCTAAAAATACTACTCATAGCGATCGCGTCAGTGCTGTTGCTAGAGGTCTATTGAAATCGGGCTAACAACTGCTCACGAGATAAACTAGATAACTGCAACAGCAAGGTAGTATATTCGTGAGGTGTTAAATTTAATACAG
>Ga0208595_1000874_pt1 | contig 10191 bp, 5 predicted proteins | sample LakMenEpi28Jun11_FD_150742 | JGI IMG/M metagenome (GOLD analysis project Ga0208595, IMG submission 150742) | Freshwater microbial communities from Lake Mendota, WI - 28JUN2011 deep hole epilimnion (SPAdes) | ecosystem: Environmental > Aquatic > Freshwater > Lake > Epilimnion/Euphotic zone ...
AACTATCGCCAATGGTTTTTAAAGCTTCGTTTTTAGATTGCAACGCCAACGTTTTAATCGGAATAATAGCATCTAACGAATCTTTTAAATGAATGACTTCTCTTGGGGAAACTTTTCCAGTAGCTACTTTTGAAATTAAGCGCTCTAAATCGGAAATTTGTTTTATCTGATATTGAATTTGGTGTAATTCTTCTGAATTTTCTTTTAAATAAGCAACTACTTCGTGTCGGCCTTTAATTTTATTTATGTCTTTCAACGGCAACGCCAACCAACGTTTCAATAATCTTGAACCCATTGGCGAAAGTGTTTTGTCAATTACATCAATTAAAGTTACCGCATTAGGATTGTAACTATGATATAATTCTAAATTACGAATTGTGAATTTGTCCATCCAAACATAAGCGTCTTCTGCAATTCGTTGAATGTTTGTAATATGTTGAATTTTATTGTGTTGCGTTTCTGATAGATAATATAATATGGCACCTGAAGAAATCACGGCTTCATTGAAATCATCTATACCAAAACCTTTTAATGAATTGGTCTGAAAATGTTTGGTTAAGCTTTCAAAAGCAAAATCTTCTTTATAAATCCAATCTTCTAAATAGAATACGTGAAAATCTTCTCCAAAATGCTGTTTGAAATCTGCTTTTTGTTGTTTTGAAACTAAGACTTCACTTGGTCTGAAATTTTGTAATAATTTGTCAATATATTCTTCGTTTCCTTCAGCCGTTAAAAATTCGCCAGTTGAAACGTCCAAAAAGGTAATACCATTGGTTTTTTTACCTAAAAATACAGCCGCTAAAAAATTGTTCGATTTCGATTGTAAAATTTCATCGTTAAAAGAAACTCCTGGAGTTACTAATTCGGTAACACCACGTTTTACAATAGTTTTTGTCATTTTCGGATCTTCCAATTGATCACAAATGGCAACTCGTAATCCTGCTTTGACTAATTTTGGTAAATAGGTATTTATAGAATGATGCGGAAATCCCGCTAAAGCGGTTTCACTTTCACTTCCATTTCCACGTTTGGTTAAGGTAATGCCTAAAATTTTTGAAGCACGAATAGCATCTTCTCCAAATGTTTCATAGAAATCGCCCACGCGAAACAACAAACACGCATCAGGGTATTTTGCCTTAATGGTATTGTATTGCTGCATTAACGGAGATACTTTTGGAGTAGAATCTTTTATTTCGGATGCTGATTTCTTAGCCACAACGTAAAAATTTAGTGAAGGCGAAGTTAGTAAATTCAAAATTCAATAGCAATTAGAATCTCAAAATTCAATTTTAAGTTGAAAAGTTTGTAACACAGATTTAAAAAATTATATAAATTTTAGAAATTTCTCCAATCGGTGTTTTAAAAAAGTATATCAAAAATCCGTTTCATCCGTCAAATCTGTGTACCAATTTGAAAAGTTTGGAACACAGATTTAAAAAATTAGATAAATTTTAGAAATTTCTCCAATCTGCGTTGAAAAACAAGTATGTCAAAAATCCGTTTCACCTTTTAAATCTGTATAGCTTTTTCAAAATTGGCAAATTGACATATTGAAAAACTGAACATTATTATTACTTTTGTAAGATGAGAAAATTAGCCAACGCCGAATTAAATCGAATCAGTAAAGAAGCATTTGCTGAAGCAAAAAAAACACCATTAATTATTGTGTTAGACGATATTAGAAGTCTGCATAATATTGGTTCAGTTTTTAGAACTTCAGATGCATTTTTGATTGAAAAAATATATTTATGTGGTATTACGGCTGTTCCACCAAATAAGGAGATTCATAAAACGGCTTTAGGTGCAACGGATACAGTAACTTGGGAATACGCGAAAGATGTATTAGAAGTTATAGCTAAATTAAAATCGGAAAACATCAAAATTTATGCTATAGAACAAACCGAAAATGCAATTATGTTAGATGATTTTCAACCAGAATCTGAAACAAAATATGCATTAATTTTTGGTAATGAAGTCAAAGGTGTTTCTCAAGAAGCTATTAATACTTCTGATGGTGTTATAGAAATTCCACAATTGGGAAGCAAACACTCTTTGAATATTTCAGTAAGTGCTGGAATTGTAATTTGGGATTTATTTCAAAAATTGTTAAAAAATAAATAATTTTTATTTTCTTATTGTACCTTTGATAGATGATTAAAATTATTATATCATTTATTACGATTTTTTTATTTTCTACTGCAGTTGCACAAAATGCAGCACCTGTATTACAAGCAACTGGAAATCAAATATATTGTCCTCAAACTTCTTTGCCAATTGTTACAAATATGTCAATTACAGATCCTGATGATGTTGGAATTGCGGCTATGTACATTCAAATTTCTTCTGGTTATGTTTTAGGACAAGACGTTTTAACTCTAACCGGAATTCATCCCACGATAACTTCATCTTGGAATGCCACAGAAGGAAAACTATCTTTAAGTGGTGTAAGTGGCAATCCTACATATTTACAATTTATAGCCGCTATTGAATCGGTAGTTTTTACAAATTCAGCAGTTAATCTAAGTGGGCAACGTATTTTTTCAATTACAGTCGGACAAGCTAATTATTTAGAATATACAGGACATTATTATCAATATATTTCAAATACTGGTATAAGTTGGACAAATGCGAAAAATGCAGCTGCTGCTTCAACTTATTATGGTTTACAAGGTTATTTGGCGACTATTACTTCAACAGATGAAGTCCAAATATCTGGTGTTCAAGCATCTGGAGCAGGATGGATTGGTGGTTCAGATGAAGCAAATGAAGGGGTTTGGAAATGGGTTACAGGTCCAGAGCTTGGTACTACATTTTGGAATGGCGCTGTAAATGGTAGTTCGCCAAGTTTTGCTTTTTGGAATGCAAACGAACCTAACAACCAAGGTGAAGAAGATTACGCTCACGTAACAGCACCGGGCTTAGGACAACCTGGTTCGTGGAATGATTTAAGTAATGTTGGTGACTCAAGCGGTAATTATCAACCTAAAGGATATATTGTAGAATATGGTGGTATGCCTGGAGATCCTGTTTTACAAATTTCTACAACTTCAATCATCACTATTCCAGTTATTACAAATGTAACAAGTGCTTCAAGATGTGGAAGTGGCGCCATAACTTTACAAGCTACATCAAATATTGGAAATATTAATTGGTACACAGCACCAACTGGAGGCACACCAATTTATACTGGGAACTCTTATACTATTCCTTTATTGAATGCTACTACTGATTATTATGTAGATGCTTTTCCGGTAGGGTGTACTTTAGGAAATAGAGTGCAAGTTACTGCTACAATTAAGCCCGTGCCAGTAATTGGTTTTACAACTCCAAATCCTGTTTGTCAAAATACAAATACCATCCTGCAAGCGAATACTTCATTAGGGGTTATTAATTGGTACGATTCCAATACAAGTTCGACCTCAATTTTTATAGGAACTTCTTTTACTACACCTATCTTAAGTGCTTCAACTAGTTATTATATTGAAGCTATAAATAATGGTTGTGTATCAAACAGAGTGGCAATTCCAGTTCAGGTTGTGCCAGCCCCAACCTTGGTTGATGAAACAGTTATTTTTTGTGAGAACACCTCTGTTACACTTCAATCTGGAATTTCAGGGAGCTCTTATTTATGGTCTACAGGAGCAACTACTGAAAATTGTGCTGTTGGATCAGCGGGAACGTATTCTGTTGTAATAACGACACCTCTAAATTGCAATTTAACAAAGAATTTTACCGTCATTGAAAATACGGCACCAGAAATTACTTTTATAAAAGTGGAAGGATTAACCGCCGAAATAAGTATAACAGGAACAGGAATTTATGAATATTCTTTAGATAATATCCATTTTCAAAGTTCTCCAATTTTCAATTTTATTGTAGGTGGAGTTTATACTTGTTATGTTAAAGAAATAGGAACAAATTGTGGTTACGATTATGAAGATTTTGTGGTCATTGATTATCCGAAGTTTTTTACACCAAACGCAGATGGATTTAACGATTATTGGAAAATAAATGGAATGCACCTATTTCCAGATGCAAGAATTGCAATTTTCGATAGATATGGACAACTAATTACAGTTTTAACTACTAAAAATCCGTATTGGGATGGAAGATTAAATGGTGAAAGCGTTCCGTCTTCAGATTATTGGTTTGTGGCTAATTTGGGGAATAATACTTCAGAAGTAAAAGGTCATTTTTCACTAAAAAGATAATTTTTAATGTATTTTATTCTGAATTTCATTTAAAATATGAATGTAATCTTCTTGATTTTTTACAAAATCCAATTCAGAAATATCTATAATTAAAGCATTAATATCGGTTTGCGATTTTATATATTCTAAATATCCTTGGTTTATTTTTTCTAAGTAATTAGAAGAAATATCTTGTTCATAGCTTCTACCACGTTTTTTTATATTGGCTAATAATCTGTCGGTGTTTTGGTATAAATAAATATATAAATCTGGTTTTGGCATCTCTTTATACATAATATCAAACATCGTTTTATATAAACGAAATTCATCTTCCTGCAAAGTAACTTTTGCAAATATCTGCGATTTAAAAATATGATAATCGGCAACTATAAAATCTTTAAACAAATCAAATTGTGCCAAATCATCTGACAATTGTTGGTATCTGTCTGCCAAAAATGACATTTCTAAAGGGAAGGCATATCGGTTTTGATCTTTGTAAAATTTTGGTAAAAACGGATTGTCAGCAAATCGTTCTAAAATAGGTTTACCATTACAATCTTCAGCAATTTTAGTGGCTAATGTAGTTTTTCCTGCACCAATATTTCCTTCAATAGCAATATAATTTAATTGATTTAATGTAAGATTGTTTATTGGGTTTTTTAACGTTCCAACTGAAGTAATTTCCGAAGTGTCTTCACAAGAAATAAGCATTTCAGAAATGGTTTTGTTTAGCTTTGGATGTTTCCATTTTGGTGCAATATCCAGTAACGGAAACAAAACAAATTTTCTGTTTTGTACGTGCAGATGAGGAATATTCAAAGTATCACTTTCAATAATTTCATCATTAAAAGCAATAATATCAATATCAATACATCTTGATTCGTATTGGGTTGAATTTGTTTTAATTCGACCTAATTTTTTTTCTACTTTTACAATTTCACTTAGTAATTTTTGTGCCGATTTATGCGTATGTATTGCAATTGCACAATTATAAAATGCAGCTCCTTCAAAGCCCCAAGCTGGTGTTTCGTATACTTTTGAAACTTCCACTACAGTTGCAATTGTGTTGTGTATAGCCATAATACAGGTCTCCAAATTTTCTAATTTGTGCCCCATATTAGTCCCCAGAGAAAGTAGTATTGTATTTTGTGACTTCATATTTTGTAAAAACAAATCTGGCTTTTACCAATGTTTTTTTTATTTCAACAAATTAACAAACAATTTTACATTTTTATTCTACAAATGCCGAATATTTTTAAATATGATTTTTTTTAATATTCCTGTAACATTTTGATATAAATTACTACATATGTGTAAATAATATGATTAATTATGAGTTTTTTTAAGAATGTATTTGCAACAATTGTAGGGATATTTTTGTTTGTTTTATTAAGTTTTTTATTTCTAATAGGGCTTGGTGCTTTAGTTAGTAGTGGAGATGATGAAGTTAAAGTAAAAGACAATTCGGTAATTCAGTTAGATTTATCGAAAATTGATTTTGATTATGCGGGTAAATATGATTCGGATAGTCCATTTAGTAGTTTGTTTTTAGATAAAGACAAAGTGGGTTTTATTGAAGTCTTAAATGCTATTGATGCCGCAAAAACGGATGATAAAATTAAAGGGATAACTATTGTAAATAACGAGTCGAATTTAGGTTTGGCTCAAAGTAAAGAGTTGAGAGACAAACTGGAAGATTTTAAAAAATCAAAGAAGTTTGTAATGGCTTACGCAACTGTTTTTTCTCAAAAAGAATATTACATTAGTTCTGTTGCAGATGCTATTTATTTAAATCCTGCTGGAGAAATGGATTTTAAAGGGTTAGGAACAGAAATGTTATTTTATAAAAATTTCCAAGACCAAACGGGTTTAAAAATGGAAATTATTCGTCACGGAAAATTTAAAAGTGCTGTAGAACCGTTTTTAGCGCAAGAAATTAGTAAAGAAAATAGAGAACAAGTAACCGTTTTACTTCAATCTGTATGGGATAATATAGTTTCAGACATTGCAAAAAACAGAAATGTTTCAGTAACGCAACTGAATGCAATTGCTACTGATTTATTAGCAAGAACTCCAGAAATGGCTTTGGAACAAAAATTAATTGATAAAGTAGCTTATGAAGATGAGTTTAACGATGCTTTAAAATCTAAATTGAAAGTAGCGAAAGACGAAGAAATTGAGTCAGTTTCAATTACGGATTATGTGGCAACTACGACTTTAAAATCAGAAGATTATACAAAAGATGATATTATTGCTGTAATTTATGCTCAAGGCGAAATTAATGGCGGAGAAGGCGATGTAGATTATATTGGTGAATTGTCTATCAACCGTTCGTTAAAAGAAGCAAGAGAAGATGATGATGTAAAAGCAGTGGTACTTCGAGTGGATAGTCCGGGCGGAAGCGCTTTGGTTTCCGATTTAATTTGGAGAGAAATTGAATTGACTAAAAAAGTAAAACCAGTTGTAGTTTCTATGGGTAATTTAGCAGCTTCTGGCGGCTATTATATAGCTTGTAATGCCAACACTATTTTTGCTGAACCCACAACAATTACAGGATCTATTGGTGTGTTTGGAATGTTGCCAAATGTACACGGTTTCGCTACAAAATATGGCGTAAATGCAGAACAAGTACAAACGCATAAAAATGCAGTTGGGTATAGTATTTTCGAACCAATTTCAGAAGAATATAAAACTATAGCTTTAGAAGGCGTAGATCGCATTTATAAGCTATTTGTTAATCGCGTAGCTCAAGGCAGAAAAATGACATTTAATCAAGTAGATGCCATTGCACAAGGTAGAGTTTGGACAGGTTCAGATGCTATTAAAAATGGTTTAGTAGATAAATTAGGAAATTTAGATGCCGCCATAGCTCACGCCGCTACTTTAGGAAAAACTAAAAGTTACCGAACAGAAAATTATCCTGAATATAACAAAGATTTTGATGAATTTTTAGAAGGATTTGCTGGTGCAAGTATCTATAAATCTAAAGAAACTCTTTTGAAAGAAGAATTAGGGGAAGAAAATTATAATTTACTTAAAAAATCAAAAGTAATGCAGAACAGAAAAGGGGTACAAGCTATTATGCCTTTCCATCTGAATTTATAGTCATTACATTCTAATTTTAAACATAACAAAAACGCCATTCTAAAAAGTTTGGCGTTTTTTTTTAACACTAATTTCATTTTAAATTCTAAAGTTTGGTACTAACTTTGTAGTCTATAATAAACCCCAAAAAAATAACCTTATGTTGAAAAAAGTTTTAAAATGGTCAGGTATATCTTTGTTGACTGTTGTAATTGCCCTAGCGCTTTTGCCTTTTTTGTTTAAAGACAAAATCAAATCAAAAATTATTGAATCTATTAATAAAAATGTAAACGCTACAGTTGCATTAGAAGACGTGAGTTTAAATTTATTTAAAAGTTTTCCAAAAGCAACTGTAACTCTTGATAAAATGAGTGTGATTAACAAAGCTCCTTTTCAAGGCGATACGTTGGTATATTCAGAAAAAATAGACTTAAAAATGAGTATGATGGAATTGTTTAATGGCGAAAAAGAGCCTATGACCATTCAATCAATTGGTACCGAAAACACTAAAATAAATATTCTTTTCAATAAAGACGGAATTGGAAATTACGATATCGCAATAAAAAAAGATGCGAATGAAACCAATGAAAAAGAAAAACCATTCGCGTTAAGCATTCAGAATTACGAAGTAGAAAATTTAAAATTTACCTACAAAGATGCAGCGTCTAAAATGAAATTAGTTTTAGATAGTATCAATCACGAAGGCACTGGGAATTTTGAACAAGAGGTTTTAGATTTAGATACAAAAACTACTGTGAAAGTTACTTTTGATATGGATAAAAGTAATTTTATGCGAAATGTACCGATTTCATTAGAAGCTATTTTAGGTGTAGATTTAAAGAATAGTAAATATACTTTCAAAGAAAACAAAGCACTAATTAATCAGTTACCTTTAAATTTTAATGGGTTTATTCAAATGGTTGAAAAAGGTCAGATATATGACTTAACTTTTAATACACCTTCATCAGATTTTAAGAATTTTTTAGGATTAATTCCATCAACATATGCAGGGAATTTATCAGATGTTGAAACGTCTGGAAAATTTGAAGTAAAAGGAAAAGTAAAAGGCAATTTATCGGAGACGACTGTTCCCACTTTTGATATTGAAATGCTTTCTAATAATGCTTCATTTAAATATAAAGATTTACCAAAATCAGTAAAAAATATTTCAATTGATACGCATATTGTAAATGAAACCGGCTTAATGAATGATACTTTCGTAGATTTAGATAAGTTATCTTTTGCTATTGATCAAGACGTTTTTAATGCCAGTGCACACATCAAAAATATAACTGAAAATCCAAATATTGACGCTGCCTTAAATGGAGTTATCAATCTTGCAAATGTTTCAAAAGCATATCCTGTAAAGTTAGAAAAACCATTGAATGGGATTTTAAAAGCCAATGTGAAGATGGCTTTTGATATGAAATCAGTTGAAAACAGTCAATATCAAAACATAAAAAATTCTGGAAATATCAATGTAACAGGTTTCAATTATTCAGGTCCAGAAATGGCAAAACCTGTAAGTGTTTCTGTTGCGGATTTATCGTTTAATCCATCTAAAATTAACTTGAATAAACTGCAAGCTAAAACAGGAAAATCGGATATTAATGTGTCTGGAAGTTTAGATAATTTTTATGGATTTTTGTTTAAAAACCAAATTTTAAAAGGTAATTTTAATTTAAATTCTTCCTTATTTGAAGTGGCAGATTTTATGTCACCTACTACAACTACAAATGATGAAGGAAAGAAAACTACGGAACAAGTAAAAATTCCAAGCTTTTTAGATTGTACTTTATCTGCGAAAGCAACAACTGTTATTTATGATAATTTAAATCTTAAAAATGTTGCTGGAACTTTAATTATTCGCGACCAAGCTGTAAATTTGAAAGGGCTAACTATGGCTGTTTTTGGAGGAAAAATTGGAGTGAATGGAATGGTTTCAACAAAAAACAAAGTACCTACTTTTGATTTGGATTTGGGTTTATCAGCGGTTGATATTAGCCAAACTTTTTCGATGCTAAATACGTTAAAAACTATTGCTCCTATTGCTGATGTTATTAATGGAAAAATGAATTCAACCATTACATTAAACGGGTTTTTAACTCAAGATATGATTCCGGATGTTAAAAGTATTTCTGGCGATTTGATGGGGAATATTTTGCAAGGTTCATTAAACAAAAATAAATCGGCATTGCTCACTGAATTAGATAATAAAGCTACATTTTTAGATTTGAAAGATATCAATTTGAAAGACGTAAAAGCAGTATTGTCATTTAAAAACGGAAAAGTAGCTGTAAAACCATTTACCTTAAAACACAAAGATATTTCAGTTCAAATTGCAGGTTCTCACGGTTTTGATCAGAATATGGATTACAATTTGAAATTCAATGTTCCAGTGAAATATTTAGGAAATGACGTAAATAAATTACTTGCAAAAGTAACTCCGTCTGATGCTAAAAAAATAGAAAGTGTTCCTGTAAATGCTATGATGTTAGGAAATTTCAAATCACCTAAAGTAACCACGGATGTGCAACAGGCATCAAAAAATGTGGCTTCGCAGTTGATTCAACTTCAAAAAGATAAACTTGTGCAAAAGGGAACAGGAGTTATATCTAACCTTTTAGGTGGAAACAAACCAAAAGATTCTACAAAAACAACTACAAAAGAACAAGTTGGTAATGCTGTAAAAGACGGTTTAAAAGGTTTATTCGGCAAAAAGAAAAACTAACTATTCGCAACATATTTATAATCATCGAAATAAACAATAACTAATTTCGATGATTGTAAACAAAAAGTATTGATAAAATCTATATTAAAATAAGAAATAACATTTAATAAAAGGATAAACTCATTATTTTTTTCATCAACTTTGATAAAATTAAAATTTATTAATTATGAAAAAAATACTATTAAC
>Ga0208595_1000875_pt1 | contig 10188 bp, 9 predicted proteins | sample LakMenEpi28Jun11_FD_150742 | JGI IMG/M metagenome (GOLD analysis project Ga0208595, IMG submission 150742) | Freshwater microbial communities from Lake Mendota, WI - 28JUN2011 deep hole epilimnion (SPAdes) | ecosystem: Environmental > Aquatic > Freshwater > Lake > Epilimnion/Euphotic zone ...
CGTTGGCTCACTGCCGGAGAATCTCACGGTCCCGAACTCGTCGCGATCCTTGAGGGTCTGCCCGCCGGTGTCGAAATAACCACTGCCGATGTTCAAGACGCTCTTGCTCGCAGACGCCTGGGCTTCGGTCGCGGCGCAAGGATGAAGCTCGAGAAGGATGTGGTTTCCCTTTCTGGTGGTGTGAGACACGGCCTGACAATGGGCGGACCAGTTGCAATCACCGTTCAAAACAGCGAATGGCCAAAGTGGCAAGAGGTGATGTCGGCAGACCCGCTCAGTGCTCCGCTCGAGGGTGCACGCGGCGAAAAGCTGACTCGCCCAAGACCCGGACACGCCGACTTCACAGGCATGCAGAAGTACGGCTTTGAAGAGGCCAGACCAGTGCTCGAGAGAGCAAGTGCCCGCGAGACCGCTGCCCGCGTGGCTTTGGGATCTGTTGCGAGCTCGTTCCTAAAGAGCCTCGGTATCGAGTTGATTACACACACGGTTTCCATCGGCACGGTGTTCGCTGAGCGAGGAGCGAAGCTGCCGCGCCCGAGTGACGTGGACTCGATTGACGAAGATCCGCTTCGCTGCTTCGACAGAGAAACCTCCACACGGATGGTCGCCGAAGTCGAGGCCGCCCACAAGGACGGAGACACCCTCGGCGGTGTCGTAGAGACCCTTGTCTACGGAATGCCACCCGGCGTCGGCAGCTACGTGCACTGGGATCGTCGCCTAGACTCACGACTTGCCGGTGCACTGATGGGTATCCAAGCCATTAAGGGTGTCGAGGTCGGCGATGGTTTCGAGACCGCGAAGCGTCGTGGTTCAGCCGCTCACGATGAGATTGTTCGTGAAGACGGATTGGTTAGCCGATCGACTGACAGGGCCGGTGGTATCGAAGGCGGCATGTCTAACGGCGAGATTCTCAGCGTCCGGGCAGCCATGAAGCCGATCAGCACGGTTCCCCGAGCCCTTGCAACGATTGACACCAAAACGGGGGAGTCAGCCACCGCCCATCACCAAAGGTCCGATGTCTGCGCAGTTCCAGCTGCCGGTGTTGTCGCTGAGGCTATGGTTGCGCTAATTGTTGCCGACGCCGTCCTAGAGAAATTTGGTGGCGACTCGATCGCTGAAACTAAGCGGAACCTCGAAGGCTATTTGGCCTCGATTCCCGAGTACCTGCAGTCGCACATCGAACGGCCATAGATTGACTGCGATTGTGCTGGTTGGCCCGATGGGAGTTGGCAAGACCACGATTGGTAAGAAACTCGCTAAGCGCCTCGACAGGGTTTTCGTTGACACCGACCAGCTGTTTGTTCAGGAACACGGGCCAATCGCCGAATTTTTTGAGAAGTCAGGCGAAGTCCTTTTTCGGGAACTCGAAGAGGGGTACGTTGCAAACTCGCTCACAAAGGACATCGTTGTTGCAACCGGCGGCGGTGCCGTTCTCAGCTCAAAAACGCGGACACTTCTAAACGAAGCCTTTGTCGTCTATCTTGCAACCGACGGCAGACACATGGCCTCGCGTCTAAGTGGTGGCGGCCGGCCTCTACTGCAGAACGGGCTTCAGGATTGGCGACGCATTTACGAGAATCGCAAGCCGCTATACCGCGAGGTAGCTGATCTTGAAATCGACACCTCGGCGTTGCCACTAACTGGGATTATTGAAGAGATATTGAAGGGTTTACAAGCTGATGAGCGTTTCTAAGGTTATCCAGGTCGGAGGCGCCGACCCTTACGAGGTGGTTGTCGGTCGACACCTGCTCGACGATGTTGCCGGTGCTCTGCGAGCGGACGCTAAGCAGGTCTTGATCGTTCACCCGATTTCGCTTTCGACCAGCGCTGACCTCTTAGCCGAAGCGCTTCGGGCCAAGGGGCTAGTTGCCCTTCAAGCTGGTGTTGAAGATGGCGAACCTGCCAAGCGCATCGAAGTTGCTGCGTGGTGTTGGGGAATAATGGGCCAGGCAGACTTCACTAGATCAGACGCAGTAATCGGTTTCGGTGGAGGATCTACTACTGACTTAGCCGGTTTCGTAGCCTCGACCTGGCTCAGGGGAGTGCAGCTCATTCAGGTTCCGACCACGCTGCTAGGCATGGTTGATGCGGCGATCGGCGGCAAGACCGGCGTGAACACCGCCGAGGGTAAGAATCTGGTTGGCACCTTTTACGCGCCTTCGAGAGTCTTGTGCGACCTCGAAACGCTAAACACGTTGCCGCGCAATGAACTCCTGGCTGGCTACGGAGAGATCGTTAAATACGGGTTCATCGCCGACGAGAGAATTCTCGAACTTCTAGAGAGCGACCTGGAAGCCGCGACCGACATCGCATCCGATGTATTTGCGGAGTTGATTTATCGCTCAATTGCGATCAAGGCCAGGGTCGTCTCTGCGGACTTCAAAGAGGCGAGCGAGCGCGAGATTCTTAACTACGGACACACACTGGGTCACGCAGTTGAATTGGTCGAGCGATACCAGTGGCGCCACGGAGCGGCAATTTCTGTTGGCATGATGTTTGTTGCCGAGCTTGCCCGCCTGCAAGGCGTATTGAGCGACGAAGTAGTCGACAGACAGAAGCGTATTCTCGAAGCCATCGGGCTGCCAACAACGTATCGAGCCGATAAGTGGAACGAACTTCTGGCAGCAATGCAACGCGACAAGAAGTCACGAGCCGGCAGTCTTAGGTTCGTGATTCTTGAGGGTATCGGAAAGCCAAAGATCCTCACGGCACCCACAAAAGAACTACTCTTCACCGCCTATCAAGAAATCTGTGAGTAACCTAGACCAATGAGTAGCGTATTGGTCTTGAATGGCCCCAATCTCGGTCGCCTGGGTTCGCGCGAACCCGAGGTCTACGGATCGGCGACCTACTCCGACCTGGTCGAACTCGTAACCGCTGCCGCCAAAGAACTGAGCCTCACTGCCGAGGTTAGGCAAACCGATAGCGAAAGCGAACTCATCGGCTGGCTGCATGAGGCGGTTGATCAGAAGCTAAACGTTGTGTTGAATCCGGCAGCGTTCACTCACTACTCGTATGCCTTGCGCGACGCAGCAGCGCTCGTGACCAAGTCGGGTCAAAAACTCATCGAAGTTCACATCTCAAACCCGCACAGCCGCGAAGAGTTTAGGCACAACTCGGTTATCAGCGGAATCGCCACCGGGGTGATCGCCGGCTTCGGTGTCCAGTCTTATGTCCTTGCACTAAAAGCGCTCGACTAAACTTACAGAGTCAATCAAACAAAAAAAGGTAAGGCACATTCGTGGCAACTTCAAACGACCTCAAGAACGGTCTAGTACTCAACATCGAAGGTCAGCTTTGGGCTGTAATCGAATTCCAGCACGTCAAGCCAGGCAAAGGCCCCGCATTCGTGCGCAGCAAGCTCAAGAACGTAATCTCGGGCAAGGTTGTCGACAAGACCTTCAACGCCGGTGTCAAGGTTGAAATCGCCGACGTCGACAAGCGCGATATGACCTACCTTTACAGCGATGGTGACGGCTTCGTTTTCATGGACAAAGACAACTACGACCAGGTCACCCTCAGTAACGCTGTAGTTGGCGACGCGACCAACTACATGCTCGAAAACCAAGACGCAGTTGTTGCCATGTACGAGGGAAACCCAATTTACGTGGAGCTTCCGGCCTCAGTGGTTCTCGAGGTTACCTATACTGAACCGGGTCTTCAGGGAGATCGCTCCTCAGGCGGAACCAAACCTGCAACGGTGGAAACCGGTCTAGCAATTCAGGTGCCACTATTCCTCGAACAGGGCACAAAGGTGAAGGTTGACACCAGAACTGGCGAATACCTCGGCCGCGTAAACGACTAGTGAGCGCCCGCACTAAGGCTAGAAAACGCGCAGTGGACGCACTGTTCGCTGCCGACTTAAGAACAGAGCACCCGGCGACCCTTCTTGACGAAACCTTCAAGCAGGTAGAAGACCGGCAGAACCAAGGGCCGATCTTCGATTACGCGAGGACGCTCATTGATGGAGTCGTTGACCACCAGGCCGAAATCGACACGCTACTCGAGACCTACTCCGAGGGTTGGACACTCGAGCGAATGCCTAACGTGGACCGGTCAATCCTGAGAATTGCCGTTTGGGAGATTGTTTACAACTCCGAGTTGCCCGATGCCGTTGCAATCGACGAGGCTGTTGATCTGGCGAAGGAGTACTCGACAGATGCTTCGGGCGCATTCGTTAATGGTCTGTTGACGCGCATCAGCGCTACTAAGCGCGCGCTCTAGATTCTGCTACACTGCTACAAACATCCTTTAAACCGCGTCCTGTGAGGCGCAGAAGGAGGTGGGCGTGTCTTCACGCACCGTCTTGACAGGCAGCGACATAGATCGTGCCGTCACCCGCATAGCCCATGAGATCGTCGAATCCAATCAGGGCACCCAAGAGCTAGTTCTTCTTGGCATTCCAACGCGCGGAGTTCTACTAGCCGACCGCATCGCAAAAGTGCTCGAGCGAAGCTATCCGGATTTCGACTCCAGCAATTCGGTCGGACGACTCGACATCACTATGTACCGAGACGATCTAGGTGCCAACCCAACGCGTGAGATCACCGAGACTGAGATCCCAACGGCTGGAATTGACGACAAAGTCGTGGTCCTGGTAGACGACGTGCTTTACAGCGGAAGAACCATTCGAGCCGCTTTGGACGCGCTTGGCGACTACGGCAGACCGAGGGCTGTTCGACTTGCCGTCTTGATTGATCGCGGTCACCGACAGTTGCCGATCCGGGCCGATTTCGTGGGTAAGAACCTGCCAACGTCCTTGGCTGAGCGCATCAAGGTTCAGCTGACTGAAACCGATAGCGACAACTCGGTGGTGATCGAGGGATGAAGCATCTTCTAAGCGCTGGAGCTCTGAACCGCGAACAGGCAATCGCCATTCTTGACACCACGGTGCAGATGGAGCTGGTCAACTCACGGGACATCAAGAAGCTACCAACCCTGAGAGGTAAGACGGTCGTCAACCTGTTCTTCGAAGACAGCACGCGCACTAGAACCTCTTTCGAGGTGGCGGCAAAGCGCCTTTCGGCCGACGTCATTAACTTCACGGCCAAGGGTTCGAGCGTGTCTAAGGGTGAGAGCCTGAAAGACACCGCTCAAACGCTACAAGCAATGGGGGCAGACGGCGTAATCATTCGCCACCCCGGCTCGGGAGCCGCGCACACGCTCGCAGAGAGTGGGTGGATTCAAGCTGCCATCGTCAACGCTGGTGATGGAACGCACGAACACCCGACCCAGGCCCTACTCGACGCATACACCCTCAGACAAAAACTCCGCGCAAACAAGTTGGGGTCTGATCTTGCGGGAGTCAAGGTTGCGATAGTCGGCGACATCGCCCACTCGAGAGTCGCGCGAAGCAATCTCTTGCTGCTCAATACTCTGGGCGCAGAGGTCTACCTAATAGCCCCGGCTACGCTACTTCCCGGCGCACTTGCCGCACAGGCGGCTGGCTTCTACTACTCACTAGACCAAGCCATAGCCGAGCAAGACTTCGACGCCATCATGATGCTCAGGGTGCAAAGCGAACGCATGACGGCCAGTTTCTTCCCATCAGAGCGCGAATACGCTCGAATCTGGGGGCTGAACGGGGATCGGCTCGCAAAACTACCTAGCGATACCCTGATCATGCATCCAGGCCCAATGAACCGGGGTCTCGAAATTGACGCCAAAGCTGCAGACTCTGTGAATTCCGTAATTCTGGCGCAGGTTGCAAACGGAGTCAGCGTCCGTATGGCAGTGCTTTACCACCTACTAGCAGGAGGCTCGGAAATTGAGTGACTTCACCCTTGTCGGCGCAACCCTAGCCGACGGAACAACTGCAAACATCGAGGTGTCTGGTGGCGTGATCACCTCGGTAGGAAAAGGAACCTCCGGTGAGTCTGTCGACGCCAAGGGTCTGATCGCCCTACCGGGCTTCGTTGACCTTCACACCCACCTTCGCGAACCTGGTTACGAACAGTCTGAAACCGTCAGAACTGGCTCAATGGCGGCAGCGATGGGCGGCTACACGGCCGTTCACGCGATGGCAAACACGCACCCGGTTGCTGACACCGCGGGAGTTGTCGAGCAGGTTAAAGCGCTCGGTGACGAAGCTGGCTATGTGCAGGTGCAGCCGATCGGCGCTGTCACGGTAGGGCTCATGGGCGAGCAGCTCGCCGAATTGGGAGCCATGGCCGATTCAAAGGCTCAGGTTCGAGTTTTTAGCGACGATGGAAAGTGCGTTCACGACCCCTTGCTAATGCGCAGGGCTTTGGCTTATGTGAAGAATTTCGGGGGAGTAATCGCTCAGCACGCACAGGAACCTCGCCTGACCGAGAACTCGCAGATGAATGAGGGAACAGTTTCGGCAGAGCTTGGTCTTGCTGGCTGGCCTGCTGTCGCGGAGGAAGCGATCATCGCAAGAGACGTGCTACTCGCCGAAGCGGTTGGAAGCCGAATTCACATCTGCCACCTTTCGACCTCCGGGTCGGTAGAAATTGTTCGCTGGGCCAAGGCTCGCGGCATCAAGGTAACCGCGGAAGTAACACCGCATCACCTTCTGCTAACAGATGAGCTAGCCAGAGGCTACGACTCGGTTTACAAAGTGAATCCTCCTTTGCGCACAGCTAAAGACGTCGAGGCACTTAGAGCCGCTCTGGTAGACGGGACAATCGACATCGTCGCAACCGATCACGCTCCGCACCCGGACGAGTCCAAGGACTGCGAATGGACGGCAGCAGCGTTCGGAATGCTCGGCTTAGAGACCGCCGCCTCAATCGCCCAATCAGTGCTGATCGATTCAGGTCAGAGCAGTTGGACTCGATTCGTCGAGGTGATGTCAACAAAGCCCGCAGAGATTTCTGGCTTACCGGGTCAAGGTGGCAAAATCGCCGCCGGTGAACCGGCAAACATCGCCCTGATTGACCCTGCTGTCAAACGAACGATTGTCGGCGGGGGCGCATCAAAGAGCGCCAACCAACCATACGAGGGCATGACCCTGCCTGGCGCAGTGGTTCATACGATCTTCCGCGGTGAATTCACCGTTCGCGACGGCAACCTAGTTGAAAGAGGCAAAGCGTGAGTAAAGCAATACTCGTTCTCGAGGACGGCAAAGTCTTTACTGGGGATTCCTACGGTTCCGAAGGTTCAACCCTTGGCGAGATTGTTTTCGCCACCGGCATGACGGGCTACCAGGAGACTCTCACCGACCCTTCGTACGCTGGTCAAATCGTCGTTCAGACGGCACCGCACATCGGCAACACCGGCGTCAACTCGAGAGACGAAGAGTCTTCGCGAATCTGGGTTTCTGGCTACGTGGTGCGAGACGCAAGCCGAGTTGTTTCGAACTTCAGAGCCGAGGGCTCCCTTGATGACGAGCTGGTCAAATACGGAATCGTCTCGATCAAGGGCGTCGATACCCGCGCACTCACCAGACACCTGCGCTCGGCCGGTGTCATGCGAGCCGGAATCTTCTCGGGAGCGTCGGCGCAAGCTCCGCTCGACGAACTTATCGCATCTGTTCGAGCAGCGAGAGAGATGGCAGGTTTATCGCTTAGCGATGTCGTATCTACCAAAGCTCTTTACCGAGTTGCCGCAGATGGCGAACAATTTGGCAGGGTTGCCATTCTCGACCTCGGAATCAAAACCTCGACAATCGAAAACATGACCGCTCGCGGTCTCGAAGTTCTGGTCTACCCGGCCGCCGCCACCAGCGAGGAGCTGTTGTCCGAAAATCCTGACGCGGTGTTCTACTCAAACGGACCGGGTGACCCTGAGACAGCAGAGGGGCAAGTGCACGTCCTTCGAGAAGTCCTTAAGTCGGGCAAGCCGTTCTTCGGAATCTGCTTCGGAAACCAACTGCTCGGCCGCGCGCTTGGTTTCGGAACCTACAAGCTAGCCTTCGGTCACCGCGGAATTAACCAGCCTGTGATGGACAGAACCACGGGCAAAGTTGAAGTAACTGCCCACAACCACGGCTTCGCGGTCAAGGTTGACGGCGGGCCAGAGGTCGATTCGCCCGCTGGGTTCGGGCGCGTTCTGGTGAGCCACGTTTCACTAAACGACGATGTGGTCGAGGGTCTGACCTGCCTGGACATCCCCGCCTATTCGGTTCAGTACCACCCCGAAGCGGCAGCTGGCCCGCACGATTCGAACTACCTGTTCGATCGACTCATTGATCTAATCAAGACAACCCGAGAGGCCTAAGAATGCCGAAGAGAACAGACATCAAAAGCGTTCTAGTAATCGGGTCCGGCCCGATTGTGATCGGTCAAGCCTGCGAGTTTGACTACTCGGGCACTCAGGCCTGCCGCGTGCTTCGCGAAGAGGGAATCCGAGTCATTCTGGTGAACTCGAACCCGGCCACCATCATGACCGACCCGGACTTTGCCGACGCCACCTACGTTGAACCGATTACGCCTGAAGTAATCGAGGCAATTATTCAGAAAGAGAACCCGGATGCGATCTTGCCAACACTGGGTGGGCAGACCGCACTGAACGCAGCCATGGCTCTGCATGAGCAGGGAATTCTTGAGAAGTACGGCGTTGAGCTAATCGGCGCAAAGGTAGAAGCAATCAAGAAGGGTGAAGACCGACAGATCTTCAAACAATTGGTTCTTGACGCCGGTGCCGATGTAGCAAAGTCGGTTATCTGCGGAAGCATCGACGACCTCCTGGCTGGCGCCGAGAAACTCGGCTACCCGCTAGTTGTCAGACCTTCGTTCACCATGGGAGGCCTCGGTTCTGGTTTCGCCTACAACGAGGAGGACCTTCGCAGAATCGGCGGAGCCGGTCTGCACGCTAGCCCAACCACTGAGGTGCTACTCGAGGAGAGCATTCTCGGTTGGAAGGAATACGAACTAGAGCTGATGCGGGACACCAACGACAACTGCGTTGTAGTCTGCTCAATCGAGAACGTTGACCCGGTCGGAGTGCACACGGGTGACTCGATCACCGTTGCACCGGCACTGACTCTGACTGACAGAGAATTTCAGAACATGCGCGACATCGGGATCCAAATCATCCGCGATGTCGGCGTTGACACTGGCGGCTGCAACATCCAGTTCGCAATCGACCCGGCAGATGGCCGAATCATCGTCATCGAGATGAACCCGCGCGTAAGTAGGTCTTCTGCGCTGGCATCAAAGGCAACGGGCTTCCCGATTGCCAAGATTGCAGCGAAATTAGCCATCGGCTACACGCTTGACGAGATCCCAAACGACATCACGAAGGTTACCCCTGCCTCGTTCGAGCCAACTCTCGACTACGTGGTCGTCAAGGTTCCGCGCTTCGCCTTTGAGAAGTTCCCAGCCGCCGACGCAACCCTCACAACAACCATGAAATCCGTCGGTGAAGCGATGGCTATTGGTAGAAACTATTCGCAGGCGCTTCAGAAAGCGCTTCGCAGTCTCGAACGTCGCGGTTCATCGTTTCACTGGGAAGGCTCGGTGGGCGACAAGAATGCTCTTCTAGAAACCAGCCGAGTTCCGACCGATGGCCGCATCGTGACGTTGCAGCAGGCCCTTCGAGCAGGCGCAACCATCGAGGAAGCCTTTGAAGCTACAAAGATCGACCCTTGGTTTATCGATCAGATTGTCCTAATCAACGAGGTTGCTGAGAGCATCCGAAGCTCAGCAGCACTGGACTTCGAGCTGCTAAAGCTGGCCAAGGATCACGGCTTCAGCGACGCACAGATTGGCGCCATTCGCGGTGTTTCCGAAGCTGAGGTCCGAAGCACACGCTACGCACTTGGGCTCCGTCCGGTTTACAAAACCGTGGACACCTGCGCGGGGGAGTTCCCGGCACACACCCCGTACCACTACAGCACCTATGAATCTGAGACAGAGGTGATTCCTTCTAGCCGTAAGAAGGTCGTGATTCTGGGCTCGGGTCCAAACCGCATTGGGCAGGGAATCGAGTTCGACTACTCCTGTGTGCACGCATCGTTCGCGCTGTCTGACGCCGGCTACGAAACAATCATGATCAACTGCAACCCGGAGACCGTTTCGACCGACTACGACACTTCGGACAGGCTCTATTTTGAACCGTTGACACTGGAGGATGTTCTCGAGGTGATTCACGCAGAAAGCGGTTCAGGCGAACTGGTCGGCGTTGTTGTGCAGCTCGGTGGGCAAACGGCCCTGGGGCTGGCTAAGGGTCTCAAAGAGGCCGGTGTGCCTATCCTGGGCACAACTCCAGAGGCGATTGATTCTG
>Ga0208595_1000879_pt1 | contig 10156 bp, 7 predicted proteins | sample LakMenEpi28Jun11_FD_150742 | JGI IMG/M metagenome (GOLD analysis project Ga0208595, IMG submission 150742) | Freshwater microbial communities from Lake Mendota, WI - 28JUN2011 deep hole epilimnion (SPAdes) | ecosystem: Environmental > Aquatic > Freshwater > Lake > Epilimnion/Euphotic zone ...
TTCTTCATTGTCATCAGGCATAAAACCTAATGCACCGATGTTATATCGACTTAAAATATTTTTGAAAAAACTATCCGAACCTCCATATAATGGATTCGAATGTAAAACAACTTCTCCAGGTCTTAAATATTCCAACATCGTTGTTGAAATTGCGGCCATACCACTTTCAAAAACACATGCATCTTCACCACCTTTTTCATAAATGGCTAAACGTGTTTCAACTATTTCTAAATTTGGATTGTTAAAACGACTATAAACAAGTCCATTTGATTGGCCTTCAGGTAATTGTCTTTTTCCAGTAAGTACTTCAAAAAAATCTTTACCTTCTTGTGCAGATCTAAAAACAAAGGTGCTGGTTTGAAAAATTGGCGTTTTAACACTACCTTCACTCCATTCTGGATTATATCCAAAAGTCATCATTAAACTTTCGGGTTGCATTTTTGATTTGTCCATTTTATTTAATTTGATTATTGAAATTTACGATTAATGATATCAAGAAAAGTTTGATATATGTCATCTAACTCACTGATATTATATTTTTGGGCGTACTGGTTCATTAAATCTACAGATTCATTTAATGTATTTTTTTGATTTACCTTCATTAAACACTCTGAAAGTTCGATGGAGTTTCCTTTGAAGAATTTCTCAACTAAACCAATTCGAGCATTTAGATCAATAAAATCATATATTTCTTTTCCTACTTTTTCTGCCTTTTGTCCAAAAATTGGTTTTTCAATTTTTGGAGTCTCCTTTTCAATTGCTTTTTCTTCTACTTTTTTATTTTCAACAACATTTACGGGTTCGATTTCTACTTTTGCATTTTCTGTTTTTTCAAAATCAAAATTAAAAGATTCTATCGAAAATATTTCATTTTCTGGAGTATTCAAGCTCTCTTTAGTCTCTTCTATATCGTTGTTTGATTTCGTTTCAATTGTGTCGTCTAAAGTTATTTCTAGTGGAATTTCTTTAGATTTTATAGTTTCAATTACTTCTTTGTGAGTATCCGTAATTAATGTATAATTGTTAGGAGATAAATCTTTAACTAAAGCATATAAATTTTTGATATCTTCGAGCATGATATCTTTTTTTAATTCATCAAATTCACTCGCTTTAATATCAATATATGTGCTATAAATTCTTTTTATAATTTGATCAATTTTTGGTGTGGGTGTGTTCATTTTTCGTATTATTTAAAAAAAAAAAGATATTATTGCCGAATAATTGTATAAAAATATAAACTTTTTGCAAAGAAACGAATTTTTTTTTGGAAAGATCGAAGTAATTTGTGGTTCTATGTTTTCTGGTAAAACAGAAGAACTCATTCGTAGGCTTAATCGAGCTATTATTGCTCGGAAAGAAGTGGTTATATTTAAGCCCGAATTAGATCAAAGATATAGTTCGGATCATGTGGTTTCTCATAATCAATCTAAAATTCCGGCCATTGCAGTCGGCAATACCAAATTAATTTTAGAAATGTCAAAAAAACATGAGGTCATTGGAATTGATGAAGCACAATTTTTTGATGAAGGATTATTAAATGTTTGTGAAATTCTTGCTAAAGAAGGAAAAAGAGTAGTTATTGCGGGTTTAGATATGGATTATCTGGGTAAACCTTTTGGAATTATGCCACAATTGATGGCTATTTCTGATGAAGTGCTTAAACTACATGCGGTTTGTATGCAATGTGGCGAACAAGCTGTTTTTAGTAAAAGACTCCATCAAGCTAGCGAAACCGTATTGTTAGGTGCAAAAGAAAATTATGAACCTCGATGTAGGTTTTGTTATTTTAACTAGCCTTTAAAAATTACCATTTTTTTAAAGATTTAAAATATGCAAAGAAAGGTAAGATGCATAATAAAAGCTGCAACGGAAAGTCAAATATAAAGGTATAATAAAAGAGTTTTCTTTTTAAATTCAGTCCTTTTTCTAAATGAAAGATCCAATACATTTTTGTTATAAGATAAATACTCAAAAAGAAAAATATAATCAAATGAAATGAGAAGTAGCTCATCCAAGCCCAGACGATTACCCAAAATAAAACACTTAAAAATGGCATCATTCCCAATAATATTATTTGCATAGATAGATAGGTCTTTCCTCCTGCAATGTGTCTGTTTTTTTGTTTTAAGTATTGTAATAATGATTTTGTAGCATAGCTAAAAACCTTAACGTCGGTCATGATTTCTATTTTTGTTTTATCTGAAATAGATTGTACTATCGAGTCATCATCAGCAAAACCAAATGCTCCAAATTTTTCAAGATAATCTTTATTCCATATTTTTTTCCGAAATGCCATATTTCTTCCTACGCCCATATACGCATTACCTTTTAACGTTTGAGAAAGATACTGCAACATGGTATTGAGGGCATCAAAACGAACAAATTGGCTTAAAATATTAGTATGGCTAATATATGGAGAAACGCCCAAAACGCAATCGATATAATGGTTTGAAAAAGGAGTAATTAATTCATAAAGCCATAAATCGGACTCTGGATAACAATCCGCGTCAATTGTAGCAATGAGATCATACTTTGCTTTTTGAATACCAAAATGTAATGCTTGTTTTTTAAGAGAATAGGGGAGTTGCATTTCCGAAATATCCCAAAACTGAATATTTTTTTCTTGGAGATTTAATAAATATTCAAGCGTGACATTATTTAATTGATTTCCAATGATTACAATTTCAAAATTGATATTTTTTTGTTGAATAATTCGAGGAAGATAATTTTTTAGATGTGGAGCTTCGCCTTTTATGCAAAGGATAACACTTACGGCATCATTGATATTTGAATACTGCTTTTTTTTTTACTTAAAAATCTAAATAAATCATTATAATAGTAAAAATGCCAATAAAGCAAAAAACAAAGAATCCCAAAAAGAAAACTTCCGAAAAGCAATTCGATCATGTTATTCGTTTTAGTAAAATGTAAAGGTATTAATTAAATGCAATAAATCCTTGTCGATAAATTGAATAACCGGTCTCATTGAATCAATATTTGGCTGGTTTTCGTAATACATGGCACCTCGGATAAAATGATTTTTTTGGTCTGTTAAAACAAATTGTTTATCCGAAGCGGCATTGCCTCCTACAGAATAAATTAAACCTTTTATTTTAGGGTTGTCTATAATACTGTCTTTGATATAACTTGCTTTTATGGTATGTTTGGAAGTTAAACGGTAGTTGTCTTCCATCAAACGAAGCAGCGTATCCGTGTTTTCAAAATATTTATAGCTAATATGAAGCGTTCCATTAAATTGAGGAAAAACAATATTGACCCAACAACTGTCGCCTTTTAATCTTTGATTTCTAAAAAAATCTTTAGATTGAATTTGAGCATAAGTTGGAATTTCAAATTCAAAATCACACTCTGAAATATATTTTGTATAACTTTTTTTTGGAAAATAAACTCTTGGGTAGGATTTTTCTTTAGGCAACTGTTGCGTACATGAAACGAAGATAACTATCAATAAAAATTGCAGTAGCCATAAATTTCGTTTCATAAAGATATGTTCAATTAAAATAAGGGATTACTTTTTCTTTCCTTTAGGAATTAAGGTCATAAACATTCTTCTTCCTTCTAGTTTTGGCATTGCTTCTACACTTGCAACATCTTCGAGTCGCTTAGCAAAGTTTAACAACAATAAATTACCTCGATCTTTAAAAACAATATCACGACCTCTAAACATCACATAACATTTTACTTTATCTCCATCATTTAAAAATTTCTCAGCATGTTTTGCTTTAAAATCCAAATCATGTTCGTCGGTATTTGAAGAAAATCGAATTTCTTTGATAACGGTTTTTACAGCTTTAGCTTTTATTTCTTTGTCTCTTTTTTTCTTTTCGTAAAGAAACTTTTTGTAATCCATTATTTTACAAACAGGAGGATCCACATTTGGAGAAATTTCAACCAAGTCTAATTCTTGTTGGTAGGCCATCTCTAATGCTTTATCTGTATAGTAAATGCCCGGTTCGATATTTTCACCGACAAGTCTTATTTGGCTATTTGTGATTTTTTCGTTAATTCGATGTTCGTCTTCTTTCTTAACGAATCTGTTATTTCTTTGAAAAGGTTTTTTCTGCAAAATGTTAAAAATTTAATTTTGAGTGTAAAAATAATTAGATTCTTCTAATTTCAAAGTTTTTTTTATTGATCAAACCTTTGGTTAACTTTTTGCCAATCAATTATATTTAAAATATTGGATAAATATTCGCCTCGTTTACTATTATATTTTAGATAGTATGCGTGCTCCCATACATCAATTCCAAGAAGCGGTTTGCCATTACATTTTTGATTTGCCATTAATGGATTATCTTGATTACTTGTTGAACAAACTTCAATTTGATTATTATGGTTTTTTACAACCCAAACCCATCCCGAACCAAAAATTTTAGTTCCAGATTCAATGATATTTTTTTTAAGAGAATCGATGTTTCCAAATTGACGGATGATTTGATGGCTTAAATTGGTTGTGGTATCAAAAATGGCTTCTTTTTTTAGCGTTTTCCAAAAAAAACTGTGGTTCCAATGTCCACCTCCATGATTTCGGATTGCCAATGGCAAACTATCCATTTTAAAAAATAAATTTTCTAGAGTTTCGTTTTTAAATTTTGCATTTTCGAGTGCTTTATTTAAATTCGTTACATAGCCTTTGTGATGATTATTGTAATGTATTCTCATGGTTTGACTATCGATGATTGGCTCAAAAGCATCATAATTGTAATCTAATTTTGGTAGCTCATAAGGAAATTGAGCATTTGAAATGGTGCTTATAAAAAGCATAAATAATAAAGTAATATTTTTCATTTTAAAAAAATTTAAGCGTTAATGATTTTGCGAATAACGAAGCTAGCCATCGTCATTCCAAACATTGCGGGCATATAAGAAATCGTTCCATAAAATGATTTCTTATACATGGTATCAGGGCTTAAAGCCATAGTTGATTTTGAAACGGGTTCGTCAGAATAAACTACTTTTACGCCATAACTAAACTTTTCTTTCCTAAGCCTTTTTCGTATGTCTCTCGAAAAATAACAGTCTTTAGTATCATTGATCTCTGCTATTTTAATTCGACTTGGATCCATTTTTCCGCCTGCACCCATACTCGAAATAAATGGAATTTTATTCTTTTTGCAATGAATGATTAATGTAATTTTTGGCGTTATGGAATCAATGCAATCTAAAACAAAGTCAACGTCTTTAGGAATAACTTGTTCTACCGCTTCGGGCATTATAAACTGTTGTAAAACTTGAATTTCGGCATTTGGGTTGATATCTAGTAGGCGTTTGCGCATGATTTCTACTTTAGCTTCATCTATTGTTGAATGAAGCGCAGGAAGTTGCCTGTTGATATTTGATTTCTGAACAACATCACCATCTATAAGCGTTATTTTACCAACTCCTGCTCTGCAAATTGCTTCGGCTGCGTAACTTCCTACGCCACCAACACCAACTATTAAAACATGAGACTTCGCTAGATTTTGAATGCCATCGTCTTTTATTAGTAATAAACTGCGTTCTAAAAAACTCATTAAAAATTAAGGATTTAGCTAAATGAATTGCTCTTATTTTGCAAAAATACAAAAAAAAACGTTTCAAATTTGAAAAAGATTTTATATTTGCAAACTTTTTGTAAAACAGCATTACGCTTGTTTACTGAAATGGAGGTTGTAGCTCAGTCGGTTAGAGCATCGGTTTGTGGTTCCGAGGGTCGTGGGTTCGAATCCCATCATCCTCCCTTTAAAAAAGCCCTTAATTAAATTTAAGGGCTTTTTTTATTTACGCACATTTTTTAAACTCTTAGCACAATATTTTCTTAAAATTAATAAAATTATTGTATATTTGCCCCAATTTTAGATCTATGGGAAAATTCTATACTTTATTAATTTTATTGGTTTTATTGACAATTAAGATAAATTCACAATCGATCTCTACCAATACTATTTACAGTCCGACAGACCCCTTTTTAGGAGGCATTTCATTTAATATTGAAAATACATTAGCTCAAACGATTCGTGTTACATCAATTTCAAGTATTCATACCCTAAATGCGCCTTCTCAAAATGCGATTTGTAAAGTTTGGTATCGAACGACACCTGTAGCTGCATATCCAGGTGCCATAAGCACTCTAAATGGATGGACATTAGCAAAAACACAAACAAAATTTGGATTGTCTACTTCAATATCGCCCTTTGTAACAGGATTAAATATCGACATTCCAGCGGGTGCTAGATATGCTTTTTTTATAGAATCAGATAAAACTTCCGCATCTCAATTTGTTGTTCAACCAAAAAGAGATACATTTTCAAATGCTGGGGTAAGACTTATAGCGGGAACAAATGTTGGATATTCAGGGCCTTTAGCTGCGCCACTTTCTACGCCAAGAGGGTTTATTGGTACGGTAAATTTTCAGCCTATTACTCCTTGTAATGCAATGCCTAATGCAGGAACAATTAATTTTAATTCAGGTTTTTGTAATGGTCAGAATAAAGTTTTTGAAATTGAAAATTATACATTTGGAGAAAATTTGAATTTTCAGTGGCAAAGTAGTTCAGATGGTGTTAATTTTACTGATATTATTGGTCAAACGGGGTTTTTATTAAATCGTACGATGACCACTAATTCTTATTTTAGAATGAAAGTTACGTGTACAAACACAAGTCAAACCGCATTTTCAACTGCTGTTTATGATACTTTATTCCCTCCAGCTTATTGTACCTGTAACAATTATCCTCAGTTTACATCCGAAGAGGAAGAAGAGATTTTAGAAGTATCAATCAACGGAAGTTCAAGAACTTCAGATTGTTCAAATATACCTGCAGGAGCAGGACTTCAAAGCATATTAGGTAAAGTGACAGATTGGAAACCTTTAGGTGTTTTTGTTGACTTAAAACAAGGCTCTGCAAATCTTTTAAAGTTGAATTTAGGATCTTGCGGCACACAACAAAACGCACGCTCGGCCGAAGTTTTTATCGATTTAAATGGTAATCGAATTTTTGATGAACCTTCTGTTTATAGTATAAATTTAACAAATCAAGATCCTGTTGGCGAAGTTTTAGGCGTTATAAACATTCCTTCAAATGCCGGAGGTGGTCAACTGAATGCATCAAATACAAAATTGCGCGTTTTGATGCGTATCATCTATAAAACAGGTACGGCCGCTATAGCTTCTTGTCCTGCAACTTCTTTAATATATGCTTCTGGAGAAATTGAAGATCATATTGTAAATCTAGAATTTTCGCCTAATTGTACTGGAACGCCAATTTCTGGATCGGTAGAAGGAACAAGAGGATTTTGTCCAGGCGAGTTGTCTACGTTCTCAAATATTAATAGTTCTGTAGCTCCAAATATTACAAGAGCTTGGGATACCGCTGCTTCTCCAACAGGACCTTGGGGAGCAGTAGTTGGTCAAACTGGGCAGACTATAAATTTGAACTTACAAAGAACAACTTTTGTAAGATGTAAAGTGATTTGTGCGGCTTCTGGTCTTGAAGCGACTACTCCAGTTTTTATAGATACCGTTAAAAATGCCATTTTTTGTGAATGTAAATACAATTTTGTAACAAATACTACAACAAACATAAATAATTATTTTCTACAAGATTTTGTATTAAGAGGGCATTATAATACAAATTTAGTTGATTTAGGTACAGGAATGTCTTTAAGCCCTATGCGATATTCAGATTTTAGGAACAAATTTTCCAACCCCGTTCGAATCCATCCTAATGAGCCTTTTAATATGGAACTTTTTGCGGTCTCAGATGTGCCAGCAAACAGCCATGCTTCCGTCTACATAGATACCAATATGAATGGCTTAGATGCGGCAGATCGAATTTATGCTACCAATGCTACCGTTAAAATATCTAATAATCCTGCAAATCCTACCATTACGCCTAATATAACCCTAAATTCTTCTAAATTGGGATTAGCTTTATTAAGAGTGGTATATAGAAATGTTGCATCTAATGTAATTACTCCTTGTCAAGCTACACCTGCTAGTTTACAAGCAGAAACTCATGATTATCTAGTAAATATTTATAGGCCTGATTTAGATTTGAAATTAATTAGTATAGATAATCTGACATCAGGTTGTAGCAAAACACTAACGCCTATTCAGTTTTCAATCAATAATAAAGCAAGGATTCCAATTGCTCCAATTTTAACTTATTCAATAAATGGAGGTTCTCCAGTAAGAGATACCTTTGGTATACTAAATGTTAATGAAACCAAGCAATTTACTTTTTCAAAATTAGCAGATTTTACCAATTTAACTGGTGTTATTACGGTTAAAGTATGGATAAACAATATTGGGGATGAAAATACTAAAGATAATGAGATAGAAGTTAATATTTCAAATTTTTTAACACCACCTATTCCTACGATTAAAAATGATACGGTTTGTAGTAATGAAAATATATCTATTTTAAGTGCACAATCATCAATTGGCTATGAATCTATTTGGTATAAAGATATCTTAGGTACCATATTTGATACAATAAGTAGCTCTAAAGTAATAAGAAATCCTGCAACGTCTCAGTCATTTTATACTAAATCTGCTTATTTCTCAACGGCTTCTACCGGGCTTCCAACTCCAATTTTAAGTACGCAAAGTTTGGTTCAGAATATGGGTCAGGTAATACGAATTCAAAAGGCGCTTGTTAAAATTAACTCAGTAGATGTTCACTCGACGTCATCCTTAGTTGATACGTTGATTGTTGCTTTAAATACAAGTACGGGAGTATTAATTCGAAGAGATTCATTTTTTACTTCAGGTCCGGGAGTTTATACGCTTCCACTTAATTATGTATTAACTGGTACACCAGGAGTTACTCAATTTAGATTGCAATTATTTAAACATCGAGGCGCCTTAATTGACACACCATTTACGGTAGCCCAGTATACTGCTTTAAATGAGGATGTTTTAAAAATAATGGGACCATTTCCAATAACACCTACAACGAGATATCCTTTTTTCTATAATTATAATTTATCATATCCTTTTTGTGAAAGTCCTTTGACAGAAGTTAAAAGTGTTTTTGTCAATACCGGAACTGCTCCTGTGGTATCTATAGATAGTATAATTAATGTTTGTTCTTATCCTCAATTAGTTATTGATGCAGGAAATAGTTCTTTTAGGCATGAATGGAGTAGTGGTGAAAAAACGCAAAAAATAGAACCTAAAAGCTCTGGTACATATACGGTAACGGTTACCGATAATGCGTCTGGATGCAATACTTCTGCTTACAGTAAAGTTACAATAAGACAATCTCCTGTTTTTAGTTTAGGAAAAGATACGTCTACTTGTTCTTTAAGCCCTATTTTCTTAAAATCTGGGTTTTCAAACGCTGGGTATAATCATAAATGGACGTATCTTTCGGGCACTTTGCCTGGTTTTATTAATGAAGGTGATCGTTTGCGCGAATCATTTAATGCTAAAGCTACGGGTTTTTATGAACTAGAAGTTAAAAATACCAGAACGGATTGTGTTTTCAAAGATACAACTCATGTAAAGATTTACAACAATCCAATTTTTACTTTAGGTAAAGATGAGAATATTTGCAAAGGTGATTCTATTTTAAAACAGTTTACAACAGCTCCAGGAAAAACCTTTAATTGGCACGATAATTCTAAATTACCAATTAAATTATTTAAAGCATCAGCTTTGGCACATCTTACTATTAGGGATTCTATATTAATAGATACCGTTAAGCATTATAAAGATACGTTATTAAAAATTAACGATCCATTAATTAATAGCTTTACGAATAATAAAAAAGATACATTCATAAGAAATCAAGATACATTTGTTAATATTCGTGTCGATTCTTTTGGTTTGGTTTGTCCATTTAGCGATACTTTTATTGTGAATGTCGTTGATTTTCCAAAACCAAATATAGGTGATAATTTAACTGTATGCGACTCTTTAAATGTAAGAATAGAAGTCCCTATTACTCCAAATAAATTGTATGCTTGGAGTAATGGAAGCACATCGAATTCAACAATTATTAGTCGATCTGGTCAATATATGCTAACTGTTACGGAACAAGGAACTATTTGTTCGGAAAAAGATACGGTTAACATCACATTTATTAAATCCCCTAAATTAGAATTAGGTCCAAATAGGGTTACATGTAATGCCGTAGATACTATTTTT
>Ga0208595_1000883_pt1 | contig 10150 bp, 7 predicted proteins | sample LakMenEpi28Jun11_FD_150742 | JGI IMG/M metagenome (GOLD analysis project Ga0208595, IMG submission 150742) | Freshwater microbial communities from Lake Mendota, WI - 28JUN2011 deep hole epilimnion (SPAdes) | ecosystem: Environmental > Aquatic > Freshwater > Lake > Epilimnion/Euphotic zone ...
TTTTAATGTAGATTCTCAAGATTTTTTATTTGTACTTAAAAAATGTGTAGAAATAAAAAATGAAATTGTAGCCTCGGATCCTACCGAAAAAAACATGCGCAAAATATTAAATTTTGGACATACGCTTGGCCACGCCATTGAAGCATCCGAATCGATTCCTCACGGAAATGCAGTATCCATCGGAATGCATTTTGCTGCATTTATCTCTTTGCAAAAAGGATTTATTAATCTTGAAATGTATGACCGAATTGAAAATCTATTAAAAAACTACGGATTACCAACCTCGATTCCATTTAATGTAGATTCGATTCTTAAAAAGATGAGCCAAGATAAAAAACGTAATGGAGATTTTATAGATTTTATACTTTTAGAACAAATTGGACGCGCCAAGATTCTTCCTTTATCTATGGATGAAATAAAAAACTACTTGAATCTTTGGAAAGAGGAAATAAATTAATTATTCTCCGCATTTTTGCGGCGAATATGTATTTTAATCTCCGCAAATATAATTTAGGTCAAAAAATATAAAGGTTATTTTTCTTATCCCAAATAATCAACGACTAAGCTTTTAAGTTTAGCATAAGCTTCGTCGATGTCGTCATTGACAACTTTGTGGTCAAAAAAGTTATGAAATTTCATTTCATCTTTAGCTTTGTTAATTCGGGTTTGAATTTTTTCTTCGGTTTCTGTTTTTCTTGAACGTAGACGTTCTTCCAAAACTTCAAATTTTGGAGGCGCAATAAAAACAGATAGAATATCTTGGCACATTAACTTTTTAAGTTTTAGAGCTCCCATAATATCGATATCAAATATCACGATATGTTTGTTGTCCCAAATTTTTTCTACTTCACTTTTTAGTGTTCCGTATTTGGTGCCGTTATACACTTCTTCCCATTCCAAAAAAGCGTCTTGAGCAATTTTATGTTCAAAATCTTCATTCGTAATAAAAAAATAATCTTTACCGTCTATTTCATTACTTCTTGCATCCCTTGTGGTAGCAGATATCGAAAATTGAAAATCAGGAAATTCTTCTAATAATTTTTTTACTAAAGTGGTTTTACCTGCTCCAGACGGCGCTGTTACTAATATGGATTTATTTTTCATCGAATCGAAGTTTATTCAAATAAGAGAAGCGTTGATTAATTTTTGGTTGTATTGCAAAAATACGAAAAAAATTAAGAGTTTACATTTTTTCTTTTAAAGTAGGCGCTCATTAAGCTGCCAAAAACGAGCAAAACACATCCCAACCACAAAATATTAATACCCGGAAATTCAATAGCTTTAATGATAATCCATTCATTTAAAGGATTTTTTTCATCAATTTTAAAAACAAATTCTTGTTTTGAAGGCTCAATGCGAGCAATAGCAATCTTAAGTTCGCCATCTTTTGAAGTAATTTCGGGATTTGTAATTTGACCAGATCTCGTGTTTAATTGAAAATCAACGGGGATAACCTCATCGTTTGAGTTTTCTTTTTTACGAATTAAGCTTGCTTTTACATCGAGTATGTTGTTATTTTTTGAAGCAACAAGTACGTCATTAAAAATTAGCATTTCTCGTGTAGTAAATATGGTATCGTTTAACTTTGCAGGGCGTTCATTTTTTGATGCATCATTTTTTTCTTGACTCGGCACCGAACTTACATGCGTAAAAATATCTTTATTCCAAAATTTCTTGATACTTGGTTCGGCATTTAATCGCATATTTTCGCCTTCCTTAATATACATCGCTTCTGGATAAACCCAAAACGAATCTTGATTTTTTAAATCCTTAAATAAAACAGAAAAAATAGCACCTTTTTTAGTCGGTTTTTGATCGGTATATTTAAGACTATAATCCGTAAGTTTCTCTTGCTGCCCTTTGATTAAAAGTACATTGCTGGTTTGCTCTTCATCATCAAATTCTTTGCCAAAATCAATACCGCGCGTATTAAATGAAATGGCTTTTTTCTGATATTGAGAAATTAAAGCACCTAAAATGAGTAAAACAAAACCAAAATGCGCAATACTTCCTCCCCATAATTTCCATTTTTGATAATATTTTGATTGATACATATACCATATCGAACCAATTAAACCATAAAAACTGGAAATTGCTAATAAATAATAACCCGAAAACAACCAAATACGGAAATTTTGAGATTTTAACCCAACTTTATATTGTTGAAAAAATGGAATCTCAGAAAAATATATGTAAATAGTAGCTAATAAAATAGAAAGGATCCATAAAATCCCTTGTGTTTTGATAATTGCAGCAATTTTTTGACTGCGATACTTCAAAAACGGTGTAAATCCCATTAAAAATAATACAATAATACTAAACCAAATTTGAATACTATTATAATGTTCGTTAGCATTAATTGGGGGTGCCATTTGCGTACCAAAAACTTTATTCCAAACTGGAATCGAGGTACTAAATGTAATTTGAATAGCCGAAACTGCAATAAATAAGGTACCGATAAAAATCCAAAATTCCCTACTATTCGTTTTTTCTTCTTCTTTGTTATCAGGCAATCGACTCCAATAAAAAGCAAGAATAAAGAAAGAAGGAATAAGAAATAGAGCTATAAAAACAAGTAATTGACCCGTCATTCCTAAGTCGGTAAAGGAATGCACGCTGCTATCGCCTAAAATACCACTTCGAGTTAAAAATGTAGAATATAAAATAAATGCAAAAGCCAGAATATAAAATAAATAGGTTGCTTTTAGGCTATGTTTTGTAGCATTAAAAATCATATTGGTATGTACTCCTGCCACCAAAATTAACCAAGGCACCAAACTGGCATTTTCAACAGGATCCCAAGCCCAAAATCCTCCAAAGCTAAGTGCTTCATAAGCCCATTTGCCTCCCATTAAGATTCCAGCGCCTAAGGCGCCAATCGAAAATAGTGCCCAAGGCATTACAGATAGCGTCCATTGGTCAAATCGGCGACTTAATAATGATGAAAACGCATATCCAAATGGAATGGAAACGCTTGCAAATCCTAAAAATAAAACAGGTGGATGTATAACCATCCAATAATTTTGTAATAAAATATTAAGACCGTTTCCATCTTTCAATAATTCCAAATAATTGGATTTGGCCAATAAAGGTATATTCAATTCATTTCGTAATAAAATAAATGGATTGCTTCCAATGGTTAAATCTCCAATCTGCCAACCAACAATCATCGTAGCCAACATGGCTTGTATTAACGCTAAAACAGATAAAACGCCGATTTGAAGTTCATTTTTAGTTCGTAATAACCAAAGACCTAAAACACTATGCCAAAACATCCACAATAAAAAACTGCCTTCTTGTCCTTCCCATAGTGCCGAAAGAATAAAATACCAAGGTAAATCATTACTACTGTGTCTCCAAACATAATGATATTCATATTTTTGGGTATAAAACAAAAATATCAAAAGCCCAAAAACAAAAAAAATAGTATAAGCATGAATTTTAAAAAAAGTAATCGCTGCATTTTTTAAAACTTCATTTTTTTGTTTTTGGGAAAAATACGTAATCCCAATGGCAAAACTAAATAATGCGGCTATAAAACTGATGATGATCAATAGTTCTCCTATGTGACCATAAAGTAGCGATTCACCGATATAATAGGATTCCGAAAACTGGCGCATATAAAGAAATTAAAGGAGTAATCCGTGATTTTTAGCAGTTTCTATGGCAATATCGTAGCCTGCGTCGGCATGTCGGATGACACCCATAGCAGGGTCATTATGCAATACACGTCTTAACCGCGCCGCAGCAGCCTCGCTGCCATCCGCTACAATAACCATACCTGCGTGAAGCGAATATCCCATTCCTACACCACCACCGTGATGAAAACTTACCCAACTTGCTCCACCAGCCGTATTAATAAGTGCATTTAAAATAGGCCAATCGCCTACCGCATCACTTCCGTCTTTCATCGATTCGGTTTCACGATTCGGGCTTGCTACCGATCCAGTATCTAAATGGTCTCGACCGATGACAATCGGTGCTTTTACTTTACCTTCTTTTACTAAATCATTAAAGGCTAAGGCTGCTTTTTCGCGCTCGCCCATTTTTAACCAACAAATTCGGGCCGGAAGTCCTTGAAATGCAATTTTTTCTTTAGCTTTGTCTAACCAACGAATCAATCCTTCATTTTGTGGAAATAATTCTTTTAATTTCGCATCGCAAACCGCAATATCGTCAGGGTCGCCACTTAATGCAACAAAACGGAAAGGACCACTACCTTCGCAGAATAATGGACGAATATATGCTGGAACAAAACCTGGGAATGTAAATGCATTTTTAACATCGCGTTTGTCTTTGGCTTGTCCTCTTAAATTATTGCCATAATCAAACGTTATTGTACCACTTTTTTGAAGATCCAGCATTAATTTGACATGTCTAGCCATCGAATCTAATGCCAATGAACGTAAACTTTCTGGCTCTTCTTCTCGCATTCTTTTAGCTTCTTTTACCGAAATTGTATCTGGATAATATCCAGTCAACTCATCATGGGCTGACGTTTGATCGGTTAGGGTATCTACTTTGATGCTATTTTTTATTAAATATTCTAATAAATGTACTGCGTTGCAGCAAATTCCAATCGATAGCGCTTCTCCTTTTTGTTTGGCTTCTAGAGCCATCTTTACTCCTTCTTCAATGCTAGACGCTTTTACATCTAAATATCGAGTTTCTAATCGTTTATTGATACGCCATTCTTCGGATTCAGCTACTAATGCCACGCCATCATTCATTGTAATAGCCAATGGCTGCGCGCCACCCATGCCACCTAAACCTGCCGTTACGTTTAATGTGCCTTTTAAACTACCTCCAAAATGAATTTTTGATAAACTCAAATACGTTTCATAAGTTCCTTGAACAATTCCTTGACTCCCGATATAAATCCAGCTTCCAGCGGTCATTTGTCCATACATCATCAATCCTTTTTTTTCCAACTCATTAAAATGGTCCCAGTTGGCCCAGTTTCCTACTAAATTGGAATTGGCAATAATCACTCGCGGTGCATCGGCGTGAGAACGTAAAATACCAACAGGTTTTCCAGATTGAACCAATAGCGTTTCATTGTCTTCAAGACTTTTAAGTGAAGCAACAATTTTGTCAAAAGCTTCCCAATTTCGAGCCGCTTTTCCTCTACCACCATAAACAATTAAGTTTTCTGGTTCTTCGGCTACTTCGGGGTCAAGATTATTCATTAACATTCGTAATGCAGCTTCTTGTACCCATCCTTTACAATTTAATGTACTACCTGTAAATGCTTTATATACTCTATTTTCGTTGGACATAAAATTTTAAAATTCAATCAAGTTTAGATTTGCAAATATAATAAAAATTTGAAGAATGAAGACGACGGATTCAATTTTTTAAAGTGATTAGTGACTAGTAATTTGTGATAAGAAATATAAAGTGAGACAATAGATTTGAGATTTGAGATAGGAGACTGGTGTGCTTCGTTCCCGAATTGAATCTTGTATCTATTGTCTAAAATCTAATGTCTAATAACTAAAACCATAAGAGATTTCAGATAAATTTTCATTAAATTTTGCATGTTTATTAAAATAAAGGTTGTGAAAATTTTCTGGAAAGCTGTAAATCCCGAAACGAAGGATTCGGGAACACAGAAAAGCATCTTAATTCTTACTTCTAATATCTCAAATCTAATATCTTACTCTCTTTTCCCTCCAGCTAAATCAGTAGGCAATTTAATGGCTAATCCCTAACTCCTTTTTTTAAATCACAAATCACACGCGTCCCCGTTCCCGAATCCTTCGTCTCGGGACTTGCAGCATCTCGCAATTTTTTGGAATGTCTAATAACCTTGAAAAAATATGCGGAATCTTAAAAAAATACTCAAGAGATCCCCGATAAATTTTCAATAAATCGTTATTTTGGTAATTAAAAATTGAGTTGCTGAAAATTTTCGAGGATGACGTATAGTGCGAAACGAAGCATTCAGAAACGCCGTAGACGTTCCCTAATCACTAAACCCTTTCTTCAAATCACAAATCACAAATTACTAATTACTTTATCTCCCTAATTTCTCCAATCTGTCCTCCCTCATTAAAAAAAAAGCAGCTAGATAAATCTAACTGCTCTTGATTTTTATTAAAGGTTTCGCATTTTTTTACATCATGCCACCCATACCGCCGCCTGGCATTGCAGGCATTGCAGGTTCTTCTTTTGGTTTTTCGGTAATAACCGCTTCGGTAGTTAATAACATGGCTGCAATTGAAGCTGCATTTTCTAATGCTACTCGCGCTACTTTAGCTGGGTCGATAACTCCAGCGGCCAACATATTTTCATATCGATCTTCACGAGCGTTATATCCAAAATCGCCGCTTCCTTCGATAATTTTATTTACAACTACGCTTCCTTCTACGCCTGCATTTTCGCAAATCTGACGTAATGGTGCTTGAATAGCTTTTTTAATGATTTCGATACCTGTTTGTTCGTCATCATTTTTACCTTTTAAGTTGTCTAAGCTAGCCAATGCGCGGATATATCCAACACCTCCACCAGGAATGACACCTTCTTCTACAGCTGCTTTTGTAGCGGCTAATGCATCGTCTACACGGTCTTTTTTCTCTTTCATTTCTACTTCAGTAGCCGCACCTACGTATAATACCGCAACGCCACCGCTCAATTTAGCCAAACGCTCTTGAAGCTTTTCACGATCATAATCGCTCGTTGTTGATTCGATTTGAGTTTTGATTTGACCTACTCGAGCATGAATATCTTCGGTTTTGCCCGAACCATTTACAATCGTGGTATTGTCTTTGTCAATCGTAATTTTCTCGGCACTTCCAAGCATGCTTAAATCTGCAGTTTCTAAAGTAAATCCTCGCTCTTCGTTGATTAAAGTACCTCCAGTTAAAATAGCGATATCTTCTAACATCGCTTTTCTACGATCACCAAATCCTGGTGCTTTTACTGCCGCTACTTTCAACGTACCACGCAATCTGTTTAATACTAAAGTAGTCAACGCTTCGCCTTCTAAATCTTCAGCGATGATTAATAATGGACGACCTGTTTGAACCGTTTTTTCTAAAATTGGCAACAAGTCTTTCATTGTGCTAATTTTTTTATCTGTAATCAAAATGAAAGGATTATCTAAATCCGCTTCCATTTTTTCGCTATTCGTAACGAAATATGGAGAAATATATCCGCGGTCAAATTGCATTCCTTCTACAATCTTAACTTCCGTTTCAGTACCTTTAGCCTCTTCTACAGTAATAACACCTTCTTTTTTAACTTTTTCCATCGCTCTAGCAATTAACGCTCCAATTTCGGAATCATTATTTGCAGAAATGGTAGCGATTTGTTTGATTTTTTCAAAATCATCTCCTACCATTTGGCTCGTTTCTTTAATATGAGCTACAACTTTAAGTACAGCTGCATCAATACCTCTTTTGATATCCATAGGGTTAGCACCACTTACTAATGCTCTTAAACCAGGGCCTACAATTGCTTGAGCCAAAACCGTAGCCGTAGTTGTTCCGTCTCCTGCTTGGTCGTTGGTTTTAGAAGCCACTTCTTTTACCATTTGAGCGCCCATGTTCTCTACAGGATCTTCCAATTCAATTTCTTTTGCTACCGTTACCCCATCTTTTGTAATATGTGGTGCTCCATATTTTTTCTCGATAACTACATTTCTTCCTTTAGGACCTAATGTTACTTTTACAGCATCCGCCAATTGGTCCACACCTTTTTTTAATTTATCTCTTGCGTCGGTATTATAATTGATAATTTTTGACATAATAATATGATTTTAATTTAGTTAAATGATTAATGAATAAAAAATTAAACAATTGCAAAGATATCGCTTTCTCGCATCATTAAGTAGTCTTTGCCTTCTACTTGAATTTCGGTGCCGCTAAATTTTCCATAAAGTACAGTATCTCCAGTTTTAACCGTCATCGGCTCATCTTTTTTGCCCGGACCTACTGCTACAACCGTACCACGTTGTGGTTTTTCTTTTGCGCCGTCTGGGATAATGATTCCTGAAGCTGTTTTTTCTTCTGCGGGTGCTGCTTCAATAAGCACGCGATCTGCTAATGGTCTAACGTTCATAAATTTTATAATTTTAAATGTTTAATAAATTTGATTTAGTTTTAATATATAACATCTTTTGTGCCAAAAATCATTTTCGGAATTTTTGACACAATTCGTTTCGTTTCTGTCATTTTTTTGTGTCATTATGGCAAGGAATTTTTAGATATAAGATGTTAGACGTTAGATTTGAGACGTTAGATAAAACATAAAGGGGTTAGGTTTTAGGTTTTAGTTTTTTTGTAATTTGTGATTAGAAATAAAGTAATTTGTGATTAGTAATTTGAAATAAAGTAATTTGTGATTAGTAATTTGTGATTTGAAAAAAGGGAATAGGTTTTAGGTTTTAGTAAGTAAGTTTGGTGTAATTTGAAAAGAAATTCTAATCACTGGTTACTCGTCACTAATTACTAATCACTCGTTACTAATTACTCTAAAAAGTCTAATATCTATAATCTAATATCTATTGTCTCTTTATACTGAAACATCTAATCACTCGTTACTAATTACTAAAAAATATCTAAAATTATGGCGTAAAATTTGAAATATAATTTAAAATTATGGCGTAAAATTTGCATTAATAAAAAATAAATTGAGTATCTTTGTCGTCAAAATAGGGATTTATGAACAAATCAAGACGTCTTAAAGATAGCTTAATCGCTGCGAGTGAGTCAATTCTCGGTAGAATTATAGTTTTGACTGGAGCAAGACAAGTAGGAAAAACCACCTTACTTAAAAATATTTTCCCAGACTACACGTATTTGTCATTAGATGATCCCAGCCTAAGGCGTGATTTGGCAAATTTAACCGCTGATCAATGGGCAAAAAACTTTCCAAAAGCCATCCTCGATGAAGTTCAGAAAATGCCCGAATTATTTGATATGATTAAAGCCGTGTATGATAAAGATGGACAAGAGCGCTATATTTTATCAGGCTCAAGCCAAATACTCCTTCTCCAAAAAGTTAAAGAAACCTTAGCGGGTCGTTGTACTATTTTTGAGATGTTTCCATTAACCTTACCCGAGCAATTGACTCAAAATGGATTAGAAACCCCTACAAATTCTTTTTTTCAACAAATACTACTCGACACTTCAACCGAAAGCATGCCATCTTTTCGATTGGAACGGGGCTTTGAATCCAAACTAGAAGCTTTTGAATATTATTTAAAGTTTGGGGGTTATCCTTCATTAATAGCCCATCGACTCAAGGAGCGAGAAAAAATCGTATGGTTAAGAGATTATGTAAAAACCTATTTAGAGCGCGATGTAAGAGATTTGGCAGACTTTAGAAGATTAGAGCCATTTGTAGCCATGCAAAGGGTGTGTGCCGCACAAACAGGGCAACTCGTCAACTATTCTTCGTTGGCTCGCGAAGCGGGAATACAGTCGGCTACTGCCCAAAAATTCTTATATTACTTATCGATAAGTTATCAAATAATTATGCTGTCGCCGTGGCATAAAAACAAGCTCAAACGATTGTCCAAAATGCCAAAATTGCATTTTTTAGATATAGGCATACAACGAACCCTTACTCAGAATACCAGTGGAATTTTGAATGGTAATGAATTTGAAACGGCGGTTGTCTCAGAGATTTTTAAGCAAGCTAAATCCTTAGAAATCGATTGCCACTTCTATCATTTGCGCACCAATGACGGCAGAGAAGTCGATTTATTAATCGAATTAGAAAAAGGCTATATTGCAATAGAAATCAAACAAGCTTCAAACATCTCTCAAACGGACGCTAGACATTTGCGCCAATTAGAAGAAATTTTGGACAAACCAATAATTGCGTCTTTTGTATTGAGCAATGATTATCAGGTAAAGGAATTGGGAGCCAATATCAAAGCGATGCACACAGCCCATTTTTTGACGTAAGTTTGTAGTTAGATATGAGACGTTAGATAATAGATTTGAGACGTTAGACTTGAGATATGAGACGTTAGATAATAGATTTGAGTAATTAGTGATTTGTAATTTGAAAAAAACATCTAATCTCTCTTAAAAGTCTAATATCTATAATCTAATATCTATTGTCTCTTTTTATCAATCACTCTAAAAATTCTAATATCTAATATCTATAATCTATTGTCTCTTTATATCAATCACTC
>Ga0208595_1000886_pt1 | contig 10131 bp, 12 predicted proteins | sample LakMenEpi28Jun11_FD_150742 | JGI IMG/M metagenome (GOLD analysis project Ga0208595, IMG submission 150742) | Freshwater microbial communities from Lake Mendota, WI - 28JUN2011 deep hole epilimnion (SPAdes) | ecosystem: Environmental > Aquatic > Freshwater > Lake > Epilimnion/Euphotic zone ...
TCCTTTTTCAGTATAATCAGAAAATATTGGCGTTACAGTATATCCTTTTCTTCGTAACATTTCAATCATTCCATTTCTTCCAGGTAAATGTGCGGCACCAACTGCGGCAAACAAACTTCCTGTTTTCATGATAGAATCCATGCTTTTAGACATAATTTCATTTCTATCAAAAAGCATGGCTTTGTTGTATAATTTTGGAGACGAAAGCATGTTTAGCGTATCCAATAAATCTAAATCTTTTTCGCGATATGCGTCTCTTAAAACCTCTGCAAAAGATCGCTTTTTTAATAGTTTTAATATTGCTTGTTTGTTTTCATCCACTTCACTTCTATCCATTTCCGCTTCCGCTTTTTCGATATTTAATGTGGTAGATTTAACGTTTTCTAATCCTAATGTCTTTTTGCCATATTTTCTTCCAGTTCTGTAAATAAACATATCCAAATAGGTTTCCTCTTGAAATTCTTGATTGGCTTGATTGGTTCGAGATAACAATCCAATTAAATTATAATTTGTTCCTCTGAAAAGTGAGTATAAATAGTCTTTTTCTATAGGTGAAGTGTAGAAATTAGTGTAGAAATTCCTTCTAGTTTGTGTAGATTGATAGAATCCATACAAATCGTATAATTCTGTCCAAGTATTTGGTTCGCTTTCGTTAGCAATAAAATCTGAAGCCATTAATTTTTCAAAAAAAGAATCAGACAAATGAAAGGAAACCTTATCAGAAACATGCATAGTTCCATACATGTAGGATTTTTTGGTTAATCCGTTACCCGAAATCTCCCAAAATAAACTTTGGTATTTTTTTTCTTGTGCAACTGTAGAAAGGGATAAAAATGTAAGTAAAAATAAAATCTTTTTCAAAGGGATAATTATTAAGTTAAGTTGTCCCAAATATAATAAATTGAAAAGATTTATAATATGATTTTTTCAAAAAATAAAAACTATTTCCATTTAATCGTTTCTATAATTTTTCTCATATCATTTTTAATATAATCCGCTGCTGGAAGTATAGAATCAAAATTTGGTTTAGAGTAAAAATACATACTGGCTGTAACAAAATTTTTAGTACTATCCGTAGCGTAAAATTGAGCATTTGTAGCAGCATTGCCTCCTACTTGATAAAACATCCCATATACTTTATTATCCAGATTTATGTAGGGTTGCTCTGCGATATCGTTTGCTTTTATAGCGTGTTCGTAAGTTAATTTTTGAGCATCAGTTAGTAATTTATCTAAATTACTTTGAACAGGTTTGTATGTTAAATACACAGTGGCTTTCATTTTTGGATAATGAATTTCCAATCCGCAATTTGAAGTAGCTTTCACCTCTGCCAATTCATTTTTATCGAAATCGAAACCGCAAAAATTTGAAAATTTCATATATTTTGCTTGTGGATATTCCAAGCTTAATTGTCCTGTTGGTTTGGGCATTTTATCATCTCCACAAGAAAGTAAAGAAAGACAAAGTAAGCTAAAAATAAGGCGGATTTTCATTTATGTGTGTTTAAGAAAGTACAATCTATTTTCTATATTCTATTCTCTATAGAAGATTTAATCTAACGAATCAAAATCCACATCTTTTGAGCTTGGCGGATTTGAAGTTGGTGCTTTAGATAAATCTGAATCTTTTTTAGTATTTAAGAATGTAAATTCTGTAACTTGTATTTCGGTAGTATATTTTGTTGTGCCATCTTCAGCTGTCCATTGACGTGATTTTATTCTACCTTCGATATAAATTTTATCTCCTTTTGAAAGGTATTTTTCACATAACTCTGCTGCTTTATTTCGCACTACTATATTATGCCATTCTGTAGAAGTGATTTTTTCACCTGTAGATTTGTTAATATACACTTCATTTGTTGCTAAAGGAAATCTTCCAATACAACTTTGCGCATCAAAATAATGCATTTTTACCTCGTCACCTAAGTGTCCGATTAAAATAACCTTGTTTAAAGTACCGTTCATGGCTTATATGTTTTTATCAAAAATACTAAATATTATTTATATACCAATTTTTTCTATAAAATTATGCAATACAATTGGAACAGGCAATTGCTTTATTTCTGAAAAAGTATAGCTGTTTTTCAATGTTTCTTCGGTTTCTATTCTGTAAAATTTAATATTCAAATGCTGATGCGATAACTTATGCAATACATCAAAAGCATCATAATATTGAAAATTTTTAATGTTATATATTTCTTTTAATTCAAGAAACAAATTCTGTTCATCCAATTCATTTTCAGATTCCACACAAGGAAATTCATATAAATTTTTCCAAATTCCGTTTCCCGTTCGCTTATTCATTATATAGTTTCCAGAAGCATCATGAACCAATATGAAATTCATAAATCGTTTGGTAATCTTGTTTTTTTTAAGTTTTACAGGTAATTCCGAAACAATTTTAAGTTTGTATGCTTCACAACTATCGTTAAAAACACAATCTAAACAATTTGGACTTTTAGGCACACATTGTAACGCACCAAATTCCATTATTGCCTGATTGTGAAGATTAGGATTTGTTGAAGAAAGTAATTTTTGAGCCAGTTCTATAAAATATTTTTTTGATGAATTTTGAGAAATATCATAATCAACATTAAAAACACGCGACAATACTCTAAAAACATTGCCATCTACAACCGCAACCGCCTCGTTTGCAGAAAAAGAGGCAATAGCAGCAGCAGTATAAGTTCCAATTCCTTTTAGTTTTATTAATTCGTCGTAAGTAGTTGGGAAAATGCCATTATGTTTTTCTACAACTAATTTAGCAGTAAAATGTAAATTTCTGGCACGAGAATAGTATCCAAGTCCTTGCCAAAGCTTCAAAACTTGTTGTTCATCGGCATTTGCTAAATCATTTACTGTAGGAAAAGCAGTTACAAAATTTATGTAATACGGCAATCCTTGACTCACTCGTGTTTGCTGCAAAATAATTTCTGAAAGCCAAATTTTGTAGGCATCATTGGTATTTCGCCAAGGCAAGTCTCTATAATTTTGTTGATACCAACTGATAATTTTGGTTGAAAAATTCATATAAATATTTAATGCTGTAAAAATAAATCATTTATATGGTTAAATTTTAATTCATTATGTTTGAATTTGTATTTTTTTAATTCATATATTTGCACACTCAAAAAAATACACATAAAATTTAATACGCAAGAAAATGACGAAAGCAGATATCGTAGCAAAAATTTCGGAAAGATTAGGTCTTGAAAAAGGTGACGTTCAAGCTACTGTAGAATCATTCATGGAAGAAGTAAAAAATTCATTAGAAACTGGTGATAATGTTTACTTAAGAGGATTTGGTAGTTTTATTGTTAAAACAAGAGCTGAAAAAACAGGAAGAAACATTTCAAAGAATACCACAATTAAAATACCAGCTCACAACATTCCAGCTTTTAAGCCGGCTAAAATTTTTGTTGAAAGCGTTAAAGAAAAGACAGAAGTAACTGTATAATATTATTTATTAATCAAAAAAAACTACACATTATGCCAAGTGGTAAAAAAAGAAAAAGACATAAGGTAGCTACTCACAAGCGTAAAAAAAGAGCGAGAGCTAACCGTCACAAAAAGAAAAAGTAGTCTAATAACTACTTTTCTTTGTTTAAAAAAACAAGTTACGTTCATTGAATTTTAAATTATTCCGTAAGTTGACGAAGTCAATTTACGATTAGTTTTATTGGGTATTTTACCTAAATTGTTTAATCCATCCTAGCAATAAGTTGCTAGTTGCTAGTTGTTTCGTACCTTTGGTATAAACAATCAACAACCGACAACAAAATGTTCGGATAAAAAAGATACAGCATGAACAAAGAATTAATCATTAGATCTGGTTCAGACGCAGTAGATTTTGCCTTATTAAAAGATGGAAAACTAATTGAATTACACAAAGAAAAAGAGGCTGGCGACAGCAATCAGTTTCAGGTTGGCGATATTTTTATAGCAAAAATAAGAAAGCCCGTTGCAGGATTGAACGCCGCATTTGTGCATTTAGGTCATGAAAAAGATGCGTTTTTGCATTATCATGATTTAGGACCAAACTTAGGATCTTTGATGAAATTTATTAAACTTGTAAGCGCAGGTAAAATAAAAGATTATTCACTCAAAAATTTCCCTTTTGAACCAGAAATCAGCAAAGATGGCACTATAATGGACACATTAAGCGCCAATCAGTCAATTTTAGTTCAAGTAGTTAAAGAACCAATCTCCACAAAAGGACCTAGAATTAGTTCTGAGATTTCTTTAGCAGGAAGATATGTAGTTTTAGTTCCTTTTTCAGACCGTGTATCCATTTCGCAAAAAATTGGAGACCGAGCAGAAAAAGATCGTCTAAAAAAATTACTACAATCTATAAAACCAAAGGGATTTGGTGTTATTGTGAGAACAGTAGCCGAAGGCAGAAAAACAACTGAGATTGAAAAAGATGTAGAAACACTGTTAGACCGTTGGACTAGCATGTGCAAAAAACTACAAACCGCCCATCATCCCTCAAAAGTATTAGGAGAATTAACAAAATCTTCTTCGATGCTTAGAGATATTTTTAACGATACTTTTACGAGTATTCAAGTAGATGATGAAGATTTGTATTTAAAAACGAAGGAGTATTTGCAAGAAATAGCTCCGGATAAAGCGTCTATCGTAAAACACTATCAGTCGAAAGATTTACCTCTATTTGAGAAGTATAATATAGAAAGACAAATAAAAACCTCTTTTGGAAAATCAGTTTCTATGAGTAAAGGGGCCTATTTAATTATTGAACATACAGAAGCATTACACGTTATTGATGTAAATTCTGGCAATAGATCAAATAAAGCCACCAACCAAGAAGATACTGCCATGGAAGTAAATATGATTGCTGCAGCTGAAATTGCACGTCAATTACGACTAAGAGATATGGGAGGAATTATTGTTGTCGATTTTATAGATTTACAAAATCCAGATAATAGAAAAGTATTATTCGATTTCTTACGAGAAGAAATGAGTGACGATAAGGCGAAGCATAAAATCTTGCCTCCTAGTAAATTTGGACTGGTTCAAATTACTAGACAAAGAGTTAGACCTGAAGTTAATATTGAAACGAATGAAGAAAACCCGAACGAAAACGGACAGGTTGAAGCAGCCATTTTAATTATTGACAAAATAGAAGCTAATCTTGAAAGCATTATTAAAGACCATAAAAAAGTAGTACTTAACGTACACCCATTTGTGGCCGCATACCTTACAAAAGGTTTTCCATCCTTACGTTCAAAATGGTTTTTTGAACATAAGAAATGGGTGAAAATTATACCTCGTGACGCTTACACGTACTTAGAATATCATTTCTTTGATAACCAAGGAAAAGAAATTTTATAAAAAACAAAACCGCTACTCGAAAGAATAGCGGTTTTTTTATTTTGAAGACTTAATTCTTTCAGTCCAATTTTTGGGAGATTTTGATGTGTGAAATACACCAATAACATAAATCTGATTTTTCTCAACTATATAATGTACACCATAAGGGAACCGTTTTAAAAATATAATTTTTACATTTTTATATTTTAATTGAAATGAGTTTGGGTTTTTTAATAGGTATTCTAATTGCGCTTCTAAACAAAGTTCAAAATCAAAAGACAATCCTAATCTTTGATTTTCATACCAAAACACAATTTCTTCAATATCAAATAATGCTTCTTGGGTAAATACTAAATTTCTCAATTATCTAATATTCTTTAAATGCTCTTTAACTTCCTTCCAAGAAAATAGTTTCGTTTTTTTATCCTTTAAATTTTTCAATCTCGAATCTAATTCTGCTTTAACTTCTTCGGATAAAGTTAAATTTTCTTTAGAAACACTATCCCACAATTGTTCTGCTAAAATAATTTTTTCAGCATCTGAATAAGTATCTATTTCAATTGTTTTCATAACTAATTAATATTAAAACATAAAAGTACAAAAAATATTTTATTCCAACTCATATTCTAACCTAACCGTAATTCTTGCGGTTTTGTTTTTGCTAAATGTATCATTGTTTCCACCGTAACTATCTTCTTCCGTAGAACCTTGTCCTGTAATTTGGAAAACACCCATACTTGCCGTTTTTAGTTTTCCTAAATCGCCATCAGCGGTTTTTACAATTTTTTCCGCACGTTCGTAAGCGTCTTTTGAGGCTTTCTCGATAAGTTGGTGCTTTAAACTTGGCAAATCAGAATAGGTATATTGAATGGAATTTGAAGACAATTCAATTCCAGAATTAATTAATTCCGAAGTTTTACTAGAAACAGCTTCAATTCGTTTCATTAAATCCGGGTTTTTCTTCGCAGAAAAAGTAATGGTCTGTGAGGCTTCATAGCCGTCAAAAACTTGTTCGTATTTCGTATTATACTGGTTTTCGCCATCTTCTATTCGTACTTCTCTAAATTTTTTATTGAATTGGACCGCACCAAAACTAAACTCACTGACTTTAAAACCTTTACCTAAAAAGAAATTAGACACAATTTTCTGGTCTGCAATCATTTTATTGTAGGCTTCTTTAATATCATAACTTCTTGTAGTAAAACTTCCGCTCCACAAAATTTCATCAGACACAAAATCTTTCGTACCTAAACCAATAACGGAAATCGAATCTAAATTTTCGTTTCGTTTTTTAAAAGCGGTACCTAATATAAATGCAGTTGCCACAATAGCAATTCCAATAATTGCCGAAGATTTCATTTTGTCTGTAATTTTCATAGTAATTGTTTAAAGGTTGATTAGGTTATATATATCAAACCACATGCCAAGTTTATAGAAAATTTTTCTGCGAATCTTAGTGATAACTTTGCGAATCTCTGCGTAATTAACTTATCTCTTTTTCTGAAAAAAACTAGTCATTAATTCAGCACATTCCTTTTCTAAAATTCCAGAAACTACTTCTGTTTTTGGATGAATTTGTGTGCCTAATGTTTTATAACCTCTTTTTGAATCTGTAGCACCAAATACAATTTTAGAAATCTGACTCCAATATAAGGCTCCTGCACACATCTGGCAAGGTTCTAAAGTAACATATAGCGTGCAACCTTTTAAATATTTTCCACCTAAAAAATTTGCCGCGCTCGTAATGGCTTGCATTTCGGCATGTGCGGTTACATCATGTAAAAGCTCAGTTAAATTATGTGTTCTGGCAATTATTGTATCGTTTACCACAATAACAGCACCCACAGGAATTTCGTCTTTCTCAAAAGCAATTTCAGCTTCCTGAAGCGCTTTTTTCATAAAATATTCGTCGGTAAAAATAGTTTCCAAGTTTCTTACAATTATATATTAATCAAATTTACAAACATTATTGTATTTTTGCAGTACAAATGGAAAATTTACTTTCACATATTACGACACCAGCCGATTTACGGAAACTTTCTGAAAATCAATTACCACAAGTGGCCACTGAACTTAGAGAGTTTATAATTGATATAGTCTCCCAGAAAGAAGGTCATTTAGGGGCGAGTTTGGGCGTCATAGAATTAACCGTTGCCTTACATTATGTTTTTGATACGCCAAACGATTTATTAGTTTGGGATGTAGGACATCAAGCATATGGGCATAAAATTTTAACGGAAAGACGCAAAATTTTCCATAAATATAGAGAAATTGATGGTATATCAGGTTTTCCAAAACGAAGTGAAAGTGTTTATGATACTTTTGGAGTAGGACATTCCTCTACTTCAATTTCTGCTGCTTTAGGTATGGCAATTGCTTCTAAAATTAATGGCGATACAGAAAAACAACATATTGCGGTTATTGGCGATGCTTCTATAGCCAGCGGAATGGCATTTGAAGGATTAAATCATGCTGGAGTTACCGATGCGAATTTATTAGTCATTTTAAATGACAATGCCATGGGGATTGACCCAAGTGTTGGAGCATTAAAAGACTACTTAACCGCGGTTAAAGAAGGTAAAAACCCAAAAGATAACAATATTATAAAATCGTTAAATTTTGACTATTCAGGTCCCATTGATGGTCATGATTTGCCAAAATTATTGACAGAATTAAAACGATTACAAAAAGTTAAAGGCCCAAAATTTTTACATATTATTACCACAAAAGGAAAAGGATTAACTTTTGCTGAAGAAAATCAATTGCAATTTCATGCACCTGGAAAATTTGATAAACTTACTGGCAAAATTTTAAAACCAGAAACTGAAAATTTGGCACCAAAATTTCAAGATGTTTTTGGACACACTTTAGTGGAATTGGCTACAGAAAATAAAAAAATTGTAGGAATTACACCAGCTATGCCTTCTGGAAGTTCCTTAAAATATATGATGGATGCGTTTCCAGAACGTGCGTTTGATGTAGGAATTGCCGAACAACATGCCGTAACCTTAGCTGCTGGAATGGCTACTCAAGGATTAACGGTATTTTGCAATATTTATTCTACTTTTTTACAACGGGCTTACGATCAGGTAATTCATGATGTAGCGATACAGAATTTACCTGTGATTTTTTGTTTAGACCGAGCCGGATTTGTTGGTGAAGATGGTGCTACACATCACGGATTATTTGATTTGGCATATCTTAACTGCATTCCAAATATAATGATTTACGCACCGTTGAATGAAATCGACTTACGCAATATTTTGTACACTTCTTCGTTAGGATTAAATCATCCGATTGCGATTCGTTATCCAAGAGGAAAAGGCGAAATTGTAGCATGGAAACAACCTTTTTCTAAGATTGAAATAGGAAAAATTGAAACTTTAAAAAAAGGAACTAAAATTGCTGTTTTATCTACCGGAACCATTGGAAATACTGTTTCTAAAGCTATTGATAACCTAGAAAAAAAAGCAGATTTTTCGCATTTTCATGTAGGTTGGGTAAAGCCTTTAGATGAAGAAAAATTACTTAGTATTTTTAAAGAACATACTAGTATTATCACTGTTGAAGAAGGTGTAATTAATGGTGGTTTAGGAAGTAGCATCAATACCTTTGCAGCCAAAAATAATTTTAAAAACAAAATTATAAATCGTGGTGTTTCTGATGTATTCATTGAGCATGGCTCCGTAAAACAGTTATTAGAACTAACTAAATTAGATACATTAAGTTTAACCCAATTATTTACTGAAATTAATCATGAGTAGAAACCTTATACTTTTTATCGCACTTCTTTTTTTCGCAACCGAATCTTTTTCACAAATTGTGAGAACAGAAAAAATAGATACTACTTCAAATTGGAAAAAAGGAAATAAAGTAGGATTAGATTTTACACAAATTAGCTTTGTAAATTGGTCTGCCGGTGGGAATAATTCTATTTCTGGTTTGGCAAAAGGAAATTTCATTAGAAATTATACTCGTGATAATATGAAATGGAATAATGAACTTGTGGTGCGTTATGGAATTAACAAACAAGAAGCCCAAGATCTAAGAAAAACAGACGATCAAATAAATTTAAACTCTACAATTGGATACAGAAGAGATACGATTAACAAATGGTTTTATGGTGCTAAATTTAGCTTTTTAACTCAGTTTTCTAACGGATATAGTTATCCAAATGTTAGCAAAGCCATTTCAAAACCTTTTGCTCCGGCATATATTTTCCTGGGTTTAGGTGCTGAATATACCCGAAAAGATTTAGGCTTAACCGTTTATTTGTCTCCAATTACTAACAAAACAACTTTGGTTTTAGACACCCGATTAGCAAACGAAGGTGCATTTGGAGTAGAAAAAGCCATTTATGATGAAACAGGGACTCAAATTCTTAGAAATGGAAAACGTCACAGAACGGAACTAGGTGCTTTGGTTTCAAGTCAGTACAAAAGAAAAATTATGACGAATATTAATTTAGACACTAGAGCTACTTTATATACCGATTATTTAAAAGATTTTGGCAATATTGATATTGATTGGCAAGTTAGCATTGAAATGATTGTAAATAAATATATTAAAGCTAATATTGGTAGTCATCTAATTTATGATAACGACATTAAAAATAAACGAGAAGTTACTGGTGTTCAAATCACAGAAGGACCTAGAGTACAATTAAAACAAATTCTTGGCATTGGGATTGAGTATACTTTTTAAAATTTTAATTGTATAACAAACCCTTCATAGGTGCGAACATTAAAAACGGTTCCGTCTTCAAAAATTAAGTATTGACCTTTTATGCCCACTACTTTTC
>Ga0208595_1000887_pt1 | contig 10117 bp, 11 predicted proteins | sample LakMenEpi28Jun11_FD_150742 | JGI IMG/M metagenome (GOLD analysis project Ga0208595, IMG submission 150742) | Freshwater microbial communities from Lake Mendota, WI - 28JUN2011 deep hole epilimnion (SPAdes) | ecosystem: Environmental > Aquatic > Freshwater > Lake > Epilimnion/Euphotic zone ...
TTTTGAAGCTCCAGTGTATGTTCATCGATTCGGTCTCATGAGACTCTTGCGTGGCACGGTGACCATCTTGCCAGCGCTCTGAGGCACGATCACTTCTTGAGCCGCAGTGATCGAACCGGTTACCTCCAGTTCAGCGTCTTCAGGAACCGTTCGTTTGATAACCGCGAGCGCAACCGCTCCTGCTTCGTAGTGCGAGCCGGCGGTGGTTACCCGACCAACCTCGGTCTCCCCGAGATAAACCTTCGCTCCGATTTCCGGAAGAAGGTGGCCAGAGCCGTCTAGGTGCAACAGAACCAGTCGACGAGGTGGGTGCCCGAGGTTGTGAACCTTGGCAACTGCTTCCTGCCCTCGGTAACAGCCTTTGCTGAGGTGAACCCCTGTGGCAAGCCAATCCAACTCGTGCGGAAGGGTCTTTTCGTCCACTTCTTCCATACTCGGACGACGTGCCATAACCCGAAGTACTTCCAAAGCCGAAGTTCCAGCCGGCTCTAACTCCGACTTCTCAGCAATCGACTCGATGTAGTTCCAGGGTTCCCCGGCCTTGGCCGCATAGCGGTGTCCACCTGCCGACACCTCAGGCCAGGGGTCTACCCAGACCACGCTGGCGTTGGTTAGCGGTTCTCCGAAAGTTGCGAAAACTTGTAATTCGCGGTCGAGCTCAATAGTTACCTTGGTACGAAGCTTCATCTTGTTGAGGTGTTCGAAAACTAGTTCTGCTGTGGAATTGTCAACAATCATCCAGGTGATTCGTCCGTCGTCGACCACATGCAGATTTGCTTCGATGTGCCCCTGAGGATCTAGTAGCAGCGCATCTGCCGATTGCCCCGGCAGGAGGTTCACAATGTTTTGGCTCAGCAGAGCGTGTAGCCACTTGAGGCGATCGTCTCCGATTACTCGAATTACCTTGGAGTCGAGAGCAACCGCTGCTTTACCGTTTAGCAAATCACGCTGTTCAACCAGCGGATTCGAGAACGAGGCAATTGCCAACTAGCCGACCTTCTCTAAACGCGCCGAGGCGTGAGATTTCAAATCGCCGTCGGGAAGGGCGATGTCCCAGACCCAGAGCAAAGCTCCCTCTACCAGACCATACATGCGGGTGGAGTGACGGTAGGTTTTGGCTCCTTCGAAAGCCACTCCGTGGGCGGACGCTATTTCGATTCGAGCAGAACGCACCCAGCCGCGATAAAGTTCGGCCATTCCGCCCGGGTGCAGGGTTGAAACTTCAATGTTGTAACCGCCGTGTTCGGCGCGATGGGCTTCCATTGCCTCGTAGTCCTGAATCGGGTTCTCCCCCTTGCCGGGAACGAGACCGGGGCCGTAATCAAAATCATTCCGCGGACGCTCTACTCTCCAGTAACCGAGTTCGCTGGGAAGCTCGGTTTTTGAGTCGTCGTTTAGCTTGGCCGAGGAGATGTAAGTTAGCGCCGAGGTGCCGTCGTGGGCAAACTCGATTTTTTGAGAGAACTCGTGCTCCTGCCCATCGATGGCGATGATTCCGGTGCCCTCCCAGGAACCGACCAAAAAAGCCAGAGGGGTTAGCTCAATCGGCAAACCCTCAGGGAGTTCGAACAACTACTTCTGTCCCTTGAAAAGCTTGTAGAGAACGAGGATTGAAACTCCTGCGATCGCGAGCGAGGCCAGAACCAGCAGGCCGGTGAAAAACACTTCAAATGAAAACGTCATAGTTTGATTTTACCTTGCGACTCTCAGGTGAGCATCAGGTAAAGAGATGCCGAAGACAGCATTAGAAATGAACCGCCAGACACATAGATAAGTTTCCGCACAAAACCATTCACATCTTCTTTGAAAAGGTGAATCAATGAAACCACGGCAATCGACCCGGCGAGAATCGCCCCTGCCCACACCAAGGCAAGTTGCCGGTCTAGAAAAGTGATGGCCACGGTAGCAAAAGCGACCACCGCCCAAATCGGTATTATTTCGCCCCAACCCTGTTTCATACCTTAAACTTACCTCTACGATCATTAGGAGCGAAATGGCTCAACTTCTTATTCTTTCGGCAATGCCGGAGTCTGAAGTTCTGCCCGCCCTGAGTTTGCTACCTCACAAGGTTAGACACGTGCCGGCCGAGCCAGCACTGCTAGTAAACGCCCCCTCGGCAGACCTAATTTTTCTCGACGCCCGCCAAGATCTAAACAACATGAAGTCGCTCGCGAAGATTCTTCAGACGACCGGCTTGAGTGCACCGCTGATTCTGGTTCTCACCGAAGGCGGTCTGGCGGCCGTAAACGAAGAGTGGGGAGCCACCGATGTCATCCTGTTTAACGCCGGTCCGGCAGAAATCGATGCTCGTATTCGCTTGGCGCTAGCGCGAAATAAACCCAAGGCTCTTTCGGCGCTAGTTGAAACCTCTGGCATCGTGATCGACGAGGTTACCTACTCGGCAAAAATTCACGGAGTGCCCATGGACTTGACCTATAAAGAGTTCGAACTTCTCAAGTTTCTGACCCAGCACCCCGGCCGAGTGTTCTCCCGCGAACAGCTGCTGAGCGAAGTTTGGGGTTACGACTACTTCGGTGGCACCAGGACCGTAGACGTGCACATTCGCCGACTTCGATTCAAACTTGGGGAATTAGAGCCGCTAATTGGCACCGTTCGCAACCGCGGCTACTCGTTTAATCCGAACAAAGACGAAGTCGAGTCGGAACCGGTTAGTTACTAACCGTTTACTTTTCGACCACCTACCAGTGGCAGAATTGAACCTATGTCTGAAGAAACCATGGCCATCGCGCTACCCGATATGGGAGACCTGCCGATCGACCGTTTTCTCGATCGAGAGCTCAGCTGGTTGGCATTCAATCAGCGCGTGCTAGAACTCGCGGAAGACCCCACACTTCCACTTCTAGAGCGAGTGAACTTTTCAGCAATTTTTGGATCTAACCTCGACGAATTTTTCATGGTGCGAGTTGCTGGCCTAAAGCGTCGCATCGCCACCGGCTTAGCGGTGCGTTCGGCATCCGGCATGGAGCCGGCTGAAGTGCTGGTAGCAATCAGCGACGAGGCTCACCGCCTGCAGCTTCGACACGCTGTATTGTTTCAGGAAGTCTTGGAGCCAGAGCTTCGAAGCAAGGGAATCGGTTTAACCACCTGGGCCGAGCTGACCGAAGATCAGCAGGTCGCTTTGAAGAAATACTTCGACAACCAGATTTTTCCAGTGCTCACCCCACTCGCAGTTGACCCAGCGCACCCGTTTCCTTACATTTCCGGTCTTTCCCTAAACCTTGCCGTGGTGCTTCGCAACCCAGACAGCGCCACCGAGCACTTTGCCCGCGTCAAGGTTCCACCGCTACTTCCACGCTTCGTTCGAGTTCCCGGAAGCACCAGCACGGACGCCAAGTTTTTGCCGCTCGAAATCATCATCGGTCAGTTCTTGGCGAAACTATTTGCCGGGATGGAAGTTTTGCAGCACCACACCTTCCGTGTGACCCGAAACGAAGATTTAGACGTCGACGAAGATGAGGGTGAGAACCTTCTGGTTGCGCTTGAAAAGGAATTACTTAGACGACGATTTGGGCCTCCGGTGCGACTCGAAGTTGCCAGCGACATCAACCCGCAGGTTCTTGAACTTCTGGTTCGAGAACTCGACATCGAAGATGAAGATGTCTACAAACTTCCCGCTCCCCTAGACCTAACCGGTCTTTTCGAAATTGCCGGCATCAAACGCCCGGAACTTCATTTCCCGCCTCACAACGTGGTCACCAATCGGTACCTTCGCAACACCGACGAAGAGAAGGTCAACTTCTTTAGGGCAATTCGTGAGCGCGAAATCCTGCTTCACCACCCCTATGAATCTTTCTCAACCAGCGTTCAAGAGTTCTTGGCCCAGGCAGCTGCAGACCCGAAGGTTTTGGCCATCAAGCAAACCCTCTACCGCACCTCTGGCGACTCACCGATTGTCGATGCCCTGATTGATGCCGCTGAAGCCGGCAAGCAGGTTTTGGCCCTGGTGGAAATCAAGGCTCGATTCGATGAGCAAAACAACATCACCTGGGCCAGAAAGCTCGAGCAGGCCGGCGTTCACGTGGTCTACGGAATTGTCGGGCTCAAAACCCACTGCAAGCTTTCACTGGTGATTCGTCAGGAAGGCGACAACCTTCGCCGCTACTGCCACATCGGCACCGGAAACTACAACCCCAAGACAGCTCGCTTCTACGAGGACTTCGGATTGCTAACCTCACGTGAGCAGGTTGGCGAAGACCTAACGCGACTATTCAATCAGCTTTCGGGTTTCGCTCCAGACGCTAGTTTCAAAGCGTTGCTGGTCTCTCCAAACGGCGTCCGCGAAGGACTAACCGAGCGCATCGAACGCGAAATAGAACTTCACCGAGCAGGCAAACCCGCTGGAATTCAAATCAAGGTCAACTCTCTCGTTGACGAACAAATCATCGATTCGCTCTACAAGGCGAGCCAAGCAGGTGTTCCGGTCGACATTTTGGTTCGTGGAATGTGCGCCGTTAAGCCGGGCGTTCCGGGCCTATCGGAAAACATTCGGGTTCGTTCGGTCCTCGGTCGCTATCTAGAGCACTCTCGCATCTTCCACTTCATCAACGACGGTGACCCAGAGATATTCATCGGCTCGGCCGACATGATGCACCGAAACCTGGATCGTCGTGTGGAGGCGCTGGTTCGAATTGTGCAACCAGATCACATCAAGGAATTGCAAGATTTATTCACTCTCGCCATGAATGAGTCATCTTCTAGCTGGCATCTCGAATCAAGTGGAGCCTGGATTCGTCACCAATTCGACTCAAACGGCAAGAAACTAGTCGACGTGCAAGACGAACTCATGCGTCTAACTACTCTGCGCAAGGTCAAGTAATGCGTGTTTTGGCAGCTGGGGCTCTCTTGTGGCGCATCGAAGACGACGTTCTCAAAGTTGCTCTGGTGCATCGCGGCCGATACGACGACTGGAGTTGGCCAAAAGGAAAAGTTGATCCAGGCGAAACTTTGCCGGAGACCGCGGTTAGAGAAATTCGTGAAGAGACCGGGTTAAAAGTTCGACTCGGTGTGCCGCTGGGGATTCAGCGATACAAGCTGTCGAATAAAAACCAAAAAGTGGTTTACTACTGGGCGGCTGAAGTTTCTGATCGAGCACTTCAAACTTCAAACTTCAAACCGAACGAAGAAGTCAGTGGTGTGCACTGGTTCAGCGCCAAAGAGGCCAAATCAAGACTCAGCTACACTCACGACCACGAGCAACTGGATCTGCTGCTAAGTCTCTCTCAGAGAAAAATGTTGAAAACGAAGCCGGTCGTTATTCTCAGGCACGGCAAAGCGCGTTCGCGCGCAACCTGGAAAGACGGCGAAGCCAGCCGCCCTCTACTCTCAGACGGAAACGCGCAAGCTGAAGCGCTTCCCAAAATGTTGAAGGCCTTTGGGGCAAAAACAGTGTTTTCTAGCCCCTGGACACGCTGCCTGAGCACCATCGCTCCCTATGCACAAAGCACCAAGGTCAAGGTAAAGACCAGCCCAGAATTTACCGAAACGGCCAATGAGAAGAAACCGGCTGAAACCAAATTTCTGTTCAACAACCTCATCAATCTGAATAAGTCGATTGTCATTTGCACTCACCGCCCAGTTTTACCAACTATGATCGAGGTGTTAGAGGACAGGTCTGAGAAACGATTGCAAACAAAACTAGACAATATTGCAATTCTGAAGCCCGGCGCTTTTGCTGTGATTCACATGAGTGTGGATCCCGACCCAATCCTGAGAAGAATTGTAGAAATCGAGTTTCACGCTCCGCTGAAAGCCAAGAAATAATGGGTCGCTCCAGGCTGGCAGCGCTGGCGCTCATCACGGTCGCGATTTCCTGGGGCGCGGGTTTTGTGCTGATGGAGCCAGCAATTGAAAAGCACCCGACCTTCAACTTTTTAGCATTTCGATTCACCATCGCGGTTTTGGTGATGATTGCGATTCGCCCGAAGCTATTTAGGTCAATTGACAAGACACTGCTAATTCACGGTTCGCTACTGGGTCTTGCTCTCGGCGGTGGCTACGTGACACAAACCATTGGGCTACTGTTTTCAACTGCTGCTCTAACGGGGTTCTTCACTGGTCTCTACGTGGCCCTAACACCACTTCTCGCCTGGGTTTTCCTTCGCCAAAAGATAAGCAAGAAAGCGTTGGTTGGCGTAATTGTGGCAACCATCGGTCTGGGCATTCTTTCGGCCGGTTCAGTAGCCTTCGGCTGGGGAGAAATTTCACTGATTTCCTGCGCGGTTTTGTTCGCGCTCCACATCATCGGCCTCGGGCTCTGGAGTTCCAAGCACGACAGCTATGCCCTAACTGTGGTTCAACTAGCGGTTTGTGCCGTAATCAGTTGGATTGGCGCTTTCGCATTCGATGGCGGCGTGCAACTGCCTCCAGACGCCGAGGTTTGGTTTGCGATCATCTTCACCGCGATTCTGGCTACCGCGGTTGCCTTCCTCGTTCAAACCTGGGCTCAGGGCTTTTTGGAGCCATCGCGAGTGGCCATCATCCTCACCAGCGAGGTGGTCTGGGCAGCGGCTATCGCCTACGGTATTGGGCAGGAGCAACCAACTTTCCTGAGCCTTCTAGGAGGCAGTGTTATGATTACCGCCATGCTGATAGTTGAATGGCCGAGTAAAAACAAGGAACTGGTTCCTCTGGAACCCATGGCTCACTAATGAGTATTCTGGCTATCGACGCAGGCACTACGGGAGTCACCGTCCTAGTTGTTAACGACCGTGGCGAGATAACATCTCGCGGCTACACCGAATTCGAGCAACATTTCCCAACGCCAGGTTGGGTTGAACACGATCCGGAGCAGATTTGGCAGGCCACTTTGCGAGCCAGCCGTCAGGCACTAAACAGCAGTCAAAACATCGAAGCCATAGGAATTAGCAACCAGCGTGAAACGCTTGTTCTCTGGGACCGAGAAACCCTGGTGGCCCCGCGCAACGCCATTGTGTGGCAAGACCGTAGAACTTCCGACATAGTTCAGGAATTGAAAGAGCTCGGCCTCGAAACCAAAATCCGTGAAAAGACGGGTCTTGGATTAGATCCCTATTTCACATCAACCAAACTTCTTTGGCTACAGCGAAATGAGCCAGCCATCTGGGCAAATGTTGTGTCTGGCAAAACGGTAATCGGAACGGTTGACTCATATCTAGTTGCACGGCTAACCAACGGTAAAAGTCACATCACCGATGCTAGTAATGCCTCCCGAACGCAACTTTGCAACCTCGAAACCGCCACCTGGGACGACGAACTCCTAGAACTGTTCAACGTGCCAAAGACGGCTTTAGCGACTATCGTTCCCAACTACGGGCACCTTGCAGAAACCGATCCCCACGAGTTCTTAGGCATCGAAGCAAAAATTACCGGAATCGCAGGCGACCAACAGTGCGCGCTTTTCGGCCAAGCAGCTTTCGAAGACGGCGATTCGAAATGCACCTACGGAACCGGCGCTTTTCTTCTCACGAATACTGGAGATAAGCGAATCAGCAGCCAGCACGGTTTACTCACAACAATTGCTTGGCAGGCCCCGAATGGCGAAATAACCTACGCCCTAGAAGGATCGGTATTCGTTGCCGGTTCGGCGGTTCAGTGGCTTCGCGACGGCCTCAAAATAATCAAAGAATCCAAGGACGTTGAATCGCTTGCCAATCAAGTCTCAGACTCTGGCGGAGTCGTTTTCATCCCCGCGCTCACCGGCCTTGGAGCGCCTTGGTGGAACCCCGACGTTCGGGGAACAATCTTTGGAATTACTCGAGGAACCACCGATGCCCATATTGCCAGGGCCACCCTCGAGGCAGTTGCTTTTCAAGTGACCGACTTGGTTCGCGCCATGGAGCAGGACCTTGGAAAACCGATCAATACCCTTCGCGTAGACGGAGGCATGAGCCAAAACAATTTACTCTTGCAACTTCAATCCGATTCACTAGGGCAAAACGTAGAGCGTGGCAAAGTGACCGAAACCACCGCACTCGGGGCTGCGTATCTAGCCGGCCTCGGCGCTGGAATATTCTCCAACCTGCAAAGCCTTGGCGGAATTTGGGAGCTCGACCGGAAGTTCACTTCCGAAGAGAAATCGACTCTCTCGAGCGATTCTTGGCACCAGGCTGTAAAGGCATCCGAGAATTACTAAATGCTCGAAGGCATTGCCAAATCCTAGTAATCAGCCGCCCTCAAACTAAACTCTGTCTGGATAGATACTTTACATTTGGAGTGAAATGCTTGAGATAGACGGAAAAATTCCTGTTCGCTGGTGGGACAACGAAATCAACATGGGCGACCTTCTTGGTCCGTGGTTGGTGCAAAAGATAACCGGTAAGGAAACCGTTTGGGTTGCCAAAGACGAACCTCACTACATGGTTGTAGGCTCGATCCTCGCCCGCGTAGCGCCTTCGACCATCTGTTGGGGCATTGGTTCATTTGGCACGGAAACTCCGGCGGGTATTCGCAAAGAACCAAAGTATCTTGCTGTTCGAGGCCCTCTAACTCGAGCAAAACTGGCTTCGGAGCTCATTCCATGCCCGCGAGTTTACGGCGACCCAGCCCTTTTGGCTCCCGACTACTTCAACCCTAAGGTCGAGAAGAAATATGAAATCGGTGTTGTTTTGCGCTGGTCTGAGCGCAAGCGCAAGGCAAATTTCAACATCCCCGGCGCTCTGATGATCGACATGCTGAGCGACGACATCGAAGGAATCATCACCCAGATGCTTCAGTGCAAAAAGATTATCGCCACCTCATTACACGGCCTAATCTTGGCGGATGCCTACAACATTCCAAATGCCTGGCTGGTAGCCGACACCGGTAAGGGTCGCGAGTTCAAGTTCTGGGACTACTTCATTTCAGTAAACAAACTTCGTAAACCCCACGTGTTCGACATCGCTCAAGACAACCTGACTCTGAAGCAACTTGAGAAAGCCTTCGACTTCGACGGAAAGAAAATCGAGATTGACCTCGATGCACTTCGCGCGGCCAACCCATTTACCAATGACAACGCCGATGTTCGTGAGGCAGAGAAGATTGCTATCGAGAATTCAGCAATCATGAAAGTCGCCACCAAAAAGCGAATCCGTCGTCAGAAGTCACTAATCTACAAAGTTGCCAAAGCGCTTGAGCCTGTAGCGCGCAAATTGGTCAGACGCATTAGAGGTTGATCTAGAGAACTTGTTCTAGATTCGGCAGAATTCTTCGATCCGGTCCTTCGGGCCAGCGACGATTAGCAAATCACCTTCGCCCAAAACGGTAGCCGGAGTGGCCGGCTTGTATTCTGCTCCCGGAGCCGATGTGGCCACCACAATAATCCCGTGCTCACGGCGAAGTCCCAGCTGCTCAAGTGAGCGGCCCACAAAAGCCGAGGCCGTTTTGGTTTTTGCCATTACAAAGCCTTCGTCTATTTCAACGTAATCCAGTTGGTCTCCGCCAACCATGTGAGCCACGCGCTTACCCATGTCCTTATCTGGATAAACAACATGGTGAACACCAATTTGCTCCAGAATGCGCCCGTGCGATTCCGACGACGCTTTAGCCCAGACCTGCTTTACCCCAATTTGGATCAGTAGCGAAGCCGAGAGAATGCTGGTCTCGAGACTGGTGCCGATTGCCACTACCGCTGCATCGAAATCCGCTACACCCAAATCTCGCAACGCTTCTTCATTGGTTGGATCGGCTTCAACAACGTGGGTCAAATAGCTTGAAAACTCATGCACCCGGGCCTCATCGGAATCAATACCAAGAACTTCTCGCCCCAAACTCACCAGTTCTTGAGCGAGAGCTCCGCCAAATCGACCTAAACCGATAACAACAACAGTTGCTGCGGCGTCTTTACCGTTTTGAGTCTTCAATCTTCTAACCAATTAGTGGCCTTTCTTTTGGCAGTCGGTAGTTCAATGTTTTCACACGTCTCGCTAGAGCTGTCGCTACCAAGACCAGGCCAATTCGGCCTGCAAACATTTGCACCATCAAAACAATTTTCGCACCTGCCGGCAGTTCTGCCGTAATTCCGGTTGACAGCCCACAAGTTCCAAAGGCGGAGATTACTTCAAACACAATCCGCTCGGTTGGCAAATCGGTCATGAGTTCCAGGGCTAGCACTCCCAGGAGAACCGTTGCGGTGCCTAGTAGC
>Ga0208595_1000888_pt1 | contig 10107 bp, 10 predicted proteins | sample LakMenEpi28Jun11_FD_150742 | JGI IMG/M metagenome (GOLD analysis project Ga0208595, IMG submission 150742) | Freshwater microbial communities from Lake Mendota, WI - 28JUN2011 deep hole epilimnion (SPAdes) | ecosystem: Environmental > Aquatic > Freshwater > Lake > Epilimnion/Euphotic zone ...
AGTGGTTCTCGGAAGGCGAGGTTCAATTGCACCGGCCCTGGCCTGGTTCCGCCAAGACCGAGTGAGGCCCGAATTGCTGTGGAAACCATCGACGGGATATCTTCCACCCCGTTGTCTTCGGCCGTGGGCGCTTCAACATCAAAAACAACTCTCACCGCGTCGTCGAAGATGCCGACCTGTTTGGTGGTTTGGTTTGCCCCAACTTCGCGCAATTCGTGCGGGCGATCAGCCGTGAGAAGAATCATCGGAACTCCGGAGTGATGAGCTTCTAAAACCGCCGGGTGAAGATTGGCCACAGCCGTGCCAGAGGTGGTGATAACCAGAGCTGGCTTGCCACTCGCCATAGCCGAACCGAGGGCGCTAAAGGCCATCGAGCGCTCATCTAGCCTCACAAAGAGATCTGCTCGATCGGCTTCGGCCAGTTGCCCGGCGGCAATTGCCAGTGCCTGCGACCTCGCTCCGGGGGCCAAAAAGATTTGGTCTATGCCTGCCCCGGCAAATGCCGCCAAAAGATTGGCGGCAAAGATCTGGGAGGCTGACTCAGCCATCCTTCGGTTCGCCTCCGGGTTTTTGCTCTTCGTCCGGGTCGTCTTTCAACTGCTCAGCCAAACGCCTCAAGAACTCTGGATCGTCATCTGGGGCCAATGTTGTTTTCGTCGACTTTCCGCCAATTGGACGGCCGTTGACTAGATAAAGCAGAGCGCCGAACACGGGCACACCAATGATTAGCAGGATCCAGATGCCTTTTCGAAGCACGCGCACGTCTCGTGGATTAGCGCTAGCGGCAAAGACCACAGTGAAAACAGTAAGAACCACCCAAGCGATGACTCCGAGGTAAATAAAACGCATAACTCCAGACTAGGCGTAGCCCTAGACTTAAAGGTATGAAGAATCCAATCTTGGTTTATGCGCTTGCTCGATTGGGAATTTTCGCAACACTTCTAACAATCCTGCTACTGGTAGGTTTCGAACCAATTTGGGCAACTGTTTTTGCCACAATGCTGAGTTTTTCGTTTTCACTAATCTTCTTGCGAAAGTGGCGTGAGGCCAGCAGTGCCAAAATTGCCGACTCGATCACCAAGCCAAAACGCGGCACAGACGAACAATCCGAAGACTAAATCAAGACCTTCAAGCCCCAGCCCAGCAAAATGGCGTAGGCCAGAGCGGTGTAGCTGGTTAGTTTCAAAGCCAGAATGTTCTCGCGCGGAGTTTTCGCCGTGGCGACAATCAGAGTAAGCGGCAGCAATAAAAGCACGATTGCCAGCGGGAACCAGAAGGCAGCCGGAAGTTGCAGCACCTGGTAAGTCCAGCCGAGCGCCAGCGGCAGCCAGATCATCACGAAGTAAATAGTTTTGGCAGCGGTTTTACCCAGCCTCACGGCAAGGGTCTTCTTGCCCGCCGGCCGATCGGTCTCAATGTCGCGAATGTTGTTGATCATCAAAACTGCGGCCGCGTAAAGCCCGAGACCGATTGCTCCCGGAGCCAAGATAAGCGTTGATTCCCAAACCATGAACATCGACGGATACTGCACATAGACCGTGCCGAATACTGCCACGATGCCGAAGAACAGGAACACCACAACCTCGCCGAAACCGGCATAGCCATAGGGCCTTTTCCCTCCGGTGTAAAACCAAGCTGCCAGGACGGCTAGAGCCCCAACCGCGAGCAGCCACCAAAGACCGCTGATTGCGATGAGCGCGAAACCGGCGAGAGCACCCAAGCCTAAGAAGCCAAAAGCTACCGCCTTGACCGCTTTCGGCTCGAACGTTCCGGAGCCGGTCAGACGAAGCGGACCAACCCGGTTACTGTCTGTTCCGCGAACGCCGTCTGAGTAGTCGTTGGCATAATTCACGCCAATCTGCAGGAAGAGAGCCACTGCTAGAGCTAGGAGGGTTTTGGTCCAGTCGAACGCCTGAAGAGCCGAAGCTGCTCCAGAAGCGATGAGAATCGGAGCTACGGCAAGCGGCAGGGTTCGAAGCCTGGCCCCTTCAACCCATAAAGCTAAATCATTTTTGCGTTTAGCCAACGTTTCCACCCAATTCATTTGCCAATTCGGTCAGGTCGAGCAGGTCTGGTTTACCACTGCTAAGAGTTGGAAGTTTTTCGAGGATTTCCCAGCGACCAGATTTGGCCACTACACCGAGTGCAAAGTGTGCCTTAGCCGAATCAAACGCGGCGCCTTCGCCGAGTGTTAGGAAGCACACAAAACTTTCACCAAACTTTGGGTGCGGCACGGAAACCGCGGCTGCTGAGGTGACCCCAGCTTGCTTCATCGTCCACTCTTCGATTGCTTCGAGGGCTAACTTGTGGGCTCCCGAGTTAATCACTCGGTCGGCGCGACCTTTCACGTAGAGCTTGCCGTCTGTGAACTGACCCAAATCTGAGGTTAGGTAAGGGCGCTTCACGTTCGAGGCGATCGATGGGGAATCGAGTGCAATGCGCCCATCTTCAAGAATTGAAATCTCAACGCCGTCTAGTGGTTCGCCGTTGTAAACAACTCCGCCAGCGGTTTCGGCCATGCCGTAGGTGGTCACAATGTTCACGCCCTGTTTGCGGAGTGCGTTGATGGTTGTGCGATTCGGCTTTTGCCCGCCAACCAAAATTGCGTCGAATCGTTGAAGCGAAGCCAAAAGGTTTGGTTCGGTTTTGAGCGCCTCGAACAGGCGATCAAGCTGCGAGGGAACCAGTGAGGTGAAACGTTTTCCTTCGGTCATTAGGCTGGCTGCGCGCTCAAAGGCTTCTGCTGTGAAAGGCATCGAGGTATTCATGATTATTGGCTGGGTATCGGCAATTAGCGAACGCACCAAAACCATGGCACCGGCCACGTAGTTGATTGGTAGAGCCAGAAGCCACTGACCGGTTCCACCCAGGCGCTTTGCAGACATCTTGGCTGCTGCAGTTAGCGCCTTGGCCGAAAGTTCCAGACGCTTCGGTGTTCCGGTTGAGCCGCTCGACTCAACGATTAGACCCACGTGAGATTCAACTTCCGCGGGAAGCCCCTGAACCTCGGGTGCTAGTCCATTGACCTCGGGTGGTGAAATAAATAGCGCCTCGGTTCCGTCGAGCACATTACCCATGGCCAAAAGAGCCTGCACGGCGTCGTTGGCGGCAACAATACGAAGCGGCTTCATGCTCTGTCCTAGAAGTGCCAAGGGTAAGCCGACCAGTCTGGTTGGCGGCGTTCCAAAAATGCGTCGCGGCCTTCCGCTGCTTCGTCTGTTCCGTAGGCCAACCGGGTTGCTTCGCCGGCAAAAATCTGTTGACCGACCAAACCGTCGTCCACGGCATTGAAAGCGTATTTCAGCATTCGAATCGACTGCGGGCTCTGAGCCAGAATGCGTTCAGCCCAGGCGATGCCGGTCTTCTCCAGCTCCGAGTGATCGACCACCGAATTTACCACTCCGATTTCGTAGGCACGCTTGGCGTCGTATTCTTCGGCGAGGAAGAAAATCTCGCGAGCAACTTTTTGGCCAACCTGCTTGGCTAGATATGCACTGCCGAAACCGCCGTCGAAGGAACCAACTGTTGAATCGGTTTGCTTGAACTTCGCGTGCTCGCGCGAGGCGATGCTCAGATCGGCAATGACGTTTAGCGAGTGGCCGCCGCCGGCCGCCCAGCCGGAAACCAGAGCGATGACCACCTTTGGCATAAAGCGAATTAGACGCTGAACCTCAAGGATGTGAAGACGCCCACTAGAAGCCTGACCATCTTGATACTCGTATCCGTCGCGGCCCCGAACTCGCTGGTCGCCTCCGGAAGAAAACGCCCAACCCCCGTCTTTTGGAGAAGGCCCATTGCCGGTTAGTAACACCACGCCCACGTCTGAAGCCTCTGCTGCGTGAAGTAGTGCTCGGTTTAGCTCATCCACGGTTTGCGGGCGGAAAGCGTTGCGAACCTCAGGTCGGTTGAAGGCAACTCTCACCACACCGAGCGAAACGTGTCGGTGATAGGTGATGTCGGTGAGCTTCTCGAAGCCTGGGACTTCTCGCCAAAGCTGAGCGTCGAACACCTGCGAAACCTGATTTGCCATACTCCTAGAATAACAACGTGACCGCCAGACCAGAATTGACAGATTTACTCGCCGGCGCGCGAGTGGTTAGTTTGCCGTTGCGCACCCGTTTTCGAGGCGTTTCCGAGCGTGAGGCGCTCCTGTTTGAAGGGGAAAACGGCTGGGCCGAATGGTCGCCGTTTTTGGAATACGAGGACGAAGAGGCGGCCATCTGGTTGCGAGCAGCAATCGAATTTGCCTATGGCGACTTACCTCCGATGCACCGAACCCACATTGGTATAAACGCCACACTCCCGGCAGTTGGGTCGGATGCAGTCGAAAAAGCGCTTAGACCATTTGGAAAATTCTCAACGGTAAAGATCAAAGTGGCTGAAAAGGGTCAAACCATCCAGGACGATCTGGACCGAATCATCAAGGTCTGGCAAACCTACCCGGATACGAAAATACGATTGGACGCCAATGGCGGATTTCAGGTGGGGGAAGCCATAACGCTGGTTGGCATGATGTTAGAAAACGGAATACAGCTCGAATACTTTGAGCAGCCGTGCCAAACCATCGGCGAACTGGCCGAGTTCAAGCACAAGCTCCATCGATACAGCGACAGCATTTTGGTTGCCGCGGACGAGTCGGTTCGAAAGGTAAGCGATCCCCTGGCGGTTGCTTTGGCCGGAGCGGCCGACATTCTGGTGCTCAAAGCTGCACCTCTGGGAGGAATCCAAAAGACCCTCGACATAGCTGCCGAGGCGGACTTGCCAGTTGTTGTCTCCAGCGCCTTAGAGACATCCATCGGAATCAGCATGGGATTGCACCTTGCCGGGGCGCTACCTGATTTAGCCTACGAATGCGGCCTGGGCACGGCAGCCATGTTTATCGGCGATGTCACAAAAGATCCGCTGATTGCAGATAACGGGACACTCGAGATTCGCAGGGTTGAGCCGGCAACAAGTAAATTACAAACTTTTGCGGCCGAAGATCACCGAGCCGACTGGTGGATTGATCGCCTAGAGCGCTGCTACCGGCTTATTTGAGACCGGAGTAAACGTGAAGTCCTTTGAAGAAAAGGTTCACGATGGTGAAGTTGAAAATCACCGCGGCAAAGCCGACCAGAGATAACCAAACCGCGCGAGCGCCAGTCCATCCTCGGGTTGCTGTGGCGTGAAGATAGCCCGCGTAAATCGTCCAGATAATGAAGGTCCAGACCTCTTTGGTATCCCAACCCCAAAAACGGTGCCAGGCGCGCTCGGCCCAAATGGCGCCGGCAACCAGAGTGAAAGTCCAGAGGATGAAACCAATCACATTGAAGCGATAGGCAATGTTTTCGAGGCTCTTCGATTCTGGAAAGACCGAAAGAACTCGCTTCGCAACTTTTGCGATAGGCAGTTGAGATTTGTTCAACCAGACCGCGTTGCGAAGTAGATAAGCCACAGATAGGGCGGCCGCGATGTTGAAAAACGCCGTCGCCAAAACCGCAACGGCAACGTGGATGACCAACCAGACGCTCTGCAGGGCAGGCATTAGGGTTCTTACCTCGACATAGAACAAGCTGACCGCGCTGCCCAAAACCAGGAGTGCGAAGCCGGTAACCAGAACAGCGATAACCCGAATCTCTCGAATAAACCAGGCGGCTAAGAAGATGCCGACAATAACCAGTGCTCCGGAAATTGAAAACTCATACATGTTTGCCCAGGGAACACGTGCTGCGGCGATGCCTCGCATGACGGTGCCTGCGGCGTGGAATAGGAAGGCGAGAATCGTGATCGAGAGAGCTGCCCGCTCTAGAGTCACGGCAGTTTTGCGAAGTTTCGGTTTGGTAGACGAAAGGCGCGAAAGGTGCCACGCGAAGGTGAGAAAGGCAACCGTGTAAAACGCCATAGAAACAAAAATCGCGTAGACGGCAAGGCGGTCTAGGGCTGGGTTTAGCAGAATGTCTTTCACTTATTTCCTCTTCTTTAGAAACTTCACGAGGTCTTCAAGAATTCCCTCAAGTTTTGGATCGTCATTCTTGGCCATGCCAGCAAGTTCTAGGCCGTCTTTGCCGTTGCGAACGAAGATGCGCCGGCGAGGAGTCAGGAGTGATGAAATCATTCCGATAAACGCGAGCGCAGAAAACACCAAGACCCACACCTGCATCGGGTTGTAGGCGATATCTAAAGACGCAAAGCGCTTCAGCCCGTCCCAGGTAACCGTGCCCAAGCCTCCGGGCAGCGTTTGGGTCTGACCGAGTTCGAGTTTGATCGGCTTCGTGCCAGATTTTCCACCGGCGACCTGCTCTAGCCCGTGCACGGAAAGCTCGAAAACGTTCGACGGAACTCCGGTGTCGAGACCGAGATCACCAACATAAATGTTCATGGTTAGAAAAGGATCAACCGGTGCCGGGTAACGCGAGGTGAGGGCTCCGGTTTTTAGCGTTGCCACGGTTGGATAGAAAAATGAAATCACGCCAAACTGCTTCGGCTTGGCATCTGGAACCTTCACAACTCCGAGTGACGTGTAATTGCTGTCCTGCGGCAGGAAAACAACCGGGCCGGAAAAAGACACATTGCCGTCGGCGTCTCTAAAAGTTACCTCAGGAGCGTAGCCGTTGCCGGTGAGATAGATGTTTGCGCCAGGAACCTCAAGCGGGTGGTTTACTCTGATTAGCCCGCGCTCTGAGGTAGCTTGAGGCCCCTCACGAACCGACACGAATGCCTCGAAATCGAGCGGGGTGCCGATGTTGGTGCGATTGCGCAAATCGAAAGTTGTGCGGAAAGAATCCAACTTCACGCTAAACGGAACCAGCTGGTTGGCATCAAACCAGGCACCCGGCGAAAACGAATCGTAGCCGGCCAGGTTATTCACGAAACTTTCGCCCTCAACAATTACCCTCTGGCCGGAGAAGCTGGTTGCGCCACCAACACCAACCGCAACCAAAACTCCGAGGAGCGACATGTGGAACAGCAGGTTTCCAGTTTCACGCGAATACCCTTTTTCGGCACTGACGCCGAGTTTGGTAACTCGCACTCGATAGCGCATGCGCTTAAGCTCTTCGGCAACGCGAGGCATTGAGAAAGAAGTCTTTGAGGAGATTTTTAGGTAGGCGGGAAATCTGCTCAGCGAACGAGGCATGTCGATTGGTTCGCTCTTGAGGGCGTCCCAGTGATGTGAAATTCGGGGAATTACGCAGCCAACCAGAGACAGAAACAGCAAGACATAAATCGAGGAGAACCAAACCGAGGTGTAAACATCGAACAGCTGAAAGGTATCTAGATTCTTGGCTAGCTCGGGATTGTTCTTGAAATAACTGGTCACACCGTTTGGATCGGCAGAACGCTGCGGAAACACCGAGCCCGGCACGGCAGCCACGGCTAATAGCAAAAGCAGAATCAGGGCCGTGCGCATGCTGGTCACCTGCGCCCAAATCCAGCGCATCCAGCCGGCTAGACCGAGTTTTGGCGAGAGAATCTCATCGCCGTGAGAAACCTTAGATGGAAGGGACAAAAGTGCCGGTCACCTCCTGAAGCGCGCCGATCAGGATTTGCCACAAACCGGTGGCCATAAGAACGCCGAGAACAATTAGAAGCCCGCCGCCAATCAGATTCACGGTTCGAATGTTTTTGCGAATGAAATCAACCGATGCCGAAGCCCAACCAAAACCGGCCGACAAGAGAATGAACGGTAGACCGATTCCAAGGGTGAAGGCAATCGCCAGAATCATTCCTCTACCGGCATTTGCCTGATCGAGCGAAAGCGCTAAGACGGCTGAGAGAGTGGGTCCGATACAGGGTGTCCAGCCGATACCAAAAGCCAGGCCGAGCAGCGGGGCTCCCCAAAGACCCAGATTTGCTGGAACTTTGATTCTTGCTGTTCCCTGCAGAAAACTAAACTGACCGATCAGCACAAACCCCAAGAGGACGATCAAAACTCCCATGCCGCGCTGAACCCAGGTCATCAATTCCGACGACGCTGAGAGCGCGAAACCAAGGCTTCCCGCCAAGATCCCAAGACCGACAAAAACCGAACCGAAACCCAGGACAAACAAAACCGAGCCGAGCACCATCCGCGAGCGCTTTGCGGCGAAGCCAGAGACAAATCCGAGGTAGCCGGGAACCAGTGGCAGAATGCAGGGGGAAAGAAATGAGACCAAACCGGCCAAAAGCGCTAATGGCAGAGCTGCCCAGAGCGATCCGTCGAGAATGATTCCCTGCATACCTATCCCTCTAACGCGGTTTCGATCAGGCTACGCAGAGTCGACGCCTCAAATCTTCCGAGCACTCGTGCGGTTATCTCACCCTTGGCGTTCATCACCAGCGTGGTGGGAACCGCCGAAGGCGAAACCACCCCGGTATAGGCCTGCACTACAGCACCAGATTCGATGTCCATAACGCTCGGGTAGTTGAGATTTAGGTTGCGGGCAAAAGCCAGAGCGGTTTCGGCGGTATCTCGAACGTTGACCCCAACCACCTGAACGCCTTTGGCCTCAAAGTCGGTAGCGATCTGCGCTAGGTCGGGAGTCTCCGCGCGGCAAGGTGCGCAGCCGGCGTACCAGAAGTTCAAGACCACCACACGTCCCAGTAGATTTTTGCTGTCTAGCAGCTGCCCGTCGAAGGTTTCGGCGACCCAATCGGTTCCGCGGGTGCGCTCACCTTGAAACTCGGTTACCGATCCGTCGCCAGAAATGTAGTTTTTGTTGGTGCCCGAGCGGAACTGCTCTGCAAGAGGGTCGTTTGCGCAACCGGAAAAACCGAGAGCGAGGCCCACGCTCAGTAACACTGCAACTATTCGCTTCATACCGCACCCTTATCTACGCTGGTGAGTTCCGCGGCCGGCTCTCGATAGGAAACCTCACGGAACCTACCGTCTTCGTATTCAAACGTGGTGATGCTGGAAAGCGAACAACGACGCTTCGAGGGATTGTGGGCAAGACGAGCACCCGACAGATGGCGGTGAACCATCCAAATCGGAAGTTGGTGAGTCACGAAGACAACATGCCCATCGGAAACCGATTCAGCCACCTCACGCATGGCTTTCATCATGCGCTCTACCACCGAAACATAACTTTCGCCCCAAGATGGCTGCATCGGGTTACGCAGGTGAAAAACCAGGTGTGGGCGAAGCAAAACGGTCTTAGCAGAAACTTTTCGACCTTCGAACATGTTGTATGGCTCGATGATTCGCTCGTCTAGGTCTGGGGTTAGAGCAAACTGCTCGGCGAATGGTTCGGCCGACTGCTGGGTGCGAAGCAGCGGAGAGACAACAAGTTTTGTTGGTTTGATGCCAGCTTCGTGAATCGCTTTGGCTGCCGCGGCTGCCATTTTCTTCCCTTTTTCACTCAGGTGAAAGTGCGGAAGTCGGCCGTAAAGAACTCCACCGGGATTGTGAACTTCACCGTGACGAACCAGGTGAATGTGGGTGGCAGGCATGCTCCTATTCTACCTGCCGCTAAACTGGTGAATTCAGGGCGAACAGCCCACTCTCAGGTATGAAAAGAGTATTTAGAAATGCGCGAACGCACCCTCGTTAAAGACCTCGCCGCACGAAGCGACGGTCCGGTTACCATCGGCGGTTGGGTTGAAAAGCTGCGCGATCAGAAAAGAATCCAATTCATCATCCTGCGCGATGAAACCGGTGATGTTCAGGTTACCTACCCACGCCCGGTTATCAACGAAGAGCCTGACCTCGACGACGCACTGGCCGCAACCGTTTCCACTCTCACCGCCGGCTCATTCGTTTGGATCAACGGACGCCTGATTCACGATGAGCGAGTAAAACTCGGTGGGCTCGAAATTCAACTCGACAACCTTGAAGTTGTGAGCCTGGCCGACCCCGAAACCCCAATCGCCGACGACACCAGCATCGACAAGCGCCTCGACTGGCGCTTTCTTGACCTTCGTCGAAGTGAAATGAACCTGGTGTTCCGCGTGCAGACCACCATCGAGCACGCCTGGCGCCAGTGGTGGTACGAAAACGACTTCATCGAGGTACACACTCCAAAGCTGATGTCGAGCCCTTCGGAATCGAACGCCGAGCTGTTCAAGCTCGAGTACTTTGAAACCGTTGCCTACCTCGCCCAGAGCCCTCAGTTCTTCAAACAGATGGCGATGACCGCCGGCTTTGGCCGA
>Ga0208595_1000891_pt1 | contig 10100 bp, 11 predicted proteins | sample LakMenEpi28Jun11_FD_150742 | JGI IMG/M metagenome (GOLD analysis project Ga0208595, IMG submission 150742) | Freshwater microbial communities from Lake Mendota, WI - 28JUN2011 deep hole epilimnion (SPAdes) | ecosystem: Environmental > Aquatic > Freshwater > Lake > Epilimnion/Euphotic zone ...
CTGCTGCAGCGGCTGCAGCCGGAGCCGCAGCCGGAGCACGTGGCGGAGGCTCTGCTGGCGGATCAAGTTCTAGCGCTAGCTCGGAGGGCGGCTCGGGTGACCCCGGTTCGATCGCCAACATCGACGCCGAGCACGAAGAGTTCACTCTAAACACGGCTGGCCCAGGCGATAACTGGGAGGTCTGGAAGACCAGCTACTTCACGCTGATAGATAAAGTGAGCGTGGCACTGACCCTGACTTTCGCGCGCTTCTCGCCGATTCTTTCTAAGACCACCGTAGACGGCGCATACCTGCGCGCTGCCTTTGGTAGCTTCGCGCTCATACCTACCCTGGCCAGCGTTGTCCTAGCAGTAATCTCGATCAACCCTGGCTCGGAGCATATCCTGCCGCCGGTCTGGCCAATCTTCTTGGCCATCACCCTGATCGGTGTCTTCGATGCCGCCGCCGGTCTGATCGGTACTACCGTCTACGTTCTCGGCTCCGTACTGGTTCACCTAGATAACCTGCAAGTCTCAGATGTTCGTCTGCTGCTAGGCGTGGTGCTCGCCGGCTTCGGACCTGTGCTTCTAACCAACGCGTTCCGCAAGCTAAGAAAAGATAAGGACTCCGAAAAGCACTACGTCTGGGAGCGCTTCGTCGACTTGGCCGTGCTGCCGTTCTTCGGAGGTTGGACTACCGCTGCGATGATCGGCACCCTACCTGCCCTCGCCGGTCTAACCCTTTCGGTCTCAAACCACGTCACCGAGTTCGCCCTCGCCGTCGCGGGTGCAACGGTCGCCCGCGTGCTGCTCGAAGAGGTCGTCTCACGCGTGTTCCCAGCGAGACTCGATATGCTTCACCCAACCGAGGTACCGTCAACCTACACCGGTCACCGCTACGTCGCCCTGCTGTTGAGAATCGCGATCTTTATCTTTGTCACCGCCGCTCTGATGGGCAACGGTTGGCAGGTCTGGGTGGGTAGCTTGCTCTTCGCCCTACCAACTGCACTCGGCTGGATCTCAGACCGTTGGCCAAACTCGCCTTGGCTCTGGCGCATCCTGCCGCAGGGTGTCCCGGGCCTTGCGCTGGTGCTAATCGTGGCTCAGCTTTCCTCGATGGTCATCAACTCTTGGTTCGGTGACAGCGAAGAACTCGCGCTCTGGACCTTCGTACTGCTGCCGATCCCGATGCTCGCTCTTAGCGTCCTCGGAATGCTCGGACGTGAGGGCGAAGAGGGAGAAATACGCTTTATGAAGCGCGAGAACTTGGTTTGGGCTTACCGCCTGGGTGGAGTGGTTATGCTCGTTGTGACCCTCTATCTTGCCGGAGTTATCTAGTGGCCCAGTTCAAGCAAAAGCAGAAGCGCAAACCGCCGCGAGATCGCAACCGCGTGCCACGAATTATTGCGATCGTCATCATCTTTGGGCTCATTTCTGCGCTTTTCATCGGCAGCATCGGCACCGTTGGAGCCCAGGCAGTCACTCTAAAGGCCGAGTCAACCGACTGTGTGCCAGACATTGACGCAGATGGGCAACTGAACGCAGTCGACCCAGACATCGATGGCGATCAGACTGTCAACGGCGAGGACGACGACATTGACGGCGACAAAATAGCCAACTTTGATGACCAGGACCCACTGGGCACCAACTGCACCGCGAATGCACCGCTGCCAATCAAGCCGAGCGTCGTAGACAACTCGTCTGTTTTGTTCATCGTGCTCACGGCCGTGGGAATCGCGGTAGCTGTGCCGGCGGCCTACTTCTACGCACGCTCCAGAAAAAACCGCTCGCAATAGTTAGCCCTGGGCGGCTGACTCCCTCAGACTTGCCCGTTCGCTAGATAGGCTGGAGTCATGAGAATCCTCCTTGTTGGCGCAGGCGGTGTTGGCGACGCGATTGCCAAGATTGCAGCCGAGCGCGACTTTTATGAACTATTTGTTATTTCGGACTACGACCAGACCCGTGCCGAGCGCACTCTCGAGTGGATCGCGAACCGTCACGGCGACGAGGTTGCCGGCAGGTTCTTGGCAATTAAGATCGACGCCTCGAACGCGGCTGGTGTTGCGGCTACCGCCAAGGAGCACGCAATCACCCATGTCTTGAACGCGGTCGAGCCGAAGTTCGTGCCAACTATCTTCTCGGGAGCCTTCACCGCCGGTGCCAACTACGTTGACATGGCAATGAGCCTTTCCGAGCCGCACGAAACCGACCCATTCCACCAGCCGGGCCTCAAGCTCGGCGACCAGCAGTATGCCCTCAACGAGCAGTGGGAGCGCGCTGGTTTGCTCGCCCTAGTGGGTATGGGCGTTGAGCCAGGGCTTTCAAACGTTTTTGCCCGTTACGCGCAAGACCACCTGTTCGCCGAGATCGACGAGCTTTCGATCAAGGATGGCGGCAACCTTGTCGTTCGTGACGAAGATGGCAACGAGATCTTCGCTCCATCGTTCTCGATCTGGACAACCATCGAAGAGTGCCTCAACCCGCCAATCATCTGGGAGGCAGACCGCGGTTTCTACACCACCGAACCGTTCAGCGAGCCAGAGATCTTCGAGTTCCCCGAGGGCATCGGCGCAGTTGAGTGTGTGAACGTCGAGCATGAAGAAGTGACCATGCTTTCGCGCACGCTCAAGGCCAAGAAGGTCACCTTCAAGTACGGCCTGGGTCAGGAGTTCATCGGAATCCTACAGACCCTGCACAAGCTAGGGCTCGACCAGACCAAGCCGCACCGGGTTCGCTCGGCGCAGGGCCCGGTAGACGTAGCCCCTCGCGACATGGTGGCCGCTGTGCTACCAGACCCGGCCACAATTGGCCCGCGCATGGAGGGAAAGACCTGCGCAGGTGTTTTGGTAACCGGCAAGGACTTCGAAGGCAAGCAACGCGCGACCTACATCTATCAGGTGGCCGACAACGCCGAGACCATGGCCAAGTACGAAACTCAGGCCGTGGTTTGGCAAACCGCATTCAACCCGTTGGTGGCGCTAGAACTGATCGCCAAGGGCGTTTGGTCTGGCCGTGGAGTTGTTGGCCCAGAGGTTTTCGACTCGATTCCGTTTCTAGACCTACTTGCTTCTTCGACCGGCTACAACGTGAAGTGGGTTGCCCAAGAGCGCATGCCAGCTAGCCCGCTGAGACACCCGTAACAGTGCACGACTACGACGTAGTAATCATCGGCTCCGGTTTCGGAGGCTCTGTTGCTGCGTTGCGTCTGACCGAAAAGGGTTACAAGGTCTGTGTCTTGGAGGCTGGTGCTCGCTTTGCCGACAACGACTTCGCGAAGACGTCCTGGGAGCTAAAAAAGTTTCTGTTCTTCCCGAGAATCGGACTCAAGGGAATCCAGCGAATCGACCTGCTTCGCAACGTGATGGTGATGTCGGGCGCGGGCGTCGGGGGAGGCTCGCTGGTTTACGCGAACACCCTGTATCGCCCACCGGCCAGCTTCTACAAGACCGGTTCTTGGGCCGGCATCGCCGACTGGCAACGCCTGCTCGAGCCATACTTCACCCAGGCTGAGAAGATGCTCGGTGTGGTTAACAACCCGTTCTTCAGCCCTAGCGACGACGCCCTGTCGCGCCTCGCCCAGCGCTCAGGCAAAGGCGACACCTTCAGGCTCACCCCGGTCGGAGTTCACTTTGGCGAGGCTGGCAAGACCGTCAAAGACCCGTTCTTCGGCGGCAAGGGCCCGGAGCGCACCGGCTGCCTCAACTGTGGCGAATGCATGACCGGTTGCCGTCACGGCGCTAAGAACACCCTGGTAAAGAACTACCTTTACCTCGCCGAGAACGCGGGTGCCGAGGTGCGCGAGCTGACCACCGTTACCGACATCATCGATGGCAAAGACGGCTTCACGATCAAGACCCGCGGAACCTCTGGAGGCAATCGCAAGCAACTCACAGCCAAGCAGGTTGTTGTCGCTGCCGGCGCGCTCGGCACCGCAAAGCTGCTCCAAAAGGTGAAGGCCAAGGGCAATCTGCAGGGCCTCAGCCCGATGCTCGGCCAGCTGAGTCGCACCAACTCCGAGAGCCTGCTCGGTGTGGTCTCTCGCGACGACAAGGTCGATTACTCGACCGGCTCCGCGATTACGTCCTCGTATTTTCCAGATGAAAACACGCACATCGAGTCGGTTCGCTACGGCAAGGGCTCAAACTTGATGGCGCTCATGGAAAGCATCATGTCGTCGGGTAAGAAGGGTCAGGCGCCAAACGTCGGTCTGCTGATCTGGAACACGCTCAAGAACATTCACCGCCTACCCAAGTTCTACAACCTGCGTCACTGGTCTGAGCGCACCCTGATTTTGCTCGTGATGCAAAGCGCTGATAACTCGCTGAGCACGTTCTTGAAGCGCGGCCTCTTCGGCAAGAAGCTCACCAGCCGCCAAGGCCTAGGCAAGCCAAACCCCGCGTGGATCGAGGCTGGCCACGCTGCAGCGCGCGACCTAGCCAAAGACATGAACGGCACGCCAGGTGCGGTGTTCACCGAACCGTTCGGAATGCCAATGACCGCTCACTTCTTGGGTGGTTGCGTCATCGCCGATAGCCCCGAAAACGGTGTGGTTGACCCGTATCTACGAGCCTTCGGAGTTCCAGGGCTTCACATCTTCGATGGCTCAACACTCTCGGCCAACCCGGGAGTCAACCCATCTCTCAGCATCACCGCTCAGGCAGAGTGGGCCTGCGCTAACTGGCCGAATAAGGGTGAGGGCGATGCTCGACCAGGGCTAGGGTTTAGGTTCGCACCAATTCGTGCAGTTGCTCCAAGGCATCCGCTAGTGCCAGTCTCGGCGCCGGCAGCACTCAGAATCCCGATCAGCCCTCTCTAAAGCGCTGTTCTATTCGCTGACCAACCAGGCTGGCACCAATAATCAAAACCGCACCAAACACGCCTATCGGGCCGAGCAGCTCGCCACCAAAACCGGCCGCAATGATCACAGCCCAAACTGGCTCTGTGCTGAGCAGTAGCGCGGCTCTGGACGCTGAAGTCTTGCGAATAGCCCAGAGCTGCGTGGCAAACGCGAATATCGTGCAAAACAGAATCAGAAACATTGTGGCCGCCCACTGCGGCTCGGCAAATGTCTGCGCCGCCGAAATCGTGCCCGGTGCATCGAGAACAAAGTAAATCAAGCCGCAGACCAACATCTGCAGCGAAATGGCATTGAACGATGACACCTTCTGACCAATGGTGAAGCGACCCTGCGCGGTGACATGGAAGGTTCTGATCAACGCGGCGATAAAGACCAATAGATCGCCATAGTTCGGGGCCTTCAAGCCGTTGCCCGAGACCAACAGCAAAACACCAATCAAAGAGACCGTTACTGCGATGAAGTAGCCCCTCGGCAACCAGCGTTTGCTCCAGGCGCTCTCGAGGATTGGCGTGAATATGATCGTGAGGCTAATCATTAGCCCCGCGTTTGTCGCCGAGGTCTCTTTGAGCCCGTAGGTCTCAACCAGCATGATGGCCGCCTGGGTGAAGCCAAAGAGGGTGCCCAGCATCACGTCTGCTCGGCTGAACGGTTCGCGCTTTATGAACCAGACCGCAAACATGATCAGCCCAGCTAGGGTGAAGCGAATCGCCAGCATCGCCGGCACTGAAGCAAACGGCGTGATCGACTTGGCAACCAGGTAACTGGCTCCCCAAACCATGGCCACACCCAGCAGCGCGAGGTCAACGCGATACTTGGTAATCAAGCTCTAAACAACTTCTTGAATCGCCCCTGAGCAAACGCAGCGCCGAAGATGATTACGGCACCACCGACCGGTTCGTACCAGTGAATTCCTTCACCCAAAACGAGGACGCCGAGCGAAACTGCCACGATCGGAGTCACCAGTGTGATTGTCGACGCGATTGGCGAACCAGCCGCCTTCAGCACGTTGTAGTAGGCAACGTAGGCAACCCCGCTACCTAGAGCGCCGAGCGCGACCATCGAGAGAATCACCCAAAAATCAATCACACCGATTACCTTTTCGGGCGATGCAAATAGGTAGAACGGGAGCACAATGATTGCGCCACCGGCAACCTGACCAAACGCACCGATCTCGGCGGGCAGCTTCTTGGGCTCGATGTAGCGGCGAATGTATGGGCCACCGACTCCGTAGCAAATGGTCGCGGCGAATAGGGCGAGAATCGGCAGCAGCTCGTTTTCGCCGAAGCCATTCCAAGCGCCAATCAAAATCACCGAACCCACAATTCCGATGCCTAAACCGACCCACTGGTCTCGGCTGATCTTCTCGGATCTAAAAGCAATCAAAATCGCTAGGACGGTTGCTATCGGAGTTGTCGAATTCACGATTCCGGCGAGAGCCGAGGTCACCTGAGTTTCGGCATATGCGAAGAGGGTGAAGGGTATCGCGCTCATGAAGGCGCCACCGATTAGAAACTTGGTCCAGGTGTCACGATCCCGCGGAAGCTTGTATCCCTTGGCTTTGATAATCACGTAGAGAGTGACTGCGCCGATCATCAGCCGAATGAATGCGACACCGAAAGCTGGCAAAGCTGTCGCACCAACCGCAATGAACAAAAATGAAGCTCCCCAGATGAGTCCGGCCGCGATGTAACTCGCGACCCACGGGCTTCGTTGCTCACTCATAGCCCCAAGTCTAGGCGTTACTATATCTCCGAAAAGAAGGGTCCAACGATGAACGCCTTAGAACTAAACCTTTGGATTTTGGCAGGCATCAGCGCCGCCACCTGGCTCGCGTCCGTGCTCACCAAGGAGTACTCCTGGGTTGACCGAATCTGGTCGATCGCACCAATCGCCTACCTTTGGGTATTTGCCGCCGGTGAGAACTTTGAGTCGACTCGCCTGAACGTCATGGCGGTGTGCGTCACCCTCTGGGGTATTCGTCTAACGCTCAACTTCGCCCGCAAGGGTGGCTATGCCAAGGGCGGCGAAGACTATCGCTGGCCGATCTTGCGTAAGAAGATGAGCCCGATGGTCTACCAGCTGTTCAACATCGTCTTCATCGTGATAATCCAGAACGCTCTGATCTTCGGCATGACCGTGCCCGCCTACTTCGCCAACCCAGACCTGCCATTCGGCGCAGTCGACTTCGGTTTTGCCGCATTGTTCCTCGGCCTCCTAGCCTTCGAGACCCTTGCCGATCAGCAGCAGTGGGACTTTCACCAGGCAAAGAAGGCTGGCAAGGCAAAGGGCTTTTTGCAAACCGGCCTATTCTCGGTAAGCCGTCACCCAAACTTCTTCGCTGAGCAGGGGCAGTGGTGGGTGCTCTACTTCTGGGCAGCTGCCGCCACCGGCGTGCTCTGGCACTGGTCGATCGCCGGAGCCTTCGTGCTAACCGCCCTGTTTGCCGGCAGCCTGCGTTTCACCGAAACGATCACTACCGGCAAGTACCCCGAGTACCGCGACTACCAGAAGCGAGTCAGTGCGCTGATTCCTTGGTTTCCGCGCAAAGGCTAGTTAGCGAACCGGGTTGCCCCACTGGTTTGGGTGTGGCTGCCCGGGCTTGATCAGTTCGAAGAAAACGATTGTTCCACCCGCGAACGGTATGAAGCTCTTGAAGTAAGCGCTGGTCGGTAGTCCAACGTCGTGGAGTCTACGAATGGCCACGGTCACAGCGGGTGTTGCGGTTCCCAACAGCCACGGGATTACAAGAATTTGTAGGTTTAGGTTGTCAAAGCCGTACGGAATTAAGTTTGGCAAAATCAGAAGACCGAAGATCACGAGTGCCTGTAACAGCACCGTGAACCAGTACTCGTTGCGGCTTGCCCGCCCATTAACATTTGCGTAGTTCTTGAAATAAGAAACCACCGCTTCGCCAAAATTCATGATTCCCCTTTGTCCGAGTTCGTTGAAAAGAATTGTAGGGCAAGAGTTCAGGCAGTCTCTACGAGCTAACCTTGAATCATGTCTTCTCTCTTTGCAACCCCAAAAGGGTTATTCAAGGCCCTCGCCTTTGCCGAAGCAGTTACCTGGACACTGCTGTTAGCTGGACTGACCATCAGAGCCCTCGTTGACTCACCGCCACTGCTACTGACCGTTGTTGGTGGCCTGCACGGCTTTATCTTTCTCGCCTATGGCGTGGTTTCGGCTCTTGTCGGCGTCAACCAACGCTGGGGTTTCGCTCGCACCGCGCTCGCCGTGGCTTTGGCGATCGTCCCCTACGCAACCATTCCGTTCGAGCGCGCTGTTGAAAAACAGGGACGCCTTACAGGAGCCTGGCGCAAAGAGCCATCTGAAGACAAGAGAGACAATTTCTGGCTCGATCGACTCTTTCGCTGGTTCCTGAACCGACCTGCACTGCTCGTACTAGTGCTTTTCGCGGCCATCGTCGCAATCTTTGCGGCTCTTCTAATCGTTGGGCCGCCCGGTGGCTGGCCGAAAAGTGAGTAACCTGCTTACATGAGTGATTTGAACGAAGTTGGCGAACGCGACGCATGGCGTTGCTGGTTATGCGACCAACCGGTAGACCCAGACGCGTCGGTAAACTCCGACCTCGGCCCGAGCACCGACAGCTACGCTGCTTCGAAGGCAAAGAAGGGCGCAAAGACCATCGAGCGACTTGCCCACCGAGCCTGCAACACGATGAAGGGCAAGATTTCGCCAGTAGTCGCCTGGTCGCCGGAGTTATTTGTGGTTGACCCATCGCCAATCTTCGAGGCCGTTGAGCGCTTGGAGCGCAAGGGCGGCCGAGAGATCGTTGCTCGTTGCCCAGGTCAGTCAGAGGCCGACGAAGCATCGGCTTGGTTGCTCGATCGTCTGACTCGTTTAGCTCCTGGTGTTCGGTTTGAAGTAGAGATCAAGTCGGGTGGCGGGCAGTTCATGCTCGCCTTGAAGTCGGCTTAGGGAGAATCCGATGAGCAAACTTAATCTCGGGAGACTGACCGCTCCGGCATCCAATGACCACGTCGTTTTCTTGATTGGCATGCGAGTCAACAACGTATTCGCGCTTCACAAGTGGCTACCCGTATTTATGGCCATGGGCAAGATGCTGCCAGAGCTCTACAAGAACCCTCAGTTGGGCTTCAAGTCTTATCAAATGGGCTTTGGCCGCACACTGATCCTGGTTCAGTACTGGGACACCGAAGAGAATCTACTTGCCTACGCCTCGGCTCGGGACTCCGAACACCTGCCTGCTTGGAAGGCCTTCAACAAGGCGGCACGCGGCTCAAAGGCTGTTGGAATCTGGCACGAAACCTATGTGGTTAGTGCAGCTAAAACCGAGAACATGTACGTGAACATGCCAGCTTTTGGCTTCGGTAAAGTTGCCGAGCTTGTGCCTGCCTCAGGTAAGCGCAACACCGCTAGTCAGCGGCTAGGAAACTGAGCGCTTCACTAACTCAATAATCTGCTTCTCAACAGCAGGTGTCACCTTTATAACTGCGAAGCTGGTTGCCCAAAACTCACCGTCATCGATTGCTGCTGCGTCTTGAAAGCCGAATGTGCAGTAACGCGACTTGAATTTGCCAGCGTCTTGGAAGAAGCAGACGACTTTGCCGTCTTTGAAGTAGGCCTGCATGCCATACCAGGTCTTGGCGTTGAGGCTCGGTGCAGCTTTTAGGACGATTTCGTGGATTCGTTCTGCAATTGGGCGGTCGACGTCGTCCATTGCTGCGATTTTCTTCAGAACTTCGGCGAGTTCTTCTTCTCTGGTCGCGTTCGCTTTGAGCTCTTTCGCGCGCTCCCGCATCGCTGCTTTTTCTTCTTTAGTGAAGGTGTCGTTGGCCATTTTTGCTCCTAAATTGCTGACTAAACCATTGTAGTTTTGGGGTCTGGCGGGGAATACGAAAAAGCGTGAGACTCTTGATAGTACTGGTAGAAAACCCAGTACAAAGGAGTTCAAATGTCGAACGAAGCCAGCTGCCCGGTACCACACGGAGCAAACACGAATGCCGCCTCGGCCGCAAAGACCTGGTGGCCAAATGCCCTCAACTTAGACATCCTTCACCAGCACGACACGAAGACCAACCCACTGGGCGCTTCGTTCAACTACCGCGAGGAGCTGAAGAAGCTCGACGTCGCCGCTTTGAAGGCGGACCTGACCTCCCTTATGACCGATAGCCAGGATTGGTGGCCGGCAGACTGGGGTCACTACGGTGGCTTGATGATTCGTTTGGCGTGGCACTCGGCTGGCACCTACCGCACGGCCGATGGTCGTGGTGGTGCAGGTT
>Ga0208595_1000892_pt1 | contig 10098 bp, 6 predicted proteins | sample LakMenEpi28Jun11_FD_150742 | JGI IMG/M metagenome (GOLD analysis project Ga0208595, IMG submission 150742) | Freshwater microbial communities from Lake Mendota, WI - 28JUN2011 deep hole epilimnion (SPAdes) | ecosystem: Environmental > Aquatic > Freshwater > Lake > Epilimnion/Euphotic zone ...
TTCCGAATCTGTTGAGATACTTTCAATATTTATAGCATTTTCAGAGGGCGCACTAAAGTCATTTTTAAACGTGAGGTATTTAACTTCATTAAATTTATTGTTTTTCATTACCGAAATTACGTAAAACCCTTCTTCATTAGGTTTTTGGATATTTATTTTAGCATTATTATTATTTAAAAAGTTGTTGGAATTCGTTGGTTCAAATTCTTTGAAAGATTCTACTTTATAAGATGTATTTATGGGGTCATCTATAGTTAATTCTATATCTTGACCTAACTGATTACTATTAAAATTTCGAACATCATTTTTTAGTTTTATACTAAATAAACTCGGTTTTTCATAAGGAAACGTTGCATGATTTAAATCAAATATTCCATTATAAAAACATTTGTATAAACTTGTAACATCCACTATATAAGACGTATTGTCTATTACTTTAGGCTTTTCATTTTTTTTAATTTCACAAGGTGCGCCTAAATCACATTCGCCAATTGCGCCAATCGTTGTTGTATTGATTACTCCAAAAAGCGCATTTTCATTTGATGCAAAAACGGGAGAACCTGAACTTCCTGAGTAAATATTTTGAAACTTAGCACTATATAAATTTTTCCAAAGCCAAATAAATTCGGAAATGTTTGAGGGTTTACTTAAATAATCTTCACTTTTTCTTAAAAACAAAGGATTTAAAAACCGAGGATATCCATATGTAATTAATTTTGAACCAATTAATGGAGCACTCGTGCTAATTTTTAGCGGCACCACACCTTTCTCTATTAACAGTTTATTACTTATATCTAATTGAACTATAGCTAAATCAATTCCTTTCATCGTACTGTATAATATTTTTTTCGTTTTTACTTGAATCTGCTTGTCCTCAGAAATTCCTTCTAACTTATTAAAAATTATAGTCGCATTTATCGATGTATTGGTATGAATTGCATTGTCCAAATAAAAATCACTCGTACAATGTCCATTTGTAATTACAATAGCTGGGGAATCTGGATGCATGTTTGGGATTTCAATAAAGCTCGCGGTACACGACATGGGGCCTTCAAATAGTCCTATGCCGTTGAGCTTATCATTGTAATTGATGCTATTTTCTTCTTTAGTACAGCCATTTAAAAAAAGAACTATAATAAAAACAAAACTATATTTTTTGGCGTTTAAACTCATGTTTTAATATTTTAAGTACTTTTCTATACTTTACTACTTTTTTGAGTTTGACAAGTACTCTTTAATTGCATTTATTTGATTTCTTGATAAATCAAATAAATAATCAGAACCAAAAACGGTCAAAACTAATTTTTTTTCGTATTTATCAAATCGACTTAACCAATATAAATTAACAATATGTTTCCTAAAATTACTTGCAAAAAAGAGATGATTGTCTAAAAATTTTTCTTGAACAAGATCTAAAAAGCTTTTTAATGGAATTTTAAATGTTTCATTTGATGAATTTGAAAAAACAATATTAATCATTTTTTTATATGATTTTACAAAAACAATGTTGTCAATATTTAACTTGACTAAATCTCCGTTTACATTTTCGATATAAATGCATCTTTCTAGGTCAAAAGAGAATTTTTCAATATATTGACTTAAATAATTCGCATTTATGGCGTCGGTCGTTTCAAATTGGAATTGATTTATTATTTTGATTGAATTATTTAAAGATTCATTTTTAAGATTTTGCCAATGTATAAACTCTTCGATATTCAAAAAGGCTTCTTTATAGTTTTCCTTACTTTTATAATAAAGATAAAGTTCATTATAAATTTCTTCTTGCAGATACGTATACTTGTGTTTATTTGAATAATGCAATGCTAATTTTAAATAGAAAATCATTTTTTTTTCATTGTCCATGTCCTTAAAGGTATTAGACAAACAAAAACAAATTTCATACTTAAGTTTGTTAAATCCTTTATTTTCAGACATTTCTAACGAATCAAGTCCTAATTGAATTGATTCCGCGTATCTTTTTTTAATCCTATAGTAGGTTGTTAGATTGACTACCACGTCGCAATAAAGTTGATCTTTTGTCAAATGATTATCTTCAAAATAAGATAATATTTCTTTTAATTGCAATTCTACAGAATCTGGAGGAGTGTATGTTTTTAAATACGCTGTAACTAAATTATTTGTAACAATATTCTTATAATTTATGTCTTTTCTATCAATATGATTAATCAAAACATCTTTCCATATAAATATTGATTGATTATAACATCTTAAATTATAATAGATAACACCAAGATTTGTTAAGGCTTTTGAATAAAAATCCAAGTGATTATTAGAATAAAAATATTTTTTGCATTCTAAAAGAATGGATATTGATTGTTCATATTTATCAAACTCAATTAAACAAACCGCTTTTATAAAAAGCATTACTTTTTGCTGAAAAGTATTATTGGTCTTTACCGCTAAATCCAATGCTTCTTCTGCCTTTTTTAATGAAAGTAATGGGTCATTTTGACTAAGAAAATAAATATATTTTCGATAAATATCAAATTTTTTATCCATAATCAATTCTTCATTGATTTGACTTTCAAAAGCATTGGATCTTAATTTAATCTCATTCATATTTTTGGTTGTCTAGATTTTTAAAATTATATATTAAACTTTTACAAGCATTATTACTTTTTTAATCCCATTTAATTTTTAGATAGCAAAGCGACTTCTTTATATTGATTTTAAATTCATAAACAGATTTTAATTCTAATAATTAATTAATATGTTACATCGATTTTGACATTTCCAAAATTAGTATTGGTCAAAAAAGAATCAAAACCTCTTTCGGTTTGATAGAAGCCTTTAATTCTGTACTTAAATTTTAGCAATGAATTATTTGCATATTATTTTTACCATTGTTTTGTAGGGGTACTTATTACTTGTATAAAAGGTGTATAAGGTGATGTTCCAGGAAATGAGCTTACATCTCCATTGGTACTCCAATTTGTTCCTATATTATTGATGCCAACCATAGAAGATCCGCCTCTATGAAAACATGCAATATAAGCCGCAGATACACCAATTGTTGCTGAGGGTCTTTTTCTTACCCAATAATATCTTGTATTGGAGGCAGAGGTAGAAGGTGAAGTTACAAACGATCCCTCGTCTGAATATCCTGATGAAAGAGATGTAAGCGAACGCTTTAATTTTAAATTATTTGCTATAGCACCCGTATAGCCTGATGTTTTAATACTAAAGGCAACAATAAAATTGTTTGCAGGCACTAAAGTTTGTCCACTTGTTGCCATCGTGAGTGAAACTCCCATTCCGTTATCATAAAAGCCTGTCTGTGGTGTTCCATTCATATAGGTATCGTTAGCCACATACTTTCCAGCCCCTACTAACAAGGCTACTTGTGTATATTCGGCTGCAGATATATTTACCCAGCCATTTACAGCCGCAGCGTCATACGGTGAGCAATTTGTGCATCCTGCTGCTTGTAGAGCACCTCTTATGGCGTCAAAAATAACGATATTACAAGATCCCGCAAAGGCATTTGTAGTAATTGTAAAAATTGTATTTGTGACACCTGTATAGCTTCCAGATATGGTATAGACGATACTACCGCTGCTGGCATAGGTGCCGGCAGGACGAACAAACATCAACCCATTACTTAGAATGGTATCGGCTGGAAATGCCGCACCAGCAGTTGCTGCAACGGCTGTGTATGGAATAGATATCGTACCTGAATATGAAGACCCATTCGTTAATGTCCAGTTGTTTGGACTTATGGTAGTTCCCGCACAATTAAAACTTGGAGGAGCGGAAACAGCAGTGGACAACGTACATGTTAATCCGCCTATATTTATTGCAAAATTGGCCGTTCCGATGCCTGAGGGTGTCCCAGATATTGAGTAGGTAACCGTTCCGCTGCCATTTAAAAAATTACCCGCGGTAAGGGTAGCCGTAAGTCCTGTAATGCTAGTAGAATTGACTATTTGTCCATTATAAGAACCCCCATTTCCACCGGTGTATGGAATCTGAACACTTACATTATTAGAAAGCATATTGCTTACTAAATTTCCACTACGTGTAGCTCCAGCACAGTTTATAGTCCCAAGGGCTCCAATAACATTAGGCTTTTTTATAATCATCATTCCACCAAACATTTGAGCATTGATGATTTGGAATTGACTGATTATTATTGAAATTATAAATAATAATTTTTTCATATTTTTTATATTAATTTTCAGTTCCCATAGTTACAAATACTTCTGTACCTATTACTACAAAATTATAAATATGTTTTTTTCCTGCAGTACGCGCTACTGTTCCGATATAAACAAATGTAAATCCTGAGGCCGTAAAAGTAACTACCCCAGATGCGGCCGTACTAGTAAATGCTAATGTATAAGCACCTCCATTTTTAATGTTTGACAACGTTATAGAAGTAGCCGTATTGGTTGTAGCCGCCAAATTACTCAAAGAGAAATCAATAGTCGCATTGGATGTACTTATAGATGTATTGTTAGTAGCCGCTCCATTGACTTCCAGTTTTGATGTGGGAGCGGTGGTTCCTACGCCTACATTTCCATTGGCTTGCCATGTCATTACCTTGGTAAATGTGGAATCTGCATTCTCTAAATTGTTTAAACCCAAATCCAATCTGGTTTCGGCATTGGGAGTGGCTGCTGCATAAGATCCTAAATTGAATTGTGCAATATTATCCCAGTTAACATTCGTGGTTGAAGGCCTAGAGAGTCTTAAAACCGATGCATCTGCGTTTATCGTATTGGTTGCAGCCAATTCGCTATTAATATGTAATTTGGCTTGTGGTGACGAAGTTCCAACACCCATTCTACCCGAAGTACTTGGATTATAAATAAAATTACCACTAGTACTGGAAAAGGTTAAGTTGTTAGCCTCTTGTGTTACTACTCTATTTCCAGCAAGTGTCCCATTTGTTGTATAAATATTTGGGGAATTTGCTGCGGTAAGCGACGTCCAAACTGGAGATACACTTGAACCCGAAGACATTAAAAATTGTCCTGCGGTACCTGCAATATTATTGGGCAATAAAACGCCAGAAAACCTAATATTTCCCGTTACATCCAATTTTTCGGTTGGTGCAGTCTTTGCTATTCCCACATTTCCGTTTAACATAATTCGCATGGCTTCAAAAGTGGTTCCTCCACTAATATCTGGCGATACATTAAAGGCTAGGCCTACTCCAAAAGCGCCTCCACCCCTTAATACTTCAATACCTCCCGTAGCATTATACCATCCCATCTTAATCCCTCCAACTTGTGTGGCGGTGCCACTCGGTGATTTTCCATAAATTTCAACAGAAACGGGCTCTCCTCCTAGTCCATCATTACTTGAACGCGGCGTAAATAAGGCATTTCCTACCACATGTAGCTTATTTGAGGGACTATTCGTGCCAATTCCTACTCGTTGATTTTCATCTATAAACATCGCTCTTGTCTGAGATCCTGTAGCACCCGTTGTAAAAAACAAACGACCAGAACCTCCTCCTAAAATATCCACACCTATTCGAGCGCGGTCATTGGCATCTGTAGATGTAGTCCCATGTCCAAATCCCATCCACCAATTGTCTCCTGCGGCTACAGAAGGCGCTATCAATTTAAGTACACCATTGCCCGTAACTCCCTGAACAACTAATGGAGATGAAGGGCTCGAATTCCCTATACCTACTCGACCCATTTGATAAATATTTTGTGTATTGAGCGAAGCGCCTCTATTGGTTGCTACATTAAACCACGGCTCGTAGGCTGCACCCAAGTTAAGTGAACTTACTTTGCGAACAACTCCCGAATCGTTTACCGTTAGAACACCTTCGGTAGAATCGCCTTTTGATAAACCCTCAAGTCTTATCGGATTTTGTGGGGCTTTCAAATGTAAAAGATTTGTAGGACTGAGAACTCCCAATCCCATTTTGGCAGAATCTTTGGTTATGACCACTTTATTTCCTAAAAGTGATTCGAGTTCAAAAAAATTATTGTTTCCAATTTGTTTGGTATTGCTACCCACCTTTAATTGAGAAGACATTTCATTTACTACCACAAATGATAAGAAAATTATTAGATATTTCATATTTTATTATTTTTAAATTAATTATTGTAAACCAAAACTTGCATTCTTGTAAGCATGGCATCTGTATCTCCATTATATCCTAAATAGTTCGTGGGATTGTAGTTTACGATACCCGTATTAGCCCAAGAGGTATATTTAACTAAAAAAGTATATGTGCCTGCACTTAAAGTTACCGCTTTTAAAAAAGTTGTTGGATGTGGTAAATTGATCAAAGACCCTCCATCGCCACAAGAGGCATATGCTGACGAAATTTTTGTCCCATTTTGAAATAAAGAGAACACCCCTTGACCGGCTCCCGATCCACTTGATGTTATCATATATCCATTAATTGTAAACAATAGTGTTTGTGTTGTTCCGGCAGGCACCGTAATGGTTAAAGTCATACCTGGAACATTAGCGGTAGATCCAGCACCTATAGAAGCAGATGTTGTTCCTTGAACATAATACTGCCCGACAATACTGCCCGAAGCCGTTGGTAACGGTTGCCATTTTGCTTTTCCATTTGCATCAGAGGTTAAGACCTTTCCAAATCCTTGAGAACCATCTACTAATTTAAAATCTCCTAGAACATCCAACTTTGTGCTAGGATTACTTGTCCCAATACCCACGTTGCCCATTTGATAAATATTACTTGTATTGGACAAAGCCCCTTTATTTGTAGCTGCATCATACCATGGTTCGCTCGCTGCAAAAAAAGCATTTTTACTAATTTTCCGAACAATTCCAGAATCATTTACAATCAGAAGACTGTCATGAATCGTTCCTGTACTAAGTCCTTCAAATCGTACGGGATCATTATTAGATTTGACATGTAATAGATTCGATGGATTTATCGTACCTACTCCCATTCTTCCATTATCTTTGGTTATTGTTGTTTTCGTTCCATCATTTGCCTCTACTTCAAGATTAGAATTTGTAGAAATTGAAGTTGGATTTTTACCCACCTTAATTTGGGAGAATGCATTAATTGATAATTGTAATAATATTAAAATTAAAAAAACGTTTTTCATGACTGTTATAAAATTATAGATAAATAAAAAAATTCAATTACTGTGCCATTTATTCTATAATTTATAAATCAATTGCTGAATGGTAAAAAACAACTGCTAAATAGTAAAAAGATTTAATCCCCAAACTAAAAAAATAACAAAAAAAAGGGTCTTAAGTATTTTTATTATTGAACTAAATACTAAAAAAGTATCGGTATTTAACCTTTATTTTAAATTTATCATAATAAAATTTGTGCTTTAGACTAAAAAAAATTACATTTGTAACATAAAAAAAATAATTAAGATAAATATTACGATTCATTAATTAAGATAAACACATGAAAAAATACATTTTATTAGCCAGTATAGCGTTTTCAAATTTTATGCATTCACAAGGTTGTAGCGATGCTGGATTTTGCACCTTAGCCAATTTCAAGCCTATGAATACAGAAGAAAAACCCTTGGAAAACACCTATAAAACAGGCGTTTCGGTAGGAGGTGCCGATCATAATATTACTATCGTTTCTATTTATAAAGAATATAATTATAAAAAAGAAAAATATTCATTTGCGGCTAAAGCTACCTTTATGGCACAAATTGGAAATGAAGTACAAACTGGAAATCTTGGCGATTTATATATTACCAATGGATATGCATTTTTCAAAAACTTTAATGCTACACTGGGCTTTAAGCTTCCTTTAACTTCAGGAGATTTAACCAAAGATAAAAACATTTTACCATTAGACCATCAAAGTAGTTTAGGAACTTTTGATTTGATATTAGGCGCGAGTTATGTAATTCAAAAAGTTCAGTTTTCGGTTGGCTATCAGCAACCTTTATCACAAAATAGAAACCAGTTTTCGAGCGAAGACATTGTTGGTACTTTTGAAAACTTTCAAACGACTCGAAACTTTAAAAGAGCAGGCGATGTCATGCTTCGTGTATCATATCCGTTTGAATTTAATAAATTCAAAATTACGCCATCGCTTTTGCCAATCTATCATTTACAAAATGACAAATTCACCGATGTTTCTAATGTAGAAAGAGAAATAGCAGGAAGCCAAGGACTTACCTTTAATGGAAATATATATTTAGATTATAAATTGAATGCAAAAAATGCTTTACAGTTCAATTTTGGCATGCCCTTTATAACTCGTACGGCGCGTCCTGATGGATTGACTAGAAGATGGATAGCGGGATTAGAATATGCTTTTTCGTTTTAAATAAACCTTATTTCATTCACGCAAGAGTTAAAAAATTCGCAATATGATTAAACCAAAATCATTATTTCTTTTGTAGCGAATCTTTTGGTTTTTCTTCAAAAAGTATCATCATCGAGTCTTTTGGTTTTTTAGCCGATTTGGTAGGTTTACGGTTAGCTTTTCCAATATTTTTGGTTGGCTTTGGCTCCACTTTTTGAGTGGTATCTATTTTTAACGAATTGGTTTTTATAGTAATTACTGTATCCGATTTTAATTGTACGTTGAGGGTATCCATAAAAATTTCTGCTGGTGCTTCTACCGCATTAGGAATCCCGCTTAAAGGCTCGGAAGGCGACGCCGCAATTGAATCTTTAGAAATACTTCGTATTGGACTCTTAAATGGATTATTCGTATAAAATGTTTTATAATCTATGATATACGTTGGCAAATGTTGCGCTGCAATTTGATTGGGATTTACCGTATATTTGATGTCAAATGGAATTTGCGCTTTCAAAATACCATTTTTATACGTTAATAATTGGCAAACTTTTATATAATTTCCGGGCAATTCATCCCAAAATGAAATCGGAAATCGTTTATTTTCGGCAATTTCAATGCCTTTCATTTCCAAAAGCGTATCTAAAACAATCGGTATTTCGATAAGGTATTTTTCATTATCTCGCAGCGGTTCTACTTTGGCTTCTCCCTTAAACGTAAATTTTTCATTGGACCAAAATGCCGCATTTGGATCTTTATTTTCAATAACTTTTACCGAATAATTATGATTCACCACATCATTCGAATCCATTTCGGCAGCATTGAGCGTGCTAATTCGGCTTACAAAACTGCGAACGGCTTCTTCGGATTGCGCCTCTTGGTCTTCCATATCATCTGTTTTGATATTATAAACGACTTTGCAAATGTGCTTATCAACCAAAAAATATCCTATATAAATCGTAATAAAATAATGTTTTTTGAGGACAAACGCTTTTTTAATCACCCCCATAAAATCATTGATATGAAATGATTTTGGCGCTTCTAAAATACGGACGGTATCATTAAGATTGACTTCTTCCCAATTGTCAATTTCGGTTTTGAGTTTTTCTAAAACCAACTTATGCGTGGTCGGCAAACCAACCGGAATGGTCGTAAGCTGCACGAAGCCAAAAATATCATTTTTATAACGATGCTGAATTTGCATCATTTTAGCATTATGAATTCGATTATGAACTTCATTTAATATTTTTATTGATCCATCTAATTCAATCTGAAACGAAGGCGGAATAGCGTACATTTTGACTTCTTTCTGCTGCGAAAAAAGCAAAGAAAAACACATATTAAATATTAATAAAAGTTCTATTTTTTTCATAATCATTTTTTAGTTTTTTAAATTGCCGTCCAGCCGCCATCGACTACTAAATTCGCACCAGTCATGTAATTACTGGCATCGCTCGCCAAAAATACAATAGCTCCTTTGTAATCATAAGGTTGCGCCATTCTTCGTAAGGGCGTTTTAGACGCATAATTTTGCACAAAAAAATCATCTTGCTGATTGGAAACGCCACCCGGAGAAAGTGTATTAACCCGAACGCCTTTTTCGCCCCAATACGAAGCCAAAAATCGCGTAAAATTAATCACCGCACCTTTGGTAATCGGATACGCCGCCGATTTATAAAAAGACTGGTTGCCGTCTTTATCTTTATAAATTGATTGATCGGGGCCTACCATGCCATACGTAGAAGCTACATTGATAATACTGCCTTTGCCTTGCGCCGCCATCTCCGAACCAAAAACTTGACTGCATATAAACACACCCACAATATTGACTTGAATCGACGCTTGAA
>Ga0208595_1000893_pt1 | contig 10096 bp, 5 predicted proteins | sample LakMenEpi28Jun11_FD_150742 | JGI IMG/M metagenome (GOLD analysis project Ga0208595, IMG submission 150742) | Freshwater microbial communities from Lake Mendota, WI - 28JUN2011 deep hole epilimnion (SPAdes) | ecosystem: Environmental > Aquatic > Freshwater > Lake > Epilimnion/Euphotic zone ...
GCCCGTTCCACATCCAATGTCTAACAACTTACCTTTACTGTTCTGTTCTTTATTAAGTAATGAAACTTTCCCTTTAATTGCATTTCGTTTTACTAAATGGTATATTTTTTCAAACAGAGTTCTTTTGCCATCTGTGTGCGAAATATAATCTTCGCTTTCGTAATACTTTGGTAAAACCTCTAACGACGGAGTAGGGTGTGTTTTTAATATATCGTATTCTTTGTTATATAACAAGGAAAAGGTTTCTTTTGAAACCGAATGATCTTTGACAATTATAAATTGGTTTTCTTCTAAAAAATTCATTTTCTCTCTTTATTTATTGGCTTTAACAACGTTGTTTCACGTGGAACCTGAAAATTATAATTTTTGATTTACGAAACGTTTAAATCTCAAATCAAAAATCTCAAATCGTAAATACATTTATCTTCCCATATGAATTAGAAGAACCGAAATATCACTTGGTGAAACGCCGCTAATTCGTGAAGCTTGTGCTATAGTTGTTGGTCGTATTTTAGTTAGTTTTTGACGCGCTTCGATTGAAATCGCTTTTATTTTATCAAAATCATAGTTGTCTGGAATGCGAACATCTTCAAGACGATTCACTTTATCTGCGTGATTTTTCTCTTTTTCGATATAGCCAGAGTATTTCACTTGAATTTCGGCTTGTTCAATTACTTCCTGATCTAAATTATTTTCTGAAATATAATCTGTTACGGCTTTAAACTTTAATATATCATCTAAATCAATTTGTGGACGCGAAAAAACTTTAAACATTTTGTCACCTTGCGTCATCAAACTTGATCCTTTTTCTTCTAAAATAGGGTTGGCCACTTCTGCTTTAATACTTGTTTCTTTAAAGAAAGTAACAAATTTTTCAGAAGCATCTAATTTATATTCCATTCGTTTCAAACGATCTTCTTTCGCCAAACCAATTCCATATCCTTTCGGAGTTAATCTTAAATCGGCGTTATCTTGACGTAATAAGGTTCTATATTCTGCGCGAGAAGTAAACATTCTGTAGGGTTCTTCTGTGCCTTTTGTGATTAAATCGTCAATTAAAACGCCAATATATGCTTCATCTCGCTTTAAAATCAAAGGTTCTTTTTCTTGAACTTGTAATGCTGCGTTAATACCCGCCATTAATCCTTGAGAAGCGGCTTCTTCATAACCGGTTGTACCATTTATCTGTCCAGCAAAATATAACCCATTAATTAATTTTGTTTCTAAAGTGTGTTTTAGTTGCGTAGGAGGGAAGTAATCATACTCAATAGCATAACCTGGTCGGAAAAACTTCACGTTTTCAAATCCAACTACAGAACGTAAGGCTTTAAATTGCACATCTTCTGGAAGCGAAGTTGAGAAACCGTTTACATATACTTCACACGTTTTCCATCCCTCGGGTTCAATAAACAATTGATGACGATCTTTGTCTGCAAAACGATTGATTTTATCTTCAATAGAAGGGCAATATCTTGGTCCGATAGATTTAATTCTACCGTTAAACATTGGGCTTCTATCAAAACCTTCTCGTAATAAATCGTGAACCACTTCTGAAGTATAAGTCATAAAACAAGAACGTTGTTCTGTTAATGGTTTTGTAACGTCTGAATACGAAAATTTTGAAGGGTTTATATCACCTGGTTGTTCAATCATTTTAGAATAATCTAAAGAACGACCATCTACACGAGGCGGCGTACCTGTTTTCATTCTTCCTGATTCGAAACCTAATTTTAATAAATCTTCAGTAATACCAAAAGAAGCGCTTTCGCCTGCACGTCCTCCTCCAAATTGTTTGTCTCCGATATGAATTAAACCATTTAAAAACGTACCGTTTGTAAGCACTACTGTTTTAGCTTTAATCTCTAATCCTAAAGATGTTTTAATGCCTACAATATGATTTCCTTCGGTTATAATACCCGAAGCCATTTCTTGATAAAAATCTAAATTCGGGGTTCCTTCTAACATCATTCTCCACTCTTCAGCAAAACGCATACGGTCTGACTGACAACGAGGCGACCACATCGCTGGTCCTTTTGAAAGATTCAGCATTTTAAACTGAATGGCTGTTACATCAGAAACAATCCCTGAATAACCTCCTAAAGCATCAATTTCACGAACAATTTGACCTTTTGCAATGCCTCCCATAGCTGGATTACAAGACATTTGAGCAATGTTTTGCAAATTCATAGTAACCAATAAAGTACTACAGCCCATATTGGCAGCAGCAGCAGCGGCCTCACAACCTGCGTGACCAGCACCAACAACAATTACATCATATTTTTCTTGAAACATATTTTTTGTTCCACGTGAAACACGTGGTTAATTTAAAAGTCTTTTTGTTCCACGTGGAACAAAAAAACCTGATTGTTATATTAAAGTTCCACGTGGAACAGTTTTATTTTTTCGTTTTCTTTTGTGCGCATTAAAGTAGCATCTGCGTCTGTTTTGTCTTTGTATCCGCAATAATGCAAAACACCGTGAGCTAAAACGCGTTTTAATTCTTCTTCGAAAGTAACTTTAAAATCAATCGCGTTGTCTTTCACGCGCTCTATGGAAACAAAAATATCTCCACTAATTACATCACCTTCTGTATAATCAAAACTAATAATATCCGTAAGCGTGTCGTGGTTTAAATACTGCATATTAATAGCGTGTAAATAGTCATCGTCACAAAAAACATAAGAGATTTCTCCAACGGATTTGTTTTCAGAAGTTATAATGGTCTCTATCCAAGAAGCGAAATGTTTCTCTTGGTCTAAAATAAAATCAGATTCGTAATTAAAACTAATCATTGTTTTTGAAATATTGTTGCACTTTAGTGTTAAAATTGGGTTGCAAAGGTAAGCTTTGTCTGTTTAATATTTCTACACTTTTTAAATAATTTAAAAGGGCAGGAGGAAGTGGTTTGTTGCTTCCAAGGAAATCTGTTTTGTTAGTATTTGATTCTCTTTTCGTGTCTTGTCCTTGTTGTTTAAGTGCGGATTCTAATTTTAATAATTCGTGATTAATTTGTAGCGCACGATTAATATTGTCTTGCGTTAGTCCTTTATTGATTAATTGCTTTTCTAACTCTTTCATTTGTTTTATAGCGTTTTGTCCGTTACCGCCCACACCGTTTTTTTCCAATTCGTTTTGCAAAGATTCACGGAGCGCTTGTTGTTCTTTAATTATTTCTAATAATTTGCCCGCATCGCCTTCGCCGTCTTTACCTTCGTTACCTTGTGAGCCGCCTTCACCTTCTTGCTTTCCTTTTATGCCTTGTCCTGGTTTTTGTCCTTCGCCGGGTTTCGGTTTGCCGTCTTGCATTTTTTCGCCTAAACCTTTTTGTTTAGAAATAATATCCGATAACTGGTCGCCTTTTCCTTTACCTGGTTTGGGCTTTCCGCTACCGCCAGAAGAAGACATACTCATACTCATTTCGCTTTGTACATTACTCAGAAAATCGGCTAATTTGTTTGCAGAAGATAATGTAAATTGTTGGTGTGAAATTCCTTTTGAACGAGTTGTGGAAACTAAATTTTCAATGGACTTGTCTAAATTATAATGTATTTCTTCTACTTCTTTTAAAACCAAATCAGAAAGTTTGGGTTGTCGCAAAGACAAGGCAAACAAACTGTCGTCAACGTGCTTGAATTGCTTTTTTAAATCTTGTTGATTTTTAAGTAAAGCGCTTACATTAGATTTGGAATTAGAAACCGCCTTAAATTGTTTCATAACTTTTTCTTGATCAAATGAAAAAGATAATAAATTATCTAAAATTTGACGCATTACTTTAGCGTCTTCAGCATTGTCTTCCATTTCACCAGCTGACATCGATTCAGACATTTTTTGGCTCATCTCTTTCATTTTTTGAGCCGCTGCTTTTTGATTTTTTTTGGCTTGTTTTTGGTCTTTCTTTTCTAAATTATCTTCTGCTTTTTGCTGTTCTTGGTCTACGTCTTTTTGGTCGCCTTTGTCGTTTGGAATATCCATTGGCGATTTCAATTCTTTGTTTTCTTTTTCTAAATCGTCAAGTTCTTTTTTTAAATCATCGAACTCTATTGATAGCTTTTCTTGTTCCTCTTTCGTTGGGCTTTCTTTATCTGAAAGTTTATCTTGTTTATTAGCTAATTTATCTAATTTATCAGCCAGTTGTTCTGCTTTTTGTTCAACATAATATCTTTTGGTTAACTCAACCAATTGTTCTAAAGATTTTTGTTGTGTTTTAGCTTGTTGTTTTAATTTGTCGGCTTTATCAAACAATTCTTCTTTTTCTAATTTTTTAGCCAACTCTTCAAGTTCCTTTAAAAGTTTTTCGTTTTTCGCAGCTTGTTTCTCATTTTTTTCTAAACGATTTAGAAGCTCTTGTTTCATTTCGTCTTTTTGCTCAGGCTTAAATTGTTCAAGGTTTTCCTTCATTTTTTCAGAAAATTCTTTCATCATTTCGTCTTGTTGTTTTTGACGATTAATAAAGTCTTGAATTTTCTTTTGGTCTTTATAATCTAAGTTGTCTTTTTGTTTGTCAAGCTTCTTAAGTTTGTCTAATGCTTCAAATTGTTTGTCTTGATTATCTAACGCTTTTTGTAAACTATTGATGTTGGATTGTTGTTCTTGTAATGATTTTTGCTCTTTTTGTTCTTTTGTAAGTTCAGAATGTGAAAAAACAGCTGATTTAGATGATTTTAAACCATTAACCACATCATTATCAAACACTTCGAAATAATATTCGTAATTAATTCCGGGTTGTAAAGCAATTCCGTCAGGAAAAGCATATACAAATTGGTCAACCACTTTGTTTTTTAAAATCAAGCCTTTTTTGAAAAGAATGTTTGGTTTGTTTTTATCGTAAAACACCACTTGTAATTTAGACATACCATAATCATCAGACACTTGTCCGATAATTACTTTTTGTTTTAATTTTAAACTATCTGGAGTTTCGGTTACTGAAATACTCGGAAACTGATCTTTTAAAATGGTTAATTTATATTGTAAATTCTCGTAGTTTTTAAGTTGCGTGTTTGAAATAGAAATTTGATAATCGGTAGCGTTAGTAATTCGTTTTGCATATGAAAATTGCGCTGCGTTTTTTTGAAACAAACTAATTGCAGATTGATCTTTAAAAGCTACTTGTGTAGTAGCAAACGTATTTAATTTCCAAGTTACCGTTGTGCCTTCAGGAATTACGGCATTTCCTGTACCTTGAATAATTTCTGGTTTTTTTCCTAAATATTTTGGAAAGTTCAATTGCATCGTAAATGATGAAATAGTAGGCACATTCACCACGTTTAAAATATAATCGGCAGATGTGATTTCGTTAGATTGAAAATGAAATTTAATATCTTTCTGTACGTTTTCAAACTGATAAGTAAAATTTCCAGGTGATGTGTTTTCTAAAAAATATTCTTCATTATTAATTATAATTGATGCGTTTTCAGGAATGATACTTCCAACAGTTTTAACGATTAGCTTAAAAGATTTGTTTTGTTCCACGTTTAAAGTAGTAGAAACAATTTCAAACTTAAACGCGGCAGGTTTTTCAAAATTTGTATCGTATTGAATCACTCTGGCGAAACTTTTAGAAATCACATCCGAATTTCCAGAAATATAGAAAAATAAAATAAACAACAATGGAATAAGCGCAAATGGCAAATATTTTTTGTTGGAATTAAAGTTAATGGCGTTTGAAAACGGAACGGGTTGTAAGTTCTTCGCTTTTTGTTCTATAGAGGCCAAAACCAATTCTGAAGGCTCAGTGGTGTTGGCTAATTGCAAGAAATTAAGTAATTTATCTTGTACTTCATCAAAATGTGTTCCGATAATTTTTGAAGCCTCTGTGTAATTTAACCCTTTTTGAATTTTAAATAATTTCGTTAACGGAAAAATAATAAATTTAGCTAACAAAAATGCTTCTACAAACACAAACAACCCAAACAAAATGGTTCTTCCTTGAGTAGAAAACCATAAAAAATATTCTATTAAAAAAGTAAATATAAAATACAATAAGCCAATGGTCATAAAAAGAAGTACTCCTTTTATCAACTCATTCGTGTAAAACTTTTTGATAAAGCCTTCCAGTTTATCGTAAATTATGGCTTTCTTTTCCAAGATTGTTACTAATTTGTTTATAACCGATAAAATTACAAAAAAAATCAACGATAAAATAAATTCCAAATTTTTAAATTCCAAATTCCAATTTTTGCCGTATTTGGAGTTTGGAATTTTACTTTTGGAATTTTAAAATAGTATCTTTGCCAAAAATATATTTAGATGAACAAACCGGTAAGAGTACGATTTGCCCCAAGTCCAACAGGGCCTTTACATATTGGTGGTGTAAGAACTGCGCTTTTTAATTATTTATTTGCCAAAAAACACGGCGGTACTTTTTATATACGTATTGAAGATACCGACCAAGCTCGTTTTGTAGCGGAAGCTGAGGATTATATTTTTGAAGCTTTAGAATGGTTAGGAATTTCTCCTGATGAAACCATTGGAAAAAATGAAAAATTTGGACCGTACCGTCAATCGGATAGAAAAGAAATGTACAAGCAATATGCCGATGAATTAATTCAATCTGGTTGGGCATATTATGCGTTTGATACTCCTGAAAAACTGGACGAATTGCGCAAACAAGCAGAAACTGAAGGAAAAACATTTATATATAATCACACTGTAAGAGAAAAATTAGATACTTCATTGAATTTTTCGGAAGAAATAGTAAAAACGCGAATTACAAATGGAGAACATTATGTAATCCGATTTAAAACACCTGTTAACGAAACCTTGCATTTACAAGATATCATTCGCGGTGAGGTACATTTTGATACCAATCTACTTGACGATAAAGTCTTATTTAAATCGGACGGAATGCCAACGTATCATTTGGCAAATATTGTAGATGATCATTTAATGGAAACGTCACACGTTATTAGAGGGGAAGAATGGTTGCCGTCTATGCCTTTACACGTGATGCTTTACAGAGCGTTTGGTTGGGAAGCACCAGAATTTGCACATTTACCTTTAATTTTAAAACCTATTGGAAACGGAAAATTAAGCAAACGTGATGGAGATAAATTAGGATTTCCAGTATTTCCTTTAGAATGGAGAGATGCTTCCAGCATGACAATAACGAAAGGCTACAAAGAAGCTGGGTTTTTCCCTGAAGCCGTAATTAACTTTTTAGCCTTATTGGGTTGGAATGACGGAACGGAACAAGAAATATTTAGTTTAGCAGAACTTATTGAAAAATTCGATTTAAAACGAATTCATAAATCAGGTGCAAAATTTGATCCAGAGAAAAACAAATGGTTCAATCATCAATACTTACAAAAACAAACGGATGAAAGTTTAGCCAAAGCGTTTAAAGTAATCTTAGAAGAAAAAGGAATTTCAACTTCTTTAGATATTACAAGAGTAGTTACTTCAATTAAAGAACGCGCTAATTTTATAACAGAGTTTTGGGATTTGGCCGATTATTTCTTTGTTGCACCAGCGTCTTACGATGAAAAAGCAGCTAAAAACTGGAAAGAAGAAACGCCAGAATTGATGAAACAAGTTGTTGAGCAATTACAAAATATAGAAGATTTTAGTTCTTTAAACATAGAAACCTTGTTAAAAGACTGGATGACAACAAACGAAATTGGAATGGGGAAGGTAATGCAACCACTACGATTGAGTTTAGTTGGCGCATTAAAAGGTCCGCATTTGTTTGATATTATTGAACTAATTGGAAAGGCAGAAACAATAAGCAGAATTGAAAAAGCAATTGCAACTTTATAAACACCAAAATTAAGATATAAGTGATAATTTGTACTTCTTGTAACTTTTACACAAAAGCAACGTATAATTAGTATAACTTTAAATTATCACTTATGTCTCCAATTATCATTTTTGTCCTTGTATTAGGATTATTTATCTTACTAAGTTCCTTTTTTACTGTAAAGCAACAAACCGCTGTTGTAATAGAGCGATTTGGAAAATTTACAAGCATTAGAAGTTCTGGATTGCAATTAAAAATTCCTGTAATTGATAGAATTGCCGGAAGAGTAAATCTTAGAATTCAACAATTAGACGTTATTATTGAAACGAAAACAAAAGACAACGTTTTTATTAAAATGAAAGTTTCGGTTCAGTTTAACGTAATTCAAAGTAAAGTATACGAAGCGTTTTACAAATTAGAATATCCACATGATCAAATTACAGCTTATGTTTTTGATGTCGTTCGTGCCGAAGTTCCAAAATTAATTTTAGATGATGTGTTTTTGAGAAAAGACGACATTGCTATTGCTGTAAAACGTGAATTGAATGAATCTATGACTACTTACGGATACGATATTATCAATACGTTAGTAACAGATATCGACCCAGACATTCAAGTAAAAAATGCGATGAATAGAATTAATGCTGCCGACAGAGAAAAAACAGCAGCAGAATTTGAATCGGAAGCACAACGTATTAGAATTGTAGCTAAAGCCAAAGCAGAAGCTGAAAGTAAAAAACTACAAGGACAAGGTATCGCAGACCAACGAAGAGAAATTGCTCGTGGATTGGTGGAAAGTGTAGAAGTGTTAAACAATGTTGGAATTAATTCGCAAGAAGCTTCGGCATTAATTGTGGTTACACAACATTATGATACTCTGCAAGCTATTGGGGCGGATACAAATAGTAATTTAATTTTATTACCGAACTCGCCACAAGCTGGAAGCGATATGTTAAATAATATGGTGGCAAGTTTTACAGCCAGTAACCAAATTGGTGAAACGATGAAAAATCAGCCGAAACGAGCTAAGAAAAAAACTGATCATACATCAACGGATTATAATCCAAGTGATACTAGCGAAGTATAATAAATGTTAGAATCTGAAACAAGTTCAGATTGACAAAACCAAACCATCAGTTTAACAATTGTTGGTTTTTTTTTGTCTAATTGTTAAAAAAGAATCCTGACAGGTTTTTGAAACCTGTCAGGATTAAAAAACAGGCTTTTTTATGGCTCAAATTTAAATAAAGCGCTTTTAGGCATTTTTAGTAATTGGAATGTAAAAACACTTTAATTAAAAAAGTTTTTGTTTTAAAATTTATTTATGAAAGCCTTTTTTTAAAGGTTAAACTTATACTAATTATTGTTTCAATAGTTTTTTCTAATACTATGAAATAGGCACAAAAAAGGAATTAAAAAAACCTACAAGAAAAAACATCTTGTAGGTTTTAAGTCTTAATTCTTTATACAAGAATCTTACTACTTTTTTTATTGTTCAGAAACTTTTGCCCAAGTATCTCTTAATCCAACGGTTTTATTGAAAACTAATTTTTCAGCGGTTGTATCTCTATCTACACAAAAATAACCTAAGCGTTGAAATTGAAAATGATCTAGTTCTTTTGCGGTTTGTAAACTTGGTTCAACATATCCTGTAATCACTTTTAAAGACTCTGGATTAATATATTCTTTAAAATCAACCTCTTTGTTGCCGTCAGGATTTTCGTGAGTAAAAAGACGGTCATACAATCTAACTTCCGCTTCAACCGCGTGTGGTATAGAAACCCAATGAATTACGCCTTTTACTTTTCTATTACTGGCTTCTGTACCGCTGCCTGATTTAGAATCTAAGTCGTAAGTACAATGGATTTCGGTAATATTTCCATCTGCATCTTTCACAACAGATTCGCCTTTAATGATATAGGCGTTTTTTAAACGTACCTCAGTTCCTAAAGTTAAACGGAAAAATTTCTTGTGCGCTTCTTCTTGAAAATCTTCTCTTTCAATATATAATTCTTTAGAAAAAGGAACTTCTCTGTAAGTCATATCTTCTTCTTCTGGATTGTTTTCTGCTGTTAACCACTCTTCTTTTCCTACTGGATAATTTGTAATTACTAGTTTTATTGGATTTAAAACCGCCATTACACGAGGTGCAATTTTGTTTAAATCTTCACGAATACAGAAATCTAAAAGCGATACATCAATTAAATTCATACGTTTTGCAATTCCGATTGTGTTAGCAAAATTCCGAATAGATGTAGCTGTAATTCCACGTCTTCTCATTCCAGAAATCGTACTCATTCTCGGATCATCCCAAGAAGTAACGTGCTTTTCTTCAACTAATTGTAATAATTTACGTTTTGA
>Ga0208595_1000896_pt1 | contig 10063 bp, 11 predicted proteins | sample LakMenEpi28Jun11_FD_150742 | JGI IMG/M metagenome (GOLD analysis project Ga0208595, IMG submission 150742) | Freshwater microbial communities from Lake Mendota, WI - 28JUN2011 deep hole epilimnion (SPAdes) | ecosystem: Environmental > Aquatic > Freshwater > Lake > Epilimnion/Euphotic zone ...
TGGCTTTGCAAGAACGAAGAAGTGCGAACACTGCTGTCAACGCTTGCGGGAATAGTGCGCAGATAAACTTAGCTTTAACCACAAGTAACCACCTTAGGAAAATCATGCGCGAAGTAATCATCATCGGATCCGGCCCGGCTGGGTATACGGCCGCCATCTACACCGCTCGCGCCGGCCTCAAGCCGCTCATGCTGGCTTCCTCGATTGAACCAGGTGGCGAATTGATGAAGACCACCGAGGTAGAGAACTTTCCTGGATTCCCGAACGGCCTAATGGGACCAGACCTGATGTACGCCATGCAGGAACAGGCCGAGCGTTTTGGTACCGAAGTGGTCAACGATGACGTGGTTGAGGTTGAACTCAACGGCGACGTGAAGATCGTAAAAACCGGTGGCGGAGAAACCTACGAAGCCCGCTCGGTGATTTTGGCAACGGGAGCCGCCTACCGTGAGCTTGGATTGCCTCGGGAAAAAGAGCTTTCCGGACACGGAGTTTCTTGGTGCGCCACCTGCGATGGTTTTTTCTTTCGTGAAAAGACCATTGCCGTGGTTGGTGGAGGCGACTCGGCCATGGAAGAAGCTAACTTCCTAACCAAATTTGCGTCGAAGGTTTACCTGATTCACCGTCGCGACAGCTTCAAAGCCTCTAAGACCATGGTTGATCGCGTATTGGAAAACCCAAAGATTGAGGTTATCTACAACTCGGCCGTTGCAGAAATCAAGGGTGAGAGCAAAGTTGAAGGCCTAGTTCTAGAAAACACCGTCGATGGCTCAAAGACCGATTTGGAAGTTACCGGTTTGTTCATTGCCATCGGTTCCGACCCTCGCGTTGGCCTGGTTCAGGGAAAGTTGGATCTTTCCGAAGAGCACTTCATTAAGGTTGATGGTCGCTCATCTCGCACCAGCATCCCAGGTGTTTTCGCCTGTGGCGACGTAATCGACCCAACCTACCGTCAGGCAATCACCGCAGCTGGTTCCGGCTGTGTTGCGGCGTTAGACGCCGAGCATTTCCTATCCGCTTAAGTTTCACGAAAAAAGGAGTAATCATGTCAAAGATCGCAACCGCAGCAAACTTCACCGAAATGGTTCTAAACAGCGAAAAGCCAGTTTTGGTTGATTTCTGGGCCGAATGGTGTGGGCCATGCCGAATGGTTGGCCCAATCCTCGACGAAATTGGTGAAGAGTACGCCGACAAAATCGAAATCGTCAAGGTAAACGTCGACGAAGAGCCGCACCTAGCCGCCGAATACCAAATCACAGGAATTCCAGCGATGAAGGTCTTCCAGAACGGCAAGATTGTGAAAGAAATGGTTGGCGCTAAGCCAAAGCCAGCCCTTTTAGCTGATCTCGAAGGCATCATTTAGTTAGTAACCGTCCCCTTTTGGCGGTTAGGCTTGTTTGTCATGAGTGCAAACCTTGGCAATAACCTAGATCCGTGGCTGGAAGCTTACGCTGAACGCGCCCACACGTTATCGGTTTCCGAGGTACGAGCGCTTTTTGCGGTAGTCAGCCGCCCAGAAGTTGTTTCCCTAGCCGGCGGTATGCCCTATGTAGCCGCCCTGCCTAAAGACCTGCTTGAAAAGTCATACCTGAGCATGATGGAGAAAAAGGGTCTTCTCGCTATTCAGTACGGTGGCGGTCAGGGCGATTTGACCCTTCGCGACCAGGTTCGTGAACTTATGGCGCTCGAAGGCATCCGCTCCTCGGTTGAAGACATCGTGATGACCACCGGATCTCAGCATGGCTTGGAACTATTGAGCGGTCTTTTCATCGACGAAGGCGATGTGGTGCTAGCCGAAGGGCCCAGCTATGTCGGTGCTTTGGGGATTTTCCGCCACTACCAGGCACATGTCGAGCATGTTTACACCGACCACGACGGAATGAGCCCAGAAGCTCTTGAGGAATCGATTGATCGGCTCAAAGAAGCCGGCCGAACCATCAAGTTCCTTTACCTGGTGCCAAACTTCGCGAATCCATCTGGAGTGACTTTGGCCAAAGAACGTCGTCCTAAGATTCTAGAAATCTGCAAGCGGCACCACATTTTGGTGCTGGAAGACAACCCTTACGGGCTTTTGTACTTCGACAAGCCGGTTCCAGATGCCCTTCGTTCGCTAGACGAAGAAGGCGTGATTTACCTTGGCTCGTTTTCTAAGATTCTGGCTCCGGGATTCCGGGTCGGCTATGTTTTGGCACCGCCCGCAATCAAAGACAAGTTGATTTTGGCTCAGGAGTCGGCAATTTTGTGTCCGAGTGCCTTCTCTCAGATGATGATCAGCGAGTATCTGGCCAATAGCGACTGGCAGGCCCAAATCGACACCTTCCGAGGGGTTTATCGCGAGCGAAAAGACGCAGCGCTCGGTGCGATGCACGAATTCCTACCCAAATTAGAAACCACCAAACCCGACGGAGGTTTCTATCTCTGGGTTACCTTGCCCGACGGGGTCGATTCAAAGGCGATGCTGCCACTGGCCGTCAAGGAATTGGTTGCCTACACCCCGGGAACTGCCTTTTACGGCGACGGAACCGGCCACAACAAGCTCAGGATTTGCTACTCCTACCCAACACCAGAGCGAATTCGACTGGGAATTCAGCGGTTGGCCAATGTAATCAACCTGCAAACCGACCTACTCGATACTTTTGGCAAGAAAGGGGCAGCGAATTGATTCCAAAACCTAAACAGAGTGGCAAATTGCGTATTTTGGTGTTGGCCGGAGGTATTTCGCACGAGCGTGAGATTTCTTTGAAGTCTGGCCGACGCGTTGCCGACGCACTTATCGAAAAGGGCGCGAGTGTAATCATTCGAGAGCCGGATTCGGCGCTTCTCGGCAACATCAAGAAAGACAAGCCCGACGTGATTTGGCCTTGTCTTCACGGAGCCACCGGCGAAGACGGAGCTCTTCGCGACATTTTGGCGCTAACCGGAGTTCCTTTTGTCGGTGCCAGCTCTCACGGAGCCCGTTTGGCATGGGATAAATCAATTGCCAAGATTTTGGTAGCAAACGCAGGTATTCAGACACCTAATTCGGTGACGTTACCTAAAGAGTCGTTTCGCGAACTGGATGCCGAAGGTGTTTTGAAGGCGATTTCAGAGTCTTTGGCGTTCCCGGTGGTTGTGAAGCCGGCGAGATCTGGTTCGGCGCAGGGTGTCACCATCGTTCGGAAGCAAGATCAGCTATCCCGAGCCATGATCGACGCATATGTTTACTGCGACGTAGCAATCATTGAGAAGTTTGTCGAAGGCACTGAGCTTGCCATCAGCGTTATTAATCTCGGAGCTGGGCCAATTGCGCTTCCCGCGGTTGAGATTGAGGCCACGGGTGGTCAATTCGGCTACCAAGAGCGTTACACGGCAGGAGAGACGAACTACTTCGTCCCTGCGAGACTCACTAAGGCGGTGGCCGAAAGAGCCGCTAAGGTGGCTATCCAGGCGCACGAGTCTCTCGGAATGCGCCATTTATCTCGAGTCGACCTGATTGTGGACAAAAAGGGAACGCCTTGGTTTTTGGAAGCAAACGTTCTTCCGGGCCTAACCGAGACTTCACTTCTGCCGCAGGCGGTTTTAGCGGCCGGCCATTCACTCGGTGAGGTTTACTACTCGCTCGCAGAGTCTGCTCTGCGAGGACGCGGCTAAACTAGACTTTTGGTCTAATATTCGGCTTCGACGCCGATTTCCTTGACGATGCGCTTTAGGTCTTCAAGGCTTCCGAACTCAATCGTCATGGTGCCCTTGCCCTTGCCGATAGCGATTTTCACCTTGGTACTAAGGTGATCGCCAACCTGATCTGCCAGCCCTTTGAGCATGTCCTGACGTCCGCCCGGGCGGACCTTACCCTTGCCACCACCTGGTTTGGAGATCGCAACAATCTCCTCAAGGCTTCGAACCGATAGACCCTCGTTGACAACCTTGTTAGCCAAGTCCAACTGCCTGGCGGAATCTTCAATCGCAAGCAGTGCTCTGGCGTGGCCGGCGCTCAGTACGCCCGAGGCAACCTTGCGCTGAATCTCGGCAGGAAGCTTCAGCAGGCGAATGGAGTTGGTGATTTTAGGCCTCGAACGACCAATTCGATTTGCAAGTTCTTCCTGGGTGATTCCAAAGTCTTCGAGAAGCTGCTGGTAGGCGCTGGCTTCTTCCAAAGGGTTCAAATCGCTGCGGTGGAGGTTCTCCAACAGTGCGTCGCGAAGCATGTTCTCGTCGGCGGTCTCTCGAATCACCGCAGGAATCTTAGAAAGGCCCGCTTCCTTAGATGCCCGAAGTCGGCGCTCACCCATGATGAGTTCGTACTTGCCCGCTTCACCGGTGATTTGGCGAACCACAATCGGCTGAAGTACGCCGAGTTCCTTAATTGAGTGAACCAACTCGGCGAAGGCTTCCGGTTCGAAAACACTTCTTGGTTGTTTAGCATTTGGGCGGATCGCGTTGATGTCTAGGTGCCCGAAGCGCGCTCCTGGCACCGCCACCAAGTTCTCTCCGGTGCTTCCGCCGGCCGGGAAGAATACGTCAATCGGTGCTTCCGCCGGGTTATCCGAGGTGGGGATAAGAGCGCCGATTCCACGTCCGAGTCCGATTCGCTTATCTGCCAAGTTGTGCTCCTCTGGTTGCTATTTCGATGGCTGCCTCAAGATACGCAATGGCACCTGGTGAGCGGCGATCATGGGTTATTACTGTGCGGCTGAAACTTGGGGCCTCTGAAACTCTTACGGCGCGAGGGATAACTGACCCGAGAGTAACGGTAGGGAACTTGTCGCGAACGAAATTCACTACATCTTCCGCTAGTCGAGTGCGGCCGTCGTACATTGTCAGAAGAACTGTGGATAACTCCAGTTTCGGGTTCAACTGCTTGCGAACCAGCTCTATGTACTTCAGCAGTTGGTCTACGCCCTCCAGAGCGTAGTACTCACACTGGATTGGTACCAGGATTTCGCTAGCGGCCGTCCAGGCGTTTATGGTCAAAAGTCCGAGGCTCGGTGGGCAGTCAATGAAGATGTAGTCTGGCGGCGTCATCGTGGTTTCCAAGTAGCGCTGGATGGCCGTTTTTAGGCGGTGTTCTCTAGCGACTGCCGAGGAAATCTCCATCTCAAGGCCGGTTAGATGAATCGTGGCCGGAACGCAGTACAGCCCAGGGAGTTCAGAACTGATCTGGATGACCTCTTCTAGTTCAGCTTCACCCATGAGCACCTCGTAGAGGCTTCGAATCTCGGCGTGATGGGGGATGTTGAGAGCTGTTGAGGCGTTTCCCTGAGGGTCTAGATCTAAAACTAGGACGCGCATTCCCTTGCTGGCAAGAGCTGCGGCGATGTTTACGGTGGTAGTGGTTTTACCCACTCCGCCTTTTTGATTGGAAACTGTAAAGATTCTGGTGTTTGCCGGCTTGGCCAGCACTGCGGCGTCGATAGCGGTCAATCGCTGCAGGCTCTGGCTAAGTTCCTGCGCTAACGGGGTGTCATTCATTTCGCTCACAATTATCGCGTTGTTTCACGTGAAACATCGACAATATCTCCCGAGTCAATTGTGTGCTGCCAACCGGTTGGTTCAGGGCTCTGTTCTAAGCGGTGAGCGGGATAGCCCAGCCCAGGCGAGACCGTAGCCTTAGTTACGGCCGTGGCTTCAAACTGCTCTTCTAATGACAACTGAGTCTCCAAAACATCCCCGAAATCAGACTAACTTAGTTCGAACTACCAAAGTGGGTTCGGAGAGCAATCTGGCACCGGCAAACTCGATTTTGAAGCTTTCCACGCCTAGTTTCTTCTGAATTCGCTTGGCCTCCTCGATCTCCTCAGCGGCCTTGGAGCCCTTGAGAGCCAAAATCTCTCCGCCGTGACGCACCAACGGGATGCACATCCTCAGTAATTTAGGTAGGGCTGATACTGCTCTAGCAGTGGCAATGTCGAACACTTCACCAACTTCTTCTGCTCTTGCTCTAATTACGTCCACGTTTTTCAGGCCCAGCTCATCAATTACGCTGATCAACCAGTCAGAGCGGCGCTCCATTGGCTCAATCAGTGTAAAGAGCGTATCTGGCAAAACAATTGCCATGGGTATTCCGGGAAGGCCCGCTCCAGAACCGATGTCGCAAACTGTTTTTCCAGGTGGCACTAACTCCGCGACTACCGCTGAGTTCAGAATGTGCCGTGACCAAAGACGTGGCATCTCGCGTGGGCCTAGAAGGCCTAGTAAATCACTATCGCGAACTAGCGCCGCGGCGTAGCTTCGAGCGAGATCGATTCGGTCACCAAAAACCGCTGCCGCCTCAATGGGCTCAAGTTCGGGCTCAAAAACTTCTTCAATCATTGGTATCTAATCTTCCATGTTTCACGTGAAACATCCAAAAGAAAAGGGCCGAGCAGCTGCTCGGCCCAGTTCAATCAAAACCTAGGCTGGCTTGACAACGATGTGGCGATCGCGGGCTTCGCCCTCAGACTCTGAACTCAGCCCTGCCTCAGCAATAATGTCGTGCGCGATTTTGCGTTCGTACGAGCTCATTGGCTTCATTGGAACAGGCTCACCACTTTCACGAACCTTGTCGATTACTTTGTTCACGATTCGGCTCAGTTCATCAACACGCTTCTGTCGAGAACCGCCAACGTCAAGAATTAGTCGGCTGAAGCTGGTGGTCTTCACCTGCACCGCTAGGCGGGTGAGTTCCTGCAGCGCTTCAACGGTGTCTGGTTCAGAGATTAGGCGCAGGTTTCCGCCATTCTCCGATGAGATTTCTAGATAGGCACGGCCCTGACGAACATCGATGTCGATGTCGCCATCGAGATCAAAGATGTCAAGTAGTTCCTCTAGGTAGTCGGCGGCGATGTCGCCTTCCTCTTCTAGAGCCTTGGTGTTAGTTTCGGAAGACTCAGTTGCTTCTGTTGACTCCGCGACTTCGGCCACGGTTTCTAGCTCGGTGGTCTCTTCTACCGCTTTTTCTTTTTTAGGCATATTTTGTCTCCTGTTACTTACGCTTCTTGCCGCGCTTGCGAACCGGTTGGTTGCGCTGACGCGGGGTCTCTTCTTCGATGGTCTCTGTGGTTCCAGGCGCTGGGAGTTTGCCCTTTTTAGTTAGGCGCTCCTGGCGGTCGTGCCAAGCCTTTGAACCTTCGGTTGGCATCCTGCGGATGACCACGAACTGCTGGCCCATGGTCCAGAAGTTAGAGGTTAGCCAGTAGAACATAACGCCTAGTGGGAAGCTGATTCCCGAGATGGCGAAAATGAACGGGAAAACCCAGAGCATGATCTTCTGGGTCTGCATGTACTGGGTGTTCTGGACGTTTGCCGGGTTCTGGTTCTTAGCAATGATTTGCTTCTGGGTAATGAATTGCGTCGCAGTCATCACGACGATCATCACCGCGGCCAGAATCTGCACTTCCAAATCCTTAGTGGTTAGGAAGGTGTCGGCGAGTTTTGCACCGAAGAAAGTTGCGCTAGCAAACGAGTTAACCAGCGCATCGTTTAGGAAACCGCCGACGATGTGTTTGCCCTGCTGGGCGTCGGATAGCACGAAGAACAAGCTGGTGAAGATCGGCATCTGAAGCAGGAGCGGTAGGCAAGAGCTCAACGGGTTTGACCCGGTTCGCTTGTAGATTTCCATCTGCTCTTGGGCCATCTTTTGACGCGACTCTTGGTCGGTCTTACCCTTGTACTTCTTCTGAAGTGCGGCGATTTCCGGCTGAGCTAGAACCATGTTTCGCTGGCTCTTGATTTGGCGCACGAACAGCGGAATTAGGGCGGCTCGCACCACAAGCACCATACCCACGATGGAAAGAACCCAGGTTAGGCCATCATCGGTTTTCAGTCCTAGAAAGGTGAAGACCGTGTGGAAAGAAACCAGGAGCAGTTCAACGACCCATTTGATTGGCCACAAAAAATCCATTGCTTTTTACTTTCTATCTAGGAACGACAAAACCACTAGCTAAAACCATGAAGTGCCCTGAACCAGTTTTCACAGGCTCCACACCGCCAGCCGACCAAGGATTGCATCTAACTACTCTCCAAACCGTTAGAACCGATCCGAATACAACTCCACGCTGCTGGATCTGCCCTAGGCCGTAAGCCGAACAGGTTGGGTAGTACCTACAAACATCTCCGTAAAGCGGGGAAATAACCTTTCGGTATCCCAGCAGAAAGGCAATGAGCGCATTCCTGGGTGCTAGCCAGATGAACTCGATTAGTCGCCTGATCGAATTCACTTACTGAACGCAGCTTTCGCATTGTTCAGAACTTCTTGTTGAAGTCTATTCCAATTGAAGGAGCCGGCCTCGGGTAATGCCCTGATAACCAAGTTGTATCCTGCTGGCTGGGCGGCGTTAATTTCCCTGGCAACGGAACGAAGCCTTCTCTTGATCAGATTTCTTTTGACGGCTCCACCAACGGCTTTGCTCACGATAAAACCGAAGCGGGCTTGAGTCTGAGACTCATCCCGCTGGAGGTAGAGAACGGTAGCTGTGCCTGAAATCTTGATTCCGGCTTTCATGGCTTGCCGATAGTCGGCCCCGGACCTGATTCGGCTCTCGCGTGCGAGCACCGTCTTTGTTGGCTACGCCGAAAGTTCGACGCGACCCTTACGACGACGGGCAGCCAAGATGGCGCGGCCGGCGCGAGTCTTCATACGTAGACGGAAACCGTGAGTCTTTGCACGACGACGGTTGTTCGGCTGGAAAGTACGCTTTGACATTGGTGATCACTCCAAAAATCTTTGTTTCGAATCATTGGTTAGTGTCGGGAACCCGACTGGTATTTTTGCACTCGGCTAGATTCGAAGCAGAGCAACCTATTAAACCTAAGGGTTCGAGGGGGGTTTGGTCAAGTTTTACAGCTTTTAAAATCTAAGTTTTTTTCCTAATACTTGTAGTTATCAAAAAATTAGGTCTGACACGCCGTCCCGATTTGCTTTAATCATTCAACGTTGCTCAGAATTACTCTGGTGGATTCTGAGTTTATGAAAACCTATCCACAGCCAAGTCAAAGTTATCCACATGTTATACACAGGCTTAGCGATTGTGGATAACCTGTGAACTGTCACTTATCGAAAGGGGTGTGCGTTGGACGACCTGCTAAAAACACAAAGCATTTGGCATGCCGCCCTGGACATCCTGAAAAGTGATCCGAGGATTACTCCGCCGATGCTTGGTTTTCTCGAACTTGCCGAGGCCAAGGGAATCATTAGTGAAACTCTCTACCTGGAAGTGCCCAACGATTTAGCTCGATCAATGTTGGACCAGCGGGTGCGTGGCTACATAGAGGAAGCGTTGTCTCTGAATTCGGGCGAGGGTGAGTCTTACCAATTTCGAGTTACCACCAACCCGGAGATCGAGCCCTCTTTCGTAGAGACCGCACCCTCGGATGCAGCGATTGAGTCCAGGGCCAATGAACGTCAAAATTACACACCCGTAGTCAACGGCTTCGAAACCAGGTTGAATCCGAAATACACATTCGAAAGTTTTGTTCTTGGAGAGTCGAACTCTTTTGCCAGGGCCGCCGCCTGGGCGGTAGCGAATGCACCGGCGCAAGGCTATAACCCCTTGTTCATTCACGGAAACAGTGGTTTGGGTAAAACACACCTGCTCCATGCGATCGGCAATGAGGCTCTAAGCCTTTACCCGACTTACAAAGTTCGCTACGTTTCCAGTGAAGAGTTCACCAATCACTACATCAACGCGATTGCTAACAACCGCGCGCATGAATTCCAGGACGAATACCGCCAAGTAGACATTCTTCTAATCGACGACATCCAGTTTTTACAAGGAAAAGACCAGACTCAAGAGACTTTCTTCCACACTTTTGAAAACCTGTACCGAAACAACAAGCAGGTGGTTATTTCCAGCGATGTTTCTCCGGATAAGCTGACCGGTTTTGAAGATCGAATGCGTTCCAGGTTCGAGATGGGCCTAATGCTTCAGGTGTCCGCCCCAGCGCTGGAAACTCGCATCGCAATTCTTCGCAAAAAGGCAGAAATAGACAAAGTTAGAGTTGAAGACGACATTTTTGAGTACATAGCTGAGCGAGTATCTAGCAATGTTCGTGAACTTGAGGGCACCCTGATTCGAATTACAGCTTTCGCTAACCTTAGCCGCATACC
>Ga0208595_1000897_pt1 | contig 10063 bp, 9 predicted proteins | sample LakMenEpi28Jun11_FD_150742 | JGI IMG/M metagenome (GOLD analysis project Ga0208595, IMG submission 150742) | Freshwater microbial communities from Lake Mendota, WI - 28JUN2011 deep hole epilimnion (SPAdes) | ecosystem: Environmental > Aquatic > Freshwater > Lake > Epilimnion/Euphotic zone ...
GTTGCTGGCGAGCCCCTATCGCGCTTTTACGAGGCCGAGCATCGCGCGCATGGTGTCGATGTGCGCCTTGGTGTTGAAATACGTGGCATACAGGGCGAAGATTTTGTCACCGGTGTGCATTTGGCCGATGGCGAGGTGATCCCCGCCCAAATGGTCATTGTCGGCATTGGTATCATTCCCGCCGTTGCGCCTTTGCTGAACGCTGGCGCGGCGGGCGGGGCCGGAGTTGATGTCGATGCCTATTGCCGGACGTCATTGCCTGACATCTATGCCATTGGCGACTGCGCGGCCCATGCTAATGATTTTGCAGGGGGCAATGTCATGCGCGTTGAATCGGTGCAGAACGCCAATGATATGGCGAATGCCGTGGCCAAAAGCCTGACTGGTGCGTTGACGCAATATCATGCGGTGCCATGGTTCTGGTCCAACCAATATGATTTGCGTCTGCAAACGGTAGGCATCAGCGCGGGTTATGATGCCACGGTGTTGCGCGGAGATCCTGATACCCGCAGCTTCTCTTTGGTCTATCTGAAGGCCGGTAAAGTTATTGCGCTCGACTGCGTCAACGCGACCAAGGATTATGTCCAAGGCCGCTTGTTCGTGACCGAGGGCCTCTCGCCCTCGGCTGAACAATTGGCCGATACCGACGTGCCATTGAAGGAACTCGCCGCAGCTTTGATGGCCAACTGATGTAAATTTGCCCCCAGTCCGTTCCGCCCTCACGGCCATTTTAGGCCCAACCAATACGGGTAAGACGCATCTTGCTGTCGAACGGATGTGCGCGCATTCCAGCGGGATGATCGGGTTTCCTTTACGCTTGCTGGCGCGGGAAATTTACGACCGCGTTGTCGCCATGAAGGGCGTGCAGAATGTTGCTTTAATCACGGGTGAAGAGCGGATCGAACCGCCGCAAGCCCGCTGGTATTGCTGCACCGTTGAAAGCATGCCCATTCAGAAGGAATTTGCCTTCGTCGCCATAGACGAAGCGCAATTGGGTGCCGACCCCGAGCGCGGGCATATTTTTACCGACCGGATATTGCATGCGCGCGGGCGGGAGGAAACGATGATCCTGGGCTCGGAAAGCCTCCGCCCGATTATCCGATCTTTGTTACCCGATGCTGAAATCATCTCCCGTCCGCGTTTTTCGACTTTGAGCTATGCTGGCGCGAAGAAGCTGTCGCGTTTGCCCAAACGGTCAGCGATCGTCGCTTTCTCGATAGAACAGGTCTATGCGGTCGCCGAAACATTGCGCCGAATGCGCGGTGGCGCGGCGGTCGTTATGGGGGCGTTGTCACCGCGCACGCGCAATGCGCAAGTCGCGATGTTCCAATCAGGCGAGGTGGACTATCTCGTTGCGACCGACGCCATTGGCATGGGGTTGAACCTTGATGTCGCGCATGTCGCATTCGTCAGCCTCTCCAAATTCGACGGTTCGCGCCGCCGCCGCCTGACCGTCGCCGAAATGGCGCAGATTGCTGGACGTGCTGGCCGGCACCAGCGCGATGGTAGTTTCGGGACATTGGCTGGCGAGGGCAGCGAATTCACGCCGGAAGAAGTGTTGGCGATTGAGGGGCACAGTTTTCCAAGTCTGGACTGGTTGTATTGGCGCGAAGCCAATCCGCGTTTTAACGATATCGCGACGCTGATAGCGGATTTGGAGAAGAAGCCACATCGTCCGGGGCTATTGCCTGCGCCGAAGGTCATCGACCTGTTGGTGCTGAAACGCTTGGCCGAAATGCCCGATGTGAAAGCGCTCATCCGCCATCATGTGGACGTCGCCCGGCTTTGGGAGGTCGCGTGCTTGCCTGACTTCCGGCAAATGGGCGAGGAGCATCACAGCCGATTCGTCGCGTCTTTATGGCAATATCTGGGACAAAATGACCGTGTCATTCCACAAGGCGTCTATGCCAGCGAACTTGCGCGGCTCGACAATATCCAAGGCGATGTCGATACGCTTTCTGCGCGAATCGCGGCGGTGCGGACCTGGACCTATATCGCCCATCGGAGCGATTGGTTGACCAATCCGCCCGCCATGGCGGAACGCGCACGCGCGTTGGAGGAAAAACTGTCCGACGCGTTGCACGATGCATTGCGCCAGCGATTTGTCGATAAACGCACATCCATGCTGCTGCGGAAAAGCGCGAAAGACGTCGGTTTATTGCCTGTGGACATTCAAGCCGACAACCGTGTTCTGGTCGATGGGGAGGACATTGGAACTTTACAGGGTTTCGCCTTTCGGGTTGACCCGGCGGCCAAAGCAAGTGACCGTAAGCTGTTATTGGCCGCCGCCGAACGACATTTGGCAGCATATTTGAGACAAAAGGCAAAGGACGTAAGCATGGCAGAGGATAGCGAATTCTCGCTCGCAGCCGATGGAGAAGGCAAGCCCGCAATTTTCTGGCAGGGCGAAATATTGGGCGCGCTGACCAAGGGGCGGACACTGCTTCAACCTGCATTTACGCCGGTGAAGGCGGTTGCTGGCCTTGAAGGCGACGCGTTGCGCGAGATTACCACCCGGGCCGAAGGCTGGATTGCAGCGCAATTGGCGAAGGCCATGGGCGGCATAGTCGGACTATTGGAACTCGCCCAGCAAATAGATATCGATGGCAATGTCCGCGCGCTTGCCGTGCGATTGGCAGACGAAGGCGGCATAGCGGGCCGGCATTATTTGGCCGATGCGATTGCGGCATTGCCTAAGGAAGCACGCGGCGCAGCGCGTAAGGGCGGCATCGTCTTTGGCGCACTTGATATTTATCATCATGCCGCGCTGAAGCCAGCGGCGGCCAAATGGCGTGCAGCATTATTTGCGGCGCGCGACAATCGCGCGATGCCCGAACTTCCGCCCGAAAGCGCGGTGCATTTGAAGGCGTGGAATTTTGCCAATGCCTCCGAAGCGCGCAATGCAGGCTATCGCCGGATTGGCGACGAATATGTCCGCATTGACCTCGCTGAACGGGTTATCAAAAAAGCGCATGAAGCACGCGGGCAGGGTAATCTGTTTGGCATGGACATGGCGTTCGCCACGTCTTTGGGCATCAGCGAAGCCGGATTAAAGGCCCTGATGCGTGATGCAGGCTTCCGCCCGGCGGAGAAGACGCCAGAGCCGCAAGTTGTGCCTGAGACGGTCGTTGATAATGTGGTTGAGCCAATTGAGGTTGTTGCAGAAGAGGTCGCACGGACGCCCGAACCTGAAAAACTAGAGGCGGCGGTTCCCGCGGAACCCGAAGCGAGCGCCCCAGAGGCCGCCGCGCCGCCAGCAGCGGAGCCGCAAGCCATTACCCTGACGCATTGGCGCTGGGTTGGCCTTCCAAAGCCGCGCCCGCCCGAACAGCGTCAGCCGCGCGCTAAGCCGCAACACCAGGCATCCCGCGCAACGGGTAACCCACAGGTCAAACAACAAGCCAAGCCCGAGCGCGCACCCGTTGCCGCAAAGCAAAGCGCACAACCATCATCCCTTGCGTTGCAATTGGCGGCGCTAAAGGGGCTTAAGCTGTAGGGTCGGGGCGAAGTTGCGGGTCGACAAACTTCTGTTCTTTCTGCGATTTGCCAAGAGCCGGACGCTTGCCCAAAATTGGGCGGAGACCGGGCATATCCGCGTTAACGGTCGCCGGGTGGAAAAGGGTAGCCTGCCCATCGCCATCGGCGATGTCATCACATTGCCCATTGGCGAAGCTGTGGTATCGTTCAAAGTGCTATCCATGCCAATACGGCGTGGTCCCGCCTGTGAGGCATTGCTTTGCTATCAGCGCATAGACTAAAAATTGGCAGGCAGTTGCATTCCGCCGTTGACTTCCCCCCGCGCCTCGCAATAGGCAGAAAACTACAACGGCTACTCCGTCGCCGCATTTGGGAGATTTCCGCAAGTGACTTATGTCGTTACCGATGCCTGCATCCGCTGCAAATATATGGACTGCGTTGAAGTGTGTCCGGTGGATTGCTTTTATGAAGGCGACAATATGCTCGTCATCAACCCCAATGAATGCATCGATTGCGGCGTCTGCGAACCTGAATGCCCAGCAGAAGCGATCTTGCCAGACACCGAAAACGGTCTGGAGCAATGGCTTGAATTGAACACGACCTATAGCGCGGAATGGCCGAACATCACCTCAAGTCGTGAACCGCCTGCTGATGCAGATGAGTTTAAGGGCGTAGAAGGCAAGTTCGACAAATATTTCAGCCCCGACCCCGGCGAGGGCGATTAAGCTCTCGCGGCGCGGGACGCCTTTAACCAGTCTTTCTGATAGGCTTCCACTTCACGTAACGCGGCAAAAACCGTCATGTCTGGTGCTGTGTGGCCCGTGCGGCCGAGGGCGAATATCTGGCTGTAAAACCAATATTGCGTGGCAAATCCCTCCATGCTGCGAACCATCTTGATCTTGCGTAGGCTTGAAAGCCATTTAGGCAGCAGCTTCAATTGGTTCTCGACCTTGGGTAACATCGCCATACCACTTAGCAGCCTCTTTGGCGCTTCGGGCATCACGCATAATGGCCGGGCAAGGCCGATGACGTCGGCACCGCCGTTGCACAATGCTTGATCCATTGCCGATACGCTGCGGAAACCGCCTGTAACCATCAGGGGTATTTTCAACTCGGCCTTCATCGCTTGGGCGAAATCAACAAAATAAGCTTCGCGGGAGAGCGTGGTTTCTGCGACATTCTGGGCTTCTTCCGCCTCCATGCCTTGAATGCCAAGAAGCTTGGGTTGCTCATAAGTGCCGCCCGAAATCTCGATGAGGTCCACACCCGCATCCTGCAACCATCGGGCCACTTGCAGGCTGTCCTCAAAGGCAAAGCCGCCGCGCTGGAAATCGGCGCTGTTCAATTTGACGGAAATGGGGAATTCGGGTCCGACCAATATGCGCACAGTGTTTATCGTGAACATCAGGAAACGGGCGCGGTTCACAAGGCTTCCGCCCCAGCGGTCGGAGCGTTGGTTCGACCGTGGGCTTAAGAACTGCGAAATCAGATAGCCATGCGCGGCATGGATCTGAACGCCAGTAAATCCGCCATTTTTGCAATGTAATGCGGCCTGACCAAAGCGGCCAATGAGGTTAAGGATTTCGTCCTCGGTTAAGGCGACAGGCGTACCAAATTGTCCACCGGGTAACCCCAGCTTGACCGCAGAAGGTGCCTTGGGACGCGGGTTGACCGCGCGCATCGTCTGCCGTCCGGCATGGCTGATCTGTGCCCAGAAATGATTGCCGTTGTGGGTCGCAGCCTTTGTCCAGAATTGGAGGGCTGTCATCATCTCGGCGTCGGGATGTCCGTCAAAAAAGACGTTGCCGGGGCGCTCAAGATGGTTCGCATCAATTTGAATATTGCCCGAAATATGCAGGCCAGCGCCGCCATCGGACCAAATGCCATATAGGCGTTGCAATTCAGGTGTCGGACGACCCAATGGGTCGGCAAGTCCCTCGGTCATTGCGGCCTTTGCGATGCGGTTGTTAAGCACGGCCCCGCAAGGTAGCGTCAGCGTGTTGCTTAGTCTCACTCGGAATCGCCGGACGCTTCGACTTTTGCCGTGTCTGCTGCATCAGTTTTGGCTGGGGCAGCATCCCCGCTTGCGACAGGTGCCGACACATCTGCGCCAGACTGAACCGGCACATCATCAATGGCTTCGTCCGTGTTGATCATGTCGTCGCTGATCGTGCCTTCTAGGCTGTCGAGATTATCCATGCGCGTTTCGGTCGCCTGATTATCTTCTGTCGAACCGCCGCATGCGGACAAAAGCAGCATCATGGCAAGGGCAGGCGTAAAGTTGCAAAAGCGCATAATATCCTCGTCGGTCTAAGTCGGCGAGACCGTACAATTTTCATCTGCTTTCGCAAGACTATTGAGAAAATCGGGGAAAGTGGAAAGCAAAGCGGTATCAAAATCTGATAGGGTGGCGTTGATACCTAACGCGGCGAGGCTGGTTACCGGATATTCCGATATCCCACAGGGTACGATGCCGGAAAAATGGTTGAGATCAGGCGAAATATTTACGGCAAAGCCATGCATTGTGACCCATTTGCGAATACGTACGCCAATCGCGCCGATTTTCGCCTCTCGGCCGTCTTGCGTGTCGCACCAAATGCCGATGCGCCCTTCGGCGCGTCGGGCTTCGATACCAAAATGGCCAAGCGCATGTATCACCCAGCCTTCCAACGCATGGACGTAGCAGCGAACATCCTTGCTGTGGCGGGCAAGGTCCAATAGGACATAGCCAACGCGCTGACCCGGCCCATGATAAGTGTATCGCCCGCCGCGCCCCGTGTCATAGACTGGAAATTGCTGGCTGAGTAGTTCTGTGGGGTCCGCACTGGTGCCGCTGGTGTATAAGGGCGGGTGTTCCAGCAGCCAAATAAGCTCTCTTGCGTTGTCATCACGGATGGCCCCCTGCAACGCCTCCATCCGCTTTAGCGCGTCTGGATAAGGTATTAGGCCTGTTGATATGTCCCAGTCGATATTGTGATCCAAAATCATCATGCGCCCTTTAGCATATTGCAAGCGGCTTGCCACCGCATATGTCTGCCATTTTGGCGTCCTTCGGATTTGATCCATTTTGTCCATTGCCACGTTGGCAAGCTTGGACTTAGAACCACTAAGCCCTGCGCTTACCGCCTTGCACTGAACAATATGGTCTCAAACCGCGAAGGTGGATTTAAGTGGTCCTGACCCTAAGGAGAAGTTATGCCAAAGAAGCTTGATTATCGCGCTGTCTGGACTGACGCGCGGGCTTTGCTTGCGGCGCATAAAGAGGCGATTGCGGCAATCGCAGGTTTCTTCATTTTCATGTCGGCATGGATTTCGGCATTTCTCGTGCCGCCGCTGATCTTTGAAAATCTGGGCAATTCGAATCAGGCTGTCGTGGAAATCAGCCGCTATTTCGAAGCCAACTGGCGCGTTCTTGTGCCGACGATGTTGGTAACCATATATGGCAGCCTGTCGCTGTACGTGCTGATGTCGGGTCGTCGCTTGGAAAAAGTGGGGGATGCTCTTGGAATCGCAGCAGCATTATTCCTCCCTTATTTGCTTGCAAGCTTGCTCGTTGGCTGGGCCACCTTGGCTGGATTTTTTCTGCTGATAATACCCGGCCTCTATCTTTCTGGCCGCTTTGCAATATTGCCCGCCGTCGTCACGCAGGGTGCGGGGGATGGTATAAACAAATCCATCATCCGGACTTGGCGCGTTACAAGTAATTGCGGTTGGGCGATTCTGTTCTTGATGCTTTTCGTTGCTGTCATAGTGCGCATTTTCGCCGGTGTGGCCGATGCCGCGATCGTCGCCATTTGCCAGTCGATCGCTGGCGAAGATGGCGTCCCGATTGTCGAGTCCGCCGTCAAGGCGCTGTTTGTTGCTTTGGAGGCCGTGGCCTTCATATTGATGTTAGTCGCCGTCAACCGTCAGCTTTCCGCGCAGACACCTAACCTATAAGCGGGATATGCGGCGCAGCATCGCGCGGTATGAGGCCATGAAGGCGTGGATCGGGGAAGGTTTCCAACTGCCGTTGATAGGCGGTGAAACCGGACCTTTGGTAAAAGGCCAGCGCCTGGGGACCATCAAGCGTACAGGTGTGCACCCACATCCGCTGAACGTCGGCCTCCGCCCAGCCCAATTGTAGCGCCATCGCCATCAGCCATTTGCCATGACCCTTGCCAGCCAGCTCTGGCACAAGGCCGAAAAAGGCAATCTCGCATTGTCCGGCCTGCCGGAAATCAAGCTCCAATATCCCGACCTCAATTCCGCGCCGGTCCAGAACGGCAAAGATTCGCACTGCAGGGTCGTGGATGATGTGCAACAGGTCGGTGTCGTTAAGCGCGAGCCGGGAGAACCAAAGCCATGGTTCGCCAATCCGGCGATACAGCGTGCGGTACCTATCTGCCGTTGGCGCTTGCCATTGTTCCAATCGCAGCTCTGACGCTGGCAGCGGCCGCAACGGCGGACGGCGCGCCATTTCCAACGATGTTACAATGGCACCAAGTTCACCATGGGCAATCGGGCTAAATACCATGTGGGTTCAGGTCCATACAACTTCGGGTGGTAGGCTCATCAATATCGCGTCGACATTGCCGCCAGTCTTCAATCCAAAGGCCGTGCCACGGTCATATACCAAGTTAAACTCGGCATAGAGGCCACGCCAGCGCAATTGCGTCTGCTTTTCTTCGGCACTGAAAGGTTGGTTCATGCGGCGGCGGACGAGCTTTGGAAAGATGTCGAGAAAGGCATTTCCGACATCGCGGGTGAACGCGAAATTCTGTTCAAACAATGCGTCGCTCGTGTTTTCGAGATGATCGTAAAATATCCCGCCGACGCCGCGATGGACGTTGCGGTGCGGAATCCAGAAATATTCGTTCGCCCATTTGCGATAACGTTCATACACATCGGGGCCAAAAGGCGCGCAGGCCGCACGGAGGCGCGCATGGAAGTCGTCCGTGTCTTCCGCATAGGGAATAGGCGGGTTAAGATCGGCACCGCCGCCAAACCAGCTTTTCGTTGTAACCAGGTAACGCGTATTCATATGCACCGCGGGCACATGCGGGTTTGCCATGTGCGCTACGAGGCTGATACCCGTCGCGAAAAAACTGGGGTCTTCGGCAGCACCATGAATGGTTTTGGCAAATTCGGGGTTGAAGCTACCGCCGACGGTCGACACATTCACGCCGACTTTCTCGAAAACCTTGCCCTTCATTACCCCGCGGACACCGCCGCCACCGGGGGAGCCATCATGGTCGTTGCGGTCCCATGGGGTATATTCAAACGACACGTCGGACCCTGCCTCACGCTCAATCGCTTCAAACGACGCGCAAATGCTGTCGCGAAGCGATTCGAACCATGTCCGCGCGGCCTGTTGGCGTTGATCTAATATCAGGGTCATCTCTCACCTCTCGGGAATGAATGGGTCTGCCTAAGACCTTCTGCCAAAGCGATGCCAGCCGATACCGAAATGTTCAAGGAACGAAATCCTGCGGCCATCGGAATACACACGCGCGCGTCGGCACGTGCATGCACTTGCGCTGGTGCCCCTTTGCTTTCGGACCCCATGAGAATGATGTCATCGGGACGAAATGTGAATTGTGGAAGCGGGGTAGACGCCTTGCTGGACATCAAGACGATCCGCGCGCCGTCCAAAGTTTCGAGAAAGGCCGACCAGTCGGCATGACGCTGAAGCTGGACATGTTCCATATAATCCATGCCTGATCGTTTCAATGCGCGTTCGGAAAAGGCAAAGCCGCAAGGCTCGATGATATCGCATATGACGCCAAAGCAGGCCGACGTGCGCAAAACCGCTCCGACATTTCCGGCCATATCCGGCTGATACAGCGCAATGCGCATAACGAACTCCCTGCTGAAAACTTATAGGGTCCGATTAGCGCGCAACATATGGCACAGGCAACCATGCGTGTCTGCATGATGCGCTTGTAAGGCAAGAAAATTGGAGCGGGTAAGGGGAATCGAACCCCTCTAGCTAGCTTGGAAGGCTAGTGCATTACCACTATGCTATACCCGCGACGGACCAATTGGCCGTTTGAAGCGCCGCTATTGCCATTATCCGGCCACAGCGTCAACGCCCTCATTGCAAAAGAAAGGGCCGCAAAAGCGGCCCCTTCAAAAAATAGGTTTCACCCTATCAATGCTTTTTGTCTGCCCAGATAGTTTTGTAGGACATCCACGCAAGCACGGTGAAGATGATCAGGAAGCCCAATGCCGCCCAACCTGCGCTCTTGCGGTTTTCCATCTTTGGCTCTGCTGTCCATGCCAAGAATGCAGAAACGTCTTTCGCCATCTGCTCTTTGGTGGCCTTCGTGCCATCATCATAGGTAACTTGGTCATCACCCACAATCGGGTTGGCCATAGCGATGTTCAGATTTGCAAACCATGGGTTGAAGTGCAGGCCAGGAGGTGTTGCCGCGTCAGGGAATTCCTTCAGCAGCTCTTTGCCTTCTGTATTCTTATAACCCGCTTGATCGCGGTAGCCCATCAACAAGGAATATACATAGGCCGTGCCATCGGCGCGCGCCTTGGTGATCAGCGAAAGATCGGGCGGAAGCGCATTATTGTTGGCCGCACGTGCAGCCGTTTC
>Ga0208595_1000899_pt1 | contig 10043 bp, 12 predicted proteins | sample LakMenEpi28Jun11_FD_150742 | JGI IMG/M metagenome (GOLD analysis project Ga0208595, IMG submission 150742) | Freshwater microbial communities from Lake Mendota, WI - 28JUN2011 deep hole epilimnion (SPAdes) | ecosystem: Environmental > Aquatic > Freshwater > Lake > Epilimnion/Euphotic zone ...
TCCGTTGGCGGCACAAACGATTTTTCCGTCGGTGCCGCCTTGGATTTTTCAACTTTATAACCAAAAATTTCCATTATTCAATTTTACTTTTCAATATTACGCAAGAGTTTCTTCAGGACGACCACCAGCAAAAGTGGTATAGTGCTGGTACTGGAATGTTACTGTAAACTCTTCAACGACATCGTTCTGACCATACTGAAGAGCAATTTCCGACATGTTAATCGGGAATGCATCTGCAAGTACATAGGTTTGAAGAGGAACATCGTTGCGATCAAGATGCGTCACAGTGATTTCTGTTTGGTAGCTGCTTGGTCTAGTTTCACCTCTGTTGGTGACCAGATTGTTCATGAGATTCATCCATCTTTCGAATGGACGACGAAGTTTAAATTCTGTATCGTTTACAATAGTAATTGTCCATGGATCGAAGACACGCTCACCAGCGAGTTTAACTTCACGACCACGATACTGAAGTAGAGTTGGGTTTACGTTAGACGCAGGAAGTGCAGCACCCGTAACAAGCAAAGATGCCTCACCGATGTTTGCACCAACCAATTGAGGGAAGGTTAGGAGTACGCGGAATTGGTTAGGTCTTGCACCACCAGCCCCAAGTAACCCCTTAAATTGTGAAATATCCATTATTAGATCTCCATTTCTTTCTTATTTATAGGGTTATGCGCCGACTTCTTCAAACGAAATTGAAGTTCTCGTAGCGACGAAATTCAATTTGATGAAGTTAATCGATTTTGCTGGTTTGATAAAGATGTCAGCAACGAATTCGTTACGGTCAATTACTTCGCCAGTGTTATTTGATTCGTCACACACAACACGGAAGTCAAAGATACCACGGCGACCACGAACATCGCGGAGGAATGGTTCTACGATCGACTTGAACTGTGCACGAGTAAAGACATCGTTGAATTCGAACAACTGGAACTTAGCAGCAGTCGAGATTGCCTTCTCAAGAACGATGAACAGACGACGAACATTGATACGATCGAATGCCGATGGTTTAGCAAGAAGTGTCTTGTCACCATAGAGAACAATACCGTTTCCTGCAAGACTTGCAACAGGGTTGATACCATTCTTATACAATTCGTCGCGATTTGTTTGGTTTGGAGACCAAAGAAGTTTAACAACATTCTTAATCGCACCACGATTTAGACCAGCAGGTGAGAACCATGGATCATTGGTATTGTCAGTACGTGCACAAAGACCAGCAATGTCAGCGTTCAAAGGAACGTTTACAAACACGTCATTGTAACGATCGTATTGGCGCTTCCAACCTGAGTCAGCAACAACATACGAACTGAAACGATTTAGATCTTCTTTGAAGTATGTGACGATATCATCTGCTTCATCCCCTGAGTTGTTCTTGACAGCGGCAAGAGGAGGAGAAACAAAGGTAACGCAATCTAAACGACCAAGTGAAAGTGTATCAATTGCATGTTGGCAAACAGCGTCACTGTGTCCGCCAGTAATTACAAGAGAGATATCTACTAGTTCTTTATCTGTAAACAACGAGTAACCATCTTCAAGATCGCCAGTAGCAGGGGCAGCATCAACACCACCTGTGAACGTGCAAGTGTGTTCACCCGCAGTATCGATAGGTTGATATACACCAGCGCTGGCAGCAGCACCCCATGAAAGGTCTTCAGTATCATCCTGAGTTGGGTGTTTACCCCACCAAGCATACTTTGATTGTGTGTTGATTACGTTCTTGTAGTAAAGTGTTCCACCGTCATTGCCCTTTGCATCGGATGCAACTGACAAATATGGGAACTTCTCAAGAACTGTCCCTGCAGTTCCTGTGAACATCCCGAGATTATCGACTACGATTACGTGGACTTCATCTTTAGATGCACCCTTAGCAGCAGCATAGGCAGAAGTTCCTGGTGCACCAGAGAAATTCGCCGCATAATCCCATGTGTCGAAACCAGTCGAGTCACAGATTGAAACAATCAGACTATTGCCCTTTGTTCCAGGATACTTTGCAGCAAATTCATACGCTTCTTCACCGTCGCTGAAACTATCTTCATAAACGGTTTGGTTTGGAATGAGAACTGCAGTTTGACCGCATCCAACAGCGTTTCTTGCGGCCGAACCGACTGCACGAACGAGTTTGAGGTTGGTAGTATATGCTAGGAAGTTTGCAGCAGAATAGAAGTCTACTGCATTAGTGCTATTTGGTCCACCGAACTTACTTACAAGTTCGTTTTCAGATCCAATAGTAACGATTTCTTGCGCTGGTCCCCATGCGAAGTTGCCAACGAATGCACCAGCAGATGTTGAAACTGCTGGAACTACATTAGTAAGGTCTTGCTCGGTAACTAGGACTCCAGGCGATAACTGAAAAGCCATGTTTTTCTCCTTATGTTAAAATGATCAGTTTCATTTTATCTTTTATTTATAACTCATGTATTTTGTGTTTATCGATACGATGTATCGACTTTCCAATAATCACCCCCAGCAATAAAAACTTCTTCTTCAGTACCACTAATAATAACACCAAAGGGGGTAAGGTCTTCTTCAATTTGTCTCATTTGATTTGCATATAATTTCTCACGAATATCTATGTCTGTCAAATCTTTAAAGTATGTGTTTGTGGTTAACCATCCGAACAGTACTAGGCACATTGCTAAGTCGTCATGATAACCTTCGTCTGCTTGATACGATCCTGCCTTTTCAATAAACGTTGACAACTCGCTGATTGTATCAGCATCAAAAATTTGTAACTTCATTTCTTCTAATAACGACTTAAACGTAAAACAACCTTGTCTTTTGACCTGCTTTGACATCTTGACACCAAAGGTTGTCGTTCTGCCAAATCCAGGAGACAGGTATTGTTTGTTCGCATCTCGAGCAGTGGTAAGAATATTATCATATTCTAAGTCGCTGTGTAAAATATCAGCGACTTGCTGCCCAATATCATTAACTTCAATCAATACATGTGCGGAATTATAATCTCTCGCTACTTTATTTATAATATTAGGAAACAGTAGTGGAGCAATCTTGTTGTCTCGATACTTCGCAACCATCTTATAAGGCACTGTAGTAACGTCGATTACGACTGCAGTGGAGTAGTCTCCGCCGATACCTCTGGCAGTGTCGACCGTCATCGTATATGCTCGGTCTGGCATAGGTTCTTCGAAGATATCCAATCCATCTTTAGTATAGACGGGATCGATAGAACTCATATTACCAAGAGTCTTAGCATTAATAAGCGTATTGCTTGATCCGAGGAAGTTACACATAACTTCCTGATTGAATTTCAATTCACCAAGAAGTCTTAGTTGTTCTTCTGCCCATGCATCATCGCGCCCTGGAATTTCAGTGTATGGAATGAACATAGGCACAAAACCATTTGCGCCCTTTTCTGCTTCGTTCCAGAATTTCCAGAAGTGGTTATACCCCAGAGGTGTTGAGGTCAGAAGGATCTTAGTTGTTTGACCCGCAGAAATCGTAGGATAAACTGAAGCGAAGAACTGCTCAGCAACAGTGTTTGGAATAATCGCTGCTTCGTCGATATACAACCAGTTAACAGACTTACCACGAATACCGCTGGTAGTTGTCGCCGAAGTAAATACCTTCGATCCATTTTCTAATTCAATGTCACCCTTGTTCCAAGTTTTTACGCCTTGTTGCATCCATAGTGGCAAGTTCTCATACATGCCTTGGTAACGAGACATAACTTCTCTTGCCGCAGAGGTTTTATTCGCCATAATAGCGACAGTCTTGGCTTCTTGGAACAGCGTATACCAGAGGATACATGCAGCGGATGTAATGGTCTTACCCTGCTGACGACCCTCCATAAGAATCGCTTTACGATTGTCTAGGATATGTCTTACTTTGCGCTTCTGGCAATCATAAAGTTTGAATAACTGAAGACCGTGATCAAGAGTAACGATCTGACAATAGTTCTCAATAAAGTAAATAGGATCTTCTTGGCACAACTCGAGTTCTGCCAACTGCTCCATTGTAAAACTATGCTTATGCCCGATCGGTTTTAAATTAATATTACCGTGATACGAGGATTCTTCTTCAGTCATGATCAATTATTTTTGCCTTCTCTGCTTTCAATGCTTTCAAAAGATCCGCAGTTGAACCAGCAAACACAATATTATTCTGGGTTTCAATATTGCCCTTTGCTGGTTGCTGTTCGCGCAATTTCTTTTTCCTTGCCTGAAGATCCAATAGATCCTTAGCAGTATCACCAGTTGTTTTGATTAACTGTCCGACAACTTCATAGGCGCGAGGACTGTCGCTGGCAAGTGCAACGTTTAACATTCCGTCAAGTGCTTGTTGACTTTTGTCGATAAGAGTATTAAGTTTCTGCCTTGCGACTTGATAATCATCCTCAATATCATCGCCCGTTGGTATATACGCAACTGGAACTTGAATTGGGGTGGCAGGTGGGATAACTACTGCGGTTGATACTTGTTCAGTCTTAGTCCCAAAAATCTCATCTAGTTTTTCATAGTTATTCGAAGAACTCATCGAATGTCTCCACATAGTCCCACGCACCAATTTCAGGTGTTACGTCGGATGGTGATGTTGTCACTGTATATTTTTGTCCATTGTTGATATCAACTATATCATTTGCATATGTATTTGCAATAGCAGTTCTAATGATACCTTGAAGTTCGACTGGACCGTAAAAATTCAATCCAAGTTTGAAATTCAATGTCCAAATGATAGACTGTCTTTGGGCAAAATCGCCCTCGTATTGATCCTCATAATCGATACCCTCCAGAGTTATTTGCAAATCGCGTTTGATTCCCATCTCTGGAATATCATTAATCGTGACACAAAAATCTGGATTAAAGAATGGCAAGATCTGCTCAATAATTTGCAAACCATCATCTTGGTTCTTTGCAAAAATAAAAAGAGAAATATTCATATCGTATGGAGTGCTGGTAAATTGTGATCGCAATTTATTGGTATCATCGCCTGCACCAACAGCAACGTTTTTGGTAAGTATGTTAATCTTACGGGTCGGATTATAATTGAGTCCAGTGATTTCAAACCCAATTCTTGGTAGTGTAATTGCAGTGCTTGCTGGATCCGTCGTAGGAACCGAGGCAATACGAGCAAGGAATTTTTGTTTGGTGGAATATGCTAATGGAACACGAAGACTCTGTGCAAATTCACCAGCAGAGTTCTTGCGCTGCACAACTAGGTTGTTAAAGATAGTACCAAATGCAATAATCGCTTTGCGAATATGCGAGTGATAGAAAAATTTACCTGCGAACATTTACTTTCTCACTAAAACTTCGCCGAATGGATTGATAGACGTAAAGTCCAGAATTCCATCAGCATATGCAATATTGTCGTAATCTTCATTATTTGCCAGAGGATCAATATCAGTCACCGAGTAACCACCCAAGATTAGCGAATCGCCAGAATTTAATAGTAAATTAAATCCGCTATTCAACAAGAACTGGTATGCATATTGGTCCTGTGACTTATCGTCGATAACATCAATTTCTGGATTGCCAGTAATAAATCTTTCAGAACTATATTCGAAGACTTCACATTTCAGTTTGAATACGTTAATCTTGCCTAGTTGGTAGAACGGATTAAGAAAGTCAACAAACTTGATTTCAAAGAAAGTTTTGGTCTTTGGAAAATATAGAATGTCACCTTCTGACGGTCTTGTTGTCAGTTGTAGATTCTCGGCGTTATTCGCGACTGATTCTTCCCAACGTCTCTTAGAAACTACAAAACTTGCAGATGCTCTAAACTCAAATCCGAACTTAGTGAACAGATCGCCCTCACCCTCAAATCCTTCTACATTCTCTAGATACATTTCCAGAGGATAGAATTGACTGAAATATGATAGAGGATCTTCGCCGAAAATTGGATCTTGGTTAGCAATAGTTCTCGGAAGATAGTAAACATCGTGACCATAAATCTTCAAACTTTCAATGACAAGATCCTCCACCAAACGTTGTTCGTTTGTGGTTCCCGATGTATTTCCAGATTGAAAGTAGAAGTTAGTAGGCATCTATTATCCTGTATAAAAATCGACAGGAAGTTCCGACTTGAGTTGCATTTCGTTTTCGATTTGTTTAATCTCGTCGACTGCTTCGTCATAGACTTGTTGACCGTTTAGAACAACACCACCTGGAAGTTGGATTCCACCGAACTTCTTCATGTTCTCACCCCATTGACGTTTAATCAATGCAGTGGTATACATTTTCAAGAACATGTCATTATAGACTTTAGTATATTCTGATGGATCTAGAATACGATAACACTCGACGATAATGTGGTCACCGACTTGGAAAGTATCGTTCCAATTTACGTCGATATAAAGTTTATCTGTTTTTCTGTTGAACCTAATCGAACGCTGTCCAGGAAAAATCTGGTCATACATTTGCAGAGTTGTTTTAACTTGCGCATAGTAGATAAGGTCTGCTGCCAAAAGATTATACATGTCGTTAAGTCTAAATTGATAGACCAAGTTGAACATGTTATTTGGATTTTCCATACCATCTCCAGGAGCATTGAAATTGAACATCTTGATGATGCCAATTACTGAGTCTGGAATAGGAATATATTGTTTATCTACATCACCTGGAGTATAGAAGTTTGTCGTCGCAAGTGCGCGAGTGAACCCTGAAGTAAGACCAGTTACATTTTCACCTGCTTGGAATACACCCTTTGTCGTATCAGTTGTGGCAGTAGTTCCATTAAGCGAAAGTAAATAACAAGATGCACCTGATGTTTCCCCGACGATTTTTTCGCCGAGTTCAAATGACGGAGAACTTAGTCCACTAAATTTGAGAGTGTTGCCCGTGATTTGATGCTTCAGATAAGTTCGTTCAACACCATCGAAATGGTATTCTTGAAAATACTGTAGTGCATCATCGACACGATCTTCTATTTGATCTTCGTCAACATTAATTTCAATTACTGGAAACCCAAGTCTACGAAGGCAGTAATCAATTAGTCCTTGTCTGGATGAAATGGTCATTTGTTATCCTCTATTTCGGACTATTTATAATGATCCCATGTCATACACTGTAGGATCTACCCCTGCAAGATCGCCTAAATCGATTGTTCCTGGAATAGTAAAGAAATCTGGATTATATCCACCGACTTCGATAATACTTCCGTCGGTTTTTTTAGAATATAATGTTCCGTCTGCTAAGTTTACTGCAAGTTCTCCGACTGCAATTTGTCCTGCGGTGGGGACTGCATTAGAAGTTTCACTTCTTTTGAGTTGGATTACTGTTGTCATAATTAATTCAATAGAGTTCCTGCTGCATCATAGATATTGATTCTGAAATATGCGCTTGAGTTTCCGTCAAGAAGATCCGCATCTAGACCAGATCCAGTACCATCAACGGTTTTAATTGCATCAAGCATATTCGTAGCGGTAAACGATCCACCCAGAGAAACTGCAGTTCCTGCTAAAGTGATTGCGCTGTTTGCTAGTTTATTATTAGCAATTGAACCAGCAAGCATCGTATTGGTAACTGAACTAGTATCAGTAGTATAGACACCGTTAGTTACGGATGACGCATTACCTGTGAGAGCGCCCACGAATGCAGTTGAAGTGACCGAAGTCAATCCAGCAAAGGTTGTTACAGTTCCGCCAAGACTTACATCTGTCGAACCAATTGTGACTTTGCTATTTGTTAGAGAAGCATTGCCGATATTCGATAGGGTATTTGATGCACCACTGATTGTTTTATTGGTTAATGTATCAGTAGTAGCACGTCCGACCAGTGTATCCGTGCTTGTTGGTAAAGTCAGCGTACCAGTGTTAACAATACTACCAATTACAGGACTTGTTAGAGTCTTGTTTGTAAGAGTTTGCGTTGCTGTAGTGCCAACAACTGGAATATAGTTGGTGCCATCTACTGTGTATTCCCAGACATCACTGGTTTCATTCCACTGAAATGCAACATTAGTAGAAGTACCACGTTCGACTTCGATACCAGCATTTTGTGAAGGAGTTCCCGCTTCGTTACTATTTAAAGTAATGATATTATCAGCAAGATTGATTGTTTCGGTATTTACTGTAGTTGTGGTTCCAGAAACAGTTAGATTGCCGCTTACCGTGACATCATTAAAAGTAACATTAGATGCAGTCCCAACTGCCTGACCAATAGCAATTTGACCGCTGGTAATAGTAACACCAGTTCCAGCGCTGATATGAGCGCGAACATCTGTTGCACTTGGACCAGTATAAGTAATTACACCCGTCGAACTGTTATATGCTAGTGAACCATCACCACCAGAGTCAGTTACAGATACAGCACCACGGGCAAGAGCATCTGTATATTGAGTAATGGTGGATGAAATTGCGCCACTAGTAATACTAATACCTGTGCTTGCGCTAAATGCATCTCTTGCTCTGGTAGTTGTAAAGTAGAGGTTTGTTGAACCTTCTGTGATTTCGTCACTGTTATCTTTAGTCTGAATTGCTGAAGTAACATATGCTTCAGTTGCCAGAGGTTTGCCACCAGCAGTGGTACCATCATGAACAACTACAGTATCTTTTGTTGTGTCGACAGTGACTTCACCAACAGCACCCGTAAAGGTTGAGTGCTGAACGGTAGTTCCTCTTCTAAGTTGTAAAATCGTTGCCATTTTTATCTCCTAATCCACCCTATTTAGGTAGTATATGTTCCACCATCTAGAATGGCACCGTCCTTGATATTTGCTAGAGTGTTCTTTAACAACTCATGTCCACCAGCAGTCGAACCATCATGCACTCTTATCGTATTGTTTGTAGTGTCTATGGTAATCTCCGCTTCAGCGCCCGTAAAGGTATTGTGTTGGGTGGAAGTACCTCTTCTCAGTTTGACTCTTGCTGCCATCAGATGCTCCCATAATCGATCGAGTTGTACTCAAAAACATTGTCGGTAATAAGACCATAATCTAAATCTGCGTTTTGATTTAGGCGAACGACCGCGACACCTGGAGTTGTTGTGGTATCAACAACGAAATCCCCGAAGATGGTGTCCGCGAAAGAGATGGTCGTCACCCCCGCATCCGCCCCACCATCATTTACTGCGACTCCGCCGAGACCAACAACTGTTCCGTCGGTCTTTTTAGAGTAAATTTTCTTGTCTACTAAATTAACAGCGAGTTCGCCAATCGCTAGATCTACACCAGTTGGTGCTGCTCCAGGAGTCTCACTACGCTTTATCTGTACTATTGTCGACATCTAAATCCTCTTCCCCGATAGAATACTCTTCAGAGGTGCCAAACGCCAAACTGCCTTCAAGGTCAACATAATTCCCATTGGGTTTTGGTTGATTCTTTTCGTGCTCCAGAATTTGATTTTTCTGCGTAAGATCTGCTACCGTTTCATTTGCCATGGTAAGTTGTGTACTCAGCATGATATTATCAAGTGTCAACGCCTTCAACCGTTCTGCAAGATTGGCAATATACGAATTAATAAATTTAGTTTGGTCCATTATGTATCTCCACAAAGTTGGGGTGGGATAATCCCACCCCATTCTTATCTATTTATTAGTATGTTCCACCGTCGATATTACCGAACGAAGGAGCAGCACCTGAACCACCAGATAGAAGAACTTGACCCGCAGTTCCCGCAGCGGTAACTCCGAGCGCAGAAGTACCATTACCGAACATAACACCGTTAGCAGTAAACGTTGCCGCACCAGTACCACCGTTTGGAACAGTGATTGCTGAAGCAAGCGACGAAACAGTTCCGCCTTCAAGGTTAGCAACAAGAGTAGCAATGGTGTAACCAGTTGCCGCTGTGTTAACAGTTGTGGTTGGAGCAGCTTGTGAATCCTTGAAGAGTCTCCACTTACCGTCCGAAGCATCGCGGAAGATACCTGAGTAAAGGTCTAGCGAACCGCTGGTATCATACATACCGAACAGACCGATGTCAACTGCGTCGGTTGCATTGTTGTCGTTACCAACGAATACGAGAGGATCGGTAACAGTTAGAGTTGTCGAGTTAACAGTAGTTGTTGTTCCCGAAACTGTTAGGTTTCCTGCAACAGTAACGTTAGCACCCGAAAGTGTAAGAGCAGTAGTTCCGTCTGATGCCTTGA
>Ga0208595_1000901_pt1 | contig 10023 bp, 6 predicted proteins | sample LakMenEpi28Jun11_FD_150742 | JGI IMG/M metagenome (GOLD analysis project Ga0208595, IMG submission 150742) | Freshwater microbial communities from Lake Mendota, WI - 28JUN2011 deep hole epilimnion (SPAdes) | ecosystem: Environmental > Aquatic > Freshwater > Lake > Epilimnion/Euphotic zone ...
GAGGTAGCCAGCGGAGTCACGAACAAGACCCATGCGCTCACCACGTGTATCGCCGCTGCCGTATTCGCGGCCAGGCATGTTTGCGTACAGAGCCCAGTTCTTGCGGTAGATGTCGGCAAGTGCCTTCTTCTTTGCGGCATCTTCGATGATGATCCAGTGCCAGCCTTGGCTGTTCGAGCCTGTTGGGGCCTGCAATGCGATTTCGAGGCACTCCTCGACGATCTCGCGCTCGACAGGCTTGTCGAAATCGAGGCGCTTGCGCACGCTGCGGGTTGTCTTGAGGACTTCGTCTGCTGAAAGGTTCAAATGCATAGGGGCAGTCTGCCACGGGTCCGCTTCCCATAGTCACTTGGGGGCGTGGCAAGATGACGAGATGAGCGACAGAGTCACTATCTCCATTTCCGACGGCATTGCCGACGTTCGTTTCAACCGTGCTGACAAGCGCAACGCCCTTGACGGTGAGCAATTCCAAGCCATTGTTGATGCGGGTGAGTCGCTGAAGACGAACAAGAAGATTCGCGCCGTCGTGGTCTCAGGTGAGGGCGCCTCTTTCTGTGCAGGTCTTGACCTTGCTTCCATGGGGGCCATGGCCGGTGGCGGAAACAACTCGGGCGGCGAACGCCAGCCATCTGCGGGTGACATGTCGGGGGACCGCATTACGCACCTTGGACAGCAATCGGCATGGGTATGGCAAGAAGTCCCCGTGCCTGTCATCGCAGCCGTTCATGGTCATGCATTGGGTGGCGGATGCCAGATCGCATTGGGCGCCGATATTCGTATCGCTCACCCCGACACCAAGTTCTCTGTGCGTGAGACCTATTGGGGCCTTGTGCCCGACATGGCCGGCACTGTGCTCATGCAGGGTCTCGTTCGCCCCGACATCATGAAAGACATCGTGTTGTCTGCTCGCATCTTTGATGGTCGTGAAGCCGCTGAAATCGGCATCGTCACCCGTTTGTCAGAGACCCCTCGCGAGGACGCTTTTGCCTATGCCGAAGAGATCTGCAAGCGCAGCCCTGATGCCGTGCGTGGAGCCAAGGAACTCCTGAACCGCCTCACGATGGACTTCGCGGCAGCTCAGTTCGCAGCCGAGCGCCGCATCATCGGCAGCCTTGTCGGCGGCCACAATCAGCGCGAAGCCGTCATGAGCGACTTCGAAAAGCGCGCACCGGCCTACATCGACCCCAAATAGGGACCGATGTAGAGGTCACACCTTTAATTCCTTTGTAAGCCAGGGCAGGCATGGGTAGCCTTGCACTGCTCGGGTCAGCGTCGCCCCGGGAGAACAATCTCATTCTCCGCCGTGCCCTGCACGGTTCCTGAAGGACTCGACGCTCATGAACCCAGATCTCCCCGCTGCCCACGGTCTCTACGACCCTCGGTTTGAACACGACGCATGTGGCGTGTCTTTCGTTGCCAACATCAAAGGTGTTCGTAGTCGCGAGATCGTGACGCTTGGCCTCACAGCTCTGACAAACATGGAGCATCGCGGTGCAACAGGTGCAGAGCCAGACACTGGCGACGGCGCTGGCATTCTCATTCAGATTCCTGATGCGTTCTTGCGCGCAGTTGCTGGCTTCGATCTTCCCGCTGCAGGTTCGTATGCAGTGGGTATTGCGTTCCTTCCGCAGGCTGCTGCTGATGTTGCGACTGCAGTTGCAACTGTTGAAAAGATTGTTACTGAAGAAGGGCTTCGTCCGCTCGGATGGCGCGATGTTCCAGTGAACCCTGATTGCCTTGGCGCATCGGCTCGTGCCGTGATGCCTACCGTGCGTCAGTTCTTCCTTGATGACCCCGCAGGTGCTGTCGATATTGATCTCGATCGCAAGATCTTCGTTGCACGCAAGCGGATTGAGCATGAGCTCACCGGCACGATGCGTACGTATTTCTCATCGTTGTCTGCTCGCACCATTGTGTACAAGGGCATGCTCACCACGCCAGAACTTGAGCAGTTCTTTCCTGATCTCTCCGACGAGCGCATGGAATCGGCGATTGCAATGGTGCACAGCCGTTTCTCAACAAACACTTTCCCATCGTGGCCATTGGCTCACCCATACCGCTTTATTGCGCACAACGGTGAAATCAACACGGTGCAGGGCAACCGCAACTGGATGCGCACACGTGAAGCATTACTTGCCAGCAATTTGATTCCTGGTCTTGAGCGCGCGTTCCCCATTTGCACACCTGGCATGTCGGACTCTGCAAGCTTCGACGAAGTGTTGGAACTTCTGCACCTCGCCGGCCGTTCACTTCCGCATGCATTGCTCATGATGATTCCTGAAGCATGGGAAAACAATGACCGCATGGACGCAAAGAAGCGTGCGTTCTACCAATTCCATTCTTCGTTGATGGAGCCATGGGATGGCCCCGCTGACGTGTGCTTTACCGACGGAACATTGATTGGTGCGGTGCTTGACCGCAATGGTCTTCGTCCCGGCCGTTACTGGATCACCAAGGACGACCTCGTTGTCCTTGCGTCTGAAGCAGGCGTGTTGAACATTGATCAATCACGAATCATCCGCAAGGGTCGTTTGCAGCCAGGCCGCATGTTCCTCATTGACACAGCACAGGGTCGTCTCATTGATGACGACGAAGTGAAGATGGAACTTGCATCCGAGCACCCATACGAAGAATGGCTTGAGCAGGGTGTGACCCATCTTGATGAGTTGCCTGCACGTGAGCACATCGTTCACAGCCGTGACAGCGTTGCTCGCCGGCAACAAATGTTCGGCTACACCGAAGAAGAACTCAAGATCATCCTTGCGCCCACCGCCAAGAATGCCATGGAACCACTCGGCTCCATGGGTACCGACACGCCCATTGCTGTGTTGTCGGCACGTTCACGTTTGTTGTTCGACTACTTCCAACAGTTGTTTGCTCAGGTGACCAACCCGCCACTTGACGCGATTCGTGAAGAAGTCGTGACTGCAGTGGGAACAAGCGTTGGCCCCGAGGCGAACCTCTTATCGCCTGGCCCCAACAGCTGTCGTCAGTTGTCGTTGCCATTTCCCATTATTGACAACGATGATCTCGCCAAGATCATCCACATCAACGACGATGCGACACAGCCGCAGCTAGCAGCCGTCGTTATCAGTGGTTTGTATCGCGTGGCTGATGGTGGTGCTGGTCTTCGTACTGCTCTCGACAAACTGCGCGCTGATGTCAGTGCAGCAATCACGAATGGTGCACGCATCATTGTGTTGTCCGATCGCAACTCTGATGAAGTGTTTGCACCGATTCCGTCATTGTTGATGACAAGCGCAGTGCATCACCACCTCATCCGTGAAAAGACTCGTACGCAAGTCGGTCTTGTTGTTGAATGTGGCGATGCGCGCGAAGTGCATCACATGGCACTGCTCATTGGCTTTGGTGCTGGTGCGGTGAACCCGTATCTCGCATTCGAGACCATTGAAACAATGATCGCTGCCGACAACGACACCGGCATGTATGGCTTGGGTGGAATGGATCCACACAAGGCTGTGAAGAACTACATCAAGGCTTCCGGTAAGGGCGTCTTGAAGGTCATGTCGAAGATGGGTGTTTCTACTGTTGCGTCATACACCGGCGCACAGATCTTCGAAGCGATTGGTCTGGCAACAGATCTCGTTGAAGAGTTCTTTACTGGCACTGTGTCTCGCCTTGGCGGTATCGGCCTTGATGAGATTGCAGCTGAAGTGGCGACACGTCACGCAACCGCACATCCGAAGCGTCCTGATTTGCGCGCACACCGCAAGTTAGAAGTGGGCGGGGAATACCAGTGGCGTCGTGAAGGGGAGTATCACCTCTTCAACCCCGACACCGTGTACCGCTTGCAGCACTCAACTCGTGCTGGCCGCTACGACGTATTCAAGCAATACACCGCTGATGTGGACGATCAATCAAAGAGGCTTGCAACATTGCGTGGTCTCTTCGAGTTGCGCACTGATGTGCGCCCTGCCATCTCTATTGATGAGGTTGAACCAGTTTCTGAAATCGTCAAGCGATTCTCAACAGGCGCGATGAGTTATGGCTCTATCTCGGCAGAGGCTCATGAGAACTTGGCGATTGCGATGAACCGCTTAGGAGCCAAGAGCAACACTGGTGAAGGTGGCGAAGATCCTGAGCGTTTCACGCCGATGGCAAACGGTGACTCGAAGCGTTCTGCAATTAAGCAAGTTGCCTCAGGTCGCTTTGGTGTGACCAGCGAATACTTGGTGAACGCCGATGACATTCAAATCAAGATGGCCCAAGGTGCAAAGCCTGGTGAAGGCGGACAACTTCCCGGCCACAAGGTGTACCCATGGGTGGCAAAGACACGTCACTCAACTCCAGGTGTTGGACTCATCAGCCCGCCGCCACACCACGACATCTATTCCATTGAAGACCTCAAGCAATTGATTCACGACTTGAAGAACGCAAACCCAACGGCGCGCGTTCACGTGAAACTTGTTGCTGAAGTTGGTGTGGGCACTGTCGCTGCCGGTGTGAGCAAGGCAAAGGCCGACGTTGTTCTCATCTCGGGTCACGACGGTGGCACCGGTGCATCGCCGTTGACATCGTTGAAGCACGCAGGCGCACCGTGGGAACTCGGACTTGCCGAGGCACAGCAGACGCTCATGTTGAATGGTCTTCGCGACCGCATCGTGGTGCAAGCCGATGGCCAGATGAAGACCGGACGCGACGTTGTGATTGCTGCGTTGCTCGGTGCAGAAGAATTCGGATTCGCAACAGCACCACTCGTGGTGAGTGGTTGCGTCATGATGCGCGTGTGTCACCTCGACACATGTCCTGTTGGCATTGCAACACAGAACCCCACACTTCGTGCTCGTTTCTCTGGCAAGCCAGAGTTTGTTGTGAACTTCTTTGAGTACATCGCTGAAGAGGTTCGTGAGAATCTCGCAGCTTTGGGCTTCCGCACTCTGCAGGAAGCAATTGGCCATGTTGAAATGATTGATTCAAAGAAGGCAGTGGACCACTGGAAGGCCAAGGGTCTCGACATCGCACCGATTCTTGAAGTACCTCAGAACCCATACGGTCAAACACCGTTTAGTTCTGTTGGTCAGGAACATGGACTTGAAGAAGCATTGGACAACCAGTTGATTGCGCTTTCGAAAGACGCAATTGCCGATGCACGTCCTGTGAAGATCTCGATGCCGATCATGAACGTGAATCGCACAACGGGCACGATGCTTGGATACGAAGTCACGAAGGCATGGGGTGGTTCTGGTCTTCCCGACGGAACGATTGATATTCACTTCACAGGTGCGGCTGGTCAAAGCTTTGGCGCATTCGTGCCAGCAGGCATTCAGATGCGTCTTGAAGGTGACGGCAACGACTTCGTCGGCAAGGGTCTCTCTGGTGGACGACTGATCTTGCATCCGCATCGCGATGCGCCATTTGCTGCAGAAGAGAATGTCATTGCCGGAAACGTCGTTGGTTACGGCGCCACGGGTGGCGAGATCTTCATTCGCGGCACGGTAGGAGAGCGTTTCGCTGTTCGCAACTCCGGAGCCACATTGGTGGTGGAAGGTGTGGGCGATCACGGGTGTGAGTACATGACCGGTGGACGCGTTGTTGTGCTTGGTGCAACAGGGCGCAACTTTGCAGCAGGCATGTCGGGTGGAATCGCCTATGTCTACGACCCAGATGGCGTCTTTGCTTCCAATGTCAACTACGAGATGGTGGAAGTGGAGCCAGTCACGGGCGAAGACGACGAATGGCTGCGTGCAACGATTACACGTCATGGTGAGTTCACAGGTTCTGCAGTGGCAGAGCGCGTTCTTAATGCGTGGACAGTTGAAGTGGCAAAGTTCCGCAAGGTAATGCCTCGCGACTACAAGAAAGTTCTCGCGGTGATGGCGACTGCAAAAGCAGAAGGCCTTGACGAAGCAGAAACAGCAAATCGAGTAATGGAGGCTTCACGTGGGTGAGACAACCGGATTTCTTCAGTGGGGTCGTAGTGGCCCAACACGACGCCCAGTCGCACTGCGACTGAAAGACTGGAAAGAGGTCTACGAGCCGTTTGATGCTGGCAAGTTGAACCATCAAGCAGGACGTTGCATGGACTGCGGTATTCCGTTCTGCAATAACGGCTGTCCACTGGGCAACTTGATTCCTGACTGGAACGACCTCGTGTATCGCGGTCATTGGCAAGAGGCCATCGAGCGCTTGCACGCAACGAATAACTTTCCAGAATTCACGGGCCGTCTGTGCCCAGCTCCGTGCGAATCTGCATGTGTTCTTGGTGTGAACCAAGACCCCGTCGCAATTAAGCAAGTCGAAGTTGAGATCATTGATCATGCATTCCGTGAAGGGTGGGTTGTTCCTCAGGTCCCATCCATCAAGACAGGTAAGCGTGTTGCAATCATCGGTAGTGGGCCTGCTGGTCTTGCTGTCGCACAGCAACTCACACGTGCCGGACACGATGTAGTGGTGCTCGAGCGCGCAGATCGTATTGGCGGCCTCTTGCGATATGGGATTCCTGAATTCAAGATGGAAAAAGTGCATCTTGACCGTCGTCTTGAGCAAATGCGTGGGGAGGGAACAGAGTTCCGTACCAATGCAGATGTCGGTGGCAGCATCGATATTGAGGTGCTTCGTGCATCACATGATGCGATTGTTCTTGCATGTGGTGCGACTGAGCGTCGTGATCTCAATGTGCCAGGACGCGAGCTCAAGGGCATCCATCAGGCGATGGAGTATTTGCCCATCGCGAACAAGGTGCAAGAAGGCGATGCAACGACATACGACATCGATGCCAAGGGCAAGAACGTTGTCATCATCGGTGGTGGCGACACTGGTGCTGACTGTCTCGGCACTGCATTGCGTCAAGGCGCCAAGCAAGTTATCCAGTTGGAGATCATGCCTCGTCCGAGTGACTCCCGGTCATCAGGCAATCCTTGGCCACAGTTTGCATTCGTGTACAAAGTGACGTCAGCTCATGAAGAAGGCGGCGAGCGCATGTACAGCGTGAACACCGAGCGCTTCATCGACGATGGCAATGGCAACGTGCGCGCACTTCTTCTTCATGAAGTGGAAATGGTGAACGGCAAGTTCGAGAAGAAGGAAGGCTCGGATCTTGAGATTCCAGCGGACCTTGTTTTCTTGGCAATGGGTTTCACTGGTCCTGAGAAGGGTTCCTGGTTGGAACAACTCGGTGTCGCATTTGATGAGCGTGGCAACGTTGTGCGTAACGATAGTTACGAGTCGACTGTGCCGGGCGTATTCGTTGCGGGCGACATGGGTCGTGGTCAAAGTCTCATTGTGTGGGCCATCGCAGAAGGTCGCGCATGCGCGGCCGGAGTCGACCTTGCATTGATGGGCGAAACATCACTTCCTGCACCGATTCCACCGACGGCTCGTCCGCTGGTCTAGTTCTGCAGAGCCGAAGCGCCACCATTCGGGTGGTGTCAGGCTCTACTGTTGAGACGTGTTGAAATCCCCCTCGCAACAATCAGTCGGCCGCATGGTTGCTGTTGTTGCCTGCATCATGGGTGTCAGTGTTTTTGGCGCCGCTTGCGGTGGAGACACACTCGGAGTCGCTACCACTGTCGTGAACGTGACCCCAACGAACTTCGCCACGATTCCACCAGTTGCCAGTACTGCGCCAGGCACCACCACAACATTGCCCGCTAATGCAGTCGGTCAAGAGTCTTCGTACACCGTCCAGGCGGGTGATTCACCTATCTCTGTTGCATCGAAGTACAACATCTCAGTGACAACATTGCTTGCGTACAACGCATGGGTTGACCCCAGTCAGTTCCCGTATCCCGGCACAGTCATCAAAATTCCAGCCAGCGCAATTGTGAATCCAGCGCCAGGTAATCCGGCCGCTGGTGGAACACCGGCACCAGGTGTCAAGGTGAAGCCAGGGTGTGAAAACCATACTGCTGGTTCGTACACCATTCAGTCGGGTGACTCGTTGTGGTTGATTCAAGACAAATTCAAGTCGTGCTTCACAATCACTGCTTTATTGAATGCGAATAACTGGCCAGATCAGCAGTCTGTGGTGTTGCTGCAAGGGCAATCAATCAACATCCCCGGCATCGGAAGTTAGGTGGCACGTGCTCCAACTTGCAACTGACATTCGGAAGGAAAGTCCGTGAAAATACTCCGTCGTATTCTGCGTCATTTAACTCGAGTCAGGGTTGGCTGGATGGGAACACTTGTTCTTGCAGTCATTCTCGTGCTTAATACTGATTGGATTGAATCTGATTCCGGAAGTAGCCGGGTTCTTGAAATTGTGCTGGGTACTGCCATATCTCTTGCACTTCTTCCAAGTGAGCCGTTCCGCATTTGGAATCTCAAGGCGAGAGTACTTGCAGAGACTGTTCCAATGGACAAATTGGACTTTGTGGCACGAGAAGTTGTAGAGGCATTAGCCATCCAATCAAATGGTTCAGTACAATCCGGAGATGTTACGACGCTTTGGAAGTCATTTTCCAAAGACGTTAGACAAATCCTCGTTGAACCATCTCGTATTGTCAAAGATCTTCAGTATCGCATTGTCATATCAGAAATTGGTACACAGAGTAAGGCAGCACGAGTAAATACAGAAATAGAGACGATCCGTTACTCAGATGTGGATGTCCCACTACAAGTCACGTTGTGTTCCGATGTGTTGGCATTGGAAAGTGAATTCCGAAACAAAAATTCTGGATGTGTTCTTCGAGAGATGGTCCCACTCCTAGCAAATGAGACACATGCTGCTTGGGCGGAGCGCGTTATGTTTGGAGTAAGGTCAGTAATCATCAATGGCGAGACCTGTGAGATAGTTGAACATGGACTCGTGACTTACGATTCTGCGAATAGCATTGCAATCCGAATTGTATTCTCAGGAAAACTATTGAAGAATCAACAAGCTCGCATAATTGTGAGAACTGAATTCGAGGTCCAATCTTTGGAAGAATTCCCGATTAGATTTTCGTCTTACTATTGCATCGGTGCTACGAGAATTTTTTTTGAGTTGAACGGTGATGTAGGACACTTTGATGTTCACAACTTTCTTCCGATGGGATTCAGTGGGTACGACTTGGTTCAGACTCAGGAGAAAAGTCGTTATTCAGTGAGTCTTACAACTCCGGATATTTCAGTGTTAGCTCCAGGTGCTGGACTTTTGATCTCGTGGTCAAATGATGTTTAGGAATTCACGTGAGATTGGCTGAGCCACCTGCAGGGTTAGTTCTGCCTGTATGCCCGAAGAGTGTAAGTCTTGAACCAAGAAGGAGTATTGCCTCGTATCGTCGACCGCTAAGTGCGGCTCGAATCTCGAGTGAAGGATTGACTGAAGTCAGTCTTGTTAGTACTTTTGACATTTATGGTGTACGCAAAATTCTTCCACCTCGTTCAATTTTTGTGCGTGAATCAGTAGCTGGACTACTTGTAACTGCACAACGATTGTTGCCGGATCCTCTGGGGCTGTGCGTTTTGGATGGGTTGCGCTCTGAAAGTGAACAATTTGCATTGTTATCGCACTACGGCGAGGATGCAGCGCGAGAAGGTTTTGTAGCTGAGATTACAGAATCTGGACCGCGAGCTCCGCATCTTACTGGAGGCGCAGTTGACGTCACTCTTGAATTAGATGGAATTCCACTCGCCCTCGGGAGTGACTTTGATGAATTCAATTCTTCTTCCATTTATCCATCTGTTCAGACTTCCCCAACCGTGGGAAGCCTGAAATCCTGGCTGGCATTCGCACTTTTGTCTACAGGTTTTGCGCCGCATCCGAATGAATGGTGGCATTGGTCCTTTGGTGATGATAATTGGGCAGAGTTCCACTCCCATAGCCATGTCCTATATGACGAGGTCTGATTGAATTGTTTCATGCCGATTGAAGTGGAGACGATAGCGGGAGTGCCCTGCACAGTTCAGGGCCCTGTTGATGCGACTACTAGAGTTTTGGCACTTCACGGATGGGGGCGAAGCAAGAATGATTGGATTGCTGCGCGCCAAGACATTCGCATTTTCTCAATAGATTTGCCTGGACACGGAAACTCGCCCCCTCCATCAGGGGCTTGGGGAGCACGAGAGTATGCAAAGTGGCTC
>Ga0208595_1000902_pt1 | contig 10021 bp, 8 predicted proteins | sample LakMenEpi28Jun11_FD_150742 | JGI IMG/M metagenome (GOLD analysis project Ga0208595, IMG submission 150742) | Freshwater microbial communities from Lake Mendota, WI - 28JUN2011 deep hole epilimnion (SPAdes) | ecosystem: Environmental > Aquatic > Freshwater > Lake > Epilimnion/Euphotic zone ...
ACATTCGGCAGCACAAACAACAGCTGCTCGTCGTCGGCATCAAACGGGTTGCCCTCGGCATCTAGACCAGCAGCCACCCAGGCTTCAATATCGCCAGCGACCGCCAATAGCTCAGCGCTGTGGTCTTTATTCTTCGACCGGTAACCGCTCACGGCTATCACCACGATGGCGATAACAAAAATCAACGCGGGCAGCGCATAAAGCGGGTTGCCGTCATCGCTGAAGGCATAGATCACGGCGATGCCCATCAGCCAAATTGCTATCCACCCAAAGCAACCGATTTTCTTCATGCTTCAATCTTGCCCGACCCCAGCGACATCGACCCGCAGACACCACCCGACAGGCTCGACGCCTAGCCATAGACTCGGCACATGACATCCGGTGCCGAATTAGAACTCAAGCTTGGCGAGGCACTGCACGGCGTTGCTCGCTTCGTCAAAACCAAGCGTGGCCTGAGCTTTAGCCGCCTTCCCGAGTGGACATACCAGCAGCACGCACACGCGCCGATAGTCGCTCAAATGGCCGAGCGCTTGGCCGGTGTTCACATCGACATCGAAACGGCCGCAACCAAAATCACGGTGACTTACCGCTCAACCCGCGATTCAAACCCTTCAACCAACTGGATGTCTGGCCCCTCGACAATTGCCGTCACCACCGATGGCTTCGAACACAGCATCTCGCACACCAACGGCGACCAACGCGTCTGGAACTTCGATGTGCTCGAGCAAGAAATCGAAGGCGAAGATTCGATTGCCGAATTCGAATTGCCGCCAAGCGACAAAGCAAGACTTGTGCAAATCTGGTTGCCGCAAAACTGCCCGATCGAATTGATTTCGATCGAGGCTAACGACGAGTGGCAATCGGCCGACACGAGCGCGCATCCACTTTGGTTGCACTACGGCAGTTCGATCAGCCACTGCGAAGACGCCGATGGTCCGCTCGGTGTCTGGCCGGTCGCAGCCGCCCGCGAACTCGGGCTAGACATCTATAACCTCGGGCTCGGCGGCTGCGCCAACCTAGAGCAATTCGCGGCGCGAACCATCCGTGATATGCCTGCGCAACTCATCAGCCTGAAACTCGGCATCAACGTGGTGAACAACGCGAGTTACACCTCGCGCACCTTCGGCCCGGCCGTGCACGGCTTCATCGACACGATTCGCGACGCCCACGCGACAACGCCAATTCTTGTAATTTCGCCGGTCAGTTGCCCCGCGCACGAAGACAACCCAGGCCCAAGCGAGACGGGCCTCGACGGAATGGTGCAAGGGCAACCCTTCAGCCGCCACGAATGGATCGGCGAGTTGACGTTGCGCGGCATCCGTGAAATTCTGAGCGAGCTAGTTGCCCTGCGTGCGCAAACCGACAGCAACATTCATTACATGGATGGTCTGCAGCTCTTCAACCACACCGAAGCGCTAACCATGCCAGACGGCATTCACCCGGATGCCGCCGGCTACCGAAAGATTGCGGCCAACTTTGTTGAGCGTGTGCCTAAAGCTTGGCTCTCGTAGCGAGACCCGAGCTACCTTTCGCAGATGATGAGGTCTTTGTCACGATCAAGTGATTTGTTCAACTTGTAGGTGCCTGCGTGAATGACGGCGAGATACTTAGTCTTGGCCCCTGAGTTGACTGCCCCTTTAGTCGACGCAATTCCTCCAGGAAAAACTGCGTTGAGCGACTTGCAGCTTGAAAACTTCTTGTTGAGGCTCTTCTTTTGCTTAGCGGTCACTGTTGCGAAGACCGGGCTCGCTGTAGGGGCCGGAGCTGGAGTTTCGGTAACCGTTGGACTTGGAGTCGGGGTCGGAGTTGGCGTTACCGCTGGCGTGCCCTTATAGAAAGTCGATGGGCAAGTTGACTCGGAGTACAAAGTTCTAATCATTCGCACATCAAAGTCGCTCAACACAGCCCTAGGCGCGAGGTCGGGCCACGGATCTTCTTGCACCGAGTCGAAGGCAGTCGTAGGAACAATGTCGCCCAAGCCCAAAACATTGCCAACTTCGTGCTGAACCGCAAGGAGAAGCGCCGAAGCATCCCTGGTTAATAGAGAATTGTCTCGAAGCTTGATGGTTGCTCGATTGCGAATTCGGTCGCCATCCCACCAAGCGTTCCAATAACCCAAAGCACCCGCCTGCGAAATTCCGCTGCTCATTGGCACCCAACCAATCGTGAGCAACGCTGCATCGTTGACCGATTCTTGAAATTCGACAGTCTCGAGTTGCAGATCCCAACTTGAAATACCCTGACGAATAGTGGCAGCTTCAGCTTCGGTCGGCTCTCGAGTAATCGACTCATTGAAGACTGTTTGCGATTTGATGGTCCAAGTGATGATGGCTTTTTCGCCAGCTCTCGCCCACTTCGTGCCCGGATAGTAGTCATCGTAAAAAACAGTCGACAAATCAGCCGGCGTGCAGTCTTCTTCTGCGCGAGCCGCGCCTGGCACTAATCCCCAGAACAACAAACCAAGCAGCGCGACGCTAGAGGTAATTCGGGTGAATCGGAGGCTTGCGATCACTCGACTATGTTAGGGCAAATGACGTAAGGGCCCGCTCAGTTCGAGATGAAACCAAACTCACCAAGAAAATGAGATTGGATTCCAGCGGTAAGGCGTGTCGGCGAATTAGCCGAAAACTGCCATTCCTACTAGGGCGCCGATAAACATACCGACTACCATTCCGAGAATTCCAACGGTCAGACCGATTGGGGCTAGCTTTTCTTTCTTTGTGATTCCAATCACACCGAGAATAATTGCGGCTGGACCAAAAACGATTGGCAGAACTAAGAGCGCTAGACCGCCTAGAACAATCGCCAAAATTGAGAAAGTGTTTGAACTGCTTTTTTCTGACATCTCTTACCCCTTAGTCACTAGCTGATTTATCCCAGTATAGAGAAAGCCGACCAATTGTCATGAGACTCGTGAGGCTTTTCACTGAAGCTAGACGTTGAACCTAAACTCGACTCTTTCGCCGCCTAGGTTTTAGCGACCCAAGCATCAATTCGCCGGTTCCTAGCGGCCACAAATTCCATGGTGTTAGCCATGTATTCGATGTACTCATCGACCGTGTTTGGCAGAGGCTGTCCAAACTCCCCGTCAAACGGCAGATAAAACTTCACCTGGCCGTCCTGCACCAAATCGCCTAGCAAGAAGAAATCAACGTAACCGTCAAACGAGCCGAATAGACCAAAGAAGTCGGCATACCTATCTAGGGTGGCTGCCAGCGGGCTTGCCTGGCCGAGATAGTGCAGCCGGATACACTCGAGAGTCAGATCGAACCTGTCGACAATTTGAGCGTTGAAGCCGCGTGCCACATTGATTGTTGGCTTCTTGTCGACTCGGTTACCCGGAAACAGGATTCTCGCACCGATAGTCGACCCCAGTGCTTGAAACGCATCCAAGCTCATGGATGGGATCTGGGCAATAAGCCCTGCCCGACGCTTGCTTCCCCTCAACGAGTTCGAGATTGTGTCGCTTGAGAGATTGAAGACGCCTAGCTCCGAAGAGTGAGTCAGGTACGCTCCAGGCGTGCGATCGAGCTTGAACATGGCCCCAGAAGGCAAAGGTTTTGACCAAAGCTGCTGGTGATAACTCTTGAGTGTTGGGCTAGCCGAATCTGGGTCGCGCCCGTTGGAGTCTGTCCGAACGTCGAACGACGTGTCAATCACATAGTCTCCTAAGACTGTTGTTTTGATCTCAAGGTTCTCAGGCTCAAAAATCAGATTTTCCTAGCCGCTATCAATCTTCCGCGTTGAAAGCAGCCATAAAGTTCACAACCGCCAAAAAAAGAGAAACAGCGCTGGAAACTAGGTAATTGAAGAAAAACACGTTGCCCTGAAAGAGAACGAGACTATAAAAACCATTGGTGTTGAACACTGGTTCCTCTACAAAGAGAATCCCAAGGAATAGCAATGAGAATAAGGTGCCAACAATCGCATGAAGTGAACGTCTTGTCATGCGCTAAGGGTACATCCACTAGACGAAGATATTTCAAAGCATCGCCTTTCCGTTTTGAAAACACTCAGCACTGAAGCCAGATATCCGAGCTTCAACTGGGTTGGATAATGGATACCTCCAAGCCCATTGGGCTATTCCTATTGCTTGGTTTTAGATGTTTCTCCGTGTCGGAATTCGACCCGATAACGCTAACCTTGACTATCTCTTGAACTATAAGTGTTCATGCATATACGGAGGTTTAGGTTGAAGTCAAAATTGCCTATTCTCGCTTTGATGCTGTTGGCCTTGTTAGTGCTTCCACCTTCCACCCCCGCCCTGGCTGCAGTCAAAGTTGGCAGCACTTGTCAGACGATTAACCAGACTCGTGTGGTTTCTGGAATCAAACTGGTTTGCAAATTGGTGAAGAAAAAGCGAATTTGGCAAAAGGCACCAATTACGGTGTCAGCGCCTTCGGGCCTCAAGATTAAATTGTTTCTTTCTCCCGTGGCACTTGGAGATCCAGGGATGCTTAATGATCCAGAGCCCGAGGTGCTTCAAGATGGCGGAAAAAACAGCTCTTTTGTGATTCAAGTATCGAAAGGTGGCAAACCTTACCGAGGCGCTCAAATTTCATATTCGCTCTCTGACCCAACTGCGAATCTGCAACTCTTTTCGAAGACAACCGATATTGATGGAAAGACTCGAGGTTGGCTGATAAACGGCGCGGCACCAGAACTTCGAATTAGGTTCACAGCCGTTGGTGCAATTGAAGCCGCTGAAATTGTCCTTACTCGAGGCGGAACTATAAAGCCCACATCAGGGCGACCGGTTATTGCAACTTTTGAACCATCACAGGGCAGAAAATATGATCAAGTAGAAGTCGAGGCAACCCCCAATAGCGCGCCGGTAGGCACTTATTACGCCTTTGCAAATTTCTCCAACTTCTACACCGGCATTCAGTCAGTTCTCTGCAACGGATGGGATAAATATGCAAAGGTATGTGACAGTCAACGCGGTCAATACCAGGGGCGAGAAGGTCATTTTTCGGTCTGGAATGGGGTTGATGCCCAAGGTGTTGTGCGGGCCCCAATAGTTGTCAGCAAATCTGAACAAACGATCTGTTCGCCTTTTGACCACGAGGGCAACGGTCAAATGTGCTTTGTCGCTTTTGATTGGTTAGTTGGCCACAAAATCCGAATATCAATGCGCCATATCTCTGGGGCAGGGGATGGCTATTTCAGGCTCGAAGTCAAAGCACACAATGTGACACAGAATAGAACTCAAGAATTTGCTGTCATAGATGTGCCAGTCAAACTTAACCTCAGCGAGCAATTTGCAACATTTAACGAGCACTACCTGGTGGCCTCAGCAAAGTCTTGTCTCGATATCGAGGAGAGATCTATCACCGTAAATAGTGTCAAGTTCATGACAGGACCGACGGTTGAAGCGCCTGCAAGACTCAGTTTCTATGGGAATTTGGTTGCGCCCGAAGCGTCACTCTGCCAAAACTATGGTTACGAGTCAACGCCAAAGGGGCTCGAGCTATTCTCAGGCGGCACCGGCAGATTCGTTTCAATTGCGCCCGCTTTGCCTAAGGGCTATTTTGTCGACACTCATCAATCAAAGTTAATGTTGCGCTATCTTGACCTTGGTTCTCTTTCAAAGTACTAAGAAGAAGCCGCTCGGTCAAAAAGCATCAAAAAAGTTGTAAACCTGCTTTTCCTGAGAGCGTAAACACGACAAAGAGAAAATTGCGGGAATCCATAAACTGCTAATTTCTAAGTGTTACCCAAGTTCCACCAAATAGAGTGGACTACCTCTTCTTGAAACCAGTTGGGCAAACGAAGCCCTTGAACTTGATGACCTTCTGAGCTTTGACGCAAGTCAAAGTTTTTTTGGTAACAAAACCCTTGTATTTAGGATTCTTCTTGATTTTGATGGTCGGCTTTGAGTACTGGAATCCAGATGCCTCTATCAGAATTTTGCCGCCCTTGACGCTAACCGAACTGATAGCCGTCGACGGGCTTCCGTCGTCTTCAGTGACACTCACCACAAGAGCTTGTGCTGCTTGCGCTGGTTTGGTTAAGCCCCACAGCAACGCAGCGTCGTTTACAGGAATGCTGGCTTTATAAAAACCGCGGTTCACCGTCTTGCCATCCGGCGCAAAGTGAGGTGCGGCCACAGACCAAGTTAATGTGCTTGATGACTCTGACCAAACAGGGGTTGAAGCCAGGCAAGCGCCGTTCGTGTTCACCGTCATACCACCCGAAACACCATCAACGCCAAACCCAGAGGTTGGGTCATTTGTTGGGGCAAAAACTACTTGTAGCAGATTTGCTTTGTGAGTTGCGACACCGGCTTCACCCAGGCACTGTGAAGTTGACGACGCAATTGGAACTTCGGTTGGGGTGGCAGTAATAGTGAGCGTGTTGCCATTCGCATCAGAGCCCTGCACAACTGTTGAGCTTGCCGAAATGGCAATCGAAACGCCCGAGTTAAAAAGACCACTTCGCACTTTGATAATTAATTGTTCGTCGAGATTTAGTGAGGTTGCTGCAGTCGAACCTAAAGCAACCACCGAATTCTTCGCTTGGTTGCTGGAATCAAGTTTGACCGGGCGAACATTTACGCTTAAAAAGTTTGTGAATTGGTTCGCTGCTTTAGCGTCGACGTAGACACCGTCGTATCCAGCATCGGCATGGCCGTTAGCCGCCCACGAAGTGCTTGACCAAGTTCCTGCCAGAGCAGTGGCCCCAGGGAATCCAGGTGTGGTTGATGGGTTCAGGGGCACAGTGCCATCAAGCGCTGATCCAGAAGAAGTGAATGTAAGTGGTTCTGCGACACCACCCGGTGATTTTATACTGACGCTCTCAACGCAATAGGTAAGTCGAGTTTCGCTGCAAACTGGAAACGACGTTTTTGGCACAATCAAATCGGCTGCGTTTGCCACTGGAGATGTGGCCACAAGGATGCTAGCCACGAGAGCGGCAGAAGCGGTCATCGCGCGAAACTTGAACATGATATTCCCCTTTATCTATAGGACCATAATAGTAGAAAGGCCGTCACCGGCTAGTTTGTAATGCAGTCGGTGCGGTCTGACGAACTTCGCTGGTGACGAGTGTTCGGCGCGGCGACCATCTTCCCCCTGCTTTTACGAACACCGAATGGGTCTCTGCGCCAGAGTGAGGAATACAATAATTCTCAGGACTTCTGCAGGAGTTCGAAACCGCCACGGGGAGTGCTTGAAAATGGGGAAATTGCGACAATTCTTAAAAATGCTGGCCATGTGCGCCATCTCTTTGGTCATCACCGCGATGAACACGGGTTCTGCGATGGCAATTGAATCAAAACCAAGCGATGACTTGAGCCAGTTGTCATGGAAAACCCCAATCAGCGTCGACTACGCATCTGACCAGCCCTTCACCAAACTGTGGGTCACCCAAGGTTTTCAAGGCGGCATGCCGATCGCAAACCTCCCGAGCCTAACGTCACAAAAGGGAAACTTCCCAAATATCACCGAAGGCAAACTTTGCGATGAGTTAGACGACAATTGCCTGCCAGATTCATCTTGGGCGGCGAGAGGCTATGGACACTTTCAACTTTGCTCTGTGTCTGAAGTTGCTCCCTGCATACGAGGATTAAAATATCGGGATGCGCAAGGAGTTTGGAGCGAGGCGGTTCTCTCACACGAGGCTGATTTGACTGCTATTGCCGCGAAATCCAGAGCCTGGCTCTCAAACAACAGCTACGGCGAACCCGGCACCAAAGTTGAAGCGTTTCAAACAAAGTGGGGGTGGAATGCCAATAAATCAATTGGCCTTCCAGGAAGCGGAAAAGGTCCGCTCGTTTTCAAATTTCCAGGTCGTCTAAATGCAGCCGGTGTTGACACGTATGCGCTGGATGCCAATTTCAGTATTCAAGCCTCTAAAACTTCAGGCGGCGACATCAAAGTAGGCGTCACCGACTTTAACTTTCAGATCAGTCCAGTCAAGGAATTAGCTTGCGATAATCCCAGCGTTTCAGTCACTGTGTTGATAAAAAAACCATCTGGAAGAATCGAATTTGGCCAAACCGGAGGGTCTTGCATCCACCCTGCTTTGTTCACGACAGCCAACAGCTCAGGCTTTGCTACGAAATTTGCAGATAACTTTCCTATCAAGCTAGACCTCGAACTTCCAAAGGCCATAAGCGGATGGTTTCAAGGGCGCTTAGACAACCCGGACGTTACCGTTACAACCCTTGACGCACAGACAAGTTCAGTCGAGATAACCGGTGAGCCAATTACTGTTCCTGCCACCAACAAAGCCCTCGAGCTAAAGGCGGAGGCTAACCAAGCACTTCTCGGAAACCCTGATTTCGACTACGCGAGAGACACCGCAAAATATGGCTACGTTGGCCTTACAGGTGGAATGTGGGCCCCCGACCAAGGCGTAGATGCATTCAATAAGTGGGAGCCATACTTAGAAAAGCGCGCTCGTGGCTCGGTAAGCCTATGGACGATATCTCACTTTAAGTCTTCATCCCGTTGCATGAATGCTTCGGATGGTCTGCAGGGCTTAGTGACCACTAACGCTATGGTCTATCAGCCAAATGTGCCGAGTTTTGAAGGCGGTTTCTTGAAGTACAAAGTTGCCGGCGTGCACTTGGACCAGAATGGCAGTACCGTCTTAGGAACCTACAACTTCATAATGAAGTCTGAGGTCGCAAGATGCCTTTATGGATTCAGCAAAGCGCCCATCAGCGGCACAATTAGCATCACTAGCAGCAACGCTCAAGAAAACATTGCTGTAACAAGCGTGACCGAAAGAGCCGGATGGCTGAAGCTCTCTGCTCTCGGATTCACATTCTCGAGCCCAACCATTTCTGCAAAACTGACCCAAGCAAGTGCCGTGCCAAAAATCAAAACAATTGTTTGCGTCAAGAAAAACAATTCGAAGCTAACGAAGAAAATTTCGGGCATCAACCCAAAGTGCCCGACTGGATTTAGGAAAAAGTAGGAGCTATTGGCTCGATCTGGTTAGACGTTGAACCGGAATTCGACCACGTCGCCATCCTTCATGACGTAGTCCTTGCCTTCCATGCGCACCTTGCCGGCCGACTTCGCGTCTGCCATAGATCCGGCAGCCATGAGGTCATCGAATGAAACGATCTCGGCCTTGATGAAACCACGCTCGAAGTCGGTGTGAATAACACCTGCAGCCTGAGGTGCCTTCCAGCCCTTGCGAATCGTCCAGGCGCGAGCCTCTTTCGGGCCAACAGTCAGGTAGGTCTGCAAACCAAGGGTGTCAAAACCGATGCGAGCAAGCTGGTTCAAACCAGATTCATCCTGACCGAGTGACGCCAACAGTTCGGCAGCCTCGGCTTCATCCAAGTCAATAAGTTCACTCTCAACCTTGGCGTCTAAGAAGACAGCCTCGGCCGGGGCAACGATGTCAGCGAGCTGCTTCTTCTTGGCAGCGTCGGTGAGCACGGCCTCGTCAACGTTGAACACATAGATGATTGGTTTCGCGGTTAGCAAGCCCATGTCTTTCAGCGGAGCAATATCAATCGTCGAGGCCGACAGCGGCTTGCCTGCGTCAAGCCAAGCCTTAGCTTCGTCGAGCGTCTCGAGCACAACCGGCTCCATCTTCTTGCCCTTGACTTCTTTTTCGATGCGACCACGCGCCTTATCCAAGGTCTCAAGGTCGGCCAGAATCAGTTCGGTGTTGATGGTTTCGATGTCGCTCGCGGCATCGACCTTGCCATCAACGTGAACGACGTCACCATCGGTGAACCCGCGAACAACCTGCGCGATCGCGTCAGCCTCACGGATGTTCGCCAAGAACTTGTTGCCCAAACCTTCGCCGACAGATGCGCCGCGAACAATTCCGGCGATGTCAACGAAAGAAACCGGAGCCGGCAGAATCTTCTCACTGCTATACATGTCTGCTAAACGCTGCAGGCGCGCATCGGGAAGGTTGACCACACCCACGTTTGGTTCGATCGTTGCGAACGGGTAGTTCGCCGCGAGAACGTTGTTCTTGGTGAGTGCATTAAAGAGGGTCGACTTGCCTACGTTAGGCAGTCCCACGATTCCGATTGTTAGAGCCACGA
>Ga0208595_1000905_pt1 | contig 10015 bp, 14 predicted proteins | sample LakMenEpi28Jun11_FD_150742 | JGI IMG/M metagenome (GOLD analysis project Ga0208595, IMG submission 150742) | Freshwater microbial communities from Lake Mendota, WI - 28JUN2011 deep hole epilimnion (SPAdes) | ecosystem: Environmental > Aquatic > Freshwater > Lake > Epilimnion/Euphotic zone ...
CCGAGAACCCATCATTCATCGAGGTCAACTCTGAGCGCGCTCAGTACTGGCTAAGTGTTGGCGCACAGCCAACCGAGCAGGTTGCGGTTCTACTAAAGCTAACCGGCGACTTCCAGGCATCTAAGGGCGAAAAGGCAGTGAACACTGTCAAGACCAAGGAAGCCAAGCCTGAGTTCGTCGTCGACACCAAGAAGAAGGTCGTTCTGCTTCCGAAGGAAGAGAAGAAGGCCAAGGTCGAAGAGGCACCTGTCGCTGAGGAAGCGCCAGCTGCTGAGGCAGTCGCTGATGAGGCTCCAGTAGCCGAAGAAGCCGCCGCTGAAGAGACCGCAGTCGTTGAAGAAGCTGCAGTTGAAGAAGCAGTAGCAGAAGAGGCTCCAGTAGCCGAAGAAGCCGCTGCCGAAGAAACCCCAGTTGTTGAAGAAGCAGTAGCAGAAGAGGCTCCAGCAGCCGAAGCAGCTACTCCAGAAGAGGCTTAGTAACGTGCTAGCCGCTGCGCTCGAACACCTAGTCAAGGGAATCGTCGACCACCCGGACGACGCCACCGTCACCGCACGCTCAACCTCTAGAGGTGACCTCCTTGAGGTAAACGTGCACCCTGACGACCTTGGCCGCGTGATCGGGCGCAACGGCCGCACCGCTAAGGCGCTTCGCACCATTGTTAACTCTCTTGCCGATGGCAAGAAGGTTCGCGTAGACGTGGTGGATACCGATTTCTAAGACCCAGCTCCGGGTCGGCCGACTGCTCAAGGCACACGGCCTAAAGGGAGCAATCAAGTTAGAGCTATACACGGACAGCCCGAACGAACGTTTCGTTCCAGGCGCGGTCCTTGACCTCCAAGTACCCGAAACTTCACCGTGGTTCGGCAAGACCGTAACGGTTACCGAGCTTCGCTGGTACAACACCTCTCCGGTTATCTTTCTGGAGGGCATTGACGATCGCAACAAAGCCGAAGAACTTATCAAAGCGATTTTGCTTGTCAACGCAGATACCGATGACCTACCTGCCGAAGAAGACGCTTGGTACGACCACCAGTTGATTGGCCTAAAAGTCGAGCGAGATGGTCAGGTAATCGGCCAGGTTATTCGTGTCGAGCATTTGCCAGCGCAGGATCGCCTAGTGGTTCAGTTCGAAGAACGCGAGGTCTTTGTACCTTTCGTGAAAGAAATCGTTCCAGAGGTAAACATCACTACAGGCACTGTGAAAGTCACACCGCCTAACGGACTTTTCGAAGAGCTGCCCGAGGTCGAGTAATGCGCATCGATGCCCTAACGATCTTCCCCGACTACTTCGCCCCACTAGAGATCTCTTTGCTTGGCAAGGCCCGCGAAAAGAACATCCTCGATGTTCGAGTTCACGACTTGCGCGATTGGACCTTCGATAAGCACAAGACCGTAGACGACTCGCCATACGGCGGGGGAGCCGGAATGCTCATGAAGGCAGAGCCATGGGGCCTCGCTTTCGACGACATTCTTGCCGAGGACGGCGAAACAATCGTGATTTTCACCAGCCCGGCCGGTGAGCAGTTCAAACAGGCCACCGCCCAAGAGCTCGCCACCGCCGAACACATCGTCTTCGCTTGTGGCCGCTACGAGGGTATCGACCAGCGCGTGGTTGATTACGCGTCCACGAAGGCCAAAGTTCGCATGATTTCGCTTGGCGACTACGTCCTGAATGGGGGAGAAGTCGCTGCTCTCGCAATGATCGAGGCAATTGCCCGCTTGATCCCAGGAGTTATCGGTAACGCAGAGAGCCTCGTCGAGGAGTCACATTCTGACGGCCTGCTCGAATACCCGAGCTACACCAAGCCAGCAAACTGGCGCGGGCTCGAGGTTCCAGAGGTTTTGCTGAGCGGAAACCATGCTGCAATCGCCGCTTGGCGTCACCAGCAGCAACTCGAACGCACAAAAGCGGTGCGCCCAGACTTGCTCGCCGACGACTAGGCGTGGCAGAATAGACAGGTTGCTAACCACCTAGTGTCTCTGCCGCAGGGGAGCGTAGTTAGCTGAAAATCAGAAACACCAAACTAACCCGTTGCTGACCTGCGCGCAGACACAGAGAGCGAAACAAAATGCATATCCTTGACGCAGTAGACGCCAAGAACCTCAAGACCGACCTCCCAGCGTTCCGCGTTGGTGACACCGTGAAGGTCAACGTAAACATCATCGAAGGTAACCGTAGCCGTGTACAGGCTTTCCAGGGTTACTGCATCCGTCGCTCAGGTCACGGAATCCGTGAGACCTTCACCGTTCGTAAAGACTCCGGAGGCTTCGGAGTTGAGCGTACCTTCCCACTTCACTCGCCAATCATCGAGTCGATCGACGTAATCACCAAGGGTGATGTTCGACGCGCGAAGCTTTACTACCTACGCGACCTGCGCGGTAAGAAGGCAAAGATTCGCGAGAAGCGCGACAACGTTTCAAAATAGTCGATGACTGATTCAGGGCTCTCCAAGCGCTCGCGAAAACAACTCAAAGAGACAAACAACAAGGTCGTTCTGTTTTGGCGCAAGCTGAAGAAAAACGCCTTTGTTGCTTTCTTCTTGGACGTCTTCGTAATCGTCGGCTCTGCACTCCTTCTATCGCTGGTCATCAAGACCTTCCTGATTCGCTCGTTCTTCATTCCGTCTGGTTCGATGCTTGAAACACTTCGCATCGACGACCGCATTGTGGTTAATGAGCTTGTTCCTTCGCTAATCGCCGTTGAGCGCGGTGACATCGTGGTTTTCAAAGATCCCGGTGGCTGGCTGTCTCCGATCGATAAGACAAAAGACACAAATTTCTTTAGCGACACCGTTGACGAGTTCCTAGGGATCTTCGGTATCACTGCTCCTGACAGCGCTCAGCACCTAGTGAAGCGCGTTATCGGAATACCTGGTGACCGAGTTGTCGCTGAAGGCGGAAAGCTGAGCATCAACGGGGTTCCGATTACCGAGACCTACTTGACCAAGGGAACCCAGCCCTCTCAAAAAGACTTCGACGTCACAGTCCCCGAGGGTTCCTACTGGATGATGGGCGACAACCGATCAAACAGCGAAGACTCGCGCTACCACACCGACTTGCCGAGCAAGGGCTTTGTTGCTCAGAAGTTCATTGTCGGAAAAGCTTTTGTTATCACTTGGCCGATGAAAAATTGGACCTGGCTAGGTAGTTACCCAGATGTCTTCAAAGACGTACCCAACAAGTGACTTTGAGAGCCAGCTCTTCGGTTCTGGCGTCAAACAGCTAATCGCAATCGATGAAGTTGGTCGCGGGGCTATAGCCGGGCCTGTAGCAGTGGGAGTCACTCTCACCTCTGCCGAAACCTTCAAGAATCCCTGGCCAGTCAAACTTTGCGATTCGAAGTTGATGAGCGAGAAGCAGCGTGAAGAGAGTTTTCAACCAGTAGCCGACTGGGTTGATCAGTGGGCGGTTGGCATGGCTTCGGCAGAAGAGATTGACAAGATCGGCATCACCAAAGCTTTGGCTCTAGCTGCCGAGCGCGCAATTGTGCAACTGACCTTCAATCCAGAGGGAACAAGAATCCTTCTCGATGGCAGCCACAACTGGCTTGGCAACCGCTCCTACGGCGTCCCGGTGGCCGTTCGCCCAAAGGCTGACCGCGACTGCGTCTCGGTTGCTGCGGCTTCAGTGCTCGCCAAGGTCGTCCGTGACCGCCTGATGGTCAAGCTAGCCGAAGAGTTTCCTGGCTTTGGCTTCGAAGGTCATAAGGGTTACGCATCGGCGACCCATATCGAGGCAGTTCGCAGTCTGCGTCCGAGTATTCAACATCGCGTGACCTGGCTCGATCGAATTCTCGCAATAGAATCGAACTAATGGACGAGAACGAATTCGAAGAGTTTGAACGCAACGCCGAAGTGGCCTTGTTTCGGGAGTATCGCGACGTAGTTGCCACCTTCAAGTACGTCGTAGAAACCGAGCGACGCATCTACCTTGCTAACGAGGTCGACTACAAGCGCGTGGACGCCGGCAACGACTTCTATTTTGAAGTCACCATGAACGATGTCTGGGTCTGGGACGTCAACCGCACCGATCGCTTCATCAAGAACGTCAAGGTTCTAACCTTCAAGGATCTAAACATCGAAGAGCTTTCGGGCAAAGCTTTTGACATTCCGAAAGAGCTTGCCGTAGGGGAGTAGTTTCCAGATTGTCAGCTCTCGGGCATGCCCCAACCTTCATCACGCGGAGCCCAATTGGGTATTATGAGTCGAAAGTGCGAAAGGAATTCAGATGCGAGATGACCTGAGAAAAGCATGGGAAGCGTCCCCAGAGTTTAAAGATCGCTCAAACATGAACTTCACTCAAGGTACTCCACCGGAAGAGATGGACACCCTTATCCCACAAGATGAGACAGTTCTTTGTGTCATTCGGGCTCGGCAACTAGCTCTAAATGCAAACGCCGTAGTGACGGATAAATGTATCTACATATTTCGTAAAGCATTTTTGTACAAAAAAATTAGCAAAGGCAATGAAACAATTCCCTTTTCAACGATCACGGGCATTACGGTCGGCAGGGTGTTGAGCCGAGGCGTAGTAATCTCAATCACGCGCGCGGGAAACACTGACATAATCGATTACTGCGACGCGGCGCACGCTGAAAAGTGGGTCAGCGTGGCTCGCGAAGCTATGTCTAAAGCCTCAAAAGCTGGCGCGGGCCCATCGGCCCAATTGGACAAAGTTGATCAACTTTCAAGATTGAAGGATCTGTTTGACAGCGGGGTACTAACTGAGGCTGAGTTTCTAGAAATGAAGAAGAACATAATCTCAAGTTTGTGATGGGAAGCGTGCAAGGGTAGCCATTTGCTGCCGGCTTGTAAGAATCGCTCACCGCTGGTCTCTGGTTGAGAACTGTCGGCGGATTGAAACAATTTTTCTGGTGTTTAGGCAAGAGTCAACGTCGGCGAACGTGATTAGTTGCCTCCTGGTTCCCTAATGAATTGTGGATGTAAGGCCCAAAGCGTTAGGTTTTCAAGGATCTAAGGTTCAGCGCCTCTGATTCTTCAAGATTCTTTACTGAGCCATTCTTTGCTTCGGTCTAGCATCCTAAGGCGAGGTAAAGAGCGGTGCCCATGGCTCAATGCGACAATTAGTGCAATGTTCGAGGATCTCTAGATCTGTCGACTCAAAAAGCGACCAACAACCTGCGCAGAATGTGTTCATGTCTCACATAGTTTCGTGCACATCCATGATGAATTTGTAGTTCTCCACAAGCTTTCGTCAACGCACCTTTTGAGAACACGTGTTGTTCGGCAAACCAACCAATTGATGGGCAGCTTCCTTCAAGAGCGGAGTTGCAACGATCTGCTTTTTGGACTGACGCGCTGAGCGAAACGGTCAAGGTTCTTGGCGTAAACGAATTAACCTTTGAGTGTGCAGAGTTTCGATAAAACACTTCAGGACTACTGCGCCTATCTAGAGTCGGGGCGCGGTTACTCCGCTCACACCGTCAAGGGCTACCGCACCGACGTCACTGAACTCTTCGGGTTCCTGGAAAGAGTCGGCATTACCTCGCTAACAGGAATCACACTTGAGCCCTTGCGTGATTTTCTTTACGAGCTCACCGAAAAGGGCCTAAGCAAAGCCACGATGGCCCGAAAGAGTGCGGCGATTCGCTCACTCACCGCCTGGTGCCACAAGAACGAGCTCATCGAGGTAGACCCGGGCCTCAGGCTAAGGACACCTAAGACGAACCGAACCCTGCCGAAAGTGGTCGGCACGGAATCAATCGACATTATTTTCAAAGTGCTCGAATCTATGGCCACCGAAGACAACCCGGGCGGCTTGTGCGATCGTCTCGCGGTCGAGCTGCTCTACGCGAGCGGAGCGCGTGTCAGCGAATTGGTTGGCCTGAATGTTGCCGACGTCGATTTCTCGCGCAACCTTCTGCGAGTCATGGGTAAGGGCGGAAAGCAGCGCATGGTCCCGTTTGGGGTTCCTGCCAGAGATGCCCTCGATGCATGGCTGAAGTTTGGACGCCGTATGTACGCGAACGAGAAGAGCGGTGACGCACTGCTCTTGACCTCGCGCGGCGGGAGAGTTGGGGTTCGCCAGGTTTATTCACTGGTGGCGGGGCTCCTTGCCGAGACGCCGACGGGAGTTGCCGGCCCCCACTCTCTGCGTCACAGTGCCGCAACACATTTGCTAGACGGGGGAGCCGACCTCAGGGCAGTGCAAGAAATGCTCGGCCACGCGAGCCTGGGCACCACTCAGATTTACACCCACGTGAGCATAGAGCGCCTCAAAGAGGGCTACAAGCTGGCGCACCCTAGGGCCTAGTTTGGATTTGTGAGTTGGGGGATAGTCCCAGATCCGAACCAAAAGAGACAAAAAGCCCGTCTGGCAGCGCGTCACACAATCCCGCAATCGGCTTCCCAGAGCCAAAGTGGCTGGTGTGAATCGGTGCAAAACTGCTATGCTTTTAGAAGCACTCGGCTTCGGTCTTGTGACTTCGCGTGTCGATCATCGGCAAACACCATCAGTCCTTCGGGCGGTTTTTGTTGCGGCACTAGGTTTGCCGGCAACCGCAGGCAAAGACAACTGAGAAATAAGGAGCACTGCTATGGCAGTTGTAACCGTTCGCCAGCTACTAGACGCTGGCGTGCACTTCGGGCACCAGACCCGTCGTTGGAACCCAAAGATGAAGCGATTCATCCTGACCGACCGTTCAGGCATCTACATCATTGACCTGCAGAAGTCGATCTCGCACATTGACCGTGCGTACGAGTTCGTGAAGGACACCGTTGCCCACGGCGGTAGCATCCTATTTGTTGGCACCAAGAAGCAGGCCCAGGAGCCAATCGCTCTTGAAGCCCAGCGCGTTGGCATGCCTTACATCAACGAGCGCTGGTTGGGTGGTCTTTTGACCAACTTCCAGACCATCCAGAAGCGTCTAACCCGCCTCAAGGAGCTCGAAGTCATGGACTTCACCGGAGCAACCAAGACCGGCCTCACCAAGAAGGAACTTTTGATCCTTCGCCGTGAGAAAGACAAGCTTGAGAAGTCTCTCGGTGGTATCCGCAACGTAACCAAGACGCCTTCGGCGATCTGGGTTGTTGACACCAACAAGGAGCACCTAGCCATCACCGAAGCCAAGAAGCTCGGTATCCCAGTTATCGGAATCCTAGACACCAACTGCGACCCAGACGAAGTCACTATCGGTATTCCAGGAAACGATGACGCAATCCGTTCGGTTGCTCTGCTAACCCGTGTAATTGCTGACGCAGTTGCCGAGGGTCTAAAGGCAAAGCACTCGAAGGTTGAAGAAGTTGAGCCGCTAGCCGAGTGGGAGAAGGAGCTTCTTGAAGCACCTGCTGCCGATGTTGCCGCTGTTGTTGAAGAGGCTCCAGTAGTCGAAGAAGCGCCAGCAGTTGAAGAGGCTCCAGCAGCTGAAGAGACCAAGGAAGAGGAGGCCAAGTAATGGCTAACTACACCGCAGCCGACGTAAAGGCACTTCGCGAGCGCTCAGGCGCAGGCATGATGGACTGCAAGGGCGCACTCGACGAGGCCGATGGCAACGTTGACAAGGCTCTTGAGGTTCTTCGCCTCAAGGGACTAAAGGGCGTTACCAAGCGTGAAGGTCGCACCACCTCAAATGGTCTGATCGTTTCGCGTGTATCGGGTAACACCGGCTGGCTTCTAGAGCTCGCTTGCGAGACCGACTTCGTAGCTAAGGCAGAGAAGTTCATCTCACTTTCTGAAGCAATCGCTGACGCAGTCGTTGCTGCCGACGCGGTAACCCTCGATGAGGCACTTGCTGCCGACTTCGGCGGCAAGACCGTTGCTGACGCAATCAACGACGAAGCTGCAATCATGGGCGAGAAGGTTGAACTTCGCCGCATGGCAGTCGTCAAGGGTGACGCAGTAGACGCTTACCTACACCGCACCAGCAAGGACCTACCTCCACAGGTTGGCGTTCTTGTTGCGTACTCGGGTAGCGACGCAGACACCGCACACGACGTTGCAGTTCACATCGCAGCATTCTCACCGGTTCACCTTCACCGCGACGACGTAGACGCTGACCTTGTGGCCACCGAGCGTCGTATCGCTGAAGAGACCGCACGCAACGAAGGTAAGCCTGAGGCTGCCCTTCCGAAGATCGTTGAAGGCCGCGTAACTGGCTTCTTCAAGGAGAACGTCTTGCTAGAGCAGGACTTCGCCAAGGACACCAAGCAGACTGTTGCTAAGGTCCTGGAGAACGCTGGAGTAACCGTGGGCGAATTCGTTCGCTTCCGCGTTGGCGCCTAAGACAACTATTTAGTGAGGGAATCTAATGAGCTCAGTGAAGTTATGGATCAAAGGTGCAAGGGTTAGGACACTTCCTCTAGCAGTTGCTCCTGTCCTGATTGGTGCTGGAACAGCACAGCTTGCTGGCAAGTTTGACTTGGGGTTAGTGCTACTAGCTTTAGCAGTTGCTTTGTTACTGCAAATAGGTGTGAATTACTCGAACGATTACAGCGATGGTATTCGTGGCACAGATGAGTTTAGAGTTGGTCCAGCTCGTCTAACCGGTGGTGGCTTTGTTGAACCTAAGAAGGTTCGTAATGCTGCCTTTGCTTCTTTTGCTTTGGCTGGGGTAGCAGGACTTGTTATTACTGTTCTTACTGCACAGTGGTGGTTTATTGCTGTTGGTTTGGTTTGTATTTTGGCTGCTTGGTTTTATACCGGAGGTAAGAAGCCTTACGGTTATGCAGGTCTTGGTGAACTAATTGTCTTTATCTTCTTTGGGTTGGTAGCAACCATCGGAACTGATTACATTCAGACTCTAGAGGTCAATCTTCTGAGTGTTGCTGGTGGTATCGCTGCAGGATGCTTTGCAACTGCTGTGTTGCTAATCAACAACATCAGAGATATTGATACTGATCGTCTAAGTGGTAAGAAGACCCTTTCAACCAGAATTGGTAAGAAAGCTTCCCTTGTTTTGTTTATTGTTTTGACCTGGGTTCCGTTTTCAATGGTTGCACCAATATGGTTGGTTGCTCCAGCAGCATTTATTGTGAACCTATTGCTGTTGCCAGTATTGGTTATCAACATCATTGCTGTTAGCGCTAAGACTCCTAAAGACCAGATCCTGGCTCTTCAGCTAACTAGCTTTACAGCCTTATTCTTTGCTGTTGGTTTGTGTTGGGGTATGTTCACCCTTGGCTTTTGAGTCAACGATATCGTTTTCAAGATCGCTCTCAGGGTCTCCTGAACCAAGGCTGTTATTGCGCTTTTCATAGATCTGCTTACTAATCTGGTCTCTTAGCCCAGTTAGGAAAAACAGTGAATAGGCGAATGACAGCATGCCTGATATCACCACTGCGAAGAGCCAAGGCATGCCCAGAACTATCAATAGGATGCAGAGTCCGCTGAATACGCCAAGGCGTAGAACTGTGTATTTCACCCAAACATTTCTCATGGCTTTAGTCTATGTTTCCCGCTCGGTTAGAATTGACCCATGAACCGAATCCAATTAGCCCTTATTGTTGCGGTGGTTATCTTCCAGATATTCACTACCGTTTACGCTGCTAGTGCTAACCGTAACCAGGTGAGAGTTTTGCCTAAGATCGTCTGGGTTCTGTTATGTCTGTTCATTCCAATTATCGGTGGACTTCTATACATAACTATTGGTAGACCAATTGATGGTGACTCAGGTCAAGGAGCAAAGCGCTCAAGACCAGTAGCCCCTGACGATGATGCTGACTTCCTAAGAGATTTAGGTAATCGTTTCAAGAACGATAACAATAATTAGCATGCCTGAATCAGATAACCAGTTAGTCTCACCAGCACAAATCTTTTCAGCACACATAATCGCAGAACTAGCTGCCTGGGGTAGAGACTTCTGGTTAGCGCCAGGAGCAAGATCACAAGCTCTAGCAATTGCAGCAGCTCAGGTTGCTGATGCAGGTCAAGCCAATCTTCATGTTCGCATCGATGAGAGATCTTTAGGTTTTAGTGCTCTTGGCGCTTCGGTTTATGGGGGACCTCAGGTAATCATCACAACCTCAGGAACTGCAGTTGCTAATCTACATCCAGCAGT
>Ga0208595_1000909_pt1 | contig 9998 bp, 7 predicted proteins | sample LakMenEpi28Jun11_FD_150742 | JGI IMG/M metagenome (GOLD analysis project Ga0208595, IMG submission 150742) | Freshwater microbial communities from Lake Mendota, WI - 28JUN2011 deep hole epilimnion (SPAdes) | ecosystem: Environmental > Aquatic > Freshwater > Lake > Epilimnion/Euphotic zone ...
AAGAACGGCTTCTGGAGTTAGAGGAATCACTTTAAAAGATGAAGCTGACGAAGTTATTGGAATTGTAACTGTTAATAAAGATGATATTAATGAAACACAAATTTTGGTTGTAACTGAAAATGGATACGGAAAACGTACTAAATTAGTTGATGACGACGGAGAAGATGTGTACCGAATTACAAATCGTGGTGGTAAAGGTGTGAAAACATTAAACATTACAGAAAAAACAGGTTCGTTAATTGCAATTAATAACGTAACGGATGATGATGATTTAATGATTATCAACAAATCAGGTTTAACGATTCGTATGATGGTTTCAGACCTTCGTGTAATGGGAAGAGCCACTCAAGGTGTACGATTAATCAATATTAAAGGAACCGATTCTATCGCAGCTGTAACTAAAGTGTTGCGTGAAGATGAAGAAGTAGTGGAATTAGATGAAGATGGAAATCCAATAGAAGTATTGGAAGCTGAAACTTCTGAAGAAGAAACTCCAGAAAATAATGATTCAGATGTTGAACCTGACAACAACGAAGAATTGGAATAATTTTTAAGCCCAATTCGTTGGGCTTTTTTTAAACTAAAATAGTAACGAAATGAAAAAAATTGTATTAGGGGCTTTACTGTTGGCTTTTGCATCAACTTACGCTCAAAAAGATGAATTAAAAACATTAAAAAAGTTGTATGATAAAGACCAATTGTCTGCTGATGATTTTTCTAAATACAAAGAAAACGTTTTAAAGTTAGAAGCCGTTGCAACTTCCGAAAATGATAAAGTTGCTGCGAATTTCTATAAAGCTATGCAACCATTAGCTGAAATGTCAACTATGGGAGCTCAACCTAACCCAATGATGATTCAGAAAATATTTACTCCTGAAGCATTTACAAGTATGGTTAAAGGAATGCGAACTACTTTAGATTATGAAACAAAAACAGGTAAAAAAGTTTTTTCTGAAGATATTATTGAAACGATAACTTCTTTTAAGCCAATTTTTATGCAAATGGCATTAGTTTTTAATAATTCAAAAAAGTATAAAGAAGCATCAAGAGTGTTTTATAATATATACCAACTTGATCCTTCAGATGTATCTAATTTAGAAAACGCAGCCATCACAGCTATGCAAGCTGAAGACTATATTGATGCTGAAAAATATTATAGAGAAATTAAAGCAGTTGGCTTTACGGGTACTGGATTAAAAAAATTCGCTACAAAGCCTGAAGAAGTTGCTAAAAGCATATTTGCTTTATCTTTTTTTAATAAAAATGACGAACAAGCAAAAATGGATTTTTTAGAGGCAATAAAATTAAATCCTGATGATGTTCAAATTCAAATTGATCATGCCATAATTTATTACAGAAATAATGATGTTGCAACCTATCAAAAATTGATTGAAGGCATTTTAGAAAAAGATCCAAATAATGCCCAATTACAATATAATGTTGGGTTTCTATTATTAAATGAAGACACCAAAATTGTAGAAGAAATTAATGCAAATTTGAAAAATATTAAAAAATATGATGAATTAAAAGCTAAGAGAAAAGCCATGTTTTTAAAAGCTTTACCTTACTTTGAGCGTGCCCATCAATTAGATGTTACAAATGAAGATACTAAAAAAACTTTAAGGTTGTGTTACGAAACTATAGGTATGAAAGACAGAGCAGCTTCTGTTAAATAATAAAAAACCCCCAATGAAAATTGGGGATTTTTTTTATTTTCTTATTCTTTAAAAACCATATCAATACACATTACTGCTGCAATAAGTAAAGGACGTAGTGTGCTTTCTTCTGCTACATCTGTAATATTTATTACATAGTTATCGGCGCTTGTGAAAAATTCTTTACCTAAACCAGCCCATTTTTTAGAAACATTAGCCAATTCTTTATTGTCTTTATTAAATTTAAAGTCCCAACCTGTCCATTTACCTTGTAGTGTACATAAATGTTTGTCTTGATGATCGTGTACTTCAAATCGGCCACCAAATGAAAAGAATTTCTGTTTAAACACGCCAATTTTTCTTCCACCGCCATCAAAAACATCAATATCGGAACGAAAAATGGTCACGCCTCTTTTAATTTGAATGGTTAATTCACCAGATGCAGTTCTGATTTCAATATCAAAAGGCGTCATTCTTTTGTAATCTGTGAAACGAAATAGTTTTGTAAAAAAGCCTAAATTTGGTTCTCTACAAGTTAAAACTAATTCATTATTTTCTGGATTAAAAATATCATAGTTATTGGATGCTTTGAACATCCCTATTTTTTCTTTTACTAAAAAAATATTTTGGTTAAAAATTGGATTCATATTTATTTTTTTAAGGTTAATTTATAAATTTTTGATTCTAAAATTTCTGTATCGTTGTCTTCGCAAAGTAAAAAATGAATTTCTTTATCGTTGTTTTCATATAATGTAATGCCTTCAAATTTTTGCGTATTTGATATTATTTGTGTATCAATAATTTCAAATGTATCACTTTTCATTTTTCCAATAATTGACCCAAGTACTTCTCCGTCTTCATAAGTCGAAATAGTATCTTCTGCAGTTGCTAAAAAATAAATAAATTCATCAACTAAAACGGCATCTGTAAAGGAAACTTCAATGTTTTCAATTTTGGGTAAAGTTATCGATACAAAATGTTTTGAGAGTGAAGCATTATCAGGAATAATAAAAATTCCATTTTTGCTATTTTGGGCATTTCCTCTTTGAAAAAGCAACATGGTTTTATTTGCACAAATAGCGCCTTCTATATTAAGTTCATCATCGTTTAATGAAGCTAATTTTCTTAAAAATTCATACAATACAGACAAATCATTTTTTTGTAAAGCATCATTTTCTAAATTTAAAGAAAACATTGTATTTCGTTGTGCCGTTGAACCAGAACCAAAAATAAAAATTTGATTTCCAAAATGAGTCAAAGCTTCTAAATCTAATTTGTCTTTTTTTGCAATATTTTCTTGCGGATTATCTACTAATGGAAATTTAAGAACTATTTTTTTGTCTATTACATATTGATAAAAAAAAGTACTGTTGTCTGAAATAATAAATAGTACATTTTGATAATATATTAATCCAGAAGCAGAACCGATACCTTTTATATGCAAAAACTCGTTTAATTGAAAGTTTTTCATTTTAATCAAAACTTTCAATTAATAATAAATTACCTTTTTCGTGAGTAATTGTAATTATTCCATCTTCGCAAACGTGATTACTGCTTCCTGTTCGAAATCCCAATTCTAAAGTTTCATTTTGTAATTTGTAAAATAAATTTTCGGTACAAATATTTTCTACTTTTCCTAATGGAATTAGCGAAATGATACTGTTTTTTGGATACCATTTTTTAAATGAATTTGGTAACAAAAATACTTTTGAATGGTCATCAAATAAAACAATTTTTAATTGATTTCTGTACGAAGCAAGTGTGGAAAAATTATTTAAAGTATGATCCGCTCGTTTGCCAGTTGCCCAAACTACATTTGCAGCTTTGTGGCCTTTTTGTATTAAAAAATCGAAAGCTTTTTCTAAATCAGTTTTATTTTGATCTGGAGTATGGATAATTTCAATTGGATAATGATTTTCTTTATAAAATTGAGCATCAAAGTTTCTATCAAAATCACCTAATAAAACATCCACTTTTATGCCTAAATCCAAAACACGTTCTATAGCTGCATCTAAAACTATTACTAATGGCGACCATTCTAAAAGTTGTCCTAAAAGTTCGATATTACAAGCCAAACCATTTGCAATAATTAAAGCAGGTTCTTGGTCGTCGCGAACTATATGATGTGAAGACATAATTAATGTTTATGGTTTGTCGTTTTTTGTTTTTGTATGTGATGCTTACAGAAGTCAAAGTTATTGTTTTTTATTGATTTTTGTAAATTGAGATTTAAAAAAGAAACACAGATTTAAGAAATTATATAAATTTTTATAATTTCTTAAATCTGTGTTTAAAACAAATGATGATTTTGCTATTGAATTGTATAATTTCTCACATCCACTTCTGACAATCTAAAATAACCTAAAGGGTAATTAGTGCTATTGGTTTGGTTGATAATATTCCCTTTTACAGTTGCTGGTGGTGTGCTAAATGGACCATTGCTTAATCCGCCAGAAATGCTTATTAGAATATTCATGAAATTATGGTAGCGTTCAGAAATTCCGTGTAGCGTAAATTTAATATTTTGAGCAGGTGCTAAATCTTTATCAATTAGTAATGAAAACATTTGATTGCCATTAGTAAATTCATCGTTAAACACACCTAAAAGCGGAAAGGGTCTATAAGGTACTTTATATTCTTCTAAATAAAAATTAGATTCTGTACCGTTATCTTGAAAATTAAACTTTAGTTCTATATCATTTCCGGTTATACCGTTTAAACTTTGTTGGATTGAAGTGATTGCAGGAACAGGATATAGTTTATCTGTGGCAGAATACGTTTGTCCGTTATGAATTACTGTTAAAGTATAAAAACCATTTAGTACTGGTGTAAAATTAGTACATTTATAAATTCCAGTTGAGCCTACTTCTAAAAAATTAAAAACGCTATTATTTGAATCTGTTATTTTTACAATTGCCCCATTTACAAAAGGTACAGTATTGTTGAAATAATCTGCGGTTGTTGTTATTTTTATAGATTGCTCATTACCAAGCGTACCTTTTTCCCATTTAATGGAAGCATCAATAACCAATTTTGGTTCGCTATTATTTAAATCTACATCAACTACTTCTTCGCAACTAAATAGAAATAAACCAATTGCTAAAATGAAATATTTTATATTATTTTTCATTGTTTTAAAATTTAAAATTATAAGTTACACTTGGTACGATTCCAAAAATAGAAAGCCTTACCGCTTCATTTAAACCACTATCTTGATTTTGTCTGAAATTTATAGATGCTGCATTTTGTCTGCCATATAAATTATATACAGAGAAAACCCATTCGCCTTGCCATTTTCTTCCTTTGTTTTTTGTTGGATTTAAAGTAGCAGAAACATCTATACGATGATAAGCGGGTAAATTATCTTGATTTCTATCACTATATACAGGAACATTGATGCCTTGATATTGATATTGCGCCGTTGGAAAAGTTACCGGTTGCCCCGTTTGATAGGTGAAAATACTTCCAAAACTCCATTTTTGATTTAATTTATAACTTCCTGTTACATAAATATTATGTGTTTTGTCCCAACCTGTTTTGTACCAATTGCCATTATTTATTCCTGACTCAATAGGTGTTCTTCCAGCAGTTTGTTGTTCCGAACGTGAAAGCGTGTATGAAATCCAACCAGAAAGTTTACCTACGTTTTTCTTAGCCATAATTTCTAATCCATAAGCTCGAGTTTTTCCTGCTAATACCACTTGTTCAATTGCTTCATTGGCAATTAAGTCAGCACCATCAATATAATCTAATCTGTTTTTCACCATTTTATAAAACGATTCTACTTCTAATGTATAATCGCCATTTTTTAAGTTTTTAAAATATCCTACTGCAAACTGATCTAAAATTTGAGGTTTTAAGAAGTTATCACTCGGTGTCCAAATATCTAGGGGAGTTGGCGATTGTGTATTGGAAATTAAATGCAAATATTGACTCATTCTATTATAACTCGCTTTCACAGATTGATTGTCGTTAATAGTATATGCCAAAGCAATTCGTGGTTCTAAATTTCCAAAATTGGCAATAGTTTCATTTTTTCCATAATACTTTTTGTCAACAGGAGTTGCTTTTTCGTAAATACCTAAATCTGCATCATACGTTACGGGTTGGTTATTTGCATAAACATTCATGGTTTGTTCGCCTAATCTATAAAACATACTATATCTTAATCCGTAATTTACAGAAAGTTTATCCGTTAATTTTTGTTCAGCATCAATATAAAAAGCAGGTTCGAAGGCGTGTTTTTTGGCAAGTTGTTTTTCATTAATACTCGAATTTGCATCTATTGGTTCAATTCTACCTGGATTGAAATTGTAATAAATAGCATTTGCACCATAAAATAATTTATAACTATCCGAAACATAATGTTTAAAATCGTATTTGAAATTATAATTTTTTATGCCGCTTTCCCAATTAAACCCTATAAAATCTAAAGTCAAACCGTAGTAGTAATCACTGTAAATAAACGAAGCATTTGAAAATAATTTATCATTAAATAAGTGATTCCATCTTACGTTTAATACCGAATTTCCGTAAGTGTTTATAAATTGATTGTTTAAACTAAAAACGTCTCTTCCAAAATAACCAGATAAAAATAAGTTGTTATTCTCGTTTAATTTGTAATTTATTTTTGTGTTTAAGTCATAAAAATAAGCGGTGTTGTTATTATCAGCAAGTTTTAAAAATAGATGAGCATAACTACTTCTTCCTGCTACTAAGAAAGATCCTTTGTCTTTTACAATTGGACCTTCAGCTAATATTCTACTTGAAATTAAACCAATTCCACCATTCATTCCGAATTTTTTACTATTTCCCTCTTTCTGATAAATATCTAATACAGAAGCTACTCTTCCGCCAAATCTTGCAGGAATTCCACCTTTATATAGCTTTAAATCTTTAATAGCATCGGCATTAAAAACAGAGAAAAACCCAAATAAATGTGAAGAATTATAAATTGTCGCTTCGTCTAATAATATTAAATTTTGATCTGCAGCACCGCCACGAACGTTAAATCCAGATTGGCCTTCTCCAGCATTTGTAACGCCAGGTAAAGTTAAAATCGATTTTATAACATCCACCTCACCTAAAATGGCTGGCATCGCTTTTATTTGTGAAATAGTAAGTTTGTTGACACTCATTTCTGGTTTGTCAATTTGTAGTTTTTTTGAATTTCCAGCCACTACAACTTGTTCAATCTCATTTGATTTTTCAATCAAAAACAAATCTTTTTTAGTGTTTGATTCCAATGTAATTACTTCTGAAAAACCATCGAAACTTAAAGAATTTATTTCGATTCTATATTCTCCTTTAGGTAAAGTAATAGAATAAAACCCGTATTCATTAGTTAATGAAGTTCGAGTCGTTGTGCTATTTTGAAAAGAAATTGTTACTCCAATTAATGTTTCATTAGATTTTTGATCTTTTACTATACCGCTTAACGTTACTTTTTCTTGAGAAAAGGCAACTGTAAAGACTAAGAAAAATAAGAGTATTAAAAAGTTATTTTTTTTCATTTTTAATTGTTTCAAGATTTGACGCAAATTTCGCTAAAATATTACAAAACATCTGTTAAGTAGACGTTAATTAAAAAAGGCGATATAAAGAAATTACATCGCCTTTAATTAGTTTGAAAACAAAACTTACATTTTATTTATTATAGCATTTAATGTTGTGCTTGGTCGCATTGCAGCACTCAATAAACTTTCATTTGGTTGGTAATATCCGCCAATTTCTTGTTTTTTACCTTGAGCTTCAATTAATTCAGCGTCAATTTTTGCTTCGTTAGCAGTTAATTCTGCTGCAATAGGGGTAAAGTAGGTTTTCAATTCAGCGTTTTTATCTTGCGAAGCTAATGCTTGCGCCCAATATAATGCAATGTAAAAGTGCGAACCTCTGTTGTCTAATTGACCAATTTTACGAGCCGGAGATTTATCGTTTGCTAAGAATTTTTCAGTAGCTTCATCTAAAGTTTCTGATAAAACAATTGCTTTTTCGTTATTTAAACTTTGTCCTAAATGTTCTAAAGAAACTCCTAAAGCTAAAATTTCACCTAATGAATCCCAACGTAAGTAGCCTTCTTCAATAAATTGCTCTACATGTTTTGGTGCAGAACCACCTGCTCCAGTTTCAAATAAACCACCACCATTCATTAATGGAACAATAGAAAGCATTTTAGCTGAAGTTCCTAATTCTAAAATTGGAAATAAATCGGTTAAGTAATCACGTAACACATTTCCAGAAACTGAAATAGTATCTTTTCCTTCTCTAATTCTTTTTAACGTTTCTTTCATGGCATCTTTTACATCTAAAATTCTGATGTCTAAGCCAGTCGTGTCGTAATTTTTTAAGTATTTTTCTGCTTTTTTGATAATTTCTCTATCGTGAGCTCTATCTTTATCTAACCAAAAAAGTGCTGGAGTATCAGATAAACGGGCTCTGTTTACGGCTAATTTTACCCAATCTTGAATTGGTGCATCTTTAGTTTGACACATTCTGAAAATATCGCCAGCTTCTACTTTTTGAGAAAGCAAAGTCGCTCCGTTTTCATTTTCCACTTTTACAATTCCAGCTGCAGACAATTGAAAAGTTTTGTCGTGCGAACCATATTCTTCTGCTTTTTGAGCCATTAATCCAACATTTGGCACAGAACCCATTGTTCTTGGGTCTAAAGCACCATATTTTTTCATATCGTCAATAACTGCGGTATAAAAACCAGCATACGAACGATCTGGAATCATTGTAATAGTATCTTCTTCTTTCCCATCTGTATTCCACATTTTCCCACCACTTCTTGCTAAAGCTGCCATAGAAGCATCTACAATAATATCAGAAGAAACGTGAAAATTAGTAATTCCTTTATCAGAATTTACCATAGCTACTTTTGGTCCGTTGACTAATGCAGTTGCTAAATCTTGTTTGATGGCTTCTTCTTCAGAAATTCCAGCAATTTTGTTGTATAAATCTTGTAAACCACTATTTGGATGAATGTCTAAAGATTTGAATAAGTTCGCATATTTAGTGTAAACATCTTCAAAATAGGTTTCAACAATAGCTCCGAATATTATTGGATCAGAAATTTTCATCATTGTTGCTTTCAAGTGAGCAGAAAGCATTACGTTTTTTTCTTTTGCGTATGCAATTGTTTTCTTTGAATATTCTTTTAAAGCTTTTAAATTCATTATTGAACTATCAATGATTTCTCCAGCTTTTAAATTTGAAAAATCTTTTAATACTTTTGAAGTGCCATCATTTCCTTCAAATACAATTCTGAATTTCGAATCATTTTCAATGGTTGTAGAAGTTTCAGTTCCGTAAAAATCGCCTTCAATCATATGTGCGACTTCTGTTTTAGAATCGGCATTCCAAGTCCCCATTGAATGTGGGTTATGTTTGGCATAATTCTTAACGGCTTTTGGTGCACGTCTGTCGGAATTTCCTTCACGTAAAACAGGATTTACTGCAGAACCAAGTACTTTTGAATATTTTACTTTTATTTCTTTTTCTGTATCGTTTTGGGGTTCTTCTACAAAATTAGGAATGGCATAACCGTGTGATTGCAATTCTGTTATAGCTTCTTTTAATTGAGAGATGGAAGCAGATACATTAGGTAATTTTATGATATTTGCTTCAGGAGTGGTTGCTAATTGACCTAATTCGGCTAAATTGTCAGCCACTTTTTGGTCGTCTTTCAAATATTCAGGAAAATTAGATAAAATTCTTCCAGCTAATGAAATATCTCTAGTTTCTACTTCAATGTTTGCTGTTTTTGTAAATGCTTTTATTATTGGTAAAAACGAGTGTGTGGCCAACATGGGCGCTTCGTCTGTAATGGTATAAAAAATTTTTGACATGTTTTATATAGTTTGTTTATTTCTAAATTAAGGTTAGCAAATATAAGAAATTTAGAGGTATTTTAATTCGTAAGTAACAAAAAATAGCACAATTTCGAATTTGATAAAATAAGGCTTTAAAATTACAGATTTAATAATTTATAGCTCAAAAAATAAGGATAAAAAAAAATCCCGATTGTATCGGGATTTTTTTATAAGTACAAATAAAAAGATTAACCTCTTCTTTCTTTGATTTTTGCTTTTTTACCAGTAAGTTCTCTAAAGTAGTAAATTCTTGCTCTACGTACTTTACCTTTTTGGTTCATTTCAATTTTTTGTAAAGCTGGCATGTTAATTGGGAAGATACGTTCTACACCAATTGCTCCAGACATTTTACGGATTGTAAATGTTTCAGTAGAAGAAGATCCTCTTTTTTGAATTACAACTCCTTTGAAAAACTGAGTTCTTGTTTTTTCACCCTCTTTAATTTCGTAGTACACCGTAATAGTGTCTC
>Ga0208595_1000910_pt1 | contig 9997 bp, 9 predicted proteins | sample LakMenEpi28Jun11_FD_150742 | JGI IMG/M metagenome (GOLD analysis project Ga0208595, IMG submission 150742) | Freshwater microbial communities from Lake Mendota, WI - 28JUN2011 deep hole epilimnion (SPAdes) | ecosystem: Environmental > Aquatic > Freshwater > Lake > Epilimnion/Euphotic zone ...
AGCATAAATTACTCGACGACGTCTTGCCAGGCCGGCCACGATCACATTGGCAACTGATTCCGGAGGTGCCATCCGCCCTGAATGCCCGTCTGTCATCGGAGTTGCAGTTGGACCGGGTTTGATTAGGCAGACCGAGACGTTTGACTTGGCAAACCTCTGCTGGAGGCCCTGAGTGTAGGTCTCGATGAGTGACTTGCTTGCCCCGTAGCTATAGTTGTAGGCCCTCCCGCGGTCTCCGGCAACCGAACCGATTACGCCCAAAGTCCCCTTCCCCTGCTTCTCGAAAATGCCCGCGAAAGCTTCCAGAAACAAGGCAACCGAGACCGCGTTTAGCTCCAGTTCACTCTGCAAATAACCAAGATCGCTTGAGACCTTTTGCTGTTTAGTTAGAGAACCCTGTGCCACCAAAACAATGTCCATCGGCTTTTTTGAAACAGCCGAAGCCAGGTCGGCTATCGACTCGCTCGATTTGAAATCCACGATTGCTTCGGAAAAAACTGAGTTTGGAAAGCGAATCTGTAAATCGGTGAGGGCGGCATCCAATCTTTCCTGAGAGCGCCCAACCAGAACGAACTCGTGTGAATCGGCTGAAGCCCAACGAAGAATGCAGTGCTGAGCGATAACCGCGGTGGCCGAAACAATAACAATTCGCAAGCTAATCAATCACCCTTCGAGAAAAATCAGAAGCTATCTTTGGGTCGCGAAACTTCGCAAACTCATCGATGCCGGGAAACCCCGCCTGAAACATTTCTCTGCTCATTCGTGCATCTTTACTCGGGTTCAGTGTGCCTCCGGCTTCAGAGACAATGTGGTCGAGTGCCAGCATCAGCTTCTCCGTATCACGTCCACGATTTGGGAAATCGAGTGCCAGAGTTACCCCGTGACGAGCAAAGGAGAGCACTCCCGCTGGGGCACGACTAGAAAATGTCTTCAGAACCGCCAAAAACGAACCCTGCCCTGATTTCCTAATGGCTGCGAGCATCTCTTCCGTTGCCTCCGCCGCATTCGCCATTGGAATCACAGATTGATACTGGTAGAAACCTTTAGGCCCGTAGATGCGATTCCAGTTTTCAACTCCGTCCAAGGGATAGTAAAAAGCTCGGTAGTGAACTTGAGCCTTGCCGGTTGCACGCTTTTGCAATTGAAAATAGGCGCTGTTGAACACGTCTAGGGAAAGTTTATTAACTAGAGAAACCGGTGGAGTAAAAGGAACCGAGAGCCTCTTTGCGGGGGCCTTTGAGTCTTCATCATTCGGCCTGAGCGAAGAATTGCCGCGAGTAAAGGAACCCCGACCGGCTTTCGAAGTTGAGCAGTCGAACCAGGCAACCGATGCCTGCCATCCTTCGAGTTCGGTGTCTTTGGAAATCGAGAAGAATTCCGTGAGATTGGCAAACGGAAGCACCTCGGTGTCGAAGTATGGGCCCGCTACCCTTCGCAGCTGGATTCGAACCTTGGTTATAAAGCCGGTGAGACCGAGCCCGCCAATACTTGCTCTAAACATTCCGGTGTTTGAATTTGGGGAACACTCCAGAACTTCGCCATCGGAGCGAACCAAAGTGAGACTCAAGACGTGCTCACCGAAGGTTCCCGAGAAATGGTGGTCTTTCCCGTGGATGTCGTTTGCCACGGCCCCGGCAACTGTTACGAAGGATGTTCCTGGGCTCACCGCCAACAGCCAGCCTTGTTCTACGAAGGTCGCCTGAATATCGCCAAGAAGAACTCCCGCTTCACACTCCAAAACCCCTAAATCCGGATCCCAGCTAATCATGCGATTGAGGGAAAGCGAACTAAGAATTTTGGAGCCGGTGGAAATCGCAACATCGCCGTAACTCTTCCCCATACCAACCGGCAGGAAGCTAGCTCCGGCAAAGCTGGCTGTAACATCTTCAATCCAATGGGGCGAGTCAAGCTCTCCAGCTTCAGCGGTTACGCCACCGAACGACCGTTGCATCATCAGCCAAAACCCAAATGCGCAATTACCAGCGAAGCGGCCAATAAAACCACAGTGAAAATTGTTGGCCAGTCTCGGAATAGGTACAAGAGAGGGTCCTGATTCATCTCACCACGATGCGCCTTGAACCACATGCGCCCCACCAGGTACATGATGAACGGAATTGCCAACCAGCCAACCTGCGGCAATGCGTAATCGACCCGAATTGCTGCGCTGTCTAGGTAGAGCGCGAAAATAACTACAGCCAGCACTCCGGAGGACGCCCCGAAGGCCAAAATTAGAGGCATGTCGGTTGTTGAATACGCGCGGCCGACCGCTTGAGTGAAGCCAGACTTTTGAATTGATTCCAGCTCGGCATAGCGCTTTACCCAGGCCAAAGATAAGAAGAAGAATATCGAGAAAGCGAGCAGCCAGTAGGAGACCTCTATGCCGGAAGCAAAACCCCCGGCAATGACACGCAGAGTGTAGAGACCGGCAAGGCTAATCACGTCTACCAGCGCCCAGTGCTTCAACCAAATGGAGTACACAAAGGCGAAGCCGAGATAGGCCAAGACGGCGATAAAGAAATTTGTTCCTACGAAGAACCCCACGAGCAAACCGATTAGGAGTGACGCAGTTCCAACTAGCAGCCCCGCGCCAACCGAAATCTTGCCGGATGCCATAGGTCGATTTCGCTTGAGGGAGTGCGCTCGATCGTTTTCCAAATCCAGCACGTCATTGAAAATGTATACGGCAGAAGAGACCAGGCTGAAAGATACGAAAGCCAGCCCAAGAAACAAAAAAGCTGAAGTGGCTTCAAAGAATTTGAAAGACGCAAGAAGCGGCACGAACAACAACAGGTTCTTGACCCACTGGTGAACGCGAAGTTGCTTGAGCCAGTTATTCAAAAATCCTGCCTAAAACGTAGCTGCGCTGAACCTTAGAAGTTTAACCTCGCAAGTCCGTTGTATTCTAAAAAAGAAGCGACAGGGCGGAGCAGACCGATGAGATTCTTGATAGCTGTAATCGACGACCAGAGCAACTCTGGCACCGATGACGAGATGAAAAACATCAACGTCTTCAACGACACACTTCGTGCCAACGGGCATTGGATCTTCGCTTGCGGACTTGCAGATCCAACAACCGCAGTGGTCATCGACAATCGGCGAGGTGCCGGTCTCGTAACCGAAGCCCCGCTTTTCTCCGCTAAAGAGCAGATGAGCGGATTCTGGATCGTAGAAGCAAACGACGAAACCACCGCTCGCGAGTTGGCTCACGGTGGGTCTAAAGCATGCAACCGAAAAGTTGAATTACGGCCGTTACTTTAGCCAGCTCTGAGCCACTCGACCAGGGCTTCAGAGTATTCTCAAGGAATGATTGATTTCTCAAATTCAGCCTTCATGGAAGACCCTTATCCAAGCCTCGCGGAGCTTCGGAAAGCAGGGAAGCCCGTTTGGCACGAGGGATCTCAGCTATTTTTGGCAGCCACCTACCAAGACGCCAACGCGGTGCTCAGAAATCGATCACTCGGACGAATTTTTAAGCCTCGAACCCCAGACGAAGACTGGAATACCTTTAACTGGCTTCACAGCGACAGCCTGCTAGACAGTGAACCCCCAAAGCACACCCGCCTGCGATCGCTTCTTGTGAAAGCTTTCAACAAAAACAAGATAGAAAGCATGCGCCCGGATGTGGAGCGACTAACCGAACAACTTCTTAAAAACATCGAGGCCAAGCTCGAGACCACCGGTGAATTCGATGTAATTGCCGACTTCGCCGAACCACTTCCCGTGAAGGTGATCGCGGCCCTGCTCGGTTTCCCAGACGAAGACGAACACCTACTGCGCCCTTGGTCGCAAGCCATAGTGAAAATGTATGAGTTGAACCAGAGTGAGCAAACCCAACTTGAAGCCCAGCAAGCGAGCCGCGAGTTTGCCGACTACGTGAGAAACCTTATGGAAGAGCGGAAACGAAACCCGGGCACCGATCTCATCAGCGACCTTGCGGCAGTTGAGGAAGACGGGCAGAAACTAAACGCTCAGGAACTTATCGCAACCTGCGTACTGCTACTGAACGCAGGTCATGAAGCTAGCGTGAACGGCTTTGGCAACGGCTTCTTGGCTCTTCTGGAACGCCCAGACCAGTTCAAACTACTGGCCGAAAATCCTTTTGAGCTCGCTGAAACCGCCGTCGACGAATTCATTCGCTTCGATGCTCCGCTTCAAATGTTTGACCGAACCGCAACTGCCGATGTTGAGATTGGCGGAGTTCTGGTGAAAGAGGGTCAGAAGATTGCTTCAATGCTCGGCTCTGCTAACCGAGACGAAACGGTCTTCGAAAACCCAACCGAAATGGACATTACTCGAGACCCAAACCCACAAATCGGTTTCGGCGCCGGCATCCACTTCTGCATCGGAGCACCACTGGCCAGAATGGAAATGACCACTTCACTTCCTGCTTTGATGGTGAAGTATCCAAACCTTAGACTTACGGAACAACCGGTGAGACGTCCTGGTTTTGTTCTTCGAGGATATGAAAGCGTAAAGGTGACTAATGAGTAAAAACAATCTGTCGGCGCTTCAAAAAGTTCTACTCAGCGGCTCAACCGTTTTTGGTCTGAGTGCGATTGCCCTAGTGGCAACTCCACAGCTATTCAACGAACTATTGGGGCTAGTTTCCAACCCAGCCTTGGAGTGGTCTATGCGCATGACCGGAATCACCCTGGTGGCGCTTGCGGGAAACATGTTTGCCCATGCCCGAAAAGGCTCCGACGACGGGGTCTACCTGGCCGCTCGCGTGATGATGTTCAGCGCCTTCGCACTTGGCGTTCTCACCCTGCTACTTCCAACCACGTTGAACTGGTTCACAATTCTCTATGCCGCGGTAGGTTTCAGCTTTTCCGCAGCCTACGGCTACTTTCTCTTTATAAAGAAGTAACTAGCTAGCTCGCTTGACCCGCGCAAAAGCAATGGCACCCGCTCCGGCCAGCAATAGCGAGCCGCCAAGAGCTAGTAGTGCCCGACTGTCGTTTCCAGTGTTGGCCAAACCAACACCCGACTGATAAATCACTTCGTCTGTTTCGAAATTAGATGCGATTTCCGTCCCAGGCAAAATCTGAGTGTAAAGACGAAGGTCGTCGATGAGCCCCACGAAAGGTACAGCCCCATCGGTACCGCTAGCGATTCTCGCGACCGGGTTCGCTGTGAGTAGCCCTACCCCGGTGAATCCTGATGCATCCTGGTTGCCGTCGACGAACAGGATGATCTCGCCTGTCGTGTTGTTTCGAGTCACGCAAACCTCGTGCCAGGTGTTGTCGGCGACCACGGTCATTCCCTTGACATTGTTGTCATTCCCGGCGCCGTTCATCTCACCGCCGTTACCGAACATCAATTTGCCCTCGTTATCGATTCCGAAACCGTAGTCAAGGCCGTAACCTCCAACTTCAGCTTCGATGATGTTTGCGCCAATCCAGTGCCAGTCGCCGCCGGTCGATAAGGTTTTGATCCAAGCGCAGATGGTGAAATCGGCCGAGAGAGTGTTGGCAACCTCGTAGTAGTTCTGCCCGTCAAACTGCATGCTGCCCGGGTTAGAGGGTGAGGTGTAAGCCACCTCGGTAGATGGCTGAGGCGCAGGGTTACCGAAAGCTGTTCCCGAGTTGCTGCCAACCGAGTCAACCGCAGCGGCTCCCGCCGTAGCTTCGTCGAACTTCCATTGATTGGTCGGCGTGGATGCTGCCATTGCGCCGGTGGTCGACACGGCAAAAATTAGAGCAATACCAGCGAGCGCCGAGATTCTGCCAAGGGTGTTGAACTTGCTTGCCATGTTGAATCCATTCGATTGGATGTAGCGGATGAAACGTTCTGAAACATTCGGCTCAGAGAATATTTACATTGTAAAAATCCTAGTATGCAAAACGGCACTGCATCTACAAGAGCGCTTCTAGTTCACCCTTCGGCAAATGAATCCAACCTTCTACTTTTGCAATCGGAAGCTGCGTCGGGTTAGGTGCGTTCGAAAGCCCTCGCTCGGCGGCTCTTGCTGCCAGCGCGGCAAATACAGAATCGAATGCGTCGCACGACTCAACCATTAGTTCCTGAAATGACCCTAAATCGAGCCAAGGTGCTAAGCCTCGAAGTTGCTCGATGAGTCGTGCTCGCACAATTGCCGAATTCCGATACCCACTAGTTTCAACAAGCCAATGACGAAGTGCGGCCCCTGGGTAAACCTCAACCACTTTCCCTCCCCCAGATCGATCCACGTCGAAATGGGCTCCGAATACAGAGAGCAACCCAGCACAACGAATGGCTGTCATGCCAAGACGATCGGTTGAAACACTCAGTGGCCATTTGCCAGTGATCTCCCGCACTGAGCGATCTGTTTCGCGATGCGCCAGCCTCCGCCGGAGTTCTAAGCCGCCATCGAATGGAGTCGGCTTTGCGCTCACATCCTGGTGTTCGTTTAGGAAGGAGACAAATTCCATCGGCCAGCCCAAAGCGCAGTCGATTCCGATTTTTTCGACATCCAAAGCGATGCGGAGAGCCAAGTCGTCGTCGGCTCCTAGATCAAGAGAAACGAGGCGAGCTTTCTTCGAATCCCAGTCAATAACCGCAATTGCAGTTCCCTTGGGCTCTGCTGCTAGATCGAGACCGGCAATCAACATATCTAAACCCTAACTCTTGACCCTTTAGCCCGAAAAACGCTTCGCCCCTAAACTGAAACGATGCGAAACGAACAGGAAGCACTCGAAGCCGAGTGGCGGAAAATCGGTTTATCCGGTCCGGCCAGACGCGCACTCGTGGAAGCCAAACTGTTCCGAGTTTCGGACCTGAGAAAGATCACCCAAGACGAACTAATCGACCTTCATGGAATGGGCAAATCCTCAATCGCGAGAATTCGTCAAATCATGGACGCGAAGAAGATTCGTTTTCGCTAGTCAACAGATTTAATGAATCGCCGCTCTGAGCCACAATCACCTAGGCTGTTTGGCAACCAAGGTGCAACTTGGATAACTGGGCGGAGGGTCAACTTGGCAGGGCTCACACGACAGGTGATTGCACTTATAAGGTGCACTCACCCGCTTCCCTGCTTAGCGGTTTCCTCCTTTGCCGGGCTGATAGCTTTTGCCCAAAACTCTTCACTAGTTCCGAGCCTGGCGATTTCTGCGGTTGTATTGCTGCAGCAGATTTCCGTTGGGTTGTCGAATGATTGGCTCGATTACAAACGAGACCTTGCTGCTGGGCGCATGGATAAACCTGCTGCCAATGGCCTAGTGAGCGTGTCGACGCTCAGATTAGTTTCACTTGTTTCTGCTGGCTTGGCTCAGCTACTAGCATTCTTCTTTAGCCCTGTTGCGGCAGCAGTGATGTTTCTAATGCTTCTTTCTGGTTGGGCATACAACCTCGGGATGAAAACAAATTGGTCGTCTGCAATTCCTTACGCGGTTGGTTTTGGAGCCCTACCGGTTTTCGCCGCGGTAGCCGATCCCAATCCTTATTGGCCACCAAGCTGGATAGTTGCCGTGGCTGCTCTTCTCGGAATTGCCGCTCACTTTGCCAATGCCTTACCAGATCGTGAGGCAGACCAACTTACTGGCGTGAATGCACTTCCTCACATCCTCGGCCAACGCGCCTCGGCACTGGTGATTGCTGGTTGCGCGATGTTGGCCACGGTGATTACCGTCACACAATCGCCATTTCTACCGGCAGAAATCTCTTTTGCAGGGCTGCTTGTGATGGCATTGCTGGTAGGCGCGGCAAGCGTGCTAGCACTTAGACCAGAACCACCGAGAGTAGTTTTTCCACTCTTGATTTTGGCAGCGCTTGTAAATGTGATTCTTCTATTGGCGGGAGCCTTTCGGACCTAGCTGACCTTGCCCGTGCTCTTTGTCAGTAGGTAAGCCGAACCAAGCGTGTTGGTGGCGGTTACCAGCAAGCGAACATACTTACCCTTATCCGACTTAGTCAGTTTGTAGCGACTGCTCTTCTGGCCAGAAATGGTTGAACACTTCTGCGCTTTGGTTGGAGCGGCGATACTTACCGTTTTCGAGGATACCGTGCAGCGGTACCAGGTGTATTTGTAGACCACATTTCCTGTTCCAAGCCAAGAGCCTTTTAGTGAGCTGAGGGTAGTGCCAACTTTGAAGGTCTTGTTGGTGATGGTTGGGTTGACTGTATTGGAGGGAGCAACGCTCGGAAGAGCCGATGTAATTCCGCCATTGATGGCGATCTCGTCGAAGTAATAGACGGCTGGTGGGACCGTGGTTGGAACGAGAAAGTCAGGGAAGATAACCAGTTTGGTGTAAATCTTCGAGCCAGACCAAGTGCCGGTAGTCGAGAAGTCAAACGTGAAACTGTTTGCTCCGAGAGCAGCAGTTTGCGACATTTGGGTATCCATGGTTTCGCCGATAAACAGTTGCACAGCAACTGGGCTATTTGCCTTCGGTGAGAAGTAGTTGAAAGTAACTCTTGGGTTCTGCGCATCTGTGATTCGCAAGGATCCGTCGGTGTCAACGATGGCGTTGTAACCCGTCCAGGCTTCACCGGTCTTGGTAACTGCAAGAACCTTGTTGGAAGCTGAGCCAAGGCCGACCGGGTCGGTGACCATAGCGGCAGTTCCCCCGCCGAAAATTCCAACGGGGTGAGCAGGGCTAGCAGTGGCCGCTCCAAGAGCACCAAGAGCATCGTTGGCTTCATAAGTGAGAACCGTCGAGGTAGCAACCGCGTTGTTAACTACTCCGCCGCCGCCATTGTCCCCTCCGCCGTTGTCGCCACCGCCTCCGGTACCTCCAGAACCTGCTGTTGCTGAAGCAAAGGTAACGTCATCCAGGTAGTAGGTCTGACCCGCGGTCGAGGGATTCGGGGTGGTGGTGTAATCGAAAAACACGCTTGCCATGTTATAGGTCTTGTTTGCGCTAAAGGCTTCCGTGCCAGGTCTTTGAATAGCGAAGTCGAAAGTGTATTCATTCCAGCCCACAACGGTGTTTTGAGTTGCATACGCTTCAACAGACTGGGTTACGTCGGTCGACTTCTCGACTTTCATCAGCAGCTTCTTACCCGCGACAGGTGCGTAAATCTTTGCGGTTACGTAAAGAGTTCCAACGGCGATCAGAGCCTGCGACTGATCCTTGATAATGGTTGTTCCCGCCCAAGATGCAGTTCCTCGAACGACCTTGAGCACACTCCCCGCATTGCCATCCACGCCCGAGACTACGGTCGATAGGTGGTGGTTTGGGCCAGCGTCATCGAAGTCAGTGTGAATGTAGCCCGAATTGTCATCGCTCTCGAAAGTGATTTGAAGTGGGTTGGCTGCAACTGCAGGAGCGATACCGCTCAGAGCCAGGGGAATAGCAGACAAAAGAACTAGGAATTTGCGAAGCATCGTTGCCTTTCAGGCCGTTCGCTTCGCACAAAGCTATTCATTTATTGAGGGCGCGTACCCCCGTGTTTTGATAGTACAGGTTTATTAGGAACTACTGCGAAATTCCTTGACGTGCCTAGACCTAAAATTGTTCAATGGTTGATTCCACTTGCGACGTCGTAATCATCGGCGGAGGTCACAACGGTTTGGTTGCGGCCGGCTATCTGGCTAAGGCCGGGCTTTCCGCGGTGGTGCTCGAGAAACAGAGCGTCTTGGGCGGAGCTGCTATTTCGGCTCAGTCGTTCAAGGGAATCGACGCCAAACTCTCGCGATACTCCTATCTAGTTAGCCTCTTGCCGGCGCAGATCATCAAAGACCTAGAACTTGAAGTGCAGCTAGCTCCTCGCCGATTCGGATCGTTCACTCCCAGTGCCACCGCAGACCAGGGTCTACTAATCGACAAGGACGACGCCTCGGCCACAGAGCGATCGTTTGCTGATGTGGATGCGGCCGAAGACTTCGAACGCTGGGACGAGTTCTACGCCAAGACCGAAGTTATTGCCCAGAAGCTTTTCGGCACCGTGCTCGAACCGCTGCGCCGAGAGCATGAAGTAGCCGAACTTCTTGGCCCCGAACTTTGGCGAGACTTCTTCGAGCGAACGATTGGTGAAACCATCGAGAACACATTCGCGAGTGATTTAGTTCGCGGAG
>Ga0208595_1000911_pt1 | contig 9990 bp, 10 predicted proteins | sample LakMenEpi28Jun11_FD_150742 | JGI IMG/M metagenome (GOLD analysis project Ga0208595, IMG submission 150742) | Freshwater microbial communities from Lake Mendota, WI - 28JUN2011 deep hole epilimnion (SPAdes) | ecosystem: Environmental > Aquatic > Freshwater > Lake > Epilimnion/Euphotic zone ...
CCAGAATCTATGGATCGCGCGGACGTAAAACGTACAGCAAGTATTGGCAAAGTCACTGCCAATGAAGATATGCCTTACGAGCAAATGCCATTGAACAAATACATTGCACATGCAGGTACATGTGGAAGAAGAGAAGCTGCAGAACTCGTTAAGTCTGGTCATATCACGGTGAACGGGGATACAGTTTTAGAGCCTGGTTATAAAGTACAATATAAAGATGTGGTGAGATTAAAGGGAAAAGTATTGCAATTGCAAGTCACTCCTGTTTATATTTTATTGAACAAGCCAAAAGATTATATCTGCACAGCAAACGATCCAGAAGGCAGAAAAACTGTTTTAGATATTATTAAAAATGCGACTACACAAAGAATGTTTCCTGTAGGTCGTTTAGATAGAAATACAACGGGTGTTTTAATTTTAACCAATGATGGTGATTTGGCACAAAAGCTAACCCACCCTTCTTATGAAATTAAAAAAATCTATGAGGTAACCTTAGATAAACCTGTGACCAAGGCAGATATGGAAGCTATAGCAGCAGGTGTTGAATTAGAAGATGGATTCATAGCAGCAGATGCAGTAAGTTATTTATCCAACACCTCTAAAAATGTGATTGGAATTGAAATTCATAGTGGTAGAAACAGAATTGTAAGAAGAATATTTGAACACCTTGGATATGATGTGAGACATTTAGACAGGGTGATGTTTGCTAATTTAACTAAGAAAAATGTGGACCGTGGCAAGTGGCGTTTCTTAGCAGAAAAAGAAGTAAGAACATTAAAATTCTTGAACAAGTCATTTACAAGAAAAGCAAGTAAGTAAGGGATGTTAGATATACTATTTGAGGATCAAGACATGATTGTCATCAACAAGCCTGCTGGTGTATTAAGTATTCCAGATCGTTTCGGAAAAGAACTTTCTATCAAATCTCTTTTGCAAGATAAATACGGTACTATTTTTACTGTGCATCGTTTGGATCAAGCAACGAGTGGGTTGATAATTTTTGCAAAAAATGCAGAAGCGCACAAGGAACTTAGCCAATTATTTGAAGGCAGAACAATTGAGAAAAAATACCTTGGCTTAGTACTAGGCCGTCCCGAACCAAATGGCAGCATTGACGGAAGCATTATGGAACATCCTGTTAAAAAAGGGCAAATGTATATCCATGTAAAAGGAAAAGCTGCATTGACAACCTATGAAGTGGTCACCTACTATAAACACTACGCCTTAGTATCATTTCAAATTCATACTGGAAGAACCCATCAAATTAGGGTGCATGCAAAACATATTGGACATCCAATCATTGCAGACGAGATCTACGGAGATGGTGTTAAATTATTGCTATCAAGTATTAAGAAAAAGAATTTTAAATTAAGCAAATCCGAAGAAGAAGAAAAGCCACTACTTGCAAGACACGCTTTACACGCACATACCTTAAAATTGGTGTTTAAAGAAAAGGAGTTTGCATTTGAAGCGCCGCTTCCTAAAGATTTAGCTGCAACGATTAAGCAATTAGATAAGTGGAATAGCTAAATCCAATAAGCCATCAGGCAATTCAACATAGACTTGCTTTTTTGTATGGTCTACCCCTTTAAGACTCTCCTCATGCAAAGGAATATAGGTTTCATTGCCTTGGTATAAAATCGTCACCATTAACTGATGTGGCTGTTCAATTACTTCTTGCACCTTGCCTAATTCTTTTCCATCTTCAACCACCATATATCCAAGTAAGGAAAGTGGTGAACTTTTATCTACCAGCAATTGGAATTCGGCTTCTGGCAGCCATACTTTTTTCCCAATCAAAATACTACAAGCTTCTCTAGTGGTAATGCCTTCTACTTGTAAATGGGTTAAACTTTCGGTTTTTGCAGATGCAGACTGAATAAAATAAGGAATAAAACTAGCTGCATTTTTTTCAATAAAAATAGCATCAATGCCTTTAAAGTGTATGGGCTTCCCCAAAGCATGCTCTAAGATAAGATGCCCTGTTAAACCATGTGCTGCAACAATTTTTCCTATGTGGATATATTCACTCATACACGAATTTAGTAAATGATTGGACGATAAAAAAAACCTCCCGAAATTCGGGAGGTTAAATACTATTGAATCTTAAATAAATTTTAGATTTCTTTAGGTTATTCTGCAGCTGGTGTTTCTTCAGCAGCCGCTTCTGCAGCTGGTGCTTCCGCTTCTGCTACTGGCGCTTCTACTTCTGGAGCTGCTTCTTCAGCAACAACTTCTGCAGGTGCTTCAGCAACTGGTTCAGCTACTTTCTTAACTACTGGTACATACACTTTTTTATCAGCTTGTGCTTTTTTGTGTGCATCATTCTTAGAAGCAATTGATGTTTCATGCTGTGCATACCAAGCTTCAAACTTAGTCATTGCAGTTGCATCATCAAATAAACCTAATTTAACACCACGTAATAAGTGCTTTAAATAAAGTACGCCTTTGAAAGACAAGATTCTGCGAACGGTGTCTGTAGGTTGAGCACCTTTGTTTAACCACTCTAAAGACTTTTGACGATCTAAATTGATTGTCGCTGGAACTGTTAAAGGATTGTAAGTACCAATTTTCTCGATGAATTTACCATCTCTTGGTGCGCGTCCGTCAGCCACTACTATAAAGTAGAAAGGCCTTTTTTTACTACCATGACGCTGTAGTCTCATTTTTACTGCCATTTTAAATAGAAATTTATAGGCGTTAACAAATAGGGTTAAGGGTGCAAAGTTATAAAAACCTGCTGAATTCACCCAATTAAATGGGATAAGAAAGCCAAATTTGTGAAAAAATATTGAAAATCAATCATTTATAAAAAAGACAGAGGGCGATTATCTTCTCATCCCAGGCATTTTGCTAGCCATTGCAGCACCAGCAGGACCACTCATCATCTTCATCATTTGTTTCATTTGGTCAAACTGCTTGATAAAGGCATTAATTTCTGCCAAGTCTTTTCCGGCACCTTTCGCAATTCTTGCTTTTCTACTTGGCGTTAAAATATCTGGATTTCTTCGCTCAATTAAAGTCATGGATTGAATGATGGACTCAACTCCTTTGAAAGCATCTTCTTTGATGTCTATATCTTTGATACTTTTTCCAACACCTGGAATCATCCCCATTAAATCTTTCAGGTTGCCCATTTTTTTGATCTGCTGAATCTGGGTTAAAAAATCCTCAAAATCAAATTGATTCTTTCTAATTTTCTTCTCTAATTTTTTTGCTTCGGCTTCATCAAATTGAGCTTGTGCTTTTTCAACTAAAGAAGTAATATCACCCATCCCTAAAATCCTTTGCGCCATCCTCTCTGGATAAAAAATATCCAAAGTATCCATCTTCTCTCCACTACTCATGAACTTGATTGGCTTGTTCACAGTATACTTGATAGACAAAGCAGCACCACCTCTTGTATCGCCATCTAACTTTGTTAAAACAACTCCAGTAAAATCTAATCGATCGTTGAAAGTCTTTGCAGTATTGACTGCATCCTGCCCTGTCATTGAATCTACCACAAATAAAATTTCTTGTGGTTGAATGGCAGATTTAATATTTGCTACTTCATTCATCATCATTTCGTCTACTGCAAGACGACCTGCAGTATCGATGATAATGACATTTTTATTATTTTGTTTTGCATATGCAATTGCATTTTGTGCAATTGAAACAGCATCTTTATTTTCGCGCTCTACAAATATATCCACCCCAATTTGTTCAGCTAAAACAGTCAACTGATCCATGGCTGCAGGACGATAAATATCAGCAGCTACCAATAGTGGAGATTTTTTTTGTGCTTTGAGATACGTTGCCAATTTACCAGAGAAAGTGGTCTTACCACTACCCTGTAAACCTGCAACTAAAATGATGGTTGGATTTTTTGAAGTATCTAATAAACTTGCTTCTGAACCCATTAATGCCGTCAATTCATCCTGCACAATTTTAACCATCAATTGACCAGGACTAATGGCATTGATTACTTTTTCACCGACAGCTTTTTCTTTAATACTATCTGTAAATTCCTTGGCAATCTTAAAGTTCACATCGGCATCCAATAAAGCTTTTCTGATATCTTTAAGGGTATTGGCCACATTCAATTCATTGATGCGGGATTGGCCTTTTAGATGTTTAAACGCTGATTCTAATTTTTCGCTAAGTGCATTGAACATAGGACTGTCTTTATAGTTTGCAAAGATAAGTCATCAAAGGCACTGAAAATCAGGTCATTTTAAGTTCAATTTTTTCCAAAATAACCCAATGAAGCAAATTTACAACATGATTTAAAATATTGATAATCAGTATAAATAGAGTAGAAAATAAGCTAATATTTGAAGTCTTTACAGTTTGTTAACGAATTAAGTGATTAAAATACTTGGAGGCATGCTTTTATTTAATATTATTGCATCAAACGAGCCCTTTTTGGGTATAATGATATTATGAGTAAAAAATTACTATTTACACTTGAGTTTCCGGTTAGATGTTCACCTGCAATCTTATTTGAATTCCTCTCCACTGCGTCTGGTTTACAAGAATGGTTTGCAGATAAAGTGGATGAATGGGAGAATGTGTTCAGTTTTTCATGGAATGGTGGTACACCAGATAAGGCAGAGATTTTAGATCAAGAAGAAAATAAATTCATTCGATTTAGATGGTTACACAGCGAAAAAAATGAATACTTTGAATTCAGTATCGAAAAAACAGAAATTTCAAACCAAACGGTTTTGATCATCAAGGATTTTGCTGAGAAAAATGAAATCAAAGACCAGAGTCAACTTTGGGGTTATCAAATCAAAGAGCTATTTTATAGAATAGGTAGCTAGCACTACAATTTTGTTCAAAAAATTAGACATACTAATTCTCAGGGCATTTATAGGACCCTTTTTGGCAGCATTGACTATTTCTATATTCGTGCTGACCATGCAATTCTTTTGGCTTTACATAGACGACTTAGTTGGAAAGGGATTGGATACTTTCATTATTTTAAAATTAGTTGGACTCGTATCTATTAGTATGTTGACCACTGCCATCCCATTGGCATTGCTGTTCTCATCAATCATGACATTTGGAAATCTGGGTGAAAGTTTTGAACTCATTGCCATTAAGTCTGCAGGTATTCCACTGATTCGTTTCATGCGTCCACTCTTTATTTTTGCCATTGGTCTTGCAGGTATCGCTTTTTTATTGGCGAATAATATTATTCCTGTCTCTCAAATGCGGCTTACCACTTTGAAATATGAAATCATTGTTTCAAAGCCTGCTATTGATTTAAAAGAAGGTGTTTTTTACGATAAAATTGATGGATATGTAATCAAATTAGGTAAGAAAGAATCCAATGATAGTGTGATCAATGACATTGTTATTTTTGAGAAAAGATTTGGATTACAAGACAATATGATTATAGCAAAGTCAGGCGTGATGCGCGTTACACCTGATAAAAAGTTTTTAGAATTTATTTTATACAATGGCTGGCGTTATCAAGAAAAAGGATATCGGGCCACAACCAATACAGAATTTACTAGACTTAATTTTAAAGAATACAAAAAAGTGTTTGACCTGAAAAGTTTTCAGATGAATAAAACAGTGGATGTATTTTATGATCCCAAAATGTTAAGTGTAAGGCAATTAGGGAAAGCAATTGACTCCATACAATCAATGGATAGTTTTTTTATCAAGAAAGCAACGATTGAAATCTACCCCTATTTAAAATTCATGTTGTTGAAGGACAGCAATGAACTTTATAAAAAAGTAAAGGTAGCTGATACCAAAAATTTTAAAGCATTGATTCCGGCAGAAGAAAAGATGTCGGTCGTAGAATCTGCAGGATACCAATTTCAGTCGCTTCAAAATAATTTAGCCAGTTTAGTAAATCTATACAAGGAACAGCAACATGCCGAAACAATGCACGCGATTGAATGGCATCGAAAGTTCACCCTCTCTTTTGCTTGTATTGTGCTGTTTTTAATTGGGGCTCCATTGGGTGCAATTATTAGAAAAGGAGGCTTGGGCGCTCCAATGGTTTCGGCGATTGCGTTTTTTGTGGTCTTTTTCCTACTTAATAATTTTGGTGAAAAACTAGCAAAGTCTGGGCAATGGTCGGTGTATGCTGGTATGTGGTTATCTAGTCTTTTTTTAATACCTGTGGGCCTATTCTTAACCTATAAGGCAATGCGTGATTCACAGTTGTTTAACCAGGAATTTTACTACCGTTTTTTACAGCCAATTAAGGTAACTTTACAGAAGTACTTTAAAAAATAATCCTATGTCTTCTTCAATTAATAGCCGTCGTCAGTTTATCAAACAAACCGGCAAAGCAAGCATTGCGATGGCAAGTATGCCACTGATGCATACACTAGGTGTATTGCCAATAAATCAGGAGATCAATTTTCAACAAATTCCTTTGCCATATGCATACAATGCTTTAGAGCCATTTATAGATGCAATGACAATGGAAATTCATCACACAAAGCACGCGGCAGGTTATACAAAAAATTTAAACGATGCTTGTGTAGCAGAAAAAGTAGATATAAAAACTACATCCATCACTAGTTTATTAGCATCCATCTCAAAGTATTCTACAAAAATTCGCAACAATGCAGGCGGCCACTATAATCACGAATTATTTTGGCAATCGATGCAACCTGCACCAGCTTCAATGCCAACAGGCAGTTTAGCAAAAGCAATTGAAAAATCATTTGGAACTTTTGCAGATTTTCAAAAAGCATTTTCAGAAGCAGCAAAGAATAGATTCGGAAGTGGCTGGGCTTGGTTAATAATTAACGAGAAAAAAGAATTAGCCATCTGCTCTACAGCCAATCAAGATAACCCACTGATGGATATTGCTGAAGTTAAAGGATATCCACTATTAGGATTAGACGTTTGGGAGCACGCGTATTATTTAAAATACCAGAATAAAAGAGCAGACTATATTAGCAATTGGTGGAATCTTGTGAATTGGAAATTTGTAGAAGAAAGATACATTGCGTTTAAATAATACTTCATTTATAATCGATCCCCTTGCAAGCAGCTAAACAGAATTTAAAAATACAGTTTTATGTCACTTCCTTAAGTGTCATTCTGTTTGTATTGAAGTTTGTGGCCTATTTTATGACACATTCGCTATCAGTATTATCTGATGCACTAGAGAGTATTGTGAATGTATTGGCTGGTGCCATTGGACTATACAGTTTATATGTGGCCTCTAAGCCCAAAGACAAAGAGCATCCTTATGGTCATGGTAAGGCAGAATTTATTTCTGCTGCGTTTGAAGGAAGTTTAATCATTGCAGCTGGTTTAATTATTTTTTACGAATCTATCAGTGCGATTTTTAAACCCAGCGAATTACATAGCCTTGACAATGGCTTATGGGTTTTGTTAGTCACTGCTTTTTTAAATTTATTTGCCGGCTTGATTGCAAAAAGAATGGGCACTAAAAATAAATCACTTGCATTGATTTCAAGTGGACAACATTTGATTTTAGATAGCTTTACCACATTTGCAGTATCCATTGGCATTGGTATTGTACTATTGACCAATATCACCGGCATTGATGCGATACTCGCCATCTTAATGAGCTTCTGGATTATTTACAACGGCTATAAAATTATTAGAGCTTCCTTAGCTGGCATCATGGATGAAGCTGATATTGCATTATTAGAAGAAGTAGTGAGCGAGCTGAATAAAAACAGAAATGTGCAGTGGGTAGATTTGCATAATTTAAGAGTGATTAAGTATGGTAGCTTAATGCATATAGACTGCCACCTTACTGTGCCTTGGTTTTTAAATGTAAACGAAGCGCACCAGGTAGTAGAAGAATTTACGAATTTAATTAAGAACAAATTTGGCGCAAGCATTGAATTTTTTGTACACACCGATGGATGTATGTCCTACAGTTGCCCCATTTGTTTGGCAGAAAATTGTGCGCAAAGAAAAGCGCCTTTTGAACAAAAACTAGATTGGACTATTGAAAATGTATTATCAGATTTAAAACATCAATTAGCATAAATAAGCATCATAAAATTTTCAAAAATTATAGAATATGAACGCATGGAAAGAATTTCAAGAAGCAAACAAGGATCGTTTTTTACAAGAATTGTTGGACTTATTACGCATACCAAGTGTGAGTGCAAAATCAGAACACAATGATGACATGCAAGCATGTGCAAAAGCAGTGGCAAAATCATTAACAGATGCAGGAGCGCAAATTGCAACCATTTATGAAACAGAAGGACACCCTATTGTTTATGGAGAAATTATTGTTGATCCAAGTTTTCCAACAGTCTTAGTATACGGACATTACGATGTGCAACCTGCTGATCCTCTGGAATTATGGCATAGTGGCCCATTTGAACCAACAATTATTGATGGGAAAATTTTTGCAAGAGGTGCTTGTGATGACAAAGGGCAATTTTATATGCATGTAAAGGCGTTGGAGATCATGACCAAGACCAATAGTATGTGCACTAATATAAAATTTGTGATAGAAGGTGAGGAAGAAATTGGAAGTCCTAATTTGGCCACCTTTGTAAAAGCAAATAAGGATTTATTAAAAGCAGATGTCATCTTAATTAGCGACACTGCAATGATTAGTATGGACAATCCTTCAATCGATATTGGAGTGCGCGGATTGAGCTATATCGAAATAGAAGTAACAGGACCAAACAGAGATTTACATAGCGGTGTGTATGGCGGTGCGGTGGCCAACCCAATTACGATATTATCAAAAATGATTGCAGCATGTCATGATGAAAATAACCATATCACTATCCCTGGATTTTATGATGATGTGATTGAATCGACAGATGCTGAGCGCGCAAAAATGGCTGAAGCACCTTTTGATTTAAATGAGTTTAAGCAAGACTTAGGTATAGCGAATGTTTGGGGCGAAAAAGGATATAGCACCAATGAAAGAACAGGCATCAGACCAACATTGGAAGTAAATGGTATCTGGGGCGGATATACAGGAGAAGGCGCAAAAACAGTTTTACCTTCCAAAGCTTTTGCTAAAATTTCATGTAGGTTAGTACCAAATCAATCTTCTACTGTCATTACTGAAAAAGTATTGAATTACTTTAAATCTATCGCACCTGATAATGTGACTGTATCTGCTTTTGAGCATCATGGTGGCGAACCTTATATCACACCAATTGATTCTCACGAATACCAAAGTGCTGCAAAAGCCATTGCGACCACATTTGGCAAAGAACCAATTCCTGTAAGAGGCGGTGGTAGTATTCCTATTTGTTCTTTATTTGAACAAGAGCTTGGATTGAAAATTGTATTCATGGGATTTGGTTTGGATAGTGATAATTTACATAGTCCGAATGAAAAATATGATATCGTGAATTTTTATAAAGGCATTGAGACCATCCCTTATTTCCACCAATTCTTTGCCGAAAAAAAATAAGGATACATGTCTGCGCCAGAACTAAAGAAAGAAAAATTAAGACTCGATAAATACTTGTGGTCTATCCGCGTGTTTAAGTCAAGAAGTATGGCGACTGAAGCGATTGATAAAGGGCGTGTGAAATTAAATGGCGAAAACGTAAAAGCTTCTCGCAATGTGGTGATTGGCGATGTCTATGAAGCAAGAACAGAACATAAGAATTGGGTGCTAAAAGTGACTCAATTACTAGATGGCCGAGTGGCCTATGCAGAAGCAATCAAGCATTATGAAGACCTTACACCAATAGAAGAATTAGAGCGCGTGAAGCAGGTTGCAGCAACATTTCAAACTGGGAAACGCTTGAGTAAGATTGGGCGACCAACCAAAAAGAACCGTCGAGATTTAGGCGATTTTTTGGACTAATCTCAATTATCTTTGTAGCATGACCATTGAAATTCTAACAGTCCTTCCGGAACTTCTTGAAAGTCCTTTTGCACATAGCATCATGAAGCGTGCACAAGAACGCGGGCATCTTCATATCAAGTTGCATCAATTAAGAAACTGGGCCATTAATAAACACGGGCAGGTAGATGACTACCAATATGGAGGCGGTGCAGGAA
>Ga0208595_1000915_pt1 | contig 9960 bp, 12 predicted proteins | sample LakMenEpi28Jun11_FD_150742 | JGI IMG/M metagenome (GOLD analysis project Ga0208595, IMG submission 150742) | Freshwater microbial communities from Lake Mendota, WI - 28JUN2011 deep hole epilimnion (SPAdes) | ecosystem: Environmental > Aquatic > Freshwater > Lake > Epilimnion/Euphotic zone ...
AACGGGGTAAAAGCGGTGCTTTCTGGTGAAAAGGGCGACACCGCAATTGAATGCAGATCATTCAAGCATGTGGTCGAGAGAAAAGCCGCTCAATTTGAAGGCGGCCCGGTAGTGATGCGGCGCAATCAAGTGATACTGGTTGCAGAAGAGGAGTGGCAATTTGTGCGAGTTTTTGATTACCATCGCGTGGTGTTGAGTCCTGGAAAATGGAAAATGGTTGGCACCCTTGAGTCGGACGAAGCAAGCAGTCATCGATGATTGCTGTGGTCACTTTCTTTTGAGCGAATTCAACCATGATCTGGCTTCGGCCGTATTACTGAAGAAAACCCCTGAGGCCACTTCCAACTCTGCGGCGCTTGTTTCTCTCATCTGTTGGTTCGGGTTGGTGAGCGCTTCTGCGCATAGTTTGAGATGAAGTTTGGGATCGGACTCCTTGGAGTACGCCAAACTCCACTGCGCCAACTCACCATTGCCACTTCGACACCAGTGTTTGAGAAGATTTTCGATCGAGTTGAGAGACCTTGAGTTTGATAACATTTCCAACTGGTCGAGAATTCCGGGAAAGTCTTCCTTGCTGAGCATGCTCTCGAGTGCGTTGACGATCGACGGGTTATCTTGGTGATTTTCGAATTTGATCCGCGATTTTTGGTTTTGTAGTTGCGGGTTTTTGGCATCCAGTGGCGCGGGTTGTTTGATTATTGCGGTTTCTGTTTTGCTCGGTAGCTCCAGGTTCTGTTTTTTTATCAATGAAGTATTGAAAATCGCGATTCCTAGCGCTCCAGCAATAAGGATTGCGCCCATTATTTTATAGTGACGTAAGCTGGATATATCTTTTTCCGCAGGCATATTTGATCGGTGGGGAAATCTGACGGTTTTGAGCCATTGATGGCAATCGATCTTCTACGAGTTGGCTATTTTTTGACAGCTTTTCTGTTGCCCTCGATGGGTGTTTCGCTAGGGTAGGCGTATTATTTAGGTAATGAGATGAATTCCGTGCTTGAAGCTCCTGTGCTTGTTTTGAACCGGTTTTGGCAACCGGTGCATACATGTTCGGTGAGGCGGTCCTTGCACCTTTTGTGCATCGGGCATGCGCAGGTGGTGCAGGTCGATGGCGAGGAGAAATTCAAGACCCATGACCTGGCTGCTTGGATCCGGCATTCGGCTGAGGCTGTCGGTTCGCCGATGATTCGCGGGGCGAGGATCGCGTTGATGGTGCCGAAGATCGTGGTGCTCTCGATGTATGAGCGGGTGCCACGCTTGGAGGTGCGGTTTAGCCGCCGCAATGTGTTTTTGCGCGACAAGTTTACCTGCCAGTATTGCACGAGGGTTTTTCCGGAGAGTCAGCTCAACCTTGATCATGTCACGCCGCGCGAAAAGGGTGGGCGCACGAGTTGGGACAACATTGTGACATCGTGCTTCCGCTGCAATACGCGCAAGGCCAACAAGCTGCCGCACGAGGCAGGCATGCATCCGCGCAACAAGCCATTCGCGCCGCGTTGGAGGCCTCTCTTCGGGCTTCAGGAAAATGGACTCGCCGACGAAAGTTGGGGTCAGTTTATCCGCCCCGAGCGTGACGAAACGCGGCTTTCAGCGTGAAGCTTTCTATTGCTCGGCCATGTGGTCGAGCAGGCGTTGGTTGAACTCATCGGCCATGTTGTAGCCGAGGCGGCGCAGTTGTTGGTCGAGTGCGGCGATGGTGACCATGCGTGCGGAATCGCGGCCGGGTGCGACGGGGATTTCCACATGCGTGACATGCTGGCCGAGGATTTCGTAGGTTTTTTGGCGCAGGCCTAGGCGGTCGACTTCGTTGAGGTCGGCGTGGGGTTTGAGTGTGACGACGAGGTCGAGGCGTTTGTCCGGGCGAATTGAGGCGAGGCCGTAGAGGTTGGCGACATTGATGATGCCGATGCCGCGGATTTCCATGTAGCCGCGGGAGAGGTCGGGCGAGGTGGCGACGAGTTCGCCGCCGACGAGTTTGATGCGCACCATGTCGTCGGCGACGAGTGAGGCGCCGCGTTCGAGCAGGCCGATGGCGGTTTCCGATTTTCCCGAACCGCTTTTGCCGATGATGAGTACGCCGACGCCGCGCATGTCGACCATGCAGCCGTGGAGCGTGATGCTGGGAGCAAAGTCGTGCTCGAGCAGGATGGTGGCCGCGTTGAGGAAATTCATGGTCACCTTCGAGGTGCGAAAAACTGGAATTGAGTGCTTGTGCGCCACGGCCATGAGTGAATCCTCGAGGAGGGATCCGCGGGAGGTCACGATGCATGGGATGTCGCGTTCGCACATGTGCTCGAAGCGTTCGATGCGAACCTCTTCGGGGAGTTTGCGCAGGTAGGAGAGCTCCGAGTTGCCGAGTACCTGAACGCGTTTTTTGGCGAAGTATGAAAAGAAGCCTGCAAGCGCGAGTCCGGGGCGGTTCATGGCGGGCTCGCTGATCGGGCGGTCGAAGCCGACTTGCTCGCCCTGCAATTCGAGGTCGAGGGCCTTGGCGTGGCTTTCGAAAAATTTACCCGTTGAAATCGAGGAGACTGTCTTGGGGCGGGCCGGCATCGGGCCCATACAAGCACAGACGGGCCGCTGCGGCACGAAAAATTCCGGGGGTTTCCGGCCAACGAAGGAAGGGGTGAAATCGATTGAGAAGGGGTTGCGCGCTCGGTGAAAAATGCTACACAGCCGCCGAGCCATGCCGAACTACGATTACGAATGCCAGAAATGCGGCGCCCGCTTTGAGGTATTTCAAAGCATGAACGATGCCAAACTTTCCCTCTGTCGCGTCGATGGATGCGGTGGTGAATTGAAGCGTTTGCTCGGCACCGGCGGCGGCATCATCTTCAAGGGGTCGGGATTTTATCAAACCGACTACCGTTCCTCGTCGTACCAGGCCGGTGCCAAGGCTGATGGTGGCTCAGCAAAAAGCGATGGAGGTGGCAGTTCTCCACCACCGGCAAAGTCCGGCGATTGAGTTGGCCCACGCGTAACGCCTTGCGGGAATTTGCGAGGCGCTGATGCGATATTACGCAGTGACATGTATGACCGCTTGCTTGGCGTGCTTTGCATGTTTGCAGCGGAACCATCGAATGGTTGGTGCGGTTGATGCGGTATTTCCGCGTTTGCTCCTGCGGTTTCTTGGCAGCGGCACTTGAGGTTTTCGGCAAGCTCTTGCATTCGGTCGCATGGGTGTTGGTAAGAATCGAATGCGCGCGGCAAAGTGGTGGTTTCGCCAATGGTTGGTGCCGGTGCGTGAAGCGATGTTGGGCGGCATTCCATGATGCCGTCAGTTTGCGAATCCGGGTGGGTTGGTGAATCCGGGCCTCATGGGATGCGGTTGAAACAACAATCGTTATTCCATGAAAAGAAGAAGAACAACATGCATGGCGCTCGTCGCCATTCCGATGCTCATCGCATCGACAATCGATCGGGCATCAGCAGCGGTATATTACTTGAGTGAAACCTACGGCACCGACTCAGTGGCTCCGGCAGGCAAATCGCCGTGGCTGACATTGACCACGACTACGCTGAGCGGTGCGGATGCGGGAAAAGTGCAGCTCGAGTTTTATGCATCGGGCCTTGTAAGTCCGGAGTATGTCGACGAGTGGTATCTGAACATTGACCCGGCACTCGACCCGAAAAACCTGAGCTTTGGCTCGGCGGTCAAAACCGGTTCTTTCAGTTTGCCGACGATCAATCTGGCAACCGACGGCTACAAAGCCGGGCCAGATGGCAGGTTTGATATCAGGCTGGCATTTTCGACATCAAATGCTGGCGGTGGTATCAACCGCTTCACGGCTGGTGACAAGCTGAGCTACAAGGTGAGTTATAAGGGCGATCCGATCACGGCTGAGTCGTTTGATTTCTTGAGCAAGCCCGAGGGCGCTTATGGTCCGTATCACACGGCGGCACATGTGCTGGCAACGGGGCCGGATGCCAAAGGCAGTGCATGGGTCAACTCCGTGCCTGAGCCGGGACCGCCCTTGCAGGCGCTGACTCTGGGAACTGCCTTGCTGGCATTTTACCGTCGGCGTGGCTGAGCGGGTAGTGCCGCTTTATCCAACACCCTCCATGCGGCCTCGAGCTTTCGTCGCTGCATGGAGGGTGATTTTTTGTGTCCGTGGCAGCGGCGCGTGGATGTTCACGGCGTCGTGCTGGCTTTTGTCGAAATGCCGGTGACTTCGGTCTTGGCTTCCCTGGCTTGGCCGAAGAAGATCGGCTCGTCCGGAGCATGACCGATCGAACCACTGACACCTCTTCCACTTTGCGGTCGCAAGCCTTGACCGACACCGGTCCGCCGGTGCTTGGGATCATTGGGGGGGGGCAGTTGGCGCGGATGACGGCGATGGCGGCCTTGCGGCTTGGTTATCGCAGCGTCGTCTTGGAGCGGAGTGCCGAGTGTCCGGCTGCGGCGACCGCCGAATGTTTGGTGGGTGATTGGAATTCCGCCGATGATCTCTTTCGTTTGGCGGAGCGCGTTGATGTGTTGACGCTCGAAAACGAATTTGTCGATGCCGCTCATTTGGCAAAGCTTGAAGCGGTGGGTCACAAGTTGTGGCCGACCTCGCGTTCGATCGCGTTGGTGCAGGACAAGTTGATCCAAAAACAAACGCTACTTGATGCGGGCATACCGGTGCCGGGCATGCGTGGCATCGCCGATTTCGTTGAGCTTGAGGCGGCGGTCGAAGAGCTTGGTTTGCCCTTGATGCTCAAGGCGCGCCGCAATGGCTACGATGGCAAGGGCAATGCGACGATCCGCACGCGTGAGGACATCGCAAGTGCGTGGCAGCAGCTTCGCGGCGATCAAGGCAACGCGCTATATGTCGAGGAATTTTGCCCCTTTGTGAGCGAACTGGCGGTGGTCATCACGCGCGGCCTTGATCGCGACACGGTGGTTTATCCATTGGTGGAAACCGTGCAGAAAGATCATGTTTGCAACATCGTACGCGCACCGGCATTGGTGGCGGAGGACATCGCGGCGCAGGCAAAACGAATCGCGCTTGGTGCGATTGAGGCGGTGGGTGCGGTCGGCACCTTTGCGGTGGAAATGTTTTTGAGAAATGACGGCGGCATCGTGGTCAACGAGTTGGCGCCTCGCGTCCACAACTCCGGGCACTACACCATTGAGGCCTGTGCCTGTTCGCAGTTTGAAAACCATGTGCGTGCGGTGCTGGGCTTGCCGCTTGGCTCTTCGCACATGGTCGCACCGCATGCGGTGATGGTGAACCTGCTTGGCAAGTACCAAGGCTCCGGCACGGCGCTCGGGCTGGATCGTGCACTCGCAGTCGCCGGGGCAAACCTTCACCTTTACGGCAAAACCACCACTTCGGCCGGCCGCAAAATGGGCCATGTCACCGCGTTGGGAAAAACTCCCGAGGAGGCAGAGCGCGCGGCTGTCGCTTGCGCGGACGCCATCAGTTTCCAGCCGACATCAAGTCGCGACGCATAAAAAATCCAAGCTCACCCGCCACTCATGAAAGCCAAAGCCACCCAAGCACCAATCGCCATCATCATGGGCAGTGAATCCGACTGGCCCACCATGCAACCCGCCGCGGAAATTTGCGCCGAGTTCGGCGTCGAGTGCGAGGTCCGCGTGGTTTCCGCGCACCGCACGCCGCTCGACATGGTCAAGTTCGCCCGCGCTGCCGAAACAAGCGGTTTGCGGGTGATCATTGCCGGTGCCGGTGGTGCCGCGCACTTGCCGGGCATGGTGGCAAGCCTGACGCCGCTGCCGGTGATCGGCGTGCCGGTCGAGAGCAAGTCGCTCAAGGGGCTTGATTCATTGCTCTCGATCGTGCAAATGCCCGCCGGCGTGCCGGTTGCAACGATGGCGATCAATGGCGGCCGCAACGCTGGCTTGCTAGCGCTGCGGATCCTTGGCAGCACCGATGCGAAGATTCGCCGCAAGATGAATGATTACCAGACGCGCATCGCCGCAGAGTCCCGGGCCTCGACCCGTCGGCTTGTGAAGTCGGTTGCCAAAATTTCCCAAACCAACAAAAGCAAGAAAGCCTGAACATGGATCTATTCGACGCGGTAAGCGCCAACCTCCTTTCGCCTGCAGTTTTGTTTTTCATGCTCGGCCTCGTGGCTGCGGTGATGAAGAGTGACCTGCGCATGCCTGAGCCGCTTTATGTTGGGCTCACGATTTATCTTTTGGCGGCCATTGGATTCAAGGGAGGTGTCGCCATTGCAAATGCCGGTCTTGCCAAGGTCTGGCTGCCATCGCTTGCGGCGATCGTGTTGGGGGCTCTGATTCCGCTGTGGACTTATCCTTTGCTCCGGCGCGGAGGCAAGCTCGGGCGCGCCGATGCCGCGGCGATCGCGGCGCACTATGGATCGGTGAGCGCGGTGACCTTCATCGCGGCGACCAATCACCTCAAGGCGATCAACGAGCCGTTTGAAAATTACGCCACTGCATTTCTCGCGGTGATGGAATCTCCGGCGATCCTGGTGGGTATCGTTTTGGGGAAAATGAAGCAAAACAACGGCAGCGAGTCGCGCGGTGCGGTGCTTCGCAAGGCGGTGCACGAGGCGCTTTTTGGCCGCAGCATTTTCCTGTTGGTTGGGGCTTTGTTCGTCGGCGCGCTGTGCGGCGAAACTGGCATGAAAAAGGTCGAGCCATTTTTCGTAGCGCCGTTTCAGGGCGTGCTTGCCCTGTTCCTGCTCGAGATGGGTGTGGTCGCCGGCAAGCGTTTTGGCGACCTGAGGAAGGTTGGTCCCTTCCTGCTTGGATTTGGCATTTTCGTACCAATCATCAATGGTGCCTTGGGTGTGCTGCTCGGCAAGCTCTCCGGACTTGAGACTGGTGGTGCTGCGCTGCTCGGTGTGCTTGCATCGAGTGCATCGTACATCGCCGCCCCGGCTGCGATACGGATTTCGCTGCCCGAGGCAAATCCCACGCTTTATCTTACCTCGTCGCTGGCGATTACCTTTCCGTTCAACATCGCCATCGGCATTCCGATTTACCTCGAAATGGCCCGGGCGCTGAACTTCTGATCGCCGATTCCCTCATCGCGTAAGGCGGGAACAAGGAATTGAATTTGCCATCGGGGTGCTTTGCGTCATGGTGGGTCGCGATGCTGGCGAGACCGAAATTGGTGGTCGACGATCCGTGGCTTGAGCCACACGAGGTGGCGATCCAGCGGCGCATCGCGAGGTTTGAACGCGAGTTGGCGGCGATCGAAAAAGAATCCGGCTCGATGGTTTCCCATGCTGATGCTCATCGGCGTTTCGGAGTGAATGCCGATCATGCCGACGGCTCATGGTGGGTGCGCGAGTGGGCACCTGCGGCGCAGGCGGTTGTTTTGGTGGGTGAGTTTAACGAATGGGATCGCGGGTCGCATCCACTGGCCATGGGGCAGGGTGGTGTTTGGGAATTGAAACTTCCCGCCGATGCGTTGGCGCATGGCCAGCGGGTGAAGCTGCATGTGGTTGGTGCGGATGGTTCGCGGCGTGATCGCATTCCCGCCTGCATCCGCCGAGCGGTGCAGGAGCCTGAGACAAATGATTACTGCGGCGAGTTGTGGTCGCCACCGGCGTATGAGTGGAAGCATGAAGCGGTAACGGTCAATGTCCCGCTGATCTATGAGGCGCATGTCGGCATGGCCGGCGAAGAGCCGCGCGTGCATGGGTATCGCGAATTTGCCGACAGTGTGCTGCCACGAATTGCGGCGGCGGGATACAACACCGTGCAACTGATGGCGGTGCAGGAGCATCCGTATTACGGATCGTTTGGTTATCATGTTTCGTCGTTTTTTGCGCCGTGTTCGCGCTTTGGAACTCCCGATGATTTGAAACATCTCATCGATACCGCGCATGGTCTCGGCATCGCGGTGTTGCTCGACATCGTCCACTCGCACGCGGTCAAAAACACGGCCGAGGGCCTCAACGATTTCGATGGATCGGGTCATCAGTATTTTCATGCCGGAGCGCGTGGCGATCATCCGGCTTGGGACTCGAAGTGCTTTGATTACGGCCGATCGGAAGTGCGGCATTTCCTGCTTTCCAACATCCGCTACTGGCTTGAGGAATTTCGGTTCGATGGATTCCGCTTCGATGGGGTCACCTCGATGCTCTATCACTCGCGTGGCAATCGAGCATTTGGATCCTACGATGATTACTTCAGCGGCGATGCCGATGATGATGCGATCCTTTACCTTCAGCTTGCCACGCGGCTTGCCCGCGAGGTGAGGCCCGATGCTTTGCTCGTCGCCGAGGACATGTCGGGCATGCCTGGGCTGTGTCGGCCGATCGATGAAGGTGGCCTCGGCTTCACGCACCGGTTGGCGATGGGCATTCCCGATTATTGGATCAAGTTGCTCAAGCACCACCGTGACGAAGACTGGGATCTTGGCGAATTGTGGGGAGTGCTCGCCAATCGCAGACCGGGCGAGGCAAACATCGCCTACGCCGAGAGTCACGACCAAGCACTCGTCGGCGACAAGACACTGGCATTTCGCCTGATGGATCAGGAAATGTATTGGCGCATGGCCATTGACGATTCGCATCCGGTCATCGAACGCGGCATCGCGCTGCACAAGATGATCCGCCTCTTCACGATGGCGATCGGTGGCGAGGGTTGGCTCAATTTCATGGGCAACGAGTTTGGTCATCCCGAGTGGCTGGATTTCCCCCGCGAGGGCAATGGCTGGTCGTATCACTACTGCCGCCGCCAGTGGTCATTGGTCGACGATCCATCCTTGAAATATCGCTGGCTCGCGGATTTCGACCGCGACCTCATGCGGCTCGCGAATCGCACGCAGCTACTCGAGTCCGCACCCGCACGGTGCTTGTGCATTGATCACGCGAAAAAAATTCTCATCGCCGAGCGGGCGAACCTGATTTTCGTTTTCAACTTCTCAGTCAGCGAATCGCCATTTGGATATCCGGTGAATGTCGGCAGGAAAGATCTGCACGAGTTGGCGCTTGATACCGACATCAGTGGCCTTGGCGGACACGGACGACTTGATCCGTCGGCTGAGTTCCCTGTCGATGAGGAAGGCATCATGCGCGTGTATAGCCCATCGCGTTCAGCGCAAGTCTACGCGAGAAGGCCGGGACCTTTCTCCGAAAGATCCGCTGCGAGTGAAGAGCTAAGGAACGGCGCGGGAAAATCGAACGCTGAATTGAAAGAAGAAACATGAGCGAATCTTCTCTAGCTTCTTCTGTCTTCAGGTCTTCGGTCTTCTTCACCTTGCTGCTCAACTCATGTCCGGCAGCGGCGGCTTGCCTTCATTGAGCGCCAGCCAACCGCGGGCAATGCGATAAATCGCCCAGATGGCGAGAATGAGAAATCCGATGACCCATGTGGCAAAGCCGACGAGCACGATCATGAGAACGAGCGACACCATGCCAACAAGGCAGGCCCATAAGAGCGAGTACCAAAAGGTCTGAATTTGCCACTTGAAGTGTGGCTCGAGCCATGTGCCTTGCGCTTCGGAGTGTTTTACATAGTTGATGATGACCGCAACGATTGACGGCCAGCCGAAGAGGAAGCTGCCAATCACCGTCGCGGCACCAAAGGCGCCAAGCACGAGGCTCACCGCATGCAACGCGTAAACCAAGTGGGTAGCCTGCACCAGGCCTTGCGAGGGAGGGTGTGTGTCGTTCATGGGCTTGTATGTTTAACATGCCCTGCTTCGCGATGGGTTCAAGCAAATCCGAAGGCCTTCTCAATCAAGCGCAACACGCAAGCCAGTTGATGAGCGTGGTGATGTTGATCGCATTGGTGATATCGATGATATCAACGAACATGTCGCCGATGGCGGGGGCGATGATGAAGGCGCGGCGGACGGGACCGAAGCCGCATAAACCAGAGGCCATATTCCTACAATTTCCCCATAATTTCCCCATACCCCTACAATTTCCCAGACAAATTGTAGAGATTCTCCTTGCCGTCGGGGATATCCGTGGTAAATGGTGGGGCATGGGAGGTGACTCATGAGCAGCAAGCGGTGGTTGGCGCCG